>Ga0265797_10007004_pt1 | contig 15641 bp, 7 predicted proteins | sample P2T30metagenome_FD_192433 | JGI IMG/M metagenome (GOLD analysis project Ga0265797, IMG submission 192433) | Plant litter microbial communities from East Loma Ridge, Irvine, California - P2 T30 | ecosystem: Environmental > Terrestrial > Plant litter > Unclassified | place: USA: California... | reverse complement strand
CCTACTTTCATATCAATCGACCAAGAAAAAAAGGTGACTATTCACTGCAGACACGAACAGGAATATCACTCGTGGTATCATGCTTTCATTCGTTCCTGTCTCGTTCGGCACCATGCTCAGCAGCAATCTAGTGCGCCTTCAACCACCCAAGCATCTGCGTGAAAGCCTCCTTCTGAGCCTGCGAAATGCTCTGATCTTCATAGTTGCCCGTCACAGCGAAGCCGTGCGGCACTCCCGGGTATACCTGAAGCTCGTGCTCGAGTCCCCTCTCCTCCAAAACCTTCTTGCCAGCGTCCCGGACCTCGTCAGGGAACAGAGAGTCGCCCTCAACAGCCACCACGCTTGTGGGCACTTTCACTCCCTCGAAGTCTGATTTCGACAGGATTCCGTGTGCGACCGCTCCGCACTTGATCATGGGGCCTTGCGTCGCCATGCCTTCCTCGGCCTGAGTTTCCGGTCCTCGTTGGCCTTGCACGACATCCTGGTGCAGCTCGCTGCCGAGCAGGAGCACGTATTTGGCGCCAAAGCAGTATCCCGCAGCGTAGATGCCGCCTCCGTTCGCGTAGGCGTCGGCGTATTCTTCCTTGACCGAGGTGAGGACGCGGTGTAGGATCGGGAGGACTTTCTCGGGAGTGTGGCGTGCGAGCCACATGTCGATCGTAAAGGACTTTGCTACACTGGCAATCCCCAGCTTGACCTGCTCGATGAGGGATGGACTGGACGTGGAGTCGGCGGGAGCGGTAGAGGTGGTGTTCGTCGCAGGGTCGCCGGCAAACTGGTCGGGCATGACGACTAGATAACCTTCTGATGCATACTTGTCTGCTTGTAGTTGGTTGTTCTTGCTGTGGACTCCGGTGCCTCCAGTAAGGAGGAGCAGCAGTTTGCTCGGGGCGTGTGGGTAGTCGGCTGGCTTGGTGATGTATACTTCAATGTCGTCGAATTTTGTGATCTCGCCTGTGGGACTTGCGCCGGAAGGGGAAGGTCGGTCTGTACGGCAGTGCTCCTGTATAGCAGAAGTCGTTAGCTATGATCTCTAGCCATACCTTCTACGTCGGACTTACGCCTAAGCTGGCACCTTGATCGACGACGGTGTCGCCTGGGATTGCACTCTGCTCAGCAAGGTCGCTCTCGGGAGCTTTTGTTGCAATGTCGTTGTCGGACATGATTGTATGGCGAGGTCAGAAAGGGTGAGCTTTGGTGAGGCAAAAACGGGATGTCGATCGTAAACAGCTGAAGTGTGGTTCCTTGCATGTGAAACTACCCTTGAAGAGCTTCAGATTCAGGGTGCACTGGTTGCGGGGCATGATAGCGATGACGTAGGCACGTCTGCTCCAATCAATTGGGAGTCTGGTTGGCCTTCAGGTATCTGGAGATTTGGAGAGCATGAGTTATTTCTCGTGAATATGGTGATCCTGTGGACAATTGCAGTAATTCGATAACAATGCTCATTTGGGATAAACACGGAAGATCGCCCATTGCTAGGAGTATACACACCTATCTTCTATCAACTCTCGAACGTTGCAGGTTGCACTGTCAGCGAAGCAGACGAACAACCACATGTAGAACAAATGACCCAATCCAACAGCCCATAGAACGACAGACCCATCCAACAGGAAAGAGAGAGACAGAGAGAAGACGAGAAGACGAAAAACCCCACATCAATCACCCACTCACGCCTCCACGACCCTCCCGCGATAAACCTTCCCAACCGCCTCCTCCAACGCCTTCCCCTTCGCGCCCGTCACCGTATCCTCCAAATCGCCGTCCTGGAAGATGGTGAAAACCGGCATCTGGCTCACGCCCAGTTCCTGCGCGATGTCGCCGGCGTGGTCGGTGTCGTAGCAGTAGAAGTTGGCGTCGGGGTACTTGGCGATGAGCTTGTCGACAAAGGGCGCGATGGCTTTGCACTGCGAGCACCAGGTTGCCGTGGCTTGCAGGATGACGGTGCCGTCGGCGTTGCTGGCTTTGAGGTATTCGGTTTTGGTGTGGAGGGCTTGCATTGTGGTGTTGGTTGAGTGGATGGGTTGGTTCGTTGGTTGATCTAGTTGCAGGTCGGGATTGTAGGGTCGTTCTCTGTCGGGAAGTTGGTGTAATTGATTCGGAGGACTTGATTGTTGTATGATCTGAAAATAGTGAAGTCGCCTCTATGTAGTGTTACGTCAGGCCAGTCATCTCAGGTCCAAGGGTCAACGAGTACAACACTGAGGTCGGAAAGCTCACGAGCCCCGCTCGCTCAAATGGAAAGCTGTCTGTGAGAAACCTGGAGACAGCACGAGGCTAGACTGAGTTGACTGATCAACAGCTGCATCAGTACATATTCGACAGTGAAACAGTTGCAGCAAAGGCATATGCACAGCAATTTCATTCAGTATTCATTTACTCGCTCATGCTACATACACACAGTCGAAAGGGCAACACCGGTCACTGGCGTGCCTCGCTTTTCATCGTCTGACTTCATGTCTTTGGTCGTTCCCGTTGCTGTCTCGGTCGACTACTCTACCTCACAAACAAGCTATCGGAGTCCTGATTGTAGAGCTTGATGATGTTGGCCAGCTTGTTTGCCTCCACGGCAAAGTTGAGCGGGTTGGCGTATTGGACTTGGTAGCGAACTCTGTTTTCTGTGTTAGCATGTTGAAACCAGTCAAATGCTGCATGAATGTCTGAACGTACCTCTGCTGATCTTGGAAAGTGTCCATCTTTGCCTTGCACTTGAACACGAAGTTCTTGCAATTGGCCTCGTTGAAGAGTGTCTCCTCCTTGGTCGTTTCGCCCTCCTCGCGCATCGCCATGATGTCGTTGGCCGGTACGCCCATGATCTGCAGACCGGTCTCGTTGAAGCACGACAGCCACAGTTGACCAGTGTGATCGCCGACGTTGATAGACATGATGTATCTGTGTTCGGGTCGGTCCCATGCCTTGTCACACTTCTCACACCTCCACTCGCCAGGGTTGATCTCGACAACCTTCTTGTTGCAGCCCTCCGTCTGGCAAGCCGGGTAGGAAATTGTGTCCTTCTTGACATAAAGGATTGTGGCCTTAATGCTGAACCAGTCCACATTCTCGCCCATGCCCAGGTTCTCTTCGGATACTTGCGCAACAGTCTTATACTGGTCGTTCCTGCCGGCACCAGATACAGCGCCAATTGTGTTGGAGTGCGACTGGAACGTCTCTGTGCTACCGCCAGCGTCGTACCAACCCTTGAGCTTGTGCGCCTCGTCAATATCGGGATTCACGGTCATGCTGCCCGACGACAGCAGGGAAAGCGAGCGACCGCCAAAGTCAGAAACCTTGACGCCCTTGAAGGCGATCACGCTTTGGGGAGGTACGTCGAAGCTCTGCGCGCTATTGCCCCAGATTGTCAAGCGGACGTTGAAACCAGTGTTGTCAATCAACGTGAGCTCACGCTTGTTGTATGGCTTGCTGGTAGTCTTCGAGACAATCTCGTTGACCTCGCCGACCTCTGACAAGACTCCGATGCAGTCGATGTTCTGGTCCTTCTCGACCGTCTGCAGATCTGCCAGGGTGATGAAGTTATAACGCACCTGAGGGACACCGGAGTCGTCTTCGGCCTTCTCGATCTGGGTATCCCTCTCGAATGTGAGCTCGTAGTCGTTGTTAACATTCGAGAACTGCTTTTTTGCGAGCTGCACCTTGCAGGGCGCTGAAATGTAGTAGGTGTTGCCCTCGACCAAGACGTCGTACCACGTATCCACCGCATCGTTGAATCCAGTCGCTCTGATCTCGCCTGACTCGTCCAGGAAGTTCACACTGAAGAGCTTTCCCTCACCGTTCTTGTTGTGCCAAGTCTTCACCTCTCCCTTGTGTGAGCATCTCGCCTTGATTGTCCACTTGTGTGCGTAAGGCGAGAGAGCTTCGATGCGGGTGATGTTCGCATGGCCTCCTCCGCCATTCGCTCTCTGCGCGGGAGCGCGCTGCTGCTGCTGTTGCGGTTGTGCTCTCTGCTGTTGCTGTTGTCCGTAGAAGTTTCCACCACCGATGTTCTCAGGCTGAGCCTGCGGCTTTGACTCTTCCTGACCTTGCTGGTTCGGGGTTTCCAGCGCAACAGGGTTTCCAAGCTTGTCCGGCTCGCCATACTCCTCCAGCACCTCCAAGTCGAGCACCACCAAGATGAGCCTCTCTTTGACCATGTTTGCTTGGAATTGCTTCAGCCTGCAAACGCTGCCTTTCTTCAGCTTGCCCTCGGTCACTATCCAGTTTGCCTGTTGAGTGATCATGCTCTGAATGAAGTTCACGGTGTCGTTCCATACGACTCTGTAGCGCTCCTGGCCCTGCGCGCCGGGAGCCATGGGCTTGATCTGCACGCATTGCACGATGGGGTCGACAACTGGCTCATCATCTGAGATGCGACGGAGCGCGCCGTGTGTGAGTGCGCTGGCAGCGTCCATGATGAGATCTTGTGTGAGGAATTCGTCGAAATCAAATGACAAGGAGAAGTGGAGAGCAGAGGTAAGATCAGTGGTGGTATTCGTCGTGGCGGCGGCGGTGTTTGGCGGTGATGATAAAGTTTGGAGGGCAGTTTCGCGACGACGCGTGAAAGTCGCGTTTGATGGGGAAGTGGCGATCTTAGTCATCTCGCGTTGGATATGAGACGGCACGTCACTCACTACCTCTCACTCTTCTTCTCGTGAATGGAGCAACTCAAGGTATCATCTCCCGATGTTCACCGACTGTACCTCTTTTATCACTCTCACTGGCCCGCCTACTGTGTTCGTTTCATCAAGTGATCGCCAACTCGCACAAGCTCAGAGGCAACAGCACTTCCCAGAGCCAATCGATCCAACGCCATGTGAACAGGCAGTAGTGATTTGAGTTCAAATATACAGATTCAAGTATACAGTTCGCACGCTAAAATAATCGACACCGAAAATGCATCATCCTACATGCTAGACACCAGGCAGCAGTCCACAAATCTCCACTTGCCACCCTCCACGAAACGCCAGGAAACACCAGGTAACGAAAACACAACCCTACCAACCTCTCCTCTTACCCCTCTCCTCAGCGCCCTTCTCCTTGATCCTCGCCTTCTTCGCATCAAACTTCTTCTTCTTCTCCTTGGCCCACTTCTCGGGCTCGCTGACCGCTTCGATACGTCTCTTCCGCCTGCGCTCGTCACGCTTCTCCATCGATGCCTTCTTGGCTTTGCCCATCTCTGCCACGTACGCCTCTGCGCCGAGCTTCTTCTGCAAGAGGTCGAGAGTCTCGCGCGCCAGGCTGGAAAGCGCAACGTAGGCTTCCCCGGGCGGTTGCGGGATCGAGGGGTCTGTCAGGTTGTAGAGCGGGCGGATGAGAGTTGCGATGTTGGGGAGAGGCGCGGAGAGGTGGTTGAGCAGTGCAGTCTGGCATTGCAGTGCCGCCGTGCGTGTGGCTGCGGGTGTGTTCTCGCGGCGCACAGTAGCGGAAAGGCGGGACAGCAAGTAGCCGATGGCGGTGGTGTCTTGGCCGTTCGCCTTGTCTTCTTCCTCGACGTCGTCGTCCTCTTCTTCGGCCTCCTCGGTTGCGGTCGTCTCCTTCCATTGCATACCGTTTGCAGAGAAGGCGCGTCCGAGGAACACGATGTTACGCGCTGTCTGTGCAACGGCTTCGTTCGCGTTGGCGGAGCTGCTGCGCAGCACACGCATGTTGGTAACGCATGCTGATCTGAGTTCTTGAGCACCTAGCTCCAATCCACCCGAAGCCCGCAGAGGCAGAGCAGCCAGGCCGCGGTCGGTCTTGGAAGCCGAGCTCGCGGTATCGTTGAAGAGCATGCCTTGTAGCTTGGCGGCAGCTTCTTGAGCTTCGGGCACCGGCGCAGTCGACCTTTCTTGAACGCTTGACCACAATGTGATACGCTTCTTGGCAAATGCACGCTCGGGATGCATCTCACAAATTGCAGTGAAAAGGTCAAGAGCAGCAATGAGGTGTTGCCTCTCTCCAACAGACTCCAGATCGATCTCGGTCGCCAGAATGCCGTCCAGCTCGTCCATGAGCCCATCGACGATTTTGTCTGCAGGCTTGCTTGATCGCACGAAGATAGCCCAGCACTGGAGTGCAGCTTTTCGAATAGCGATCTTCTTCTCTGCACCCATCCACTTCTTCACAGTCTCCTTCAGCGTCTTCTCCCTCTCGTTGTCAGCGCTCTCGTACACCTTTCCAATGAGCACGCCAGCCATGTCTCTGCAAGACCTGTCCGTGTCAGAACTGAGTCTCGGGATCAGCCCGACGAAGAAAGTCAGTAGCAGAGGCTGCAAGACCTCATCGCCGACTTTGCTGAGAAGAGTGTGTAGAACTTCCATGACACTGTGGCGACCAGCCACATGCTCATAGTCCAAGTTCTTGATGAGGAAGCCCGTTGTCTTGGTCCAGCGGTCCTTGCCCTGTGGGTAGTCCAGTACAAACTGCACGTAAGCGCTGCGGGCGCTCTGGCGGACGGAGGCGTCAGGGTTCGTGACCATCATGCGTGCCACTTCATCCATGACTTCGTACACTTCGGTGATGATGATCTTACGGCCGATGACCGCACGGAGGAAGCGGAAGAGGATGCCTTGTCTGTCCGGTTCATCGAGATCTGTCTTCAATGTCTTCAGCAGGATAGCGATGTCATTCTCCTTGACCTTGACAGATCGTTTCTCGCGCAGTATGGCAGTGACGAGATCGAGACCGGCTTTGGCTGAGTCGGTTGTGCTGCCGGTGGAGGATTTAATCATGCTGACAGCCTCTTTCAGGTACACTGGGGAGTTTGCCTCGATAGCGGGCAGAGGTACGCGGATGATGGTGGTCACAAGCTTGGCCGCTGCAATCTTGACCTCCTCCTGACCACCGACGATGGCATCGCCGACAATCGGAAGGTAGCCGGCCATGTTTGCGGGAGTCTGTAGGTCTTCATGGCGGCGTACGACCTTACGCACCAGATTCAGTGCGAAACTAGAAAGCTTGAAGAGGTACGAAGTGGTTGCACCTTTCCGGTTGGCTTTCTGCTCCGATGCAATGAGGAACCTGGCCTTCCTGTGATCTGTGGGCGCGGCCGCGGTGGCAGGCATGGCTTCTTGCGCATAGACCTGTCGTACCATTTCGTGACAGAAGACGAGCATGTCTCTGGAGTCGGAGGCCGGGTTTTGGTCAACGCCCTTCCTCACACGAACAAGCAGATCGTCAATCTTCTTGACCATCTTCGAGTCCAGCCTCTCAGAGAGCATGGTCCGGATGGGCAGCATGAGCTGGCCGAGATGAGTGATCGAAGCAGAGCGAGCGAGGATCTCTGTGGTGTCGTAACTCTTGCTACTCTTGATCTCCTTCATGCTTGTCGTGTACTCTTCGGCTTCCTTCTCTTGACCGGTGACTCCGAAAATATCGTCCATGACAACAGCCATAAATTCAGACAAACATGGATCCAGATCACCAGGCTGGAATTGATCGGCGTTGGTGACAAGCAAGTAGTGCACCGTGTAAGATAAGACGTGCAATTGGTAGCCACGCTGCAGTGCACTGCGAAGCTCCTTGAGCACGAAGTTGAGGTATGTCGGTCCGACGAGACGCAAGATGGTGGAGAAAGTGCGGCGTGTCTGTTCTCTGGCTTCGAGATCGCGACTTCTCAGAATGTGAGAGATGTCTGTGAGAGTCGGTGCGAGTCTGTTGATGAACTCATTCTCGGGAAGCAGACGTAGCAACTTGGTGATGGACACGGCGACCGTGACACGTCGATCAACTGTCGATTCGTCCTTACGATGCAAGTACTCAGACAACGGAGGCAGGAACTCGTCCATGATGACCTTCTGTCTGTTTGTGCGGGACACTTCCTGTTCGTCCGTGGTCATCGCAGTATCCTGTTGGTTGTTCATCCTGGCTGTCAGTCCGTCTACAAGAGCGCTGATCAATCTCAAGACGACCTTCTCCTGATCCGGGTTCTTCTTGAGCTGTCCGAAATAGCGCTTCATAACGGAACGGTAATCGGACCACTTCAGGTTCTTGGCCAACGAGCCGATGGTAATCACAGTTGTGTCAGACAGCGTGCGACCGGCATCGCCCTCAGCCTGGTCGAAGATGAATTGCTCGAGCAAGGGAAGGAAAATGCGGCTGACGTTTTGGGACTTGAGCTTCGGCTCTTCCGCCAGACGGCGCAGAGCGCGAAGACGACGGTGGTGCTGGATGTGCAAGACGTTGGTGAAGAAGGAAGCCTCCTCGTCGCCCTCGACGGATAGAGCGGCCATGTCGTTGATCTCGGTCCATTCAGTGCAGCATTCGACCATGCGTCCGAGCAAGCGGAGGTACTCGGCACGCACCAACTCGGAGGGCTCTCTCATACCGCGCTGGATTGCAGGGAAGAGATCACTCTTGATTAAATCCAAGTTGCCAGTCTTGCTAGAAGCCACAATCAGGAGCTCAAGCGCGCGAGCCGCGCTGGAACGGTTGACTGTATCATCCTCGTCACGAATGAAGAGCATGCAATTGTGCATGAGAGGGAGCCACTGATCCGTTGAGAACTTTTCGGCATTCTCGTAGATACGGGTGAAACCTTGCTCCTTGCGGTCGTGATCAGGCTCGTTCAAGCGAGAGGGATCAAGCGCGTTGATCTCTTCGCAAATGTCGGCACTCTCTTCAAGAGCCTCGTCACCTTTGCAAAGCTTGACGAGAGCAGTTGAGAACAGTTTGCGGCTCTCGAGATCACGCAGACGAGAGAACAGGCCTGAGATCGAATCGTAAACGGTCTTCGGCGGAGTAGTGTCACCCATAGTATCCAGCAGCGGCATCATGGTGCGAACCAAACCAGCCTTCACTGAAGGGTGGACGAAATTACCAGGCTGGCGAAGCAGATTCGCACAAACTTGAATGACTTCCTCAGCCTGTTTGGAGTCAGTGATGCGCTCTGCGAGCTTCGTAGTGCTCTTAACGCAGATGGAGAGCAGATCGCCAGCGGGATGCTGTGAGCTCAAAATCTTCGAAATGCTCGCCACAAATGCTGATACATAAGGCTGGAAGGTTTCTGTGACAGCGGGATTCAGCACCAGTTTGTCCAGTACGTCCCGGAGGATGAAAATTTTCACTTCATTCTGTGACCCGGAGTGTCCAAGTAGCTCGGCCAGCCCGTTGAGGACGCGAGGGTCTTGGAACAAATGCTTGCAATGTGTTGTTGACTTGCTCCAAGCCGAGCAAAGTTTCAGCATGGCGGAAACGCCTTGCAAGTTCTCAGCTGCAAAGTTGGCCATGCGCGGTGAGATCAATTTTGCCACTGTGGTTTTTCCCTGCGACGAGAGGTCGAGATTCTCGTTGTCTGCGAAGATTCGGACAAGAGATTGCAAACCACTCTGTCGGACGGCCCTAAGGAGGGATGCGTCTTGAATGTCGTCCTTGTCTTCGGTTTCGAGCTTCTCACCTGCGGAAACCGTGCAGAGAAGCGCAGTGTCGGCCAGTTGAACTGCGTATGGTTCCAGACCAGATCCCAGTGTTTCGAGCATGTCATTGATCATGTTGAGCATACCGACCTGCTGGCGAAGAGGCATTGTCAAATCGGTCGCCGAGGCAGCTTCGCCTTCTTTTTGAGTTTTAGCGATCGCGATATCGATGAACGCACCAAGGACCTGAGGCTCGAACCTCGACAGTGCAACGAAAATTGCCTTCCGTCTAGCATTCTGGTTGTCCTTGGCACTTCCAACAGCTCTACCGTACAAGAGACGAAGCAAGACTGGCATGACGGCGGCGTGATCTGCGGGCTTCAAAGCCTCGTCGCCCTCGCCTTGTAGGAACACCGAGATCTCTTCGCGGAACCTGGCGTCATCGAGGAAGTTGTTGAGATGTTCTTCTGAGCGCCTGAGAGCAGGTTCTTTCCATGCCATGATTGCCTTGAGCGCCGATGTCTGAATCTCAACGTCACCGTTTGCGCAAAGGTTCAGCAAAGCATCATGAACCTCGGACGCTCGGTACAGCACTCTAGGGTTGTTGAACTTTGCAACCACTGCCAGCATCGCTTTCTGATCTTTGCGTGCCCAGCGCTCGGTGTCTGACGTCTGGTTCCCGTCCCCGACGGTTCCTGCCCATTGCAGCAAGATGGGGATGAGAAGACGTGACCTCTTCTCTGCAAGGTGTGGACTTCTATCCAACACTTTCAGTGCCTGGGACCTCGATGTGGCTGTGTTTGGTGATAAGCGTTGATGGTGGAGTCGGAAGGCCTGCTCTGGAGGAGGATAACCACCATAGGGCTCGTCGAAGGCCTGTGTAGCCATTGCGCCGACAACAGCTAGATTAGAACACTCAAAGTCCGACGCAATGTGAGCCTGTTCAGTATCGAGAGTGATTGGCTGCGAGATTTCACTATCCAATTCCTCTGTGGTCTTTTGACCTTCCAACCAAGACTGAGTGAGCGCGACGATCGTCTCCTCGCCGATCTGGGTCTGACACATGGACGACATAGCTTCAATGGCGTCCGTCCATGCTTGTGAAAGTCGAACATGGAGGAGGCCAAAACAGAAAGTTGGCATGGCCTTCTCCATGATCGTATCAGAACCAATGGTTTTGTATGCTGTCGCCAAGCGGCGGATGTTCATAGACACGCTTCGGCTGGTTTCGATGTTCAGAGGTGTCGACTCGATCAAAATGGCAATGCTGAGTATTTCAGGCACATCCTGGTTTCTACGCTTGTATATCACCTCCAGGATGTCCAAGCTGTCGGATCTCAGCGGATGGGATGGTAGGGCCAGGGATCGGACCAAAGTGTCGATCAAGGGTTCCATGTGTGCTCCAGATACATCCAAATCCTCGTCACTTTTGATGAGCTTCAACATGCTGAAGCAAAAAGGGGGCAAACCAAAGGCGTGTGTACTGTGCAAGCAAAGCAAAGACCAGAGAGAAGCGACTGGTGCAGATATGCTCACTGCGGCGAACAAGCCGTTGCCCAAGCAGAAATCTGTGAGTGATTTGTTGGTCGAATCCTTCGATGCTTCCAGGCCGGATTTCACAAGACGAGCCAGGATTTGTTGCAAACGCTTTTCATTATGCGACTCGAGCTTGAGAATTCGAGATGTGTTTAGTGCCAGGTTGGCAGACGCGATCTGCTCGGCGTTGATGGCGGCAACGTCTGATGTATCCAGGGATTCCAGCTGTTGTAGCACATACTGCTGCATCTCCTTTGGGCATTGCATCTTAACATCTGGACCCGACGCTGCGAGACGAGGCAGTTGTTGCAACAGCGCCGTTGGGTCATGATTCCAGTGAGCGATGACGAATTTTTGCAAATGAGGGACAAGGAACTGCTGATATCTCTCATCTCCAAGTCGCGCAAACAGATCGCAGAAAGAAAGGAAGTGAGGCAGCCATTCCACTGTCCTGGTCATGTCTAGAAGGCCCAAAGCTGGCAGAATGGACTCAATGGTAGCGGATTGCATGATGACTGCAAGTGCTGAGAGAACTTGCGACTTGGTTTTCGGAGTGAACAGGGATTGTTTGGTCCCTGCTTTCACCAAAGTCGAAATGATCTTGACGATGCCAGTCCACTCTTCGATGCGCCCAGCTTTCCTCACAGAGACAATCGCGAAAATGATTTGGCTAGCGAACGATGCGGTAGAGTCGTTCACGCTATCTCCAGTGACCTCCAGCTCCTCGACTATAACTTTGGCGACTGGTTGGAAAGTCTGCGGAGTTGTGTAGTGGATGATGCTCGTCAACGAGCCGATTACGATCTGAACGCTTGAACGACTGGGCGATTGGCGCGCAAGCTTGAGGAGGCTCTTCACTACAGCCAACCCATTGGTGTGAATACCGTGTTGGATGCCCTTGACAGCCTCCGTGAGCAATGTCATGACACCCTGCCTGTGCAGGTCCGCCGATTTGATGGTATCCGACGCGGCGCAGTCTTCCAGGATGTGGCCGAGAACACGGTCCAGAGGTTGCGGGTCTCTCTCGTACGTAGTCGCCGCTTTCCTGACCAAGAAGCTCATCGACTCTGCAGCGAAGCGCACAATGAAGGGCTTCTGCGATTCCTTACCCATGTAAATTGACATGAGGTCATACACAGGCCGTAAATCGGGTGTCAAGAGGCGCGACAGGTACTTGAACAGCCAAGCCAAGCACGTGAAGCTCCACTCCACGACAGCTGGGTCGGGATGCTTCGAGGCGACACTCGCCACAGTGCTGACTGCGCGAGCGAAGTGCTTCTCGAAACGAGTATCCATATCGTGTGCGAAGCGCGAGAGCAAGCTGAGGAGAGCCTCCATAGCCAGAGCATCTCCCTTCCCAATGTATTCGGCCAAAAGATCCATGATCTTCTCTTCATTGTACAGGACGGTGGGCAAGTTGTCGCACAGCGGCGCAACCTCTTTCGCAAACGAGGCGAACGTCTCGGACAGGTTCAAGTCGCGCCATTCTGTCAGAGACCTCCCAAAGTATGTGTCTGTTTCTTCCGAGAGGGCTTCCGAGTCCACCTGTGCTCTCTTTCGTCTAATCGGATCGATCCTGAGGTTTGCGATGCGCTGGGAGAAGGGTTGCCAGCGGTGGTTTTTGGTGGTGGTTGTGGTACGTTTGGTGTCCTTTTTGGGCTTGACCACGGTTGTGGGCTTTGCCACTTTTCCTTTTGATATGGCCATCTTCACATGGTCCGGCTATGCGAAGTACAGCTACGAGGCTTTGCGAGTCTCGGTTTTGGAAAAAGTTCCTAGAGAGAGATCGAAGTGGCGCGTGCATTCTGGGGGCGGGCACGGGAAGGCTCGATGCAGCAAGCCGGGCCGAGATACGGCAGACTAAACAGCACGATTCGGCACCGAACGCAATAACTTTCACATGCTTTCCACGTGATGCTGTAACTTATAGGTGAACGGCAAGAATAGTACGCTGAACGACCTTTGATCACAGACAAGACTGCAAACACAAACATTCTCGCGTGTGCTCTCTCCTATCCTGTGATCAATGCTCTTGGCAACAACTATATCTTTACCCATTTCATTCGTTCTTGTTAACTTCACGACACCAGAACACCACCTTCACTAACTTGCTAAAGCACTTTCAACAATGTCGCAAAAGATCGTCGTGACCGGCGACATCAACGGCAAGCTAAGCGAGTTCTTCACCAAACTTTCAACCCTGCAGTCGAGACAGAACTTCGCATTCGCCATCATCGCCGGCAACCTCTTCGCAGACTCGGACTCGACTTCTTCAGAAGAGGCAGAAGATCTCGCGAAGCTGATCAAAGGAGACATCCAAGTCCCCGTCTCGACGTACTTCACAGTTGGCAGGCGCGCTCTCCCAGAAGCGGTAGTGGAAAAGCTCAACAGCAGCGATGGCGAACTGTGCCCGAACCTGATCGCACTGGGCCGCAAAGGTCGCGTCAAGACCTCGGATGGTTTCAAAGTCGTCGCGGTTGGAGGCAGCCATTGCACAGGTGACGCCCCGAAGGATCTCTACGCCGCCAAATACAGCGACAAGGACGCTCACGCTGCAAAAGGCTACAACGAAGCAGACATCCTGGTCACAAGCGAGTGGCCAGCCGGAGTACGCGACGGCTCCAAAGCAGCATTCGACGCATCCGCAGAACCCCCAACCGCAGAAGCCATTTCCGAACTCTGCACCACGCTGAAGCCTTGCTACCACTTCTCCTCCTCCGACCTCTTCTGGGAACGCGAGCCTTTCTTCCACGCCTCCGATCCGCCTCGTCCCATCACTCGTTTCCTCAGCCTCGCACCCTTCGGCAATGCCTCCAAGTCCAAGTGGATCTACGCCTTCTCTCTGGAGCCGTCCGCAGAGCCGCCCATGCAGCTCCCACCCGACACCACCGCCTCGCCCCTCCTGCCGAGCCGCAAGCGCAAAGCCCTCGACACGCAGCAAGACTCCTTCAACACCATGCGGTTCTCCAACAACCACGACTCCCGTCCCCGTGGCGGCGGCGGAAACAAACGCCGCAAAGCCGGCCCCCCAGACCCGGGCCAATGCTACTTCTGCCTCTCCAACGCGCAATGCGAATCGCACATGATCGGCTCCATCGGCACAGAAGCCTACCTAACAACAGCCAAAGGCCCCCTCCCGACCCTCGCCACCTTCCCCGACCTCGGCCCTGCTTTCCCAGGCCACATCCTCATCATCCCCGTAGCCCACACCGCCACGCTGGCCAGCATCGAAGACCCCGCCGCGCGCGCCAGCCTCGAGGCCGAAATGCACCAGTACCGCGCCAGCTTGCACGCCATGCTCGCCGCCCGCAGCAGAGCCGACCCAGCCGACCCCGCCTCCCCCTCCCGCCTGGGAGCCATCACGTGGGAAATCTCGCGCAGCAGCGGCGTGCACACGCACTGGCAGTTCCTGCCCGTCCCCGCATCGCACATCAGCGCAGGCCTAGTCGAAGCGGCCTTTTCGGTAGAAGCGGAAAACGCGCACTACCCGACGAAGTTCGCGACCGCGCCCGCGGACGTGGCGGCCGCGCAGCAGCAGGGCGGCGACTATTTCAAGGTGATGATGTGGAGCGAAGATGTGCCGCTTGGGAAGGAGATGGTGTTGCCGCTGGACGCGACGTTCCGGTTCGACTTGCAATTCGGGCGGCGCGTGATGGGCAAGCTGCTGGGGCTGGGGGAGAGGGCGCACTGGAAGGATTGCGGGCAGAGTAGGGCGGAAGAGGAGCGGGAGTGTGAGGCTTTCAAGGAGATGTTTGCGCCTTTCGATTTCACTTTGTAGAGGGGGGGAGGGGGATGGGTGGTAATGCTGGTGGTCTTGGTGGTACACAAGGTCCTCGGGTCTTCCCAGACGTGTTCAAACACCACCAATCTCATGGAGGTCTCCATATGTACAACTAGGCACCTACATACTTGTAGTGTAAACCATCAATCAATTAAATACAAAAAAAAAAAAACCTGTTCATCTCAGCATAAAGGACCAAGCAAAACCATCCCAAATTGCCCATCCTTCCTTCCACTTCACATCAACCCTTGACTACTAGTGACAATACAAACTCAACGAGACCATGAAGAGATCAAGTCATACCAAAGCCCTTACTCCCAGATCTTCTATTTCGCTAGGTCGTCACGAAACAGGCCGTAAGCTCACTGCATCGATTATCTGTCGACATCGCTAGGGTTAGGGTTGGGGTGAACACTGGATGTTCGACCAAACGAAGAAGCGTGACTTGTAGTAAGACGACAACGAACGAAGTAAAGACTGAAAAACGATAGGCTAAACTGACAGTACCCACTCGCTATACAACCATGCTTTGAGCGTCACTTGCAATCGACAATACATGTACGTCGCCCATCACCCTAGACATCAACATCACTATTCGTTACTGGGAGCAGCTCAATCTCAGACAAAAAGCAATCAAAAGAAGAAATGTAATATAATTCTCGGTATCGTTTGTTGGTTGTTTTCCCGTCAGAGAGCTTGTTTTAAATCCACTCTATCTGAACCCCAATCGTCACATAGTTTGGTCATGTCCATCGTCTTCGCACTTGCCCGCAGGCGTAGCCAATTTTTTTGTTCTCTCAATCTTTAAACATCAAGTAAAGTCTCTTCTCCAGCATCTCACCAAACCGCTTAAGCAGTGTAGGTGGAAGCAGAGACGTCACCACCGCGGCCGGTCCAGTTGACGTGGATGTCCTTGCCCTCGGGGTACTTCTCGCTGGCGTGCTCGGGCTTGATGCGGAAGGTGTGGGCACCGAAGTAGTCACGCTGGGCCTGGAGCA
>Ga0265797_10007003_pt1 | contig 15642 bp, 8 predicted proteins | sample P2T30metagenome_FD_192433 | JGI IMG/M metagenome (GOLD analysis project Ga0265797, IMG submission 192433) | Plant litter microbial communities from East Loma Ridge, Irvine, California - P2 T30 | ecosystem: Environmental > Terrestrial > Plant litter > Unclassified | place: USA: California... | reverse complement strand
GGAGCTGGCAGAGAACTTCCTCGAAGCATTAGATCTTCCGCCAGTCACCAAGCAGTCGCTGAGCGAGCTGGATATTCAGAGCATCATCACCAACATCAAGTTACGGCATGACGTCAACTTCGACAGAGACCTAAGCTTCAGACCGAACGTCGATGGCGTCAAGGGACAAGAGAAGGAGAGGGTAGCAGACAAGTACTGGGGAGCGTTGATCGCAGAACTGGTACTATACAACCGCATGTTCCATGGCACGCCACCACTGTCACCGATCCAAGTCGAAGCTTTCACACCATATGCGCAACGGCGGATACCGATATTGTTCCAGAACGTCCGCGATGTTCTCAAGAGCCTGGTCCCCGATCGCGACCATTCCAGAGTGGACGAGCATCTCGATGTTCCCATGCTGATGCAAGCTATCGAGCGAGGAGTGTGTGACCTAGGCCGCTTATCGGAGTGGATGGCGCAATTACTCAAGGAGCACTGCGCGCCGATGCGCGACATCCTGGTCGACGAGATGGTCACCTGCACAAGACTAGGCGAGGCGGACCGTAATCTCGAAAAGATCGTAGAGGGTCTGAGGAAGTTGTTCGGCATTTTGGAGGCCATGAAACTCGTAAGTTGCTTGATGGAAGTGATATTTGCCCAAGCTAACCCATATAGGACGTTGCGAACCACCAGATCAGGAATCTGAAGACGCTTCTGATTGAGGACAGCGTCAACTTTGAGAAACACTACCATCTCGACAGACTTGTCCACGGCAGGGCAAGGGTCAACATCAACACAGCACAAACTTGGTTCACCGACGCAGTCGATGAGTTCGGCCCCCAGTGCTCGCCACGACCCCGAGCTGGCCCATGTTTCGAGCTGGAGGTCTTCACTCGCGCAGTCACAGCGATCACATTCGGCCGAGACGGACGGAGTGACTTCCCCGATACTTTCTTCCTAGACCACGATCGCCTAGCATCGCTCAAAGCCGAGGTTGACGACCTCGTCATGTTTGAAGTTTGCATGGAGATGTACACACAACTCGCCCGACAGCTCGGCTACCAAGGCTCCATGACGCTCGCCATCGGACAGCAGCTCCGCACCGCCCTCTCCGCCATCATGGGCGAGGCCGTAGGCCACGGCCCCCAACAATGGATGCTAAACTCCGAAGCCCTCTCCCTAGAAATCCTCCGCCAGGCCTCGCATCTCGCCGGCCAAACCCCCTCCTGCAGCTTCGACCACATGGCCGAAGCCAACCAACACCTCCGCACTCTGTTCGTGCGCAGATCTTCCTGGCACGCCTCCCGCCTTGAAGCTTCCCTCCTCCCGCAGATCCTCGCCAACGTCGACCGCCACAGCACCTCCTCGCCCATCGAACTCTTCAACGCCCTCGTTTCGATATCTCCTTCCATGCCGCCTCTTCCATCGCTTTCAAGACCGAACATCGCCGATACGTTTGCTTTTGCGCATTTACATCCTGAGACGGCGAAGTTGACGGATCTCGCTAATCGGGTTACACATATTATCCTGCTTCATTGGAGGATTTGGGGGCCGATTGCTTATGTCCAGGAGGACGGCTCACAACGCTCTTCAACCGACGGAAGTGCGATATCAACACAGGTATCGCAAACGCAATCGCAGTCGCGGCAAGTGGCTTCGAATGCTGAGAAGGACGCTTCTGTCCCGACTAGCATGCGCACTGGTGAGAAGCTGGATGCGGGGCAGGATGCGCATGTGCAACATCAGTCGCTTCCGCAATAACACCCACACCCATCTCCCCTACATCACATTCACCTCCACCAAATCCCTCCTCTTCCTCTTCCTTCCATTTTCTATATTCTAAGGCGTTCAAAAGGCTTCATCTGAACGACGGCAAACTATCTGGCGCAATAACGGTTCTTTGTTCTTTCTGCTTGTTTTTTCCACGATACCACTTTATGCTCACGGCGCTGCGGCAACACTATACGTTGTAATAGATTGTATTTTGACAAGATCTGTTTGGGCTTTGGTCATACTTGGCAATGGGATATGTAGCATTAGCGGAGTATGATTGAAGAGAGAATGAAGAATGTTACAATTTGCTATGTCAAATGTTGTACTCAGTCTCCGCTGATTAGTGCCAACTCAACGCCCATACAGACCCTGTCACTAGCGAAAGCATAACTCTATCACCTGGACACTTCGCAATTTTCACTCCAGCAGTCTGGCTACGTTGCCACTCTCCACAATCTTATACTAACACCGTTGCTCCACTCACCGATATCTACAAGATGTATCCTCTATTTCACGAAGTGTTGCTGCGCACACACAATTGGGATGCATTTTGACGAAGGTGGCAAGAGCTGGTGATGCGAAAGACTTTCTTAGAAGGAACAATATGTATTCAAAGAGATGTGATTTACCGAAAGGCCAATTACAGATATGAACCCAGCCTAGCAACAACCCAAACGCCAATCTTGACCCCGTCAAGTATGCTAGTCCGACATCCAAGTTCCTGAATCGCATCGAGCAGTGCAAGACTCTGTTATCTCATTCATTTTGGATAAGCCTGAGCCGGAATGCTGCGAGCCATCCACTGTGTGGTTAGATTCATGTTCTAGTTCTGGAGGGGGTAGAGAAGATTGCTCGTTTGAACGTTGAAGAGCCTCAGCCGCTGAGAGCTTCGAAACATCTGGTAGCAGTCCTGTGTCCTTGTTGATCTCACTGACTGGGGACATCGGAGGTGCGGATGATGTGGATGACCCGGGTGACCCGGGTGGTGTGGGTGATGCGGGTGATGTAGGTAACTCGCCGTCAAGGATGAAGATGCTCGAGTAGCGGAAGATTGACATAGGGGATGTACTTGATATGGCCGCCCCATTCTGAGAACTCAATGCTTGAGCCACATTTTGCACACGGCGAGAAACGTGTATTTGGTCGTGGTATGACTTCTGCAAGACTTTGGCCAGTGTAGTGAGGTCGAACCCGGATGTTACGGCTTGCAGTAGGAAGTCCTCAGTGACAAAGTCAGATCGAAGCGTTAGGAGCTCCTCTAGGACTTCTGACATGCGGGATGTAGCCCAACAGTCCCGAAGAATGCGCGGCATCGAAAGCACATGATATGATTCGATACGAAAATTTGGCTGCCGGACAATCTCTCTGAAAACGGAGGGAAGGGGGAAAGATGGAAACAGAGCCCCCGAGAAGCATCGCAGGAAACGGTCCATGTCGAATTTCGGGTCGTACTTGAGGAGTGCTTTCATTTTCACAACGTTCCGGAATGCGGACCGCCATGTAGAGTCCGTTACGGCTATTTTTTGTGGTCTTTCCAATAGCCATCTGGTTACTTCACTGTTTGCCTTTTCTAGAAGACGGTCAACTGGAAAGCCAGGATCAATCTCGGCGAGGAGTCTTGTAACTGATAGACTCTCAGCTGCCGCCGCACGGAAGACTTTGTCTGTTACACGTATCTGTTGATCCGGTCGTTGCTCGAGCAGCAGCTTCATAACACCAATATTCTCGGTCGCTCTCTCCAAAACGCGTTCAGTGATCTCGGCTTCTTCATCTTTCTCCAGAAGAATCTTGGTAGACGCAGGGTTGGATGCTGCAGCTAACAAAATCGCCTCTGTTGCCTGCAGATTATTGACATGTCCAACAAGGTATGGAAAAGTGCTGTTGTTGTCTGCTGCTGCCTCCAGAACAGCTTCGGAGATGGGTGGCACTCTTGTGGATTCGGTCTCGATTAGCGTTTTCAGTGTTTCCAACTTGTTTGCTGCTTTCTTGAGGATGTGTGCGGTAATCTTTGGCCTTGACGGGTGTTGAAGGAGGGTTTGCAATGCAGGTATGTTATCGAATGTTTGCACGATCAGATCAATCGTGATGATTGACTTTGTACACCTGTCCAGCAAGAGGCGCAAGCACTCAACATCCTTCGTCGCCAATTCGAGGAACGCAGACGGGATTGCTTCAATCTGGTGACAATCGAGGAAGCTGCGAAGCGACTCTAACGGGATAGGCGTTGACTCATTATCAAAAAACGACAGAAATTCTTTTTGGGACTCTGACTCTCGGATTGGTGGCCGAATGTGATAGATGCTCAGATTGAGGTCGTTCTCCTCGTGGTCGTCTGAAGAGGTGACAGGGACGTAGTTTCCATCCTTCACGACCTGGGAAAGCAGCGACGAGGCTTTCTCCGCCACCTCGGCGTCTCCACAGCTCGTCAACCATTCGAAAAAAGTCGGATGAATGTAGACTGAGGTATGGCTTGCGTCAACGAGCTGGCGCAAGATGGAGAGGGGAATGTGGCCGCTATAACTTGCTGGTAGTTCAGCGACATGGAGCTGCTGTCCACTGTCGATAAGCTCCCGAACCGAATCTGACTCTAGACATTGAAGCATAGTCATGCTAAGAAGCAAGGGTCCGCACTGAGTTTTGCGGGCTACTTTCCGGATCGTGGCATCGAAGATAACGGCGTTGACGGGTCTTACGACCTTTATTAATTCGCGAGTAACGAAGCACATATCCTGACTGTTCTTGCCTTCCGCATGCCATTCGTAGAGGCATTGGAGTACAGCGATGCCGCAACCTGGATTCGCGGAAGCGGCACGCACCATGTCGCTACTGACTCGAGGTGGGGCTTGCAAGATATCCCGGAGTAGGCGTAGACCATGTTGAACATTTCCGCACGCGGCGACCCAAACGGCGTCGGAAAATTTAAACTCAGAGTCGGTATGACGATGAGAACGACATAATCGGTCCACCATGGCGGGGCTGCAGCTAGCGTTGGACACGGCCGCTTCAATTACGATGGTTGAAATGGCGCTTGGGCGGAAGTGCCTGAGGAGAACATCCAGAGCCATATCACTGCAACAACCGTTTGTGGCGGCCGCCTGTAGAAAGCTCATCACAATACTGTCGGCCACATCGTCGGCGTTGAGCTGCGGGAAGCTGGACAGCAGCAGGGATATCATCATAACGCCGTATGAGGGATTGACGGCAGCAGTACGTAACGCATCGAAAATCTTGTTTTCCACAAAAGGCACGGATATGCTAGGTTGGCAGTCGTGTCGCAGTAGCCACTGCATTGTAGCCAGGCCATCTCTTTCGTTCCTCGCAGCAGCGATGAGAATGGAGTAAAGATCCAGCGGCGATTGGCTCTGGTACGCATAGCTCACTAATAAGCGCACCATGCGCTCACTGTGTGCAGGATTAGCAGCAGCAGACACAAGCGCGGCTTCAGGAATGCCAACAGCCAGAATATCAGACCGCTGGCATACTAGTTGGCATATGTCGGGCGCTGTTGGTGACAGGCTGCCAGCCGCAGCGCTGAGCACATCGCTGGCGGCCTCAGTGCCGAAGCGTTTGAGTATCCAATCTGCCATCTCAAGGCCATCGTTGCGGCGGACCGCATCCATGGCAGAGTCTTTAATGTCGGGCCACTTGCACTCGAATTCTTTCTCTTCCTCTTCCTCGTCAGGTCGATCGAGTCGCGCTAGCAGCATTTCCAGCGCAATATGTCCCCTGGCGCCTTTAGCGACGATGGCTTTGGGAACGCGTAGGCTAAGGTCGTGACGCAAAAGCAAAGGTAAGATGGCGTCTCCATGAGATGCGTTCCGCGCAGCCGCCGAGAGCAAATCGGTACTGATGGGCAGGTAGACATTGGCGCGCAAAAGGGCGACAGCGATCTGGTAGCCGTAGGTGGTGTTCTGAACCGCTTCCTGAAGCATGCCGCTTGTTGGCACAACACCCCGGCGAAGCCATTGTTGTACGATGTTCAGATTGCTGCCGCGGGCAGCTGGTTTGGCATATAATGCATCTGCCAGTGTGGGATCTTTGTCGAGGATAAAGCCAACCACGGCGCTACCATCATCCCATTTCCATTCATACTCAATGTGCAGGCGGGCTTCGTTGTCAACGTCCCTGCCGTTTGTTCTGGTCCAGCGCACCAACAGATTGAGATCCTCTCGTCGCTCTCTCCCGGTTTCGAACGGCTTTGCATCGGTACGAAATACCGCGCCACCAACGCCCGCCAGGAAGGTGGGCTCGATAAGGGTGACTCTGTTCTTTTTCGGGCTCTGAAGGCTCGCAGCCGTTATGGGTTGGTCTTTGCCGCGCTGGCGACCGACAGCCATGCACATAGTGCCGCTAGTGACGTTGGCGGCCGCATACGCTAGCACGGATTTGTCCAGCTTTACGCCATCATGTTTCATGAGTTGTTTGAGCACCGCAAGTCCACAGCAACCATTGCCCGCCGCCGCAGCTAGGACGTCGTGTGTTATCAGATTTTTAGCCCGAGCACCAATCCTGCTGAGCAGCTCGCGCACCAGAGTTGCCCCACAGCCAATGTTCGCTGCTGCTGTCGCCACAACAAGCGGGGTAACATCGCTGTTGTCGCCAACGTCGAGGAGTAATCTCATCATCTTCAACCCATCCCTAGGATTACCTGCTGCTGCTTGCAGCACGCTGGTAGTGACGATCAACTTCTTCTTGTATCTCTCTCGGAGCAATTTCAGCATCTTGTAGCCGCACTTCCAATTAGCAGCCGCGGCCCTCACCACGCTCTTTGGCACAGAGTCCCCTTCAGCTAACACACTGTAGGGCTCATTCAGAAGAAGTCCAAGTGTATTGACGCCATGATCCCAGTTACTTGCCGCTGCCTCCAGTAGCTTGAGCGACGGCATCGATTCGGATCCTAAAATTTTGGCCATCGTCACTGCGTCCATCTGACGCATCGCCGCTAGTGCTGATCCGTCTTCGAACTCGATAGATGCCTTCAGGTTGTCCCATTTTGACAACTCGTCGATGAGTATATCTGCAGATCTCCAGTTCCGTAGAGCTGCTGAAACGAAGTGTTTCGGCTCGGGGTCACTTCTGAACTGATCTTGTAAGAGTTGGACCAGCTGCTCATTATGCGTTGCTGCTTTCAGCACGACCGACGGCCACTGGATCTGGGGAAAGCATTCCTGGATTTGCCTGACCGTCTCCACACAGTTGTGTCGGTCATTCACTGCCATAAGCAACGTTTGCTCGTCAAAAAGCTTTTCGTCGAAGTCAGGGTGCCTCATCAGTGCTTCCAGTAACTCTGGTTGGTACATTGGGTTCATGAGGACAGTTCGAAGAGTCGTTCGTCCCATTTTCAGCCTATCCCCGGCCTCCTCAAGGACAATTCTGGCGGTGTTGCTACTCGTTCTACCCAAGATCAGGTGTATGTCTTCGGAGCTAAGCGCATCGGCTTTTATCATCGCCAGGACAAATGTCTTCGCATGCTCGTGGTTCTCGACGATCTCCTGGAGGATCATGGGGACGTCCCGCATGACAACCTTTGATCTGGTTTCGAAATACTCAACTAGCTGCGATGCGGCTTTGACGTTGCGAACGGCTGCGGAAATGAGTCGATGAAGTTCGGAACTTCCAAACGAGTCGAGCGAGAAATGTGCCTCTAGAAAGGGTTGGAGCTCGTCGTAATCCATCAATCTGATCATCTCCACTTTGGCTTCGAATTCGATTTGCTTTTTGGCAGAGGCGGGGTCCATGAAGATCTCAAATACTCTCTCACCAAGCTGCCAATTCCCCATTATCGATCTGATCAGCCTGCTTGTCACCCTTATTGGATCTCTAGAGCTTTGGAAGAGCAATCCGACAAGCTCAGGACCCCATTGGCTGTTCTGCACTGCTTCGTCCAGAGTGAGATCACTGATATCAATCGCATGCTGGGCCAGGAGCATGCGAGTGACCTCCTTCCCGAAGACTTGGTTGGATACAGCCGATTGAAGAATTTCCGGACTCAACAAGCTTTTGGTGTGAACTCTGTGTTTGGTCAGGAGGTAGCTCAGCACTCTCTCGCCGTCGACCCCATTCTTAACTGCTGCAGCGACTACTCCCGGGCCGACCTCTATCTGCTCATTTGTTTCCAATATTGTTTCGAGAACGGTACAATCATAACGAGAGGCGATCGTCTCCAAGCTTCGTTGATCCCAGCTTGTCTTGGGAGAGAGGTCGGTGTTTTGGATCAACCACTTTGTCGAGTCACTGGACACTTGCTGGCGTAGGCTTGCTTTGATAGCCTCAAATCCGTCAGAGGATCTTCTGTGCTGCCATAGAAGTTCCATGAGTTCTGCGGATGATCTTCGGCTGCTCGCTGCGTTTTCCAATGCCTTCTGGCTTACATCGACAACAGCCCCAGCATCTAATAGATGCTGGCAGATGATGAAACTGCCTTTCTTTGCTGCAATCTCGATTGGCGTTCCGAATTTGGCATTACGTACATTCGTATCTGCATTGTGTTGCAACAACACTTGGACGATCTCGACGTCGCATCTCCGTATTGCAGCATGTATTGCTGTCTCTCCGTTGCTGTTGGTCGCTTCTGGAGAAATTCCGAGCTCGAGAATCCTTGCTACCACTTGAGCATTCCTCGATGCGACTGCGTAATGTATGATTGAACAGTGTGCCTTGCTTACATCGCCATCGTGAGCAAGAAGGTCGTCTAAATTCTTCTTCCATGCGAGCAGAGATTGCATTGCTCCGAAATGCCCCCTTTTGACTGTCCACTCAAAAGGTGTCAGATTCCTGTATCTCACGAGATGATCTGCTTCCTCATTTGCGAGCAGGCTCACCACCTCTGCATGGCCGGCGATACAGGCTCGTGTCAGAGCGGACACATTGGCACTGCTTTTGACATTGGGCGATATACCGAACTTCAATAACCGCTTGGTTACTCTGTCATGGCCAAAGGACGCTGAGGAACATAGGCAGCGCTCCAGTTGCTTCTTCAACCACGGAACTTCCTTAGTCGATTGACCCTCCAGCGCCCATTCAAGTATTGCTGTATTGCCAGTCTCTACAGCTGCATCTAGTACGTCTGGATCTGGTCGGATCAGAAAGTCCAATCTAGACTCAATGAACACGTCGAGTATGGCTTTCCTATTAGACCTGACGTCTTCATCTCCATCTTTGGTATCGTATGCCAGGATCGCTACGCATAACGCACCGTGGAAGAGCTTCATCGCATCTTGTGAAGAGCGTATGTGCTCGATAAGCAGTCTCACGATCTCCGGAAATCCTTGCAGTACCGCTAGCTCGAGGGGTGACCTGCGGATCGTGCACTTCTTTCCGAACATCATCCACTCCTTGTCTCTTGCAATCAGGAATTCGGTCGCGGCAACGTTCCCGTATTTGGCAGCAAAATGGAGTGGACTCAGACTTTCGTTGTCGACTTGCGGAGAGGTTGGTGCGCGGTTCAAGAGTAGCTCCATTACAACAGGCGAGTAGTGCATGGTCGCCAAACGAAAGGCATTAGAGTCGAAGGAGACTGCCTTCTCATTGAGAAGCCACTCCACAATTTGATACTGACTGCCCTTGACCGCACTTTCTAACACACCAATCAGTGTGGACTTCAACGTCTTGTCCGTGGTCAGCGTCTTGTTCAAGGTCTGCGACTTGTTGTTCATGTGAGTAATCTGTTCTTTGAGGCCTTGAAGATTGCCGCAGAAGGCCAGATGGTGAAGCGTATGTTCATCAGTCAGAATAACGTCACAGTCCCTTGGGATTAGGGGATATCGGAGGTCCATCGATGGAGGCACGATATCTTGCGGTTGCTGTGCGTTTTCTTGCTCGCTCGCACCATTTACCAAGACACGGGACCACTCCTGTATCGTTTCGCTGGTGGGATATCCGGAATCGCCGAGTTTCGTCCATTCGCTGAACTGTTACAACTCATCACTTCTCATGCTATTGAGTATGGTTGATGACAGTTCGACGAAAGCGGTTCTGCAATCCCATAACACGGACACGAGAATTCCACAAATTTTGAGTGATTCCGGGTCAAAGACGCAAGCTCCAGAGTCGCCTCGTTCTGTAGTCCATAAGGTCAGCTACATGGAATAATGTGTATCAGTGACCTGAAGCTGACATACCGAATATGTCTTCTGTGAGTTGGATACAAGCACGCTGAGGCTCGAACACGAGATTCATGAAGACCGCTTTCAAAGCACCTCGACGAGTTTGCACACAAAGGTCATGTGAGAATGCGGCATGCGCAGGACGGTTGCTATTATCAAGGCGTAATATTTGGTCGGACTCGGTGGTCATCCATTCTGAGTTGTCAGAGAAAGCTGTTACATAGGCGGTGTGCAAGCCCGTATCATTACTTTTCGGTACGTCAACGAGGTTGACAAAACTCATGCCACGGCAGCGCCCTGGTTTATCGTCCCAGCCCCACACGGACTGCTCGGTCAGTGTATCCAGGAACTCGGATGAGATGTTCACTAGACCAACGTCGGCTTTGTCAGGAGCCTTCCAATGTGGGATGACGCGAAGCTTGTAAGACGTAGGTTGCGTAGTAAGAGATGTCTCATGTCTTGGCTCTGGAGAACAAGCAGGCAGGGAGGCTGAAGAAGCAGAGAAGCTAGACCTTGAAGAAGGCCTCTCAGATGTATCAGTCTCCTCCCAAGCCGTGTTGTTCCCGAAGTTGAAGCCGAAGTCGGAATCGGAATCGGAGTCGGAGTCGGAGTCGTCGCAGTCCTCAGTGTCACCCTTGTATCGGAAGCCATGTGGAGCAGTGAGAAGATGGATACCGTCTAGGGATAAGAAGACGCATGCTGCCGTCAGCTTTACGGTCACCGTTGCGTTTTCTTCTTGTTCTTGGTCCACTCCAGGAACTTTGTAGCAAATCCAGATCTCAAGCCCACACGCGCTCTTGGGATAGGATGAGTCGTTCTCGGATCGGAAGTTTACGGAGTCAGAGGCTTGCACGATCTGATATGCCCATTTGTAAGGGCATTTGATCTTCAGCTTGGTTGTCTCCTTCGCTTTGAGAGCCTTGTATGTAAGTCAGCCATGGAATTGACTCTAACGTAACGTAGAGGGACCATACCAGCAGTGGCTCGAATATGCCGAGATCCACATCCTCAAGTACTTTAGCGCGCTTCTTGTCTTCTCTGTTGTTGCAAGTGATATGGAATATATAGCACCCATACCCATGACGAGACAATACAGGGGTTGGTTTGTACTCCACACCATATAACAGCCTAGGGATCTGGCCGGAATCGCCCCTATCAAGAACTCCGTTGCAGTGATCTCTAAACGCTACCCTCACCGGTTCCAGTTGTTTGTTTGTACAGGGTTGAGTGGATGAAGCTGTAGGCACAGGCGCTGGTGCGGAGCGACGAGTTGCTGTAGCGCTACCTTCTTCGTTGGAGCGAAGGATCAGCTGTTGGGATAAGGAGGAGGGTGGCGGATCTGAGCTCGAGATTGACGTTGGTAGAGTCTCACCGCGGTGTATTAGTGAGGAGAAGTCCGAGTCGTTCGTTTGCCTTGACGTATCTGTCCCACTGGTCACCATAGTATGGACCGTCCCGATTTGTCTTCCCCCATGGCTCGTTTGTACATGTAAGCCATCACCGCCACCTTCGTCTCTTGTCTCGTTACTCTCTTCTTGGTCTTGGTTTTGTTGGGGTGACGTCGACTGCCCCGTAGCATCGGATGTTGTTTCGTGTCTTCTTTCCTGATCTTGACTAGCTTCTTCACTGTATGCCTCTCGGCGTGTAGCTAGATGATTCTCTCGGGATGATGTCGGCTGCTCGGTAGGGTCGGGTCGGCGGGTAGAGATGTCCATTGTGCAAATCACGCAAATCGTCAGCACCGCATGCGTGATAATGAGACAATTAAGAGGTAAGCAGTCGCACTGAAAGGTTAGATTCGTATCAGCTCTCCAAAGGGATTTGAGTGCATGTGGTGCAATAGGCCTACCCAGAGGCCGAAAAGAAGGAGACGGCAAAGGTCCGCGGGCTGCCCCCAAGGCGGATTGTGGATTCGCCGTGCCGCCCTTCAGTATTCAGCCTTGTTGTGGCGAATGTTATCTATATTGGATATTGGGCGCCGGCGCGCTTTAATTGGCTTGTTGCGGAACGCCTTCGCTTACGACAGCGTCACCGGTAGGTTGCCAGCTAATGGTGCAGTATCCAGGCAGCTTGGCGATATCCCACGCAGCCAGGGATCGCGGGGTCAGGCTGAGAGCTCTTTCGTAGTAAAAGAGCCCATGGAAGGCGGGTTCACTGTCTTTCAATACTACTCCCGTACATCACCTTCGCCAGACCGCAACAGCTCTCTAATCATATGTCCGTTGGTTATACACACTCCTCCGTCGAGGAGGCTGTCTACGATCTTTGGGGGATCGAAAGCTCAGAACTAAAAACACGGAATGGTGGCAACGTGAGAGAATTTTACAAGTAAGTGATCCTGCTTGACGTATCCCTCTTGCTTCTAAAGTCTTCTCAAGTGCTTGCTTCGAACAATGCAAAGAATATACGGAGGATCCTGAGAAGATCAGCGTTGACATTGACGAGTTGAGGAAGCTCTGTGCTGCCATACATCGCGGAAGTGATCCGTCATTAGCGGATCTAGTTCGTATGCTGTCCGAAGAGGGCAGGTACCCAGCTAGTTGTGGTGATGAGGAAACGCGAAAAATGTTGCTGAGACAATGTGCTTCGACATGGTTGCAAGTCGACTTTGATCGAAAGTATGATGTCAATCAAGGCAACGTCCACGGGGCGCTTTGGCATCCAGAACAGCCTTTGCGGGACGCGTTAGCTGCTATGTTCCCTCGTTACGAGAACCCGGCAGTAGACGGCAGCACGCTTCCGGTGGGAGAGTACATATCACATGCGAATCGATGGGCTAAGAGTAACACAGCCTTGACATTTACCTCATGGGGATATTTCAAGATAGAATGGACAGACTGCTTGCAAGACCATCTGGCTCTTGCCGACTGTGTGGAAGGCGAACTGCCGACGATTTTCATCTTCCACCAAGCATCGTATCTCCAACATTCGCAATGCGCCAACGAGTTCCTTCCTCCGGGTTTGATAGAAGAGACCATGTGCACACTTGGTCTTCTCATGAACAGCACTAATAAGCGGACGAGAAATTGGTTCTCCAAAGAAGCACAGAGAGGTAAGCATTCCTGAAGAATGCAAATCGCGACTGTATTGATGTGAAGTAGAAAAGACTGGTTCTCGGAAGAGGATACTGGACGCGAAAGCCACAAGACAGGGGATCAAACCGTTAGGCCGCGACATGTCAAAGTACAAGTATTGGGGTCATCGGCTCAGGGCAATCGACGAGTCGTTCAAGCACGCAAGCCCAAACACCTTTAGACAGTGGTTGAAAGACAGTCGTAATGGACCTCAACGATGGAGCATCGCCATAGCTACCCTCGCAGTCATCCTTACATGCTTGCTTGGTATAGCCCAACTTGTCGCCACGTGGGTTGCGAGATGACATTTGTTTCACAGTTAGCTACCTGGATATTGCAACAATGTTGGTCTTGCATTAGCCTTTGCACACTACATAAATGTCTCTGCCATATACCATAATCCAAAGCAAATCGAATGTGTCACTTGATGCTGCGGCCTGAACCTTTCCGGACTAAAGACGCATTCCAAACCTGAGCGCGTGGCAGCCCCACCAGCGGCGCTGGTGCCTCCTACGAAGCTGCAACTGCTTGAGGGAATATGATTGACGGAAACTTGCAGCTGCATTTGGTGGGTCCTCGTATCTGGACGCTGCGGTAGGATGTGCTGCGGCTAGGTGGCTTCGCCGTAGGCGACCTTTGCAGCCCCGGGGCCCGGTGCATAGTCCTCCAGCTCAAGCCTGGACAGGGTCAGCAAGCTCGATAAAACCCAGCCATTCACGTATCCATACGTAGGCAACGTTAGCACTGCTTTCGAATACTAGCGCCCACTTGCTGCGCCATGTGTCGTATGTCTGCCGGTCAACGCCTTCGTGGCGTCCACTCATGAGAAGGCGTCATCATTTCTAACGCCTACGCAAAGATAAGGATCAGCTTGTCCGTGACCTGGTTCTCTGTCTGTGTAGCCCGATATATCCACGACATACCGGAGGGTGGGTCTGGCTGCAACATACTCAGCCTGCTTCATCAGCGCGAACCCGAAAGATCTCGTCCACGCGACTGAGACCACGTCAACATGAATAGCTACTTCAGCATGGCGCTATGGTTCGTTAAATGGCCTATCTTCAATAATCGTTTCGTCATTTGTAGGCCTGTGGCAGGCTGCTCGTTGAGCACCGTCCTCTTTGTGCCATCTCGTTCTTTTGCTTCCGGTACCAGCAAACGTCTTCGTGCGTTGTGCATTGCCCCTCGCTGCTGGAGCGGAAATGGTAACGGCATCCGGTGGCTTCTGTGTGAGTCTTGCAGGTAAAACTTGGCAGCCTTGCAGCTCAACAACGACATTGGCAGTCCTGAGGTCACGACAAAATGCGTTGCGGCTGAGGCTACCCAGGAGTGGAGGGTGCGGCCTGTCATGCCGGCCGGGGCTGCATCATACCCAGGTAGGCGCCCGCCTTCTTGGGGCCAAAAAGTCCAAACACAATGCTCCGCGGAGGAGCTTTTTTTGGAACAAGACCTTGCCTACGTGGGATCGTCTTCTCTCTGCGTACCTACCTGGGTACCGAGGTAGTTAACTCGCGAGAAGACCACTCAGGCTCGAGCAGGAGAGGTAGAAAAAGACGGTGCACTAAATAGATCCCATCCCGAATTCCCCAGATTCTACCCAGATCTCGCTTCTACCACACTAGCGCGGATGCGACTGATGTTGGTGGCCTGGGCGTGCATGAGGAGGATTCGCGCGTCGCCGTGTTTGATCTACTAGCTAATCTATTTCTAATACATATCCCCCGTGTTTGCTACGAGGCATGGAAATATACTGCGCTCGCTAGTTAGAGTGCTGTCGCGACAACGCCACGCATGACCGAGAACCTTGGAAGCTGCCGATCAGAACACACGGTTTGCGATCCCGTAGACATTTGCGTTATAGGTGCTTTGATTCTTGGGGCCAAAAGGCCCAGCAACTATCCTTCGCGCAGGCAGCATGTTCCGATACAAGAGCTTAAAACTGCCTATTAACTATAGTCCGCCCTATCTTGTTACCCAAATCTCGCTTTCCCCACACTAACGCGAATGCGGCGGATGCTGGTGGCCTGAACGTGCATTAGGGAGGTGCGCGCATCGACGTTCTGATCTATGGATTACTATCAGCACTTCTCACGTTGCGCGTTCGCTATGATTTGCGACTGCTACGCATTCGTTGGTGTTGTTCCCCCACGCGCTCCGTTCTGCTGCGGGTCCCCTGTCACCGCCCCCGAGCTCGTGCGTCATAGATGTACGCAGGTGTAAGGGTCCGCTTATCTCTTGCTCCATAATCCAATGCGTTCCAGTGCATGTCATTCCTTTCATCATCCAAGCCACTGGTCAAGCAGACGGTCGATGGAGAATTCCATGGGGAAGTATCCAATAGCATCAGTGGGTAGGAAGTCGATCCAGTCACTTAAGGGGCCACGAGGATCGATCATGCTCACGGCTTTGACGAATTCCCAGGACTCTGGATACCAGCCTGCTGCCTCCCAGTCGATGATAGACGACACTCGAACGACCTTATGTTCAGTGTGCATCACCTCGCCCTGCACTGTAATAGCCTGGCTGTCCTCCAGAGTCACCATGATATTTCGGGGGTGCAAGTCACCATGAGTCATTACAATGCGATGATCGTCCTTCATAGAGCTCCGAAGCAATTTAACCCATGGCGTTACCGTTTTCTTGGGGTGTTGGAGAAGGAAGTCGTTGAATTCCGCTTCGGTGCGTAGTGGTGCTGAGCTTATTCGTTG
>Ga0265797_10007002_pt1 | contig 15642 bp, 8 predicted proteins | sample P2T30metagenome_FD_192433 | JGI IMG/M metagenome (GOLD analysis project Ga0265797, IMG submission 192433) | Plant litter microbial communities from East Loma Ridge, Irvine, California - P2 T30 | ecosystem: Environmental > Terrestrial > Plant litter > Unclassified | place: USA: California... | reverse complement strand
TCCGCGTCACGCCGTTGTAGTTGTTGATGCCGCCCAGAGTCTGGGTACCGCCGGCAACCGTCAGGCCCGCCGCGCCCTGGATCACGCCGTCGAAGCGGCTGTGCGCATCGGTCAAGGTCAGCGCGTCGTCACCCAGCAGCACAGTGCCCGAACCGGACAGCGACTGCAGTTGCGCACCTTGATGCAGCCCGGCGAGATCGAGCTTGCCGTCGATGACCGCTTCGTTCGAGGCCGCGATGCTGCCCTGGCCGCTCAGCGCCAGCTCGGCCCCTTGGCCGACCGTGGTCCCGCCGGTGTAGTGCTGTTCGGCGCTCAAGGTGGCGTGGCCGCTGGCGAGCTCCAGCCCGCCCGACCCATGGATGCTGCCTGCGAATACATCGCTGGCATTGGTCAGGGTCAGGGTTTGACCGCCCAGCAGCACGGTGCCCGAACCGGACATGGTGCTCACCTCGGCGCCTTTGAAGGTCGCCGCGATATCGAAGACGCCGTCATTCGCCAGGCCGTTCGACATGGCGATGCTGCCGCTGTCGCGCAGGGTCAAGGTGCCACCCGACGCGACGCCGGTGGCGCCGATATAGGTATTCGCACCGCTCAGGACATGGGTTCCCTGGGTCACCGTCAGGCCGCCGTTGCCGCCGATCGCGCCGCCGAAATTGCCGCCGTTGCCAGTCAGGGCAAGTGATTTGTCGCCCAGCAGCACAGCGCCCGAGCCGGACAGGCTGCTTACTTGCGCGCCCTTGGTGGCCTGGGCGATATCGAAGGTACCGTCCGCCACCACGCCACTCGAGAACGCGATGCTGCCCGAACCGGTGAGTGCCAGTGTGGCGTCGGCGCCGATCGTGGTCAAGCCCGTGTAGTGATTGACGCCGCTGAGCACTTCCGTGCCGTCGGCAACGGTCACGCCGCCCTTGCCGCTGATCGTCCCGTCATACTCGCCCGAGGCCGCGCTCAGGACCAGGGTCTTGGTGCCGAGCAGCACGCTGCCCGATTCATTGCCTGCCAGCGAGCGGATCGTGGCGCCCTGATTGGTCGCCGAGATATCGAACGTGCCGTCATTGATCACTCCGCTCGACAGCGCCAGACTGCCGGAGCCGGACAGGGCCAGCTTCGCACCCTGCTCGATCATGGTCGCACCGAGATAGGTGTTGGTCCCGCCAAGGGTCTCCATCCCGCCGGACAGGATCAGTCCGCCCGAACCGCGAATCGTGCCTGCATAGTAGTCGCTCGCATTCGTGAGCGTCAGCATACGCTCGCCAAGCAGCACGGCGCCTGAGCCGGACAGGCTTTGCAGACTCGTGCCCTCATCGGTCGCGCTGATATCGAGCGCGCCGTCATTGCGAAGATTCCACCCCGCTGCGATGGCATTGCTGTCGTCGCTGTCGGACAGGTACTCCACGCCTGCGACCGGGATGACATGGCTGGATTGCGCCAATGCCACCATCGGGAACACAGCCATCACGGCCGCCGCCAGCAAGGTCCGCGCGCTCGGGAATCCGCTACAGGTCTCAGCCACGGTCTTGTCTGCATCGACATCCGCCCCCGTTTCCTTGCCGTTGGTGCTCGCGATTTCGGCGACAGCCATCAGCATATGGCGTTTCTTGTTCCAGACGAGGCGGTAAATGTGGTTCATGGTGGGTATCGGGGCCGACGCAAAGACGGCAAAAGCCATAAAACCGATATTATTCAATGGAAACAATGCCGCCGGACAAGATACTGACGGCAGATGCTACATCTCGCTACATTCTGTGCAATTTCGCCACAATGTATGGCGCCAAAGTCATCCGGCGAGCGTGAAAATACACATTCTGCGACCCGGCGTATTGATGACAACTAGTCCGGCCATGCTCCCAGGTCGGCGGCTAGCTGCCCCACCACGCCATCCCAGTCGCCAGGACGCGCCTGCCGGTACAGGCGCAGCGCCCCCGGATACCAGGGCGAGTCGGTGCGCTCTTCCATCCAGCGCCAGTCGGGATGGACGGCCGGCAGCAGCACCCAGCACGGCTTGCCGAGCGCGCCCGCCACATGGGCCACGGCGGTGTCGGCGCAGATCACCAGGTCCAGCCCGGCGACGATGGCGGCGGTGTCGCCGAAGTCGGCGATGTCGGGGCCGAGATCGGCCAGTTGCGGCGGCAGCGCCTCGCCCGCGCCCGCGCCCGCCTCCATGCCGCGCTGCAGGCTGAAGAACTTCACACCGGGCAAGCCTAGCAGCGGCGCCAGGCAGGCCAGGCCGGGCAGCGAACGGTTGGCATCGTTGACGTGGCCGCCGAAGCCGCGCCAGACCAGGCCAACCCGCAGGCCAGCACCTGCCTGCGCCAGCCGCGCGCGCCATGCCGCTACCCGCTCGGGGTCGGGAGCCAGATACGGCAACGCCGCCGGAATCGTCGTCAGCGAGGTGTGTGCATGCATGGGTAGGCTCAGCAGGAACACCCAGCAGTCGTGGGGCGGCAACTGCGCCGCCTGCCCCAGGCCCAACACCCGGTCGGCGCCGTCGACCCCGCCCACCAGCGGCAACAGCGCATCCTGGCAGACCAGCGTGACGCTGCCGGCGCCGGCAGCGCGCAGCAGCGGCAGGTAGCGCACGAACTGGATCGTGTCGCCGAAGCCCTGCTCGGGCCAGACCACGATGCTGCGCCCCGCCAGAGGTTCGCCCTGCCATTGCGGGCAGGCGAATGCGAAGCGCGGTCTGGCCGCGATCGGGCGCGCCAGCCTGGCGTCGTAGCGCGCCTCCATCCAGGGCCAGCCCTCATCGAGGCGGCCGCGCGCGAGCAGCAAAAAGCCCAGGTTCCAGCGCGCTTCCGGATATTCCGGGTCGGCTGCGATCGCATGCCGGTAGCAGGCCTCGGCGTCCTGCGCCCGCCCTTCGCGCTGCATCAGCGCGCCGAGATTGTTCAGGGTACGGGCATTGTCCGGCCCCAGCGCCAGCGCGCGCCGATAGATCGCCTCGGCCTCGCGCGGCCGGTGCAGGTACTGGCACACGTTGCCCAGAGAATTGAGGCCTTCCGGGTCGTGCGGACGCAGCGCCACGTATTCGCGCAGCGCGCTTTCCGCGTCCGGCAGGCGGCGCGCGGCGGTGTACAAGAGGCCCAGGTTGTGCCAGGCCTCGGGATAGCCGGGACGCAGGCGCAGCGCCTCCCGGTAGTGCGTTTCCGCCAGGTCGGCGCGCGCGGCACCCGCATACAGCACCGCCAGGTTGTTGTGCAGCTCGGCGTGGTCGGGTTTCAGGTCGAGGGCGGCCCGGTAGCCGGCCTCGGCCTCGGCGCGCCGGCCCTGCCGCTGCAGGGCGTCGGCCTGGCCGTGCAGCAGCGTGCCCAGGTTGGCGCGCGCGTCGGGATAATCGGCTTGCAGCGCCAGCGCCTGGCGGTAGGCGTCGCGCGCTTGGTCCTCGCGCCCCGCACCCTGCAGCAGGATGCCCAGGTTGTTCCAGCTGGCCGCATGGCCAGGTTGACGCCGCAGGACCTCGCGCCAGCGCTGTTCGGCCTCCCCTGGCCGGCCCAGCGCCAGCGCGCAGGCTGCGGCCAGGTTGAGGGCGTCGATATTGGCCGCCTCGCCGCCCAGCAGGTCGTCGACCGAGGCCAGCGCCAACGCGAATTCGCCCTGGCGGTACAGGGCGATGGCGGCATCGATGCGACGCGGGACCTCTATCGGAAGAACGCTCATCGACTCAGCCACGCAGCGCGCGCCAGGTGGCAAAGCCGGCCGCGCACAGCAGCAATGAGCCGAACAGGTGCAGCGCCGTATGCGCCAGCGCCCAGCCGACTTCCCCGCGCTGCAGCAAGGTCACCGACTCGCCCGAGAAGCTGGAAAACGTGGTCAGGCCGCCCAGGAAGCCGGTGACGATGAACAGCCGCCATTCGGGCGCCAATTGCGGCTGGTCGGTGAAGAAGCCGAGCGCCAGGCCGACCAGGTAGCCGCCCAGCAGGTTGGCGGCCAGCGTCCCTGCCTGCACCAGGCCATGCAGGCCGCCCAGCCACAGGCTGAAGCCCCAGCGCAGCCAGGCGCCGAGCGCGGCGCCCAGGCCGACCGCGGCAAAAGCCAGCGGCGTCGCTATACCGCCCACTTGGCTTTCGCCTGGTCGTCGGTCACGCGCGCGTCGACCCAGCGCGCGCCATCCGGCGTTTGCTCTTTCTTCCAGAACGGCGCCTCGGTCTTGAGGTAGTCCATGATGAACTCGCAGGCCCCGAAGGCGTCGCCGCGGTGCGCGGCGCTGCAGGCCACCAGCACGATCTGGTCGAGCGGCGCCAGCGGACCGACGCGGTGGATGACCAGGGTGCCGTACAGGGGCCAGCGCTCGCAGGCCCGGGCCGCGATGTCTTGCAGCGACTTTTCGGTCATGCCCGGATAGTGTTCGAGCTCCATCTCGGAGACCCGGGCGCCGTCGTTCAGGTCACGCACGGTGCCCACGAAGGACACCACGGCGCCGATGCGCGCGTCATTCGCGCGCAGGCGCGCCACCTCGGCGCCGAGGTCGAAGTCCCCGGCCTGCACCCTCACCTCGTTCATGGCTGGCCTTTCGGCTGGCGCAGCAGCAGGTGTTCGATGCGGGTCTCGGTGCGCACGTCGAGCAGGGCCGGCAGCGCCAGCAAGGCGCGCAGCTCGGCCGTCTGCGAGCCCGGCTTCTGGCCCGACTTGAGCGAGCTTTGCAGCACCTCGACCTGCAGGCGCAGGCGCTCGCGCGCGAACTCGGCGCCGCTGTCGATGCCGGCCGCGATTTCCAGCCGCAGCAGTTCAGCCAGCAGGCGTTCGCGATTCGCATCCAGCTGTTGCACATAGCCGGCGCGGTCGCCCTCGAGCGCAGCCAGGGCGGCTTCGAAGCGCGCCTGCAGGATCGGCTCGTAGCCGCCATCGAGCGGCAGCAAGGCGTCCCAGCGCGCGCGCCAGTCGGCGGCCTGGGTGGCGGCGTCCGGATTGGCCAGCGCCGTCTCGAGCGCCTGGACCAGGCGCAGCTTGTCGCGCACGGCGCCGGCCAGCACCGTGTCCTGCGCGCGGCGCGCGGCGTCGGCATGGTGCTGCACGCTGGAGATCGCGGCGTGATAGCGCTTGTCGATGCGCGCCTCGTGGGCGCGCGGCACCGGGCCGATCGCCTGCCATTCGGCGGCGGCCTCGCGCAGCAGCTTGCCGACGTTGGCCGGCTTGGCGTCCAGCGCGGCGGCCTCCAGTCGTGCGCACAGCGCTTCCTTGGCCGTCTCGTGCTCGCGGCGCTCGCTGTCGGCCGCATGCGCGTGTTCCTTGCGCGCCGCGAACAGCGTGTCGCAGGCGCCGCGGAAGCGCTGCCACAGCGCCTGTTCGGCCTTGCGCTCGAGCGGCAGCGCGCGCGCATGCTCTTGCCAGCGCGCCTGCAGTTCACGCAGCAGGTCGACCGCATGACGTTCGTGCGGATCGAGCTTGCGCACTTCTTCGATCAGCTGCTCGCGCACCGCGATCTCGACCCGGCGCTGGTCTTCGAGCGGCTTTTGCAGGGTGGTCAGCGCGTCGGCGAACAGGGTGTCCAGGCGCTTCTTTTCCTTGCGGTCAACCGCGCCCAGGTGGCTCCAGGCGGTGCGCAGGCGCTGCACGGTCGCCGAGACATGCTTCCAGTCGCCCTCATGCGACTGCAGGCGCGCGACCTCGGCCTGCGCTTCGTCGACCAGGGCCTGGCCGCGCGCCGCGTTGGCATGGCGTTCGTCGGCCAGGTGGCGAAAATGCGCCGCAGCCGGCGCGTAGGCCGCGCTGCAGGCGGCGTCGAAACGCTCCCACAGGCTGCGTGGCGCCGGGCCGGACAGGCTGTCGAGCGCTTTCCAGCGATCGCGCATGCTGCCCACCTTCTTGGCCAGTTCGGCCATCGCCAGGCCTTCGGCCGGCAGCGATTCGACGCTCTTGATCAGCTCTTCGCGCGACACGTTGCCGCCCCAGCGCGCCCAGTCCGACAGCCGCTTGAGCTCGGCGCGCAGATGGGCCAGGTGGTCGGCCTGCTGGGTGGACAGGCGCATGCCCTTGTCCTTGGCGTCCTTCAGTGCCTTGTCGAGCTCGGCGGCGGTGCCGAGCGAGCCCTGCTGCAAAGCGCCTTCGAGGGCGTCCATATTGTCGAGGAAGGCCTGGTCGGCGCCGCGCGCGGCAGGCCTGGCGCCGTCTTTCGCGCCGTCTTTTGTGCTGTCTTTTGCGCCTTCCCTGACGGCGGCCGGCGCGGCCTTCGCCCTGGTCTCTTGCGGCAAGCTCGCGCGCAGCGCCTCGTAGCGCGCCTGCAGGTCACCGGCGGCGGCGTTCGAGGGCAAGGCCGGCAAGCGCTCCCATTCCCGGCGCACGGTGTCGGGCTTGAGTTCGGCCGGCGCCTGGGCTTCCCATGCGGCCAATGCCGCTTCGCGCGCCGCCAGCGCCGCCTGGCCTTGCTCGAGCGTGGCCAGGCCGGCTCCCAGGCGCGCATGTTCGGTCGCGAATTCGGCCACCAGCGCGCGCGGCAGCGAGGCGTAGCCGGGGTCGACCAGTGCTGCCGCCTGTTCTTGCTGGAGCGCGTCCAGGCGGGCCGCCAGCGCGGCCGCGTCCAGGCCACTCGTCTCGAGCTGGCGCAAGAGCGTCAGGCGGTCAATCATGGCGCGCTGCAGCGCCACCTGCGACGCCAGGCGAGCACCAAGTTCGGCACGCACGGTGTCGAATTCGGCTGCCAGTTCGGGCGCCCGGATGACCGACCATTTGCGATCGAGCTCGGCAACGTGGTTCGGGGTCAGCAGGGCGTCGCCCAGCAGCGTCCTGGCCTGGGCCAGTGCGTCCTGGCCGCGGCGCAGTTCGGATTCGTGGTGGCGGATCGCGTCCAGCCTGCCCTGCACCAGCTTGGCGACGCGGCGGTCGAGGTTGCGCATCGCCGCGTGCACGCGTTCGAGATGGGCGCGCTCATGGACCAGCTCGGCCGCAGCCAGGCGCAGTTCGGAGAACTCGGATTGGAGGATGAAATCGACGGCGGCGGCCTGGTCGGTGCCCAGCTGCGCCAGTTGGGCGGCCTGGCGCTCGCGGGCCTGGGCCAGCGCGGCGCGTGCTTCAACTGCCGGGGCCGGCGCCGGAGTGGACGCCGTCTTGCCCGACTTGCCCGACTTGCCTGCGCCTGGCTTGGCGCCGCCGTCCGCCGCCGCAGGCGTCTTCGCCGCTGGCTTGTCGCCGGACGCGGCCGCTTTCGCGCCCTGCCGCTTGAATAGGAATTCGAACATGATGAAATCGCACTTCCAAAACTCCCATCATAGCAAACTCCCCGGCATCGATCGGCATGCCTGACCCATCTGCCGCATTCAGTTTACGAGTGGCAAGGCGAGGTCTTGCTTTGGAGTAATCTCCGGCGGCGGCAGGCCGCGCGCCAGCCCCATGCCGGCGCCGCGATTCTCGTTGTGGTGGGCGTCGTGCGCCAGCATCTGGTTGGCGATCGCGAACCAGGTCTCGCCCGGAATCGTGGTGCGCGCCAGCGGCAGCAGTTCGCGCTCTTCGCGCTCGAGGCGCTCGAGCAGCAGCTCGCAGCAGCGTTCGAGCGCCGCCAGGCAGCCGGGATCGCCCTCGACAGCCGCCGCCTGGGCCGCCTGGCGCGCCTCATGGGCCTGCCGGCTCAAGTCGTCGAGCTCGGCCACCAGCCTGGCGGCATCCGCGCCGCACCGGCACAGCGCCGGCAGCACGAACTTGTCGAGCTTGCGCCAGCGGCACGCTTCGCTGGCCTGGCGCAGGGCCTCGCAGGCCTGCTCGTATTGACGCATGGCGGGCGGCTCGCCCCACCACGCGCCGGGGCGCCAGCGCTCCAGCAACGCCTGCACCTCGACCCGCGCGCGCGCCTGCTCGACGGACAAGGCGACCAGCGTATAGGTTGATGTCAGCATGGTGTCTCCTCTGAGTTTGCTCCTCTGGCGGACGTGGACGAGCCACGCCTGGGGCGGCCGGGGACGCTTTATAGGGGTGGCCGGCTATTGGTTTGTTATGGCGCCGGCCGACAAGAACTTCGTAGTGTAGAGACAAGGAGGTCGGCGGGTTTGACATAGATCAAACCGGATTTCACAGTGCGAGCGAGGTCAGGCGGGTTGGATTTCCCGTACAAAATGTGCTCTCAACATGCTAGCGACGGTGGCGCCAGCATCGCCCAGCCATTCGCTGGCGGGCCGGCGCCCGGCTGCGTTATAGTAGGCGCCGGCTTCACCCCGATCCTGTTCACCTTACTCGTCAATTCTCCATGCGGCTGCTGCACACCTCCGACTGGCACCTCGGCCAGACCCTGCACAATCACGACCGAACCTACGAACACCAGTGCTTCCTCGACTGGCTGGCCGATACGCTGGTCGAGCAGCAAATCGACGTGCTGCTGGTCGCGGGCGACATTTTCGATACCGCCAATCCCTCGTCCAGCGCCCAGCGCCAGCTGTACCGCTTCCTGCAGCAGGCGCGTGCCCGCGTGCCGCACCTGCAGGTGGTCGTCATCGCCGGCAACCACGATTCGCCGGGCCGGCTGGAGGCGCCGACGCCGCTGCTCGAAGCCCATGGCACGATCGTGGTCGGCAATGTGCTGCGCCGTGGCGACGGCGAGATCGACTTCGAGCGCCTGCTGGTGCCGCTGCACGACCGCGACGGCAATACCGCGGCCTGGTGCCTGGCCGTGCCCTTCCTGCGCCCGGGCGACCTGCCGCGCCTGCGCGCCGCCGACGGCGATGAACAAACCGACGCACCCGCGCACGATCCTTACCTGCACGGCACCACCCTGCTCTACCGCCAGGCGCATGCGCTGGCGCGCGAACGGGCCGCCGCCGGCCAGGCCATCATCGCCATGGGCCACTGCCACATGGCGAAGAGCCAGCCGTCCGAAGACTCCGAGCGCCGCATCGTGATCGGCGGCAGCGAAGCGCTGCCGGTGAGCCTGTTCGACCCCAGCATCGCCTATGCGGCCCTGGGCCACCTGCACCTGGCCCAGCGCGTCGGCGGCCACGAACATATCCGCTATTGCGGCAGCCCGCTGCCGCTGTCGTTCTCCGAAGTGGGCTACCAGCACCAGGTGCTGCGCATCGACCTCGACGACGGCAAGGTCGGCGCCATCACCCCGCTGTTCATCCCGCGCCCAGTCCAGCTGCTGCGGGTGCCGGCCGCGCCGGCCCCGCTGGAAGACGCACTGGCGGCGCTGGAAACGCTCGAACTCGACCCCGAGCTGGCGCCGCAAGCCTGGCCCTATCTCGAGGTGCGGGTGCTGCTGGACGGTCCCGAACCGGGCCTGCGCGGCCGGATCGAGACGGTCCTCGAGGGCAAACCGGTACGGCTGGCCAAGATCGAGCCGACCCGCAAGCTGGTGATCGCGGATGAAGAAGCCGAAGCCCTGAGCCTGGACCAGCTGGCGCAACTGCAGCCGGACGACATCTTCCGCCGCCTGTGGCGCCAGAAATATGGCGACGAGGCCCCGCCCGAACAGATCGACGCCTTCGCCGAACTGTTCCACGCGGTCGAAGGAGATGCGCCATGAAGATCCTGCGCATCTGCGGCAAGAACCTGGCCTCGCTGGCCGGCGAATTCGCGGTCGATTTCGAATCCGAGCCGCTGGCCTCGAGCGGCCTGTTCGCCATCAGCGGCCCGACCGGCGCCGGCAAAAGCACCCTGCTCGACGCCCTGTGCCTGGCGCTGTACGGCGATACGCCGCGCCTGTTGCGCCGTTCCGGCACCCGCCTGCCGGACGTCGGCGACGAGACGGTGACGGCCCAGGATCCGCGCACCCTGCTGCGCCGCGGCGCCGCCGAGGGCTGGGCCGAAGTCGATTTCGTCGGCAGTGACGACGGCCGCTATCGCGCGCGCTGGGCGGTGCGCCGCTCGCGCAACAAGCCTGGCGGCGCGCTGCAGCCGGTCAAGGTCACCCTGCACCGGCTGCCCGAGCTGGCCCCGCTGGGCGGCACCAATACCGAAGCCGCGGCCGAGATCGTCCAGCGGGTCGGCCTGTCGTTCGACCAGTTTACGCGCGCGGTGCTGCTGGCGCAAAACGAGTTCTCGGCTTTTCTGAAGTCCGACGAGAACGAGCGCGGCGAGCTGCTCGAGACGCTGACCGGCTCCACGATCTACAGCCAGATCTCGCGCCGCGCCTTCGAGCGCTACAAGCTCGAGCAGCACAATACCCAGGTGCTGCAAGCGACACTGGCCAATGCAGCGCCGCTGGCGCTGGAAGAGCGCGCCCAGCTCGACCTCGAGCGCGCCGCGGCCGACACAGCGCGCGAGGCGCTCGACAGCCGCCACGCCCTGTTCGAGGCCCAGCTGCGCTGGCACCATGAATTCGACAAGCTCCAGCGCGGCGAAGCCCAGGCCGAGGCCGCGCTGGCTGCGGCCAATGCCCAGCGCCTGGAAGCCGGTGAACGCCGCCAGCGCCTGGCCACACTGGAAGCGGTGCAGCCGGCGCGCCCGCTGGCGCTCGACGTCCAGCGCCTGGAACAGGAACGGCGCCAGGCCCACTCGGCGCTCGCGCAGCGCGAAGCCGAGCTGGCCGCGGCGCTCGAGCTGAAACGCACCGCTACTACCGACGTCGATGCCGCCATCGGCCGACTGGATGCGGTCGACGCGCAGCTGCGCGCCGCTGCGCCGCAACTGGACCAGGCCAAGGCGCTTGACGCCGCGCTCTCGACCCTGGCGCCTGGTCATGCGCAAGCAAAATCCGCCCTGGACACTGCGCGCCAGCAGGCACGCGCGGCACGCGTGGAGCAGCAAACCAAACTCGATGAGCTGGCCCGCGCACGCGGCCTGCGCGACACGGCGGCGGCCTGGCTTGCGGCCCAATCGCGGCACGAAGCCGTGGCCACCGGCTGGCAGCAGTGGGAACGCCTGCTGCGCCAGGCCGGGCAGGCGCAGGCTGCGCTGGCCGCCGGCGACCAGGCGCTGGCGGCAACCCGCACCGCCGCCGACCAGGCAGCCGGCCGCGATGCCCAGGCAACAGCCGTCCTGGGTCAGGCGATCGAAGGCCTGGACGCCCTGGAAGCGCAGCGGCGCACGGCGATGGCGGCGCTGCAGGCCTTCGACGCCGACGCCATCGGCGCCGAACGCCAGCAACTGGAAGCACGGCGCGAGCGGCTGGCTGTGGCCGAGCGCACCTGGCTCGACCTGTCGGGCGCGCGCGAAACGCTGGCCGGGATCGCGCAAGAAAGCGAGCGCGTCGCCAGCACTGCCGCCACCGCCGAGCGCAGCCTGCAGGAAGCACGCGCCGTGGCGCCGACGCTGGACGCGGCGATGTCCCAGGCCGAGCGCTCGCTGAGCGCCGCCGAACTGGCATGCGCCGCCAACGTGGAGCAACTGCGCGCCAAGCTGGCCGTGGATGATCCCTGCCCCGTGTGTGGCTCGCTCGAGCACCCGTACGCCCACCAGGATGCAACCCTCAAGGCGATGCTCGACGGCCTGCGGGCCGAGGTCGATGCTTGCCGTGCCCGGGTGCGCGACAACGGCGCGCTGCAGGCAAACCACGGCGCCTCCCTGGCTGCCGCCCAGGAACGCGTGGCGGCCCTGGCCCGCGAGCGGAGCGCGATCGACTTGCGCATCGCCGGCCTGTCTGCAAGCTGGGATGCCGATCCGCTGGCTGGCGAGGCGCCGCCCGAGGCCGGGCGCCTCGACTGGTTCGGGGCCCAGCGCAGCGCCTTGCGCGCAGCCCTCGATGCACTCGCTGGGCGCGAGCAGGCCTGGCGCAGCGCCGCCGCCGCGCGCGACGCGGCCCAGCGTGACGTCGACGGCGCGCAAGCGGTGCTCGCCAGGTTGCGCCAGGACGCCGAAGCCCAGCGCGACGCTGCACTGCGCCTGCAGAATGAACTCAAGACCCTGGTCGCCAGCCAGGAGACGACGCGCACGCAACTCGATGCCCTGCTGGCCGAACTCGACCCGGCCATGGCCGCCGCCCATGGCGACGGCTGGCAGGCGGGATGGCGCCGCGACACCGCGGGCTGGAGCCAGGCGCGCACCGCCGAAGTCCTGCAGTGGCGCGAGCAGACCGAGGTCCAGGCCCGCGCCGCCACATCGATCGCGACGCTGGAAGTCGAGGCCGGCGCCTTGCAGACGCGCGTCGCGGGCATCGATGAGACCGGCGCCCGGCTGGCGGCCGAGTTCGCGCGCATCGATGGCGAAATGAGCGCCAAACACACCGCGCGCGCCACCTTGTGGCAAGGCCGCGCGGCGAGCGAGGTCGAACGTGAGCTGGCGGCGGCCGTGACCGGCGCGCGCGAACAGTTGGCGGCGCGCCAGTTGGCCGCCAACGAAGCGGCGCAAGCTGAAACCCGGGCCAGGGCCGCACTGGCCCAGCTACTCGATCGCATCCTGGAACTCGACGCGGCCGGCGCCACGGCCAGCACGGCGCTGGCTGACTGGCTGGAAGACTACCGGCGCCAGGCCGAAGGCCCTGACCAGGTGGTCGATGCCGACGAACTGGCGCGCCTGCTGCAGGTCGGCGCCGCCTGGCTGGCGCAGGAACGCAGCGCCCTGAACGCCATCGACGTCGAGGTGGGCAATGCCACCACCATCCTGACTGAACGGCGCGCCCAGCGCGTGGCGCACCAGCAATCGAACCCGCCCGATGGCCAGCCGTTCGAGGCGCTCAAGACCGCCTTCGACGCCCTGGCGGGCGAACGCCAGGCCGCAATCGAGGCGGCGACCGCGCTGCGCCTGCGCGCGTTGCAGGACGACGAACGGCGGCGCCAGTCCGAATCGAGCCTGGCCGCGATCGAGCGCCAGCAGGCGGCCCAGCAGCGCTGGGGCAAGCTGTCGGAGCTGATCGGTTCGAGCGACGGCAAGAAATTCCGCAACTATGCCCAGCAGTTCACGCTCGACGTGCTGCTTGGTTACGCCAACGCCCATCTAAAACAGCTGGCCAGGCGCTATCGCCTGGAGCGGGTCAACTACCAGGGCATGCCGTCGCTGGCGCTGATGGTGCGCGACCAGGACATGGGGGGTGAAGTGCGTTCGGTGAATTCGCTGTCGGGCGGCGAATCGTTCCTGGTGTCGCTGGCGCTGGCGCTGGGCCTGGCCTCGCTGTCATCGAACCGCGTACGGGTCGAGTCGCTGTTCATCGATGAAGGCTTCGGCAGTCTCGATAGCGAGACGCTGGGCGTGGCGATGGATGCGCTCGATGCGCTGCAGTCGATGGGCCGCAAGGTAGGGGTGATCTCGCACGTGCACGAGATGACCGAGCGGATCGCAACCAAGGTCATGGTGCGACCCGCCGGTGGTGGAAGCAGCGCGGTGGTGGTGGAGTAGACGTCGACGCGCTTACCTGCGTTAGCAGAAGCACGTCGTCCCCGCGTAGGCGGGGACCCAAGCTTTCAAGCGCGCCACTAACGCACATCGCAGTGGCGATGCAAGCTGACTTGGGTCCCCGCCTGCGCGAGGACGACGTTTATACGCTAACGAAAAAAGCTCGGCTTAGTGGTTGTGGCGCGGCATGTCGTGGCCAACACCACGGTACGGCAGCGCCAACTCCATGCAGGCGCCCTTGTGCAACTGGCCGACGCTGGCGCGGTAGATTTCCTGCCAAGGCGTCTGGCTGGCCGGGATCGGCGGTGGCGCGTCGATCCGGCGCATTGCCAGTTCCTCGTCCGACAGCAGCACGTCGCAGCGACCATGATTCAGGTCGACCCGGACCACATCACCCGTGCGCAGCAGCGCCAGGTTGCCGCCGGCCGCGCTTTCGGGCGAGGCATTCAGGATCGACGGGCTGTCCGAGGTGCCAGACTGGCGGCCGTCGCCCAGGGTCGGCAGGTTGTTGATGCCCTGCTTGATCAGGTGATCAGGCGGCTGCATATTGACCACTTCGGCCGAACCAGGCCAGCCGACCGGGCCGGCGCCGCGAATCACCAGCATCGTGTACTCGTCGATGCCGAGACTTGGATCGTTGATGCGGTGGTGATAATCGTCCGATCCCTCGAACACGACCACCTTGCACTCGAAGCAGTTCTCATGCCCCGGATTGGCGAGATAACGCGCGCGGAAAGCCGGCGAAATCACGCTGGTCTTCATGATCGCGAAGTCGAACAGATTGCCTTTCAAGACCAGGAAGCCCGCGGTTTCCTTGAGCGGATCGGCAAACGGCTTGATCATCTCGCGGTCGTCGGTCTCGCGCGCGTAGATGTTCTCGGCCAGGGTCTTGCCGGTGACCGTCGGACGCTGCGAGCGCAGCAGGCCCGCCTGCTCCAGCTCCCACATCACGGCCGGCACGCCGCCCGCACGGTGGAAACGCTCGCCCAGGTATTTACCGGCCGGCTGCATGTTCAGCAGCAGCGGGATGTCATACCCGTATTCCATCCAGTCTTCGGGCGTGATCTCGACCCCGGCGTGGCGCGCCATGGCCACGATGTGCGGCTGCGCATTGCTCGAGCCGCCGATCGCGGCGTTGACCACGATCGCATCGAGGAAGGCGTCGCGCGTCAGGATGCTCGACGGCCGGATATCATCCTTGGCCAGTTCGACGATGCGGCGGCCCGTTTCGTACGCCATCTGGCCGCGCTCGCGGTACGGCGCGGGAATCGCCGAACAGCCGGTGAGCGACATGCCCAGCGCCTCGGCCACGGCGTTCATGGTCGACGCCGTGCCCATGGTGTTGCAGTGACCGGCGGACGGCGCCGAGGCGGTGGCGATATCGACGAATTTCTTCTCGTCGATGCTGCCGGCCGCCAGCTGGCGGCGCGCCTTCCAGATCGCGGCGCCCGAGCCGACCAGTTCACCTTCGAACCAGCCGTCGAGCATCGGCCCGCCGGACAGGATGATGGCCGGAATGTCGACCGTCGACGCGGCCATCAACTGGGCCGGCACGGTCTTGTCGCAGCCGGTGGTGAGCACCACGGCGTCGATCGGATAACCATGCAGGATCTCGACCAGGCCCAGGTAGGCCAGATTGCGGTCCAGCGCCGCGGTCGGGCGGCGGCAGTTTTCAAAGATCGGATGCAGCGGGAATTCCATCGGGATGCCGCCGGCATCGCGGATGCCGTCGCGCACCCGCTTGACCAGTTCCAGGTGGATGCGGTTGCACGGCGCGATATCGCTGCCGCTCTGGGCGATGCCGATGATCGGCTTCCCGCAGCGCAGCTCTTCGGGCGTGATCCCGTAGTTCATGAAGCGTTCGAGGTAGAGCGCGGTCATGTCGATGCGCTCTGGATTGTCGAACCAGTCTTGCGAGCGGTAGCGACGTTTGCTGTTGTCTGTCATTTCTGGTTTGGCTCCTGCAACCGCAGCGCATGCTGCGGCAGTCCCGGCACGGCGGCGCGGAAAGTAAACAGCCCGCCGGCGAGCGGCTGGGATTCGAGCTGGGCGGCGGACAGGCCCTTGCGCGCGGTCGTGACGTACACGGTGCGCAGGTCGGCGCCGCCAAAGGCCAGCTTGGTGATATTAGCGCAAGGGAAGCGCACTTCGCCAACCTTGCGCCCCTGTGGATCGAAACGGTCGATGCGCCAGCCGCCGAAAGTGGCCACCCACAGGAAGCCCTCGCTATCGACCGCCATGCCATCGGGGTAACCGCCATCGGCCAGTTCGGTGAACAGGCGCTTATTGGCCAGGCTGCCATCGTCCAGCAGGTCGAACGCATACACGCGTTTGGCCAGCGTGTCGGTGTGGTACAGCGTGCGACCGTCGGCGCTGACCGCCGGCCCGTTGGTGATCACGTAGTCGTCGTCCATGCGGCGCACGTCGCGCCCGTCGACACGGCCATCGAAGCAGTAC
>Ga0265797_10007001_pt1 | contig 15642 bp, 15 predicted proteins | sample P2T30metagenome_FD_192433 | JGI IMG/M metagenome (GOLD analysis project Ga0265797, IMG submission 192433) | Plant litter microbial communities from East Loma Ridge, Irvine, California - P2 T30 | ecosystem: Environmental > Terrestrial > Plant litter > Unclassified | place: USA: California... | reverse complement strand
TGCCGAAGGCTTCGGCCAGCGTCTCGACGGAAAACAGCAGGCCGGCCGGCTGCGCGCCGGTGACGATTAGGCGCGCCGCGCACCTGGCGTCGCCCAGGCGCCGCAGCAGCGTCAACCCGTCCATGCCTGGCAGGTCCAGGTCGATGAGCGCGACGTTGACGAGTGGCGTGGCGCCGGCTTCCAGCATCTGCAGCGCAGCCGGGCCGTCGGCGACGTCGGTGACCTGGCCGGCGCCAAGTTGGGTCAGTAAAGCGACCAGCGCCCTGCGCCCGGAAAGGTCGGCTTGCGCCACCAGAAAATGCAAATGCGCGATGTCCATCGTTACTCCACTCTACGAGCCGCTAGCGTACGCGAACGTGCAGTCGCCGTCTATGCCTGCTGCTGGCGCACGCCTTCGAAAAAGCACACGGCCGCGCAGGCCGCGACGTTGAGCGACTCGACCTGCCCCAGATGCGGCACCGCGACCCGGTGCATGGCCAGGTTCAGCAGTTCGGCAGACACGCCCTGCCCTTCGTGCCCCAGCACCCACGCCACCGGCGCGCGCAGGTCCAGCGTGTAGAGCCCCGACGCCGCATAGCCGCTGGTGGCCAGCACCGGCACGTGCGCCGCCCGCACCAGATCGGCCAGGCCCACGTGCTCGAAGATCTCGAGCACGAAGTGCGCGCCCATCGCCGCGCGCAGCACCTTTGGCGACCAGCAGAATGCCGTGCCGGGACTGCAGTACACCTGCTTGATGCCGGCGGCGGCGGCGCTGCGCAGGATCGAGCCGACGTTGCCGGGATCCTGCACGCCGTCGAGCAGCACGCTGGCCATGACCAGCGCGGGCGCGGCCGCCGGCTGCGGCGTGTCGATCACGAACAGCAGGTGCACGCCATGCTCGACCTGGCTGACGGCGTTGAACAGCGCATCGGGCAGCGCCGTGACCGGGGCATCGAGCGCGCCGCAGCGCGCGACGATGGCCTGCACTTCCGGGTTGCCCAGCGCGCCCTCGGACACCACGCAGTGGCGTGGCGCGCCGCGCAGGTCGAGCCAGGTCTGACACAGGTGCACGCCATCGAGCAGGCTGTGGCCGGCCTTGCGGCGCGCCTGCGAGCTGGTGGCGAGTGCCTTGAGCTCTTTGTAGAACGCGTTGTCGCGTGAGGTGATGGTCTTCATGCGCCCACTCCGACCGTGTCGCCAAACAGATCGGTCTGCAGCATGCCGCGCACCGGCGCGAACGAGCGGCGGTGCGCCGGCGACGGGCCGTGCGCGCCCAGGCGCTCCAGGTGCAGCGCGGTGCCGTAGCCCTTGTGCTGGTCGAAGCCGTATTGCGGAAACTGTTCGTGCAGCCGCACCAGCGCCGCGTCGCGCGCGGTCTTGGCCAGGATCGACGCGGCCGAAATCGCATTGACTTTGTCGTCACCCTTGACGATCGCGTGCGCGCGCACCGTCAGCTCGGGACAGCGATTGCCGTCGATGAGCGCGATCGTCGGCGCGTGCTGCAGCGCTTCCACCGCGCGGCGCATCGCCAGCATGGTCGCCTGCAGGATGTTGATGCTGTCGATTTCTTCGCACGAGCACTCGGCCACCGCCCAGGCCAGCGCCTGTGCGCGGATCATCGGCGCCAGTTCGTCGCGCCGCGCGGCGGTCAGCTTTTTCGAGTCGCGCAAGCCGTCGATCGGCCGGCGCGGGTCGAGGATGACGGCGGCGGCGAACACCGGCCCGGCCAGCGGGCCACGGCCCGCCTCATCGACGCCGCACACGATGTCGAGCGCGGTGAAGGGCCGGCCCCTGGTGGGCAAGCCGGGATACAGGTTGATTCTCTTTTTGGTCATAAAGGTGCTTTAGGCGGCAGGGCGCCCGATAATCTGCAAGACCGCTTGCGCGCTCTCTTCGGCGCTGTTGCGCAGCAGGCTGTGATGCATGTCGAGGAAGCGCTGCGCCAGGCGCTCGCGCCCTGCGGTGTCGTCGAGCTGGCGCCAGACGGCATCGGCCAGCGCTTCGGGTGTGGCCGCATGCTGCAGCAGCTCGGGCACGACGAACTGGCGCGCCAGGATGTTCGGCAGGCCGATCCACGGCTGGTAACCCATATGCCGCATGATCTCCCACGATGCGCGCATGACCTTGTAGGCGATGACCATCGGCTTCTTGAACAACGCCACTTCGAGCGTGGCCGTTCCGGAGGCGACCAGCACGGCGTCGGCAGCAGCAATCGCCGTGTGCGAGCCTTCGGCCGTCACCATCAGCTCCACGCCCTGCAGGCCTGCCGCATTGACGATCTCGTCGAAGTACGCGCGCTGGCGCTCACCCGCCATCGGCACGACAAAACGCAGACCCGGATCGCGCGCCGCCAGCAGCTTCACGGCCCGCACGAACGGCTCGGCCAGGTATTTGAGTTCGCCCATGCGGCTGCCCGGCATGACCGTGACGACGCGCGCATCGACCGGAAAGCCAAGCGCGCGGCGTGCCCCCGCCACATCGGGCGCGAGCGGAATGGTCTCGGCCAGCGGATGCCCGATATACGTCACCGGCACGCCGGCGGCGCGGTAGATCGCTTCTTCGAACGGGAAGATGACGAGCATGTGCGAGACGGCGCGCTGGATCTTCTTGATGCGCCCTCCCCGCCAGGCCCAGATCTGCGGCCCGATGAAGTGCACCGTCGGAATGCCGGCGGCGCGCAACTGTTCCTCGAGACCCAGGTTGAAGCCAGGGTAATCGGCGCCGATAAAGGCGGCCGGCTGCTCGGCGATCAGGCGATCGCGCAGGCGGCTCTGGATACCCTTGAGTTCACGGTAGCGGGGAATGACTTCGAACAGGCCGCGCACGGTCAGCAGGTCCATCGGGACGTCGCTGACCATGCCCTGTTCGATCATGCGCGGCCCGCCGATGCCGTGGAAGCGTGCAGCCGGCAGATGCGGGCGCAGGCCCGCCAGCAGGCGCGCCGCGAGCATGTCGCCGGACGCCTCGCCGGCCACCAGGGCCAGCGACACATCGCGGGACGAGGGAGGCTGCATACCGTCAGCGGACGATGCCACGGCTCGCAGTGCCGAGGAAATCGCGCAGCAGGCGAATGTCGCCGGCCGCGGCCGGCAGGCGGTCTTCTTCGGCCTGCAGCGCCGCCTTGGCTTCTTCGAGCGTCAGGCCGTTCCGGTACAGCAGCTTGTAGGCGCTGCGCACGCCGTCGATCTGCTCGCGCGTGAAGCCGCGGCGTTTCAAGCCCTCGAGATTGACGCCGCGCGCCCCGGCCGGGTTACCCGACACCAGCACATACGGCGGCACGTCTTGCGTCAGGCTGGTGTACATGCCGATGAAGGCATGCGCGCCGATCTTGCAGAACTGGTGCACGCCGACAAAGCCCGACAGGATCGCCCAGTCGCCCACGTGCACGTGGCCCGCGAGCTGCGCATTGTTCGAGAAGATCGTGTTGCTGCCTACCTGGCAGTCGTGCGCCAGGTGGACGTAGGCCGAAATCCAGTTGTCGTTGCCCAGGCGCGTGACGCCTTCATCCTGCACCGTCCCCAGGTTGAAACTGACGAATTCGCGCACCGTGTTGCGGTCGCCGACCTCGAGGCGCGTGGCCTCGCCGTTCCATTTTTTATCCTGCGGCGCGGCGCCGATGGAGCAGAACTGGAAGAACTTGTTGTCCTTGCCGATCGTCGTATGGCCTTCGATGACGACGTGCGGCCCGATCACGGTGCCGCTGTCGATGCTGACATGCGGCCCGATGATCGAGTACGGCCCGACCTCGACCGAGCTGTCGAGCTGCGCTTGCGGATCGACGATCGCGGTTGGATGGATCTTGCTCATCGGGTCTCCTTACTCGGGCGTGGCAGCAGCCGGTGCAGCGTCGGCGCCTTTCATCGGCGCTTCGGCGGCGCCCCGGATCGTGCACATCAAATCGCCTTCGACCGCGACCTTGCCGTCCACGGTGGCCACGGCCTTGTACTTCCAGATGCCGCGCGAGACGCGAACGATTTCGACTTCCATGCGCAGCTGGTCGCCCGGCTCCACCGGACGCTTGAAGCGCGCATTGTCGATGCCGACGAAGTACACGACCGAGTTTTCGTCAGGCTTGACGCCCATGGTCATGAACGACAGGATCGCGGCGGTCTGCGCCATCGCTTCGATCATCAACACACCCGGCATCACCGGCTTGTGCGGGAAGTGGCCGTTGAAGAATTCTTCGTTGATGGTGACGTTCTTGATGGCGACGATGCGCTTGCCCAGTTCGACGTCCAGCACGCGGTCCACCAGCAGCAGCGGATAGCGGTGCGGCAGATACTCTTTGATCTGGTTGATGTCGAGGGTTTTCAGTTCGTGAGTGGTCATTGTTGTTCTGTGAGGTTCTTGATGGTTTTCTCGAGCGCGCGCAGTTTCTCGCGCATCGTTCCCAGGTTGCGCACGATCGCGGCGCTGCGTTCCCATTCGGCGTTCTTGGCCAGCGGGTAGAAACCCGTGTACTGGCCCGGCTCGAGCACCGAGCGCGAGACCATGCTGCCCGATGAGATATGGACGTTGTCGGCGATCTCGAGATGGCCCAGCACCATGGCGGCGCCGCCGAAGGTACAGCGGCTGCCGATCTTCGCGCTGCCGGCCACGCCCACGCAGCCGGCCATCGCGGTATGCGCGCCGATGCGGGTGTTGTGGCCGATCTGGATCTGGTTATCGAGCTTGACGCCGTCTTCGATGATGGTGTCTTCGAGCGCGCCGCGGTCGATCGTCGTGTTGGCGCCGATGTCGACGTCGTCGCCGATCAGCACGCGGCCGGTCTGCGGGATCTTGATGTACACGCCGCCTTCGTTGGCGAAGCCGAAGCCGTCGGTGCCGATCACGGCGCCCGAATGCAGGATGCCGCGCTTGCCGACCTGGCAGCCGGCGTGGAACGTCACGTTCGCGAACAGGTGCGTGCCTTCGCCGATGACGGCGTTGCGGCCCACGTAGCAGCCGGCGTCGATGACGGCGTGCGCGCCAATCACGGCGCCTTCGTCGATTGTGACGTGCGGCCCGATATGGGCGCTGGCGTCGACCACGGCGCTGTCAGCGACGACCGCGCTAGGATGCACGCCCGCAGGGGGCACATGATCGGTCAGCGATGCGAAATACTGCGCCGCGCGGGCGAAGTATGCGTAAGGGTTGGTGGTGACGATGCGCGCGCCTTCATAGGTCGCGGCCACCGTCGGGTCGTCCAGCGGCGACAGGATCAGGGCTGCTGCCCCGCTCTGCGCCGCCAGTGCACGCAGCTTGCTGTTGGAGAGGAAGCTGATGTGCGAAGCGCCGGCCGTGTCCAGGGGGGCAATCGCCGAAACCTCGAGGTTCGGGTCGCCCACCAGCTGTCCGCCGAAGCGCTCGACCAAATCGCCTAGTCGAATGCCCATCTCGGTCTTTCAGTGTGAGTCAGAATCGGGTGCTGCCAACGCTGTGATAACGTTCTGTACAGCGCTTACTTGTCCAGCAATTTCAGGATCTTGTCGGTGATATCGACGCGCGGGTTGACCCACGCCGCTTCGACCAGCACGGCATCGAGCTTTTCGGCTTCGGCGTACTGCTCCACCAGCTTATAGGCCTTTTGCGCAATCGCGGCGCGCTCTTCGTTCTTGCGCTGCTGCAGATCTTCCTGGAACTCGCGTTGCATGCGCTCGACGTCCTTCTGCATATTGAACAGCTCGCGCGCGCGGCGCGTGCGTTCCAGCTCGGCCAGGCTGCTGCCTTCGGCGTCGAATTTCTCCGACGCGCCCTTGAACTTGCCGACCATCTCTTCGACGGCTTTCTGGCGCTTGGAGAATTCGGCCGCCAGCTTGGCGTCGGCCGCCTTGGCCATCTTGGAGTCCGTCATCAGGCGCTCGGTGTAGACAAAGCCGATGCGGCCCGTCGCAACCTGCGCCTGCGCCTGCGCCAGCGGCGCCGCGCACACGGCGGCCAGCAGCAAGGCTGGTCCGACGGTGGGCATGAAGCCGGCAGGCAGCGAGGCAATCAGATTTTTCAACATAAAGTCTCTCGCAATCGTTCTTCAGGACGCAGTGGACCGATCAGAAACCGGTACCCATCTGGAACTGGAAGCGCTCCAGGCGGTCACCCGGCAGCGAATTCAGCGGCTTAGCATAACTCAACTTGAGCGGACCGACCGGGGAAATCCAGGACAGGCCGATACCGGCCGAGTAGCGGAACTCGCCGACGCGGATCTTCGCGTCTTCCTGGAACACCTGGCCGCCGTCGGCGAAGGTGAACCAGCGCAGGCTGCGATCGGTGCCGCTGCCCGGGAACGGGAACTGAAGTTCGGCGTTGACGATGATGCGTTTCGAGCCGCCGATTGCATCGTAGTAGCGCTGGTCGACCACGCCGAGCGACGAGCTTTCGTAGCCGCGTACCGAACCGATGCCGCCTGCGTAGAAGTTCTTGAAGACCGGGTAGGCGCTGCCGCCGATGCCCTTGCCGTAATCGAACTCGCCGCGCAGGGCCAGCGTCATCCAGCGCGTGACCGGCTTCCACCACTGGTGTTCGTACACGAGGCGGTAGTACTTGGCGTCGCCGATCGCATCGACTTCGAAGTTGGCGCGCTGGAAGCGGCCGCGACTCGGGGTCACGGCGCTGTCGCGCGTGTCGCGGCCCCATGCCACCGTCAGCGGGATGGCATTGGTGGTGGCCGAACCGACACCGTTGGCCGGCCCGCCGTTCTGGGCCACGAACGTACGGTAGATCGTTGGTGACGATTCGTCGGTTTCGAGTTCGGTGCGCTCGAGACCCGCGCCGAAGTAGACGGTGTCGGACTCGGAGAACGGCACGCCGAAGGTCATGTTGCCGCCGGTCTGGCGCACCGTGTACGAACCGATGTTCAGCGCCGGTGGGCGCGACGTGCGCAGGTACAGCGAGAACGCGCGCGAGACGCCGTCGTCGGTAAAGTACGGATTGGTCTGCGAGAACGCGATCGTCCGGTTGTACTTGCTGGTATTGAGTTCGATGCCGACCGTGTTGCCGCTGCCGGCGAAGTTGGCCTGCGAGATCGACGCGGTGAACGTGAACTTCTCGGACTGCGAGAAGGCGCCGCCGATCATGAAGTTACCGGTCGGTTTTTCTTCGACCGCAATGTTCACGTCGACCTGGTCGGACGTGCCTGGCGACTCGGGGGTTTCGACCTTCACGTCCTTGAAGTAGCCCAGACGGTCGACGCGGTCGCGCGAGAGCTTGACGCGGTTGGCGTCGTACCATGAGCTCTCGAACTGGCGGAATTCGCGGCGGATAACTTCATCGCGCGTGACGGTATTGCCGCTGATGTTCATGTGGCGCACGTAGGCGCGCTTGCCCGGATCGACGAAGAATGTAAAGGCGACTTCGCGCTTGTCGCGATTGAGTTCCGGATTGGCCGTGACGTTGGCGAACGCGTAGCCGAAGGTGCCCAGGCGATCGGAGATCAGCTTGTTGGTGGCCTCTTGCAGGTCGCCCACGTAGGTCTTGCCCGGCTGGAGCAGGATCAGCTGCTTGAGCTCTTCTTCGCGGCCGAACATCTCGCCTTCGAGCTTGACGCTCGAGACGGTGTACTGTTCGCCCTCGGTGATGTTCAGGGTCAGGTAGATGTCGCGCTTGTCGGGCGTGATCGACACCTGCGTCGATTCGACGTTCGCTTCGAGATAGCCGTGGTTCAGATACCAGGACTTGATCTTTTCCAGGTCGCCGGTGAGCTTCTGCTTGGAATACTGGTCGGCCTTCGAGTACCAGGTGAACCAGCCCGACGGCCGCAACTCGAGCAACTGGCGCAGCTCTTTGTCGCTGAACGCCTTGTTGCCGATGATGTTGATGCCCTTGATCTTGGCGACGTCGCCTTCGTCCACGTTGAACATGATCGTCACGCGATTGCGTTCGATCGGGGTTACGGTGGTGGTGATTTTTACGCCATACAGGCCATGCGACAGGTACTGGCGCTTGAGTTCTTGTTCGGCGCGGTCGACCGACGCCTTGTCGAAGATCTTGGTCTGGGCCACGCCGATTTCGGACAGCGCCTTGACCAGCATGTCTTTCTCGAATTCCTTGGTGCCGGTGAAGTCGACCGACGAAATCGCGGGACGCTCTTCGACCAGCACGACCAGCACGCCGTTTTCTTCTTCGAGGCGGATGTCCTTGAAGAAGCCTGTCGCGTACAACGCCTTGATCGCGCTCGATGCCTTGACGTCGTCAAAGGTCTCGCCCACCCGCACCGGCAGATAGCTGAACACGGTGCCCGCCTCGGTACGCTGGATGCCTTCGACCCGGATGTCCTTGACGACGAACGGGTTGACGGCCATGGCATTATTTGCGTACAGCGTGGCGCACAGCGCCATGACCGCGGAGCCGATCAGGCTGCGGCGAATGAACGGCAAGGCGAAACGATCTGGTTGTGATTTCATTGGCTGGATCAAAGGGTCACTCATTTGGACAACGATTGCTTGGTGATTTGACTGGGCTCTCGGGGAGCTAACCGCGGGGCGGCTAGAGCAACCGTCCCAGGTCATTGAAGACGGCGAGCGCCATCAGCATGAACAGCAGGCCGACCCCGGCGCGCTGTGCGAACTCGACGACGCGCACAGAAACAGGACGCCCGGTCAAAACTTCCAGCGAATAATACAGTAAATGGCCACCATCCAGAACGGGAATTGGTAACAAATTCATGACGCCTAAGCTGATACTAATAAAGGCAATAAACTGTAAATAGCTCACGAGACCAATGCGGGCGGTCTGTCCGGCATAATCGGCGATCGTAATTGGTCCGGTAACATTTTTCAACGACGCTTCGCCGGTAATCATCTTGCCGATCATTTTCAGCGTCATCACGCTGGTTTCCCAGGTGCGCTCAAAGCCGCGCGCCACCGCTTCAAACGGGCCGGACGATACGGTCACCATCTCCGGCGCCTGCGCCACCATCGCCTTGATCACGCCGCGGCCATTCGCATCCGCTTCGGGCGTGAGGATCAGGGTTGCCAGGCCGCCGGCGCGCCGCACCTCGACCTGCAACGCGCGGCCAGGCGCGGCGCGCACGGCCTCGATAAAAGCGATGCCGTCGACTACCGGCCGGCCATCCAGGCGCAAGACCAGGTCGCCATCGCGCAGGCCGGCGCGCTGCCCTGCCCCGTCCGCGATCACTTTCTCGATGCGCGGTTGCGGGCGCCACAGGTCCAGGCCCAGCGTGGCCATCACGTCGCTGTCGACATCGAGCTGGCCGATCACGGACGCCGGCAGCACGGCCGAATAGACGCCGCCGCCTGCCTGGCGCAGATCCAGGCGCGCGTCGGTCTTGTCGACGGCCGCGTGCATGATCTGCCAGCGCAGCTCGGACCACGAGCGCACCGCACTGCCATTGACGGCGACGACGGTCTCGCCGCCACGCATGCCGGCGCGCCAGGCGTCGCTGGACTCCGCCACGGTGCGCAGGCGCGCCGATGGCTCGTCTACGCCGTGCATGAACAGCGCCGCCATCAGGGCGATCGCCAGCAGGAAGTTGGCCAATGGGCCGGCGGCCACGATGGCGATGCGTTTCCACACATTCTGGCGCGTGAATTCGCGGGCCAGTTCCTTGTCGTCGATGGGGCCGGCGTCGGGATCGCGGCTGTCGAGGAACTTGACGTAGCCGCCCAGCGGCAGCAGAGAAAGGGCCCATTCGGTCTGGTCGCGGCCGAAACGGCGCGACCACACGACGCGGCCCATGCCGATGGAAAAACGCAGCACTTTGACGCCGCAAGCCCGGGCCACCAGGTAGTGGCCCAGTTCGTGGATCACGATCAGGGGGCCGAGCGCCAGCACAAAGGCCAGCACGGTATACAGCAGGGTCATCGAATTGGTCTGTCTTTAACGGTCAATCAGTGCAGGCTGGCGACCGCGTGGGCGGCAGCGGCGCGGGCACGTGCGTCCTGGGCCAGCACGGCGTCGATCGATGGCGCCGGGCCGTGTTCGACGGCGTCGAGCGCGTAGCGGATCACGCGATCGATGTCGCGAAAACCAATGCGGCGCTCAAGGAACGCATCGACCGCCACTTCATTGGCGGCATTGAGCAGCGCCGGGGCCGTGCCGCCGGCGCGCAAGGCGTCGAAGGCCAGCGCCAGGCACGGGAAGCGCGTGAAATCGGGCGGGAAGAACTGCAGCGCCGCCATCTGCGTGAGGTCGAGCTGGGCGACGCCCGACTCGATCCGGTCCGGATAGGCCAGCGCGTGCGCAATCGGCGTACGCATATCGGGGTTGCCCAGTTGCGCCAGCACCGAGCCGTCCACATACGACACCATCGAGTGGATCACGCTTTGCGGATGGATCACGACCTCGATCTGGTCAGCTGGCGCGCCGAACAGCCAGTGCGCCTCGATCACTTCGAGGCCCTTGTTCATCATGGTCGCCGAGTCGACCGAGATCTTGCGGCCCATGACCCAGTTCGGGTGCTTGCAGGCTTCATCTGGCGTCACGTCGCCAAGCGTCTCGACGGCGCGGTTCAGGAACGGCCCACCCGACGCGGTCAGCAGGATCTTGGCCACGCCGGCGGCCGCCGGCACACGGCCGAAGGCGGCGGGCAGCGACTGGAAGATGGCATTGTGTTCGCTGTCGATCGGCAGCAGCGTCGCCTTGTGCTCGCGCACCGCGTCCATGAACAACTGGCCGGACATGACCAGCGCTTCCTTGTTCGCCAGCAGGATTTTCTTGCCGGCGCGGGCCGCGGCCAGCGTCGGGGCCAGGCCGGCGGCGCCGACGATGGCGGCCATCACGGTGTCGGTGTCGTCGCTCGAGGCGATATCGCACAGGGCTTGCTCGCCGTATTCGACGTTGGTGGGCAGGTCGGCGATCAAGGCGGCCAGGCGCGCCGCCGCGTCGGCCGTGCCGACGACCGCGCGCGCAGGGCGGCAGCTACGGCAGGCGGCGGCCAGCTCTTCGACGCGCGTGTGGGCGCTCAGGGCGTACACCTGGTACTGCCCGGGATGGCGGGCCAGCACGTCGAGGGTCGAGGCGCCGATCGAGCCGGTGGCGCCCAGGATGGTAATGCGTTGCATGGAGATTTCCTTCTAGAGCCAGGTGGCGATCAGGGCCGCCAGTGGCAGGACCGGCACGAGCGCGTCGATCCGGTCCAGCACGCCGCCGTGGCCTGGCAGCAGGTTGCTGCTGTCCTTGGCGCCGGCGCGGCGTTTGAGCTGGGATTCGAACAGGTCGCCAACCACGCTGGCAACCACGATGAGGGCGAGCACGGCGAACATGCCGAGCCAGCCCAGGCCCGCCTGCACGCGCACGGCGAAGGTGCCGGCGAAGGCGTCGCCGCCAAAGATGACGGTGCAGGCGGCCAGCGCCAAGGTGACGAGGCCGCCGCCGATGGCGCCCTCCCACGATTTGCCGGGCGAGATGCTCGGGGCGAGTTTACGCTTGCCGAAGGTCTTGCCGCACACGTAGGCGAAGATGTCGGCCGCCCAGACGATGGCCAGCACCGACAGCAGGAACAGCGCCGAATAATTGAACAGGTAGACGATGGCCACGAAACAGGCCACCAGCGCAATCGCGTACAGCAAGCTGAGCAAGGTGTTGGGCGTGCTGGACAGCGGCGGCAGCCCGAGCTTGAGCGTGGGGGCGAAGCGCAGCGCCCACAGCAGCACGCCGATGCCGAACCAGAAGGTCGGATTGCCCTGCTCGCGCACGAAGAACGCGTAGGCAAAGGCCAGCGTCCAGGCGCCGGCGATCACGATCGCGCTGCGGGTGCCGGGATTGAACAGTCGAAAACATTCCCAGATCGCGGCGCCGAAGAACACCGAGGCCACCACCGCAAACGCCGTGTAATTGTTGGAGTACAAAACTGGCAGCAAGACTGCCAGCAGGACGAGCGCGGTGAGAATCCGGGTCTTGAGCATTTAATTGGTCTTCTTTGCTACTTGGGCGCCGGTCTGGCCAAAGCGCCGTTCGCGCTCCTGGTAGGAGCCAATCGCCTCGTCCAGCGCCTTTGGCGTGAAGTCAGGCCAGAAGGTGTCGGTAAAGTGCAGCTCGGCATACGCCAGCTGCCACAACAGGAAATTCGAAATGCGTTCTTCGCCGCCGGTGCGGATGAACAGGTCGGGTTCAGGCGCATACGCCATCGCCAGGTGCGGCGCCAGCATGTCTTCACTGAACTCGGTGATGCCGGGATTGGCTTTCACCATCTTGCCGGTTGCCTGCATGATATCCCAGCGGCCGCCATAGTTCGCGCACACGGTGACCGTCAGGCGGGAATTGCCGGCAGTACGGCGCTCGGCGTTCGCGATCATTTCTTGCAGCTTGGCGTCGAAGCGTCTCAGGTCACCCACCACTTTCAGGCGGATATTGTTGGCGTGCATCTTTGCGACTTCGCGCTCGAGCGCCGTCACGAACAGGCGCATCAAGAGCGAGACTTCGTCTGCGGGCCGGCGCCAGTTCTCGGACGAGAAGGCGAACAGCGTCAGGTACTCGACGCCGCGCTCCACGCAGGCTTCGACCACGCCGCGCACGGCTTCGACGCCCTTGACGTGGCCGGCCACGCGCGGCAGCAAGCGTTTGGTTGCCCAGCGGCCATTACCGTCCATGATGATGGCGATATGACGCGGCACGGCGGGCGTGTCGGGAACAGCAGTGGTCGAACTTTTGAACATCGTGAATCCAGGGTACCACCCGGCAAGACCGGGCAGGATATTGTGCAATTGGCCAATCATAAGGTACGCGGACCGGCCGCGGCAAGTTGCCGGGGCCGGTCCGCTGTGAACGCCGGAGGGTTTGCCTCTGCGTTGACCCCGATTACACCGTCAGGATTTCTTTTTCTTTCTCGGCCAGCAGCTTGTCGATGTCGATCACGGCCTTGTCGGTCAGCTTCTGGATCTCGTCCGCTGCGCGGCGCTCGTCGTCTTCCGATGCGGTCTTGTCTTTGACCATTTTCTTCAGCGCTTCATTGGCGTCGCGACGGATATTACGCACGGCGATCTTTGCGTCTTCGCCTTCGGACTTGGTCAGCTTGACCATTTCTTTGCGGCGCTCTTCGGTCAGCGGCGGGGTCGGCACGCGGATCATTTCGCCCTGCGACGACGGGTTCAGGCCCAGGTCGGCGTCACGGATGGCTTTTTCGATTGCCGCCAGCATTTTCTTTTCGAATGGCTGCACGCCGATCGTGCGGGCGTCGACCAGGGTCAGGTTGGCCACCATCGGCAGCGCCGTTGGCGAGCCGTAGTAGTCGACCGTGACATGGTCGAGGATGCCGGTGTGGGCACGGCCGGTACGGACCTTGGCCAGGTCGGCGCGCAGGGTTTCGATGGACTTGACCATGCGGTCTTGTGCGTTTTTCTTGACGTCAGCTAAGGACATGCTGCTCTCCTGTTGGTTCAGATAATTTGTAAGCTGCAGTGTTACACGTGCACCAGTGTACCTTCGTCCTCGCCCATGATCACGCGGGTGAGCGCGCCGGGTTTGACGATGGAGAACACCTTGATCGGCAGTTTCTGGTCGCGGCACAGTGCGAACGCGGTCGCGTCCATCACTTGCAGGTGCTTCGAGATCGCTTCGTCGAACGTGATGCTGTCGAAGCGGGTCGCGCTCGGATCCTTGTGCGGGTCGGCGCTGTACACACCGTCGACCTTGGTGGCTTTGAGAACGATCTCGGCCGAGATTTCGGCGCCGCGCAAGGCAGCTGCCGTGTCGGTCGTGAAGAACGGATTGCCGGTGCCGGCGGCAAAGATGACGACCTTGCCTTCTTCGAGGTATTGCAGCGCTTTCGGGCGCACATACGGTTCGACGACCTGCTCGATGGCGATGGCCGACATGACACGGGCGGTGATGCCGACATGACGCATCGCATCACCCAGCGCCAGCGCGTTCATCACCGTGGCCAGCATGCCCATGTAGTCGGCGGTGGCGCGGTCCATGCCCTGGGCGCCTGGAGCGACGCCGCGGAAGATATTGCCGCCGCCAATGACGATGGCAATTTGCACGCCGAGCTTGCTCACTTCAGCCACGTCGGCCACCATGCGATCGATCGTGGCGCGATTGATGCCAAACTGATCGTCGCCCATCAGTGCTTCGCCAGACAGTTTCAGAAGGACACGTTGGTAAGCTGGTTTTGTCATGATGAAGCGGCTCCTTTAGGATGGTCGATGTTCGAATTCGGGTCTGACCAGCGCCTCGTGGGCGGGTCTCATCTGTCCTGGGACGGATGGGATTGTAAGGCGGGTGCGGCGTTGGAGTCGCGCTGCTGGATGGCGCGCTGACTTGGGTTCCCGCCTGCGCGGGAACGACGTGCGAAAGGTGCGGGCCACAGGAGCCTGTATCGGCCCGCACCATCCAAACGTCGTTCCCGCGGAGGCGGGAACCCCAGTTCGCACCGCAGCCTGCACAACAGCAACAGTTGTGAACACAAACCGCCCCACCTTAAAAAAACGGACCTCACGGCCCGTTTTTTTGATTACTGCTTGTTGGCAGCCATCTGCGCTGCGACTTCAGCTGCGAAGTCGTCGACCTTCTTCTCGATGCCCTCGCCCACCACGTACATGGTGAAGCCCTTGACGGTGGTGTTTGCCGCCTTGATCATCTGTTCGATCGACTGCTTGTCGTTCTTGACGAACGCCTGGTTCAGCAGCGAGACTTCTTTCAGGTACTTCTGCACCGAACCGTCGACGCGCTTGGCGACGATGTCAGCCGATTGTGGCTGCTTGCCTTCGGCGACGGCCTTGTCGGCATCTTCCTTGGCTTTCAGTTCAGCAACCGAACGCTCTTTTTCGATCATTTCTGCTGGCACTTGCTCCGACGACAGAGCGACTGGCTTCATGGCAGCGATGTGCATGGCCAGGTCCTTGCCGACTTGCTCGTCCGCACCTTCGAAATCGACGATGACGCCGATACGGGTGCCGTGCAGGTACGACGCCAGCTTGCCGGTGGTTTCGAAACGCTGGAAACGACGCACGGTCATGTTCTCGCCGATCTTGCCGATCAGGCCGGTGCGCACGTCGTCGAAGGTACCGCCTTCGTGCGGCAGTGCTGCCAGCGCAGCGACGTCAGCCGGGTTGTTTTCGGCGACCAGGCGTGCTGCCAGGTTCACCAGCGCCAGGAAATCGTCGTTCTTCGCGACGAAGTCGGTTTCGCTGTTGACTTCGACCAGCGCGCCAACATTGCCCGAGATATAGGTAGCGACGACGCCTTCGGCGGTCACGCGTGCCGATGCCTTCGATGCCTTGCCGCCCAGCTTGACGCGCAGGATTTCTTCAGCACGACCCATGTCGCCTTCGGCTTCGGTCAGTGCTTTTTTGCATTCCATCATTGGTGCATCGGTCTTGGCGCGCAGTTCGCCAACCATTGCTGCAGTAATAGCTGCCATAGTGTGTTCTCCTAAATGTGTATCCAGGGTGCAGGCCGCCGATAAACCGCGTCCTGCAAGTATTTAGCTTAAAAAAAGGGGGGCTCGACAGTCCGGCGCCCCCTTCTATGTGGCAGCAGGCACATGGCCTGCCATCACTTATGCCTGCTCGGACACTTCGACGAAGTCGTCGCCGCCGGCTGCCTTGACCATGTCAGCCACTTCGTTGGTCGCGCTGGCGCGGCCTTCGATGATCGCATCGGCGACGCCGCGTGCGTACAGGCTGATGGCTTTCGACGAGTCGTCGTTACCCGGGATGATGTGGGTGACGCCTTCTGGCGAGTGGTTGGTATCGACGATGCCGATGACCGGGATGCCCAGCTTGCCGGCTT
>Ga0265797_10007000_pt1 | contig 15644 bp, 10 predicted proteins | sample P2T30metagenome_FD_192433 | JGI IMG/M metagenome (GOLD analysis project Ga0265797, IMG submission 192433) | Plant litter microbial communities from East Loma Ridge, Irvine, California - P2 T30 | ecosystem: Environmental > Terrestrial > Plant litter > Unclassified | place: USA: California... | reverse complement strand
TTTGCGGACCAACACGTATCGCAGCCGGCTCGAAGCTTGCCAGAGTGTTGGAACAGACACGGACAACCAAATGAGGGTATTGGTGGGTCTGAGCACACAAGCAAATGCTGCCAGCAGTAATGACACTCGCAACCTGCATCAAAATGAGCCTATATCGGCGCGACCTTGGAGTCCATGTTCTCCAGTTGCACGACTTACTCTGCGAGAGAGCCAAGAGATCGGTCCGTGGTCTGCGATTGGACCTGGGCCCCAGCACTGCTGCCTCTTTGAGTGCCTGGCCAGTGCCAAGGCCAATGGTAGATGGCGATGGTTGTGGTTGTGGTTTCAAGGCAATTGGACAGGGTACGGGTCGAGCAGAACCACTGCCACGGGCTGCATATCGACAAGGCAAGCTAAGTGACGCATGGCAAATGATCAGAAATTGACATGGGAGATTGCAGACGGAAACCCACCGTAGCGAGGGCAGTACGACTGCCGCGACCGTAGACTTTTTCCGCGAGTTTCCATGTGTAGCAGTCTAGCAACGCAGCAAAGACGGCTTGGGTAACCTTCGGCGCAACCAAAAGTAGCTCGGCTCTAGCTGGCAGCGTCAAGCCACAAAGATTTGCCAGATATGCGGCAATTCGATAGACCGCAGCAAATAGCCCTGGATGCAGGGAGGACCGCAATTGCGTTCTCCACTCCTGCTCGCATCGTGAGACAAACAGCCGACGATATCGACGTGGAGAGCGTCAAGGGAAGTGCATTTACCCAAGTAATCCAGGCATTGCTGGTGTCGCCAAAGGCGAGCTGCCATGCAGGCTCGAGCGACTGGAAGTACTCATCGGGCTGGAAGAAGGTGCGCAGCGTCAGTGCATTCACGATGCGGAAGGCCAGCAGTAGCGCAAAGACACCTAGTGCAGAGTCACGATAGCTGGTGAGCGGCGGAGGTGTTGGTGGAGCACCAGTACGGCGCGTAGTCGTGGCACTCTCGGAGGAGCTGGTGGCAGGCATTGGGCAATCTGGCCGGGGGCGAGGACAGCGAGAGGTTCGATTCAGCAAAACTCACGATGCATGCACGGTCCGGGCTTGGCGGCGCTGCATTGCCGTCAGAATCCTCATGCACCAGGGCGATTTGGGATGCAGCGCAGAAAGTTGAAGCCGCTGGCTATGCCTAAAGGGGTACTTCACGATAGCCAGACTGTGTCACTGTGTGGCCTAGACTCGGGCTGCGCCATGCACTGTGCTATGTGTTGAGGTCCGTGTCAACTCTCACGATGCCGTAGGCGGCCGCCCGTCGGTTACGGCGCTGCAGAATTTGCACGCGCTGCACTTTTCATTGAGTAATCTCGTGCGTGCTGCAGTGGGTAGCGAGTGGTGTCTGATAGTGAGTGTGCTGGGGATGAAGCCGTCGGATAGGAGTGACTAAGACGTGAGGTTTTCAGGGCTCACGATGCCGCGGACTCGCAGGCCAGCGGCCTTGCAGTCGGCTCGCCTAGCAATCTTGCGACGCAGCAGCCAGCGTGCGCGGGAGCGAAGAAGCAACTCATCCTTCTCGTGGCGATGCGAATCTGGGGAAAGCGGCTCAGGCTGGAGAGGGGAGGGGAGGGGGTCCAGAGTGCGTGCAGAGGGGTGCTGTGCGATGATGCTCGGTTGCTGGGGTGTGCGGGAGATGAGAGTTTGCTGCTCTCTTATCGCGGCAGCTCATAATTCCATACATGTACCTAATTGAAGCAGAACTCGGCGTCCCAGCGGTCCATTCATTCACGTCTAGCGGCGCGGTGCTGAATGCAGCCGTGCTGGCCTGATGCAGCGCGCCGGGCAGCGTGAAGTGAGAAGTATTGGGCATGCTGGGAGAGGCGATTCTCAGCAGAACTGCTCTGAGATGGGCGACCCTCCCGGCGGCCTGTCAGAGCGCCACGAGAGGTGTCGAGCAACGCAACCTTGCACGGAATGGATGCTAGCCCTGCAGCTGAGGTGGGAGCCTTCCCCGAAACAAGTAGCGCCATGCAAGTGATTGCGCGCGCACGGCCGCGATTGTCTGTTGAGGGTTGAGGGCGGGCACAGAAACAGCAGTCATATTCCCGCCGTTCCTCTGCTGCTGGCTCAACAGATCTCAGACCGGCCTTCAGGTTGCCTTGGGCGCTGCGAGCCTCTGCGCTCCCTCCGTGAGTCGGTCGCCGTCGGCTGCGTCTGCTCACGCCTTTGTTGCCTCTCTGTCTTGTCTTGTCTGCGTCATTGTCTAAACTTTAGTGTGTCCCCACCCGCTCTCATCAACCAAGGACTAAGATACTCGGCGCCCGTCCTTAGCTGGTTTGGAGACCGACCCAGAAATACACGCTGGAAGATCACTTCCTGGTGGGGAGGACACGGCCGGATCGCTCTCTCAACCATCTGCTGAACCCCATCTCATCCTGCGTGCCGGCGTCCTTCACCTCCACCTCCTCCTCCACCCACACCTCGACTCACCACCGGCCACACCCCGTCCCACGCCCGATCGTGCACACCCAGCGCCATTGTCACCGTGTGCCACCGTCAGACCTGACCACCATGCAATCTGCACCTGCCGCATTCACACACACGCACCGTTAAGAGCTGGCATGGTTACACTGTCTGGCTGAACCATGGAGCCGCCGCACGCCCTGACAGCGGAAGAGCACCCGCGAGACGCATCGCAGCCAACCAGGGCCGACTCGGCGTCGTCGATGTGCAACATGGTGGAAGGCTCGCACGCGCCGCCGCCGAGTGCTGAGCAGGTTGAGGAGGGCCACATCGACGACAGCACTCCACGGTCCGAGGTGCTGCCCTCGCTGCCCGATGCCGTCACCGCGAGCCTCCTCTCGCAGATGCAGCCCCTCGCGCCAGAGCCGACGCCGTCGTACTTCTTCGCGCCACAGCCCCGCCGCCTCTATGCCGCGCACATCCCCCGCTCCACGCCCGCCTCGACGGAGCCCTCGCCCTCGTCCAGTACCGACGCCGTGCCCTCCTTTGGCAGCACCGCCCACGTCCACCACCTCGAGCGCCCCGTCGTCCACCGCGACCACCTCTCGAGCGCGTCCACCGCCAGCAGCAGCACCGTGCGCGCAACATCGACGGACCCGCCCCGCGCATACGCTCGCGATGGGCCCGTCTACCCCAACCAGTCGTATGCTGCCCTCCATTTGCAGCAGCACCCGCCCACACATGCCCCGCCCATCGTGCGCTCGCATAGCACACACCCCTCCCACTCCCACTCCGCCGCCAGCTCCATCTCGAACCTCTCCACGTTTGGCTCTGCGCGCGAACACTACCATGATATCATGGACTCGGGCCCGCGGACTGTGGGCAACTCCCCCGTCAGCAGCCCCGGCCTCTTCGACCCGAGCAGGCGCCGCCCACAGCCCGTCGAGGAGCCGCAGCCCAACGACGGCCTCTACTCGCCCCCCTGGCTGCACCACACCCACAGGCAGGCGCCCAAGGAGACCCACGTCGCCGACGTACAAGCCGATCCTGTGTCTGGCCGTAAGATTGTCAACCAGTACGAGATCGTCGACGAGCTGGGCCGCGGCATGCACGGCAAGGTGAAGCTCGGCAAGGACCTCAACAAAGGCGGCTATGTCGCCATCAAGATCGTCGACCGCTACTCCAAGCGCCGCCGCCTCGGCAAGAGCAGCAGCCATGAAGACAAGATCAAGCGCGAGATTGCCATCCTCAAGAAGGCCCGCCACCCCAACATCGTGAGCTTGCTCGAAGTCATCGACGACCCGGCTAAGAAAAAGGTCTACATCGTACTGGAGCACGTCGAGCTGGGCGAGGTCAAGTGGCGGGCGGAAGGCGCCAGGGAGATCTGCCAGGTCGAGTGGCGCCGCTTCAAGCGAGAGTCCCAGGGCATCTTCGACAACGAGAGTGCCGCCATGGAAGACGAGCGCATCATCAGGATTGCCCACCAGAAGCTGGCCAGAGAACAACGCCGAAAGAATCGCGAGGCACATGGCAGACGCGGTGACCCTACTGGCAACGAGCCGTGGAGCTTTGAATTTGGTGGCGACTCGGACGACGACACCTCTGAGGCCGGTCGCAGCTCGCGTGCTTCGGGGCCTACTGAAGACCGGCTACCAGCTCGTCATCACCACCACGAACGCCACGATGCTGGGAGCCACGAGAGTAACAGCAACATGGAGACGGCTATCCGCACGACGGCACCTGCTGCTGAGCCCCATCAGACCGGCCTCGAGGGAACCATGTACGGCGCCTATGACACCGAATCTGTCCGGGTGCGCACACCAAGCATTGCGGGCAGTAGTTCGTCACATCTCACCAGCAATGACGACGATGTACCCGAGCACTTCCACTATGTTCCTCTCATGACCACCCAGGCAGCGTGGGAAGCCTTCAAGGATACCGTGTTGGGCTTGGAGTACCTTCACTACCAGAATGTCTATCATCGCGACATCAAGCCTGCCAACCTGCTTGTGACCAAGGAGCATCGGATCAAGATATCCGACTTTGGCGTCTCGTACCTGGGTCGCTCCAAGATCCAGGACAACAACGGCGATCAGTCAGAGTCAGAGTTCCAAGACGATGACGAAGCCATAGAGCTAGCCAAGACAGTCGGCACACCAGCTTTCTACGCTCCTGAGCTCTGCCGCACAGATCCCGATGCAGACACGCCAAAGATTGACGGAGGAATTGATGTATGGGCCTTGGGAGTGACCCTTTTCTGCCTCATCTATGGCCGCGTGCCCTTCCACGATTGGAACACTTTCACGCTGATGAAGGTCATCAGCGAAGAAGAGCCATACATCCCACGCTATCGCCTGAAGCCCGTAGCAGAGCGCTCCGCCTCCCGGCCAAGCTCACATGGGCGCCATAGTCAACCAATGGTCAGCACCAAGAGAGCCGAGCACGATCTTGAATACGAAGAGGTCGATGAAAGCCTGCGCGACCTGCTTAAGCGACTACTTGAAAAAGACTCAAGGCAACGTATCACCATTCCACAGATCAAACGGCACCCATGGGTCCTCTCTGGAATCTCCAACTCAAACGCTTGGGTCGAGGATACCGACCCAGGCAGGGAAGCACAAGGCCGGCGGATCGAAATTTCCAACGACGATTTGGACAAGGCCGTTGTGCCCATCGGCTGGGTCGATCGAGTTCGATCAACTGTTAAAAAGGGTGCCGACTTTGTTACAAAAAGCTTCACTCGTAGTTCCGGTTCAAGACGTCGCGCTCAAAGCTCTGTTACGAACCAGGACGCGCCTCCAACAACCAGTGCCAACTCCTCAAGCAGTACCATTAGTCAAGATGGCAGGCGTGGTAGCCTAGTACCAGGACATTTCCTAGAGGCGATACGTACCTCTCGCGAGCCCGAGCACCCGCTCTCGCATAGTGTTACCGCAAGTCCCGAGGCAAGAGACCGTTCGAAGTACTTTGACAGTCCAACCTCTCGCACTGCCTCTCCCGCCCTCAGTGGCGACGGTCAGAGGCCGCAACTCCAGGATCGTGCACTCTCCTCTGCACACACAATCCGACACTCCGACATGATCCAGGCGCGGACTGCTTCTCCCTTGATGCCACAAGGTCTTCCTGGGACGCCAACTGCGCTGGAGAGTCCGGGAGGCTCCAATCTCGGCGGTCTGTTCGGAGGCCTACCGCGCCGAGTGGTCAATAGCATGAGAAGTAAAGACAAGCTGAAGGCCCCAAAAGAGCACATGCGAGCAAAGTCAATTGACAGACTAGTCGGGGGCGATGACGATGCACATGGTGTTCCAAGCCTGGCCGTCAGCACATCTGTAGCGTCAGGCCATGTCGACCAGCCCGATGCGCTCAAGGAACTGTCGCCTGTTGCTCGCGGTGCTTCCCCAATTCTTCTTGAGTCACAGTATCACGATCGCTCGGACACGGCTTCGCGACAGTCGTCGCTATCTTCGGCATCGTCACGTCTTCATCGCAATTGGGCCTACGCTAATGACCTTGAGGTGGGACCGAAGCTAGACATTCCCTCAACGTCCTCGCACGACCACTTCTTGCCTCTTACAGCCCCTAGGCCAAAACAAGCCCAAGAGAAAATGAAGCCCAAGCCGCATCCGCAGGAGGTGTCCCAAGAGAGATTCGAGAAGGCAAAGCAAGAACTGATTCAGAGCAGAGTGCGAGAGGCGCACATGGAACGTGAGAGATCCAATTCTGCAACTCACTCACGACCCTCCACGGCTGTCAGCCAGAGTGTGTGCCCTCCCAGTCCTGACGACGATGCATTCTACATCCAGAAAGAATCGAACCAGCAAAAGGTCCAGGACTATCTCAACCGCCACGATCCTTCCTCCGAGAACAGCCCTGTAGGTGATCAAGGGCGAGGGCTCGCATTCTGCTCGTCAGAAGAGCAGTTCACGCCAATGTCGCAGTCAACGTCGCACCCATCCATCCCCTCTGTCGCGTCTGCCAGCTCGTCAGCACCTGATGATTGCAACAACTATCAAACGATTTTACCCACTGCGTCGGCCGACTCCTTCCACCACAACCAGTACAACGCTCCCGTGGACGATCCCGCTGGCTACGATGGCGATCACGCCATCGAAAGTGAGGACGACGACAGCGATGATGACGGCGGCCTCTTCATCGGCAAGCGGAAGCCTGCCAAAGCTGAACGCAGTGGATCTGTCACCGTCGCCGAGCTTGCTCGTGCCGATGTACACAGAGAAGCCGCTGTCCGACGCCGTTCGGCACGCAGCGGCAGCAACGGCACTGTCAAGAAGGTCCCACCACCCGGCGAGCTTGCCAAAGGAAACACTCCCGAACATACACTGACATCATGATTGTCATCTCCGTAACATGTACAAATAAGCATGCATTGGATACATGTATATTACGACTCGCACTCCACAACACACTCTCATAACCCGAAGAACCAGGCGCTGGGCGTTCGTGTTTCTTTTAGGGTAATCTGCATAGGCGGCATTTTGGACATCGCCGACAAGAAAACGGGTGGATGACATCGGCGTTCTTACAAGCATCTTGACCTGTTTTGATCGACTACCTCTTCTCTTTTGTATTTACCTTTTCTTTTATCTTCTATACACGCGCCATTATTTGGCATTGTCACGACGGGAAGGGAACGGTTTGCGAAACAGGGCTGGACTCAGGCGGCATACGTTGGGACGAGGGACGACATTGAACGATTATACCTCGACCTTTTTGTTCATGTAGTTTCATTGTAGCATTTGCGGCCGTGTTGTAATCAGCGCGACGGAGGCTTTGGCTTTGGCTATGTTTTTGTTTGTCATCGGAGCAATTGGATCAACGAAGCATACTGCATGATAGATGGTGTGGGCTTGGCTTGGATGAAGAAACTCTTCTCTGCATTTCTCGGTGTGCGGCGTGGCGTGTCGTGTAGAATACAATAATGGTGCCACATGGCAGTCGTACGACGGTCGTGTCAATCACTTCCCTGAACTGTAAGCGTTGAACATGCAAGGCACCGTTTCTGGACGTTTCTTATCTTTGCAACAATTTCCGCAGCAGCACAACAACTAAGGTCCTTGCATGTCACAATGTGTGAAGTGGATCCGACGTCGATTGCACAGAGCATGTCCTTCTACGAGTACTCCACTCCACTCCGCATTCCATCGTTTGCGACGCGCCATATCCGCCTTTCGAGCAAGTCGCGATATGCACGTCATATAAACCGCGGAATGTCAGCATCATATCATTTCAGCGCCCAACCCCAACACTTTAGGTAGTCCGTCTCCACTCACATGCAGGAACACACCAAGAACCTGCAGCATCGTCGATCGAACAAGAAGCTTCGGATCGCCTTGCCGTCGCACGCACCCAATGCACAATCACCGCCGGATACAGGGACCGTATGACTGACATGGTGTTGTTGTGACACGGTTACGCGGAGTGGGAGGGCACGGAGCAGGCTAAATTGGGAGTCAGGTTCCCCAATGTGTTTGAAGTGGAAGAAGAGGCTGAATTGCACCTGCATTGTGGAATGCTGGTGATCGGTAAAGGTGGGCCGGGGACGAGGGATGTTTTGCGTCGTGATGGGGAGGGCGGATCAATTGCTCGATTTGGGGGTGAGTGCGATGTTGGTTGGTTGTATGCGGGACATAGATAGTGGTGAGTATTAAGGCCGGGGATATTAGGCGTTGAGAAGGGGACTGGTTGCGGTCGATTTCTCCGCGATAATGCCTGGGAGTTTTGATACGTCTGGCATGTGCTAATTAACACTGCTCGGGGTGTGCATGGAGGACACTTTGCGCAAGGCACTTGTTTTCAGAGGATCAAAGCGACCCGAGAGCTGTCGTCAAGAGTCACGTAGAGTCTAAGACCACACCTACGTCCATGATGCACGCCACATTCTCCTTCCAGATTCACCAACAAGCGCCAGAAGCAGTCATACAATCTAGCGAGAACCCCCAATATAGTCTCGCAATCCCTCACTCGTACTTCGTACAAATCCAACCCCATTCCCATCCCGGCTTTTCTCCACGTGCAGTCTCGCACCCTCCATGCACAACATACTCACAACTCCTTCGTGCAACACAACACAGCTCACCGGATATCCCTCACTCCTTAACACCAAAAAATGAACAGCGCCCAGACCATGCGTTCGCCTACCCTTCAATCCTCGCAGCATCCAACCACAACTCAGCGTCTTACCTAAGATCAACCTTGGTAACCGACGCTCGCTCGTGTAAGCTTGAATGTTATGCGCACACCCCTTGAGGATCGCCGCCTTTTCATGCAAGACATAGGTGGGCACACCAATCGGTGCGGAGGGCGTAGGGCTGAGACGATGCACCCCGCGTTATCGGTGTGACTTGAGGTCTGTGGCACAAGGTGAGGTGAGGCGGGTATTGAAGGTGATCTGGGAAACAGTAAGGGCCGCAGGTAAGCGATTGTCGGTATGATTGTGATTATGGATGTTAGTGGACTGGGATGCCTGGGCGGAGGGCGCCGGTGAGAATACCTTACTTAGCAAAAAGATATCGTAAAACAATGCGTGGCGCAGTGTTAATGTACCGGTTCGAACGCGTCTACTTCTTCGTTCGCGCGCTCTTTCGTGTACCTTCCGCTGGAGGCTTGACGTCGAGCGTCTTGCGCTTCGTACCTTTCGTCTCTACCTTCTTCGGCTTCTCTACCTCCTCCTCCATATCTCCCTTCTCTCCCACACTCTCCTCATCCCCACAATCCACGCCCTCCCTCCCCAACACCCACGCCACCTTCTCGGCGTCCACACACCTCACCCCTAACCTCTCCCTCAACACGCTCACCTTCTCGCACAACTCTTCATACTCTTTCACGTTATACTTGATCTTCGTGTTCCAGCCGTCGCCTTCATCCCACGTGCACCACCTAAACAGCTCGTCCGAAAAGAACGGCACAAGCTCTGGATTCCTGACGCTGAGCAGCAATGACGCGGTAGCAGGCCCAATACCTTTCAAAGCGTTCGTCAGGATCTTGAGTGGGGCCAGAAATGCTTTGCGCTTATCATAAGATGCTTGTGCGAGACTTGAGAATGCGGATTTGGTAGATTCTTCAATGGTGGGTGCGTCGTTGCTTTGTACGAGTTGCAGGAGTTTGGGCCGGAAGGTGCCATGCTTGCTTCATTGTTTGTCAACACGTAGGTTCTGGTTGCAAGGTCGTACGAGTCTTACAGCTTCCATTCTACCAGTGTTACTACTTCGTCTTTGGTCAAATGTTCTCTGCCGCCAGGTTTCGCGATAGCCTCGGGAATGGCCTCATAGCGCTGCGCGTCGAGGTCGTGTAGCTTTTCGGGCGCAGCGGAAGGGTAGCGCGATAGCACTTCTTCAAATGTCTGCTTGGTGATACTGTTGATGTGATATGAGGGCATTGTGAATGTGCGGCTTCTCTGGAGTTGTAGATGTGGGGAATGAAGTCGGACAGAACATCTGCTGGTGATTGGTTCTGACGCGTTAGGAAACGCGTGGTCACGTGCAAGCTTTAATCTTTGGATGTTCCGGCAGGAGCAGGACGGAAGTTCGAATTGCATAAAGCTCAATATGGTATTCAGAAGACTATGTTACACTACAAACTCAGTTTTCTCAAAGCCCTCATTCCAGTCTCCATCCATTAAAGCGCCCTGGTCGGCACTGGAAGTGCCTGCAACAACTGCATGTAGGATATGTTTTGCCTGCTGCGCCTCGCTGAATGAACAAGAATAACAAATGCATATTATATTGAGGCATATGGCCCATAACACTGCCCTCCAAGATCACCTACTAGTGATCACAACATCACATAGTCTTCCTGGGGCGGCCTCTGCCCCGCTGTCCTGAGCTCGAGCCTCGAGTTGGGATCATGGAAGCTCGACCGGACGGTCTACCCATAGACTTCTTCGGAGCGGGCGCGCTTGCTGGAATGTCCTCTTCGCTGTCCGAGCTAGATAGGTCGTGTGCCAGACCGCGCTTGTTCACGGCGGTGAAGCTGGAGGCTGGCGCTGTAATCGTAGTCGTCGTCGTAGTCCTTGTGCCGTCGCCGTTGCGCTTGGAATTGGCACCCACAATCTTGACTTTCTTTCCAGTCATGTCTGGACGCGACAATCTCGAATTTGTGGCCTGCGGAGGTCCGATGCGGGCGGGTTCTGGCGACTGCTCCATTGAGCCTTCATCCTCCAACGGCTCTTCATCCCCAAAATCTCCAAGGAAGTCATCGGCCAGACCGTTCTCGTCATCAGAATTACCGAAGAGAGCCATCTTGGCGCGCAGATTCTCCTGGGCTTCTCGTTCGGCTGCTTGAACACGGGCTTTTTCCGCACTCGCTTCGTCTGCTTTCTTCTTTGCTTCAAGGGCGGCAGCTGCAGCTTGTTGAGCTAATAGAAGTGCCTCGCTGGACTGGTCATCCTCTTCGTGGACGCCATCCTCTTCAGACATGTTGCCCGTGCTATTGCGATTGGGATTCTTTGGCGGCCGTCCGATGGGTCGAATGCCGGCTTTGGGCTTTGGGGGCATCGCCTTCCTGCGCTCGTTGTACTCCCGCTTCTTGCGGATGTGTTCTTCGCGATTGGGTCGCACAGCGCCGTCGCGGAAGTCAGGAGGAAGCTCGGTAGGTAAATCTTCTTCACCTTCGTTCTTCCTTGCAAGCCAGTTTGATACTCTGCCATGCGCGCGACCGGTGTACTCAACATCGTCGTCCTCGTCGCCAAATTCCTCGTCCGACTCAATGGTCAACTCCTCGAAACGGCGACTTCCACGCGGACGGCCAGGCTTCGCCTTCGTCGGGCCCCCGAAATCACTGTTGCGCTTCCGCGTATTATAGGCTTCGTCTTCTTCCACGCGATAGCGGAATGTCTTTGCAGCTTTCTCCTTTTCGGTGAAGTTTCTTGGTGCATGGGCCTTGGGGAGAACGTCGGATTGTAAGATGGACCCCATTTCACTAGGACCTTCGACCTCTTCCGGTGTTCGCTGCCGTGGAGCGTCCGTTCGCTCAGGGACTGGCCGGTTGCGAATCTGCTCAAGTAGGCCTGTGCTGAGGGAGAGCTTGACCACTTTCGACTTGCCCTTCATGCGAGCAGCGACCAAGAGCATTCGATCCTCTCGCTTAGCCTCCTCCAGCAGCTTCCTTTGAACCTCCTTCTGGAACTGCTTGCCAGAGATGTTCTTCGGTTGTAGAGGCTGGGGTTCGTCCTTCTTCTTTGCCTTTTTCGCCTTCTTCTTCCGCCGCTTCGAGCCGTCGTCCTCATCTTCCTCACGACCGCGCTTCTGGCTTAAGCGAGGGATGTCGCCGTTCGCGTCAGGATCAGCATAGTACGAATCGACGCCGTTCTGCACATCTCCATCCTCGTTGTCATTGAAGCGGCCGGTGGTGTCGTCAACGGGAGAATAGGCGATTCCATCACGGGCATAAGCATTGTCATCGTCCATGTAGCGTGGATCAAGTGAAGGATCGGCTTGCTTGTCCATCTCCGCTTCGTGTAGGCGTCGCTGCATTGCGTTTTGACCCATGCCCTCCTCTTCTCGCAGCCAGTTGAGATTTGATACACTGAAGTCCACGAGACATTCCACGGAGCGAGGATCGGCTACCTTGCGAGTATCGTGACCAAGCAAGGTACCGTTCGGCTCGTAAGGGTTCTGTCGAGGATCTCGCCGGCATGCGCCAGTGTTGCAGACCCTCCTACAATGTGGGCATTTCCAATTGCGGTTCTCCATGACACTAAGAGGCATCATGTCATGCGCCCGGAACAGCGTCCCGTAGCAGTATGCCAGGTCGCAGTTGGTGCAGAACGCCATCTTCCACTTTGGATGCCTGTGCAAGCAGAAGTGGCACGACTTGTGTTTCGTGAGCCACTGCTTTGACTTCTTGTTCGACACCTTCTTGACCTGACCGTACTCATTCACGATAGGCTCCTCGTCGTCGGAATTGCTCTCGGGCTGCGGGTTCTTGACGTCCACGAATGGCCTCAGGCGTAGCTGCTCTTGACACACCTGGGCGACAGTCTTCTTGCCGAGGTATCTTCGCTCTTCTTGCAGGGGTAGCGGTGTAGTCTCTGTTACGCGGCCGTCGATGTCGATGATCTGTGCGCACCACTCCTCGTACTTGTGCATCAGATCTTTCCACTTCCACTGCTCTGTCCAAGTGTACCCTGACTGGCATCCGCAGCTGCGACCCATGCAGTAACAGTCCATGCACACGTCGTACGGCTCATCGATCTCGTTGCTAAACAGGTTTTTGCAAGTCTTGCAGCTGAGGAATCGGTTGAAGATGTTGCACCTGCAGTATGCGCAAGTGACGTTGCTGTCGTATGGCAAGAACTCTGCGTGTTCGCGAGACTCTGGTGCAAACATTTCCGAGAGGAGTATGTTCTTGTAGAGATCGAAGAGTTTCTTGAAGTCTTTCTGAACTTGCTTGACCTTGATTGAGCGCTGGACAGCCGCGGCGTTTTCTCCACCCATCTCCACCTGCGCGCGGGCAGACTTGATGAGACCAGAGTACTTGAGCAAGGTATAGTAGACGATGGACTTGTTCTTGTACTGCTCGTCACGGCAGACAACGCGTGAGTTCGGGAGCGCCTCGTTGATGGCGTACTCGAGTGTTTCGACGGTCGTCCGGTTCCAGGCAATCTTCATGGTGCGGGTGCCGCGGTTCCAGACCTGGTGAGGGGCCAGAGGCGGTATAAGGATGAAGTCACCCGGGCGCTGTTCGACCACGTATGTCCTGAATGGCGCCTTCTTCCACGCGATGAGTTGAGCGAAGTGGTTCTCGACCTCGATGTCGTGGCCTAGAACGGACAGCCAGTACTCGGATACGATGTGCCGGTCTTTCATCTCGGTCATGAACCAGATGGATGAGCCGGGACGCTCTGGTTTGCCATCCTCGCTGACCTGGTTGGATGCATTCACCATGATGTTCTGGCCCAGGGATGCACACATCTCGCGATGCGCCGGCGTGTATGTGCCTTCGTGGCCGACGTAGCACATGAGGTTCTCGGCGCGCATCTCGGGCGGGAGACTGCTCATGAGGTCGCCGGCGCGCGCGACTCCACGGCCCCTGCGACCGCCAGGCTCATCTGGCGCGCCGGGACCGCCAGCCTCGCCGGTGCTCTCGTTGAGGTAGAATAAGCCCGCAGGGATGTGCTCCCTCAGCTTGTCCTGCCACACCTGCGGGCAGTCGATGTCCTTGAGGTATATGCGCTGGCGCGTCTTGTCGCGGTAGCGCTCCGGGTCGTCGAAGAACTGGTCGGTGAGCTTGTTCAGGTGCTTGAGGTAGTGCTTGATCGTGAGCGGTATCGACTCCTTGGACGTGAGATTGCGCGCGTTCTCGACTGCTGCACATTAGCCGCCTGCACTGCACAGCTGCAGCGAGTGCGCCTGCCTACTTTTGTCGCCATGGTTGTCGCGCAGCCACGACGGGGTGAAGGTCCACGGGTCCAGCACCTCCTCGAAGCCGTCAATCACGAGCGGCTTCCCGCCTATGATGACGTGCAGCAGCACCAGCTTCTCGAACTGGTCGATGCCGTTGTTGGCAATCATCTCGTACGAGATGCGGTCCACATACTGGAAGTTCTCCGCCGTCTCGACGAAGGTGCGCACGTCAAAGTCGGGCGGGATAGGCTCGAAGGAAGCCCGGGGGCGCGCGGCCGGCATCGTGTGCGCTGCTAGGGCACCATCCACGGCGCGGTTTGCGGGTGGGGTCTGGGGATATCGGGGTTGCTTTCGCGTACAAGCATCTGTAGGGGGTGGCCGCGACGCAGAGATGGGTGGGGATAGCGATGTCGCGGGCAAACGCGCGCCGTGTGGTGGCGTCGACGTGTCGCTTGCAGTGCCTGGGTAGTTGCGGGCGACGCGATCGCTGGCCTGAGAAGGAGGCTGGCCGGAGCTAGCATCACGTGCACGCGGGAACTAGCGTGCTTTCCACTTTCACCAACTCACGCATCACCCTCACCAATATCCGATCACAACGCCATCTCAAACGGGGAAAACGCAACGTGTGGACCAATGATCTGACTTGTGGCTCCACGATTGTGACGCATTGCTCACGATGGATTGATTCTCGCTTCCGCAAAAGTTTGCACAACCAACCGGTGATTAACGTCACGATAAACACACGGCGAATTCACTCACTCGCATATGATGATGGCGTCTTTGCGACATCGTGCCAGTCCGGCAATGCTTTGTCATTCACAGTCCCTCCGACTCAGCTCTACTCGACTTGGCTGGCATGGTAGACTCCACTCCTCGATACTCGCGCCCACCAAGTACCGTCCGCAGAATGCGACTCTCGATGCATTACGCACAGCCAAAGCATACAATTCAAAAAATCCGCTGCCACGTCACGTCCATCCACACGCAGGTATAGCGAGTACGACCCATAATGTGCTACCAAACACACTCCCAGAGTATACTCCTCCAACAACGGGCATCATCTCGTACCTACCCCAAAAGGCCATTCCATACGCCGAGCTCATGAGAATTGACAAACCCACTGGCTCTTACTACCTCTTCTTCCCGTGTCTCTTCAGCACGTTGGTTGCCGCCACAATGGCCACGCCAATTGCCGCACCTTCCACAGTCCTCAGCACCTCGGCTCTTTTCTTCACTGGAGCGCTCGTAATGAGAGGTGCCGGGTGCACCATAAACGATCTGTGGGACCGCAATCTTGACCCTCACGTTGCGCGTACACGCTTACGCCCAATCGCAAGGCGAGCGATCACTCCTCAGCAGGCCATCGTCTTCCTCGGAGGTCAGCTGTTCACAGGCCTCGCAGTACTACTCTCACTGCCTTTTGAGTGCTTCTGGTACGCGACACCTTCGTTGCTGCTCGTTGCAACCTATCCACTGGCGAAGCGAGTCACTTACTACCCTCAATTCGTGCTTGGGCTCACTTTCTCGTGGGGAGCCATGATGGGCTTTCCCGCTCTCGGTATTGACCTCCTCTCCAACCAAGCTGCCTTTACGGCCGCAGCCTGTCTTTACGCCAGCAACGTCGCGTGGACTGTCCTCTATGACATGATCTACGCACACATGGACATCAGAGACGACGTCAAGGCCGGCATCAAAAGCATTGCTCTCAAGCACGAGAAAGAGACAAAGATCGTCTTGTCAGGTCTGGCTGTGGTTCAGTTTGGTCTTCTGGCTGCCACTGGAGTCGCGGCAGGCATGGGCCCGATCTTCTTCGTTGGGTCATGCGGAGGGGCTGCATTTACTCTTGGTACCATGATTCAACGC
>Ga0265797_10006999_pt1 | contig 15645 bp, 1 predicted proteins | sample P2T30metagenome_FD_192433 | JGI IMG/M metagenome (GOLD analysis project Ga0265797, IMG submission 192433) | Plant litter microbial communities from East Loma Ridge, Irvine, California - P2 T30 | ecosystem: Environmental > Terrestrial > Plant litter > Unclassified | place: USA: California... | reverse complement strand
TTATAATAGTAAGAGTAGCTTTATTTAGTAGTTAATTAATACTAATAACTTCTAGCTATAACTCTCTTAATAATAATTCTAAGTAATAATTAATTTTAGTATAGTCTTTAGTACTTAGTATATAGACGCCCTAGTAACTTAGAACTTTTTTAAGAATAATAGTAATCTATATAAAAGTTATAAGTATAAAAATTTAAAATACTAGGCTTTTTATTTCAGTTATAAGCGCGCTTAGTAATAGTTTAGTAAATATAATAATAAGAACATCTACTTATTTATTAAGTAAAACTCTAGTAGTATCTTCATAGCTAATAATGCTTTCTAGTATTAGAGATTAAGTATTTGTAATATAAGTAAGTCTAGAAGTAAGATAAATAAGATTAATAGAAGTAGAAGTCTTGAAGCTTAAGTTTTAACTACATATTCTAGAATTCTAAGTCTAAAGCTTTCCAAACTAAAACTCTAAACTTTGTAAATTATAAGTATAAGTGAATTAAAGTAATAATTGATTATATATACTAGTTAAGTATATATTCTATATAGTCTTGAATAAAGCTTTTAGAGCTTACTAATCTATATAGCCTTGAAGTAACACTACTTTAACTATAATACTTATAAGTAAGTACTATTATTCATAGGAATAGAAGTAAAAGAATAGATTATACTATTATATTTAATAAATAAGAAGTCAAATCTATACTAAAGAGTTATAAAAAATAGTTATGTCTTCTATCTTAATTCTAATTATGTAATTATAAGTAAGATATTATATACTATTATCTATTAAGAGCTTTTATAAGATATCGATTCTATAGAATCTAATAATAACATTTATTTATAAGTGTAAGATCTAGTTTGCTAGGTTTTTTAAAGGTACTAGTACTTTAATATTATATTAACTTACTAGTACTAATTATAAGAATAAAATTAGCTACTAGCTTTTTCTAACTCTCTATCTATTCTAATAAAGAAATTAGACTTAATAGTAGCTTGATTATAGACCAAAGAAATAATAGCTTTACTACTATAAATTTTACTAGTATCAAGTATATAAGGTTTAAAACTAGTAAAAAAAGAGATAGGTTATACTTAGTAATTAGCGTGTTAAAGTAAGTAATACAAGAGGCTATACTACTAAGACACTTAGCTACTACGCTTATTCTTTAATTTAATTACTTAAATTCTTTATATAATATCTTTTACTTCTCTTAATAATAGTATTGCAGAAATCTTCTCTTATTTTAAGTATACAGCTTTATTAATATAATATCTAGGTCTCTAAACTTACTAATTATAGTGTATAGCTAGTGTACGTAATTAACTCTTATTTATACTTAGTACTATACTTCAAAAAGTAAGTTTATTATTATTAGTCTAACTACTTACTAGCTTGCTTAGTAGACCTAAAAAGCTAACTTATAAAAAAGAAATAAAAGCTTAATTATTTCACTATAAGCTTATTTTATAAGTCTTTCTAGGTATAATAGCTTCTAAAAAGCTTGTTAAAGGCATTAGTACTATTATAATATAAAATATATAATAAAGAAATACTAGACCTATATAAAACTATAGTTACCTAAATTTAACTATACTATGTACTTCTATTAACTCTTCTAGAAGTAGAACTATTAATAATAAAGTATCTACTATTATCCATAATAGCTTTTATGTTAGATATATCTAATAATTAAAAAAAGACTAGTAAATTCTACTACTATCTTTATAGTAATTCTCCCTTCTAGTTACCTAAAATATTACTTAGATTAATTTATTATGAATTTAATTAATACTTATAACTAAAGGTTTAAAAATAAGAATAAAATACTATCTCTAGTTACTTAAAATTAAAGAGTTAGAACAAGAATAATATATTATCTCTTTTACACTAGTTAGATAATGTATCTATAGTACTTCAAACATTAGTATTTGATAGTATATATTTTTTACTTTGTTCTAGCTTTAGATTAGCTATATTATATTACCGTTCTCTTATCTTAAATAAGCAGACTTATAGAGAATAAAATGTAATATAATTATAAATAGAATTCAAACGCTCTTCGTACCTAGGCTTTGCTAGAGAGGCGTTGATAGATTTTTTTAAAGTATAACTATTGCGTAGACCTTAGAGTCTACGCTAATCTACTTTTTTTAGCCTACTTATATAAGTTTAACTTTATAGCTTACGCTACACGCTTAATATATTACTTTTATTTAGAGTATTAGAGTAGCGTCAAATAATATATTACGTTAACTTACTACTATGTACTTTTATCTAAAGTTTTAAAGTTTCTTACTAAGCGCTTATAGTAGTAAATTAATATAAGCCTTATATCTACCTACTATAGTAAGTCTATAAAACACTATCCTCTATTATTACTATAACTTTATATAGCTAATTATAAGGCTACTTCTAGTCTACTAATGAGAGCGTTTACTCTTATCTAGTATAATTTAAGTATATACAGCTCTATAAGTAGAGTAATAATTTAAAAAGATTTATAAAAAACTTCAAAATAGAGATAGAATTATATTTTGTTTTTCGTATAAATATAGTATTACTTCTAAAATTATATTTCTAGAAGGAAATTAAGTATTATTAGAAATAAAGATTAATTATTCTAATCTAACTATTACACTAGTGTATATATTTTTAAAGTACCTAAAAAAGAGATTTTATACTAAAAATTAATATTCACTAATATTGTTCTTAGCTATTAGTACTTATACAGATTATATAAGTTAGTTTTATTATGTTATTTAAAATACTATTTTAAGTTCTGAAGCAAAACGTAGTTAAATACTATAGTAGAAAATAATTATACAAAACATCCTCTAGTTACTTTAAGTAATTATATCTTATAGTCTTTTTATCTTTTAGAGTTTGAAAGTTAGTATTGTAGGAATTAAGACTATTAATCTCTAGCTTTACATAAAAGCTAAATATAGATATTACTATGTTATGATAATAGTATCTACTTATCTTTTTTTTAGTTCTCTTATAGCTCTTAAATTAATAGCTTAAAGCTGTTCTTTATTCTTTACTATAAAACTAGATTATACTTTCTTAACTCTCTCTATTAAGAGTCTTAAGCTTTTTCTTATTAGAGTTTTTTTTTTCTTTTTCTAGAGTCTATTAATTTTTGCTTATAAGAGTATATTTCTATCTTATATTACTTTAGTTATAATAGCTATAATCAATGTTTTACTCTATTCCTTTAATTCAAAATAAGGTAGTATTTATATATCTTATATCGTTTATATTATAAAGCTTATAGCTAGATTTCTTAACTAGTAGTATTAAAATATAATATAGAATACTTTTATAGCTTTTACAATAGCTAAGTCAACTTTATATAAGTAATAATAATAATAAGAAAGTATAGCTTAGAACTATAGCTAGTAACTATAGCTTATAAGTATAGCTTATAACTATAGCTATAGTTTAAGCTATCTTTATTAAGCTACTATATAAAGTATAGTAGTAAAATAGTCTATAGGATCTTCTTCTTTTATACGTAGAATTCCTTTTTACTTTTTATATAATGTTATTTTACTAACTACTATCTCATATATTTTATAGAAAGATTCTCTATTAAATAAAACTTTTTTATAGAATATTCAAATATCTATTATACTATATTCTACTAATAAGTAAAAGCTAGTACTATCTAATTTTACGCGCGTTCTCAAGAACTATCTTAAAATACCTTTTTTTAGTAAGGAAACAATTTAAGTCTATAAAAATATTATAATCTTTTTGTTTACCGTTAACTTATATATTAACAAAAAGAGAGCTTAATACTACTTGAAAATATATAAGCTCTAGGCATAAAATATAGATATAGAAGACTTTAAAGTTTTTTTTAATACAATCTAGTTTGAAATTTTTATTATAATACTAAAAAGAAGTAATAGAGTTAAAGTCTATTATAAATATATATAAGAAGCTAAGTTTTAAGAGTAACATAAGCGCTCTAGATAAATAAAGAAGTATAAAGACAGTAAGTAGATAGAATAAGGGAATAAGTTTATATACCTTAAAAATTAACTTAAAATAGCTAAGCTTATAGTCTAAGCTAATAAGATCTACTTAATAGTAAAAGCTTTATAGTATAATATTAAAGTCTAGAAGAAGCTATATACTTAAAATTAAGAATAAATCTAGATATAAAAACTATAGCCTATATTATAAATTTAGTTGCTACTACTAAGTTACTACTAATCAACTTATTATATTCTATTATATGTTATAATATACACTAATAGATAATCAGATATTATAATAATTAATGAAATAAATAATATAATAAATACTATAATAGATAATATAAGAATTATATAAGAATAAAAAGTAACTTAGATAAAGAGTATAAGTGCGCGTACAATACTAGGAGCTAGTAGAATACGCTGAATAATAGTAGATATACTAAGCTATAGCGCCTACGTATGTACTATATAAAGTAGCTAAGTTATTAGAATATTACTACTATCACTACTATAGACTACTTAAGTACTACGTAAAGTATAGTAAGGTTATTATAATATTACTACTTCTACTTTTATTCTTCTTATTAGTAAATAAAGAAAGTAATTAGCTAAGGCTTTGAATAATATTATTACTTTCTAAGTTAACTATATACCTACTTACGTGCGTATTTATTACTATAAGTATAGTAAAGCGCTATAAGTGTGTAATATATATATATATCTATAGTAATAAAGCTATAGTAGCTTATTTACTGTATCATTAGTAAAGTAGACCTTAATAGCGCGTATAATACTAGTAGTTATAAGAATTATAAAAAAGGTTATAAGATTTACTATAACGCTATCTTTCATAATAATCTTAAGAGAACCTATAAAAGTAAATAGTAATAGTAATATACTATAGAATAAAAAAATTAAATAATAGTAAAATAACTTAGTAGAGCTCTAGTAAGTAAGATAATATAACTAGTAAGAAATTAGTTTTTTACTTATAATTATTAAGAAGACTTTTAGACTATTCAATATATATATTAGCGTAGTAATATATCTTTAGATTCCTAGAAGTAGTAACTTATTAAATAGAAAAAGCGCGCTTTTACAAAGAGAGATTATAGCATATATATTTCAACTATTAAGCTTTAGAATATATTACTCTATTAGTTATAAGCTAATAAGCGCGTATACTTATATTACAATCTTTTTATAGAGTTTTTAGTATTAGAATAGCTTCTTAGCTAGCCTAAAAAAATTGGAAGCTTTAACTACCTTAGAGATAGTAGCGCTAAAGCTTTAAGCCTTAGCTTATCTACTTCTAGAGTACTTAAATCTTTAGTTATACGTACTTTAGTATACTAGTAATAGACCTTACTTTTTTAGAACTAGCTTGTAGGTTATAGAATTATTAGTTTGCTAATAAATAGTAGCTTATTAGAGTTTATTTTTATTTTTCTATTATTCTATATTTAAAGTAATAATAAGTACTTAACTTAATACTTATATTTACTAATAATCTAATTATAGTAATCTAGTATTTTAGTTTATAAACAAAAGTGTAATTTAAACTTGTACTTTCAAAATTTTATACTTGTAACGTTAGCGTTTTTATATTTTAAATACTAATTAGAGCTTTACTAAAGCTTAATTTTAACTTTCTATTACTATATTAGTATTAGAAACTATACTAAGGTTTTACTAACTAATACTTTATACTAACTTAGTAACTGAGTTTACTAAAGCTAACTAATCTACTACTATAGAATAGTATCTAAAAACCTTTATACTCTATTATCTATATTAAAAATTTCTTATATAAAATTTGAATATAATCTTCTATATATTATATTTTATTAAAGTTAGAGAGTAGTTATAATTGCGTAATTATAGACACGTAAATGCTTAGCTCTTAGGTATATAGCTAGAGATTTTATTCTAACTGTCTTTAGTAGTATAAGAATTATAATATACTTAATAATCTCTAATTATTAATTCTCTCTTTAGCTCTAATAGCTATAAGCCTAGCTACTTTATTATAGAACTAATTTCTACTACCTATTAAAGCTTACTAGAAGATAGATTTATTAATCTCTTTCTACTCTAACTCTCTCTAACGTTCTAAGATTAGAACTTTTATATAATTACAATTACTATCTACCTCTTTATCTATATCTACATCTATTTTAGCGTGATCTTACTACCTTAATTCTATACTTTAACTCTATAAATATAAGTTATTATAATATAGCTATTATAGCAATAGGTATACTTCTTAAGAAGTAATCTAACAAGTATACCCAGTTTACGCTTTTTAAGTAGTACTATAATAAGAAGAGTATTTAGAAAAAGTTTAATTCTAATCTTCTTAATATTAAATATATAAATACTTATAAGCTAAAGTTTGTTAATACTTTTATTCTAAAGTCTATAAAGCTAGTATCTCTTCTAGTAGAACTAACTAACTAGTAAAGTAACAATTACAAAATACCTACTTGCAAGTATAAGGCTTTTTTATAAAATTATAACTATAAGACTACAAACAGCGCTACTTTAATAGCTTACTAAAATTATAATCTTAAGTAGTACTTAAGAAAGAGTAAGAAGATTAAAAATATTAAAACTAAATTATACGCACTACTATACCTAAGCACCTATTACTTATAACTATAAATAATAATAGATAAACAACCTAGTCTCTTATAAAGACTCTTAAGATTATACTTACGTTTACTAATTAGACTATATAGTATATAGTTTACGCAAAGTATTGTCCTAATTTTAAGAAAATCTAGAGAGCTTCTACTTAGCAGTAGTTTACTAACTAGTTAATACTTTACTAGAAAGTAAAGATTTTTAAGCTTTTAGAGGTTAAAGAGTTTCTTATAATTACTAACTTTCTTACTATAATTAAGAAGTTTAAACTTAAATAGACTTACTAGTAGTAATACAATTAGTTATTTACTATAGCTTCTAGAATAGATACATTAAGTTTTAGTAATCTTAGTAAGATATTTAGTATTATTCCTTAGAAAATATTATTATGTCTAGAAAGAGAAAAGCTAATATAATTTTTAATACTATTATAGATTAACTTTCTACTTCTACTAAGTTAGGTAAGAAGTAGTTAGACTTACTACTTGAATTCTACTTTTATAAGCCTAACGTAAAGTATAAGTAAAAGCTAATTATACATTTTTAATTATAGACTATAATAACTAGATTTAAGCTACTAAGTATTATAATAATAAAGCCTTTTACTTAGAATAAGTAAAAGATCTAAAAGTACTACTATAAAAGAAAGTAGAGTAGCTTATTTAAGAAAGTTAAGTAATTAGACTAAAGAATAAGCGTACTAACTACTAAGTACCTTAGTAATATAGTCTTTATAATTATTTACTTAAAAAAACTAATTACTAAGCTTAGGTCTTCTATCTCTAGTATAAACTTTAAGCCTTACGCGCTTTTAGCTAGTATAATTCTAGATAGTAAAGCTATAGTCTACTTAGTTAATAATAAAGCTTTAATTAAGCCTAATTTCTTTATTAAGACTAATAGTAAGATAGTTAAGGCTAGTAGCTAGATTCTTCTAGTAATTAGTATTGGTAATTACGTACTTTATCTTATTCTTAGTACCTCTAAAGAATGTAGAAGGACTAATTTTACGCTTACTAGTGTTAGAATTATTTCTAGTTTCTATACTAGTATTATCTTAAAAAAAACCTTTTTAGAAATAGTAGTATATAGTATATAAACTATTATTGTATCATTAAGATAAATACGCTAAAGACGTCTATTATTCTTATAACTCTTAAGTATAGGTTTAACTTTTTATTTATTAAATATAATACTTCTATCTATTCTTTTAATTCTATTATTGTTAATACTATTCTCTACTTAGAAGTTTTATAATTACGTACTAGTAATACTAATCTTTAGTATTAAAGATTAAGCTACCTAGGTAAGTAAGCTCTTATAGCTTTTATTAGATCTACTTAGAATATAGAAATTACTAGTATATAACACAGTAAATATAATAATTATACTACTACTTATATATACTAAGTAATCTCTTATTAGCCTTATAAGCTATTACTATAACTAATTTTCAAAACATTATAGAATTTATTTAACTTCTTTATAAGCTATATACTTAATAAATAAGCTCTAATTATTAAAGAAGATTACTTAGGTAAGCTATATAATTGTGACTTAAAAGATAAGCTACTAGACTCTATAATAGAAGCTATTATAAGCTTTATAGCTATAGTTAAGCGCTACTATTATTAGAAGATTATAGAAATCTATTAGAATAATATTACTATAATATTATCTTAGACAAAGTACTTAAGATGTAAGAAATAGGCTAAAGAGAAGAAGATTATAATTATAACGCCTCTACTATATACTTATAAGCTTAATAGCTTAGAAAAGAGAGCTAGTTAAGAGCTTATTATTAAGTTAATTAAGATATATATAAGTGCTAATCTTTTAATTAAGCTCTAGCTAGTAATAATAAATAGAGTAGCTTAACTTTATAGAACAAGTCTATTATAGCTTTATAGCTATTAATTCTCTAATTAAGTATTATATAAGTAGTTTATAAAAAACTTTTAATATTATTAGCTACCTAAAATTAAGTACTAGACTACTAGTCTTTACCTAAATTAGAGTAAAATCTTTACTTATAGCTACTATACATATCTACTTAATAGTAATTACGTAGCTAGATAGTACTATTAAGACTTTGAAGTTAGGCTTTATAGCTATACAAAATATCTTATTAGCTATTAAGGTTCTAATATATATTATATATAGGTACTAGTAATTAATTAAATAATTAGAACTTATAACGTAACTTTTAATAAGAGAAAGTTCTATTAGAGTAATTATAATAAAGAGCTAGCTAGAGATTAAGTAATTAAGTAAATTAAAGTACTTAATAATAGTAAGCTTATTAATATTATAGACAAGTTTAATAGTCTACCTATTAATTAAATAGTAAGTATAGTAAAGCTATTAACTACTAAGTAGAATATTAGATAAAATATAGGCTATAATTAAAGTTATATATTCAGCTTACTTGTTAATTATAATTAAGGCTCTATGAATTAAATAGAGATAAAGTATAAGGCTAGTATTTTATTAAAAATTCTTAATAACTAGTAGCTTTCTTCTAGGCTTACTATCTTAGAACGTACGCTAGAGCTAGAGGATTTAAAAACAGATAATTAAAGTAATTATAGAGTTTCTAATAGTTAAAAAGTAGTATATACGCCTAAGAGAGCTAACTTATGAAAGTCTAGAGATAAGAAGTCTTCTATACATAGATTAAATAATCTAACTTTATCTATTAAGTCTACTATAATAGACTTTAGTTCTATAGAAATAAATAAGAGATTTGCTTTACTAGAGTAAGCGCTAAAGAAAGAAAAGAGAAGTCTACTTAAATTAGTAGCCTTCTTTTAATAATTAATATAGCTATAAAATTTGCTAATAGCTAAGTTCTTTAGAATATACTATAGAGAAAGAGTTATAAATAAGAAGTTAAAGCGCGCTTTTTCTATAAATATCTATTAACTATTAAAATATTCTAAAAGTAAGTATAAAAAGTGTAAGACGCTACGCTGTATTAAGTAGACAGTTCTAGTTACTTAACGTACAACTTAGCGCTAACTAAAGTAGTAAAGTATAAGGCCTATAAGAGGTAAGTTGTACGCGTAAGAAGAACCTTTCTTCTCTTATCTTTCTTTTTCTATATATAGAACAAATGCATACTTATTAGTAGGCCTCTTTCTACTCTTAATATTAGAAAAAAGATTAACTTTACCTTACTCTTTCTTCTTGCACGTAGCAAGTTAGAATTAAGAGCAGCTACTTATTAAGTGTTATAGATTAGTAAGACTCTACTTACATAATAAAAATATAAGTAAATAATAATATAATAAACTAGAAAGAGCTAAGAGAAAGTAGAATAGACTTCTCTTTAGAAAGAAACTATGCGCTTAAAGTAGAGAAGCTTTAAGATTATATATAATAACTATAGAGTAACCTAAACTAAGTAATCTAGAAATAATAGTTATATGCTATACTAAGCTAGTAACTCTAGGCTCTAACTTAAATTATTAAAGATTAGAAGAGAATACTAAGTATACTAAGTCTAGGTAGAACTACTCTACCTACTACGTTAACATTAGGCTAGATTTAAGAGCCTATATAATATAAGAAGCTACGCCTACTAGATATAGAGGTCTTTAAGAAGAGTAGTTATAAGAACTATACTTAGTAGAAGATACGCGTGTAAGTAAAGCTCTTTATAGACTAATAAGCTTATTTAAGCAAGAGTAATTTAGTTTACTATGTAATTACTTATATAAAAGAATAGGCCTTTATAGCTCTAAAAATGTACGTTACTATATTAATAGAGAGAAGATCTAGCCTCTCTCTCTAGAATTTATAGTAATAGCTAGATAGGTTCTTTATTAACTCTATAATTAAAAAGAAAGTAATATAGTTTCTTTGTATAACAAAGTAAGGTAAAAAGAATCTTATTCTCTATATACAATTCTTTAATCTTAAGTTTTTAGAGGCTAGTCTAGATAGCGCGAGTAATACGCAGAAGATTAATTACCTTAAGAACTTATTAAATAAAAGACTACTACGTTACTAAGTAGGTTATTAACCTTCTGCTAGAGAGACGTATAAGTAGTTTATTTAAAAAATGCGTGTTACTTAAAAGAATCTAAAAGCTATAGATTAGTTCTCTCTTAATAATATACTTTATATAACTTTACCTCTATATATCTATTATTATAATAATGTAATAGATTAGACTTCTACTATAGCAGCGTTCTAGCTTTATATAAAGAGAGAATTTTAGAGAATATAGGCCTAAGTTTAGAAAAGAAGAGAGTAAGAAGACTATTTAAGATATAGGTACTAAGGCTATAAAGTTACTTAGTGCTAGGCTAAGATTAGAAAGTAACCTACTTATATAGAAAAGAAAGAAGCTATAGTTACTATAGTTACTTCTATAAGAGTAGATACTAACTCTAAGAAGTTAAAAAAAGAAAAGCTCTAGCCTAAAAACATAAGCTAGAGCTAAGTATAGTAAAGCCTTTTTAGGCTATATAATCTTCTTAGAAGATCTTATTATAGCTAGCAGCAACTCTCTTTATATTAATAGATATTATAATAAATAGCTTAGAACACGCTACTACTATAGTTAATAATAGTTATTACACTTATAGAATTATAACTAAGAAGCTTATACAACTAAAGAGCTTACTACGTATAGAGATACTCTAAATCTAGATTAATAGAGTAAACAAGTAGAAGAGCTCTGTTAACGCTATTACAAAGTTTAACTTAGACGTTAAAGAATTAAAATAATATACTGTAGTATACATTATTTCTATAATATATAATTATAATATAATTCTTAGAAAGTTATAGCTAGAATAAGTTAGTAGAATTATTAATTCTAGCTAGTATATGTTAAGGCTACTCTAATATAATATTACTATACGTAGTATAGAGTTATAGAAGAGGAAGACAGACTTCTCTTTAATCTCTACTATAGCCTTCTAACTACACGTACAACAAAATTAGTAAAAGAAGAATAAGATATAGATATTTATAGTAAGCCTTTGTAATATTAAAAAAGCTCTCTAAATTAAGACCTTCTTAATAGTAGAGCAAATTTACTAGTAACTTTTAGAATACTTATAGTTGTACGTACACCTATTCTAACTAAAAGAGAAAGAGAACCTTCTACTCTTACAAGAGCCTAAAGTAGACTACTAGCTAGAGCTAGAATAAGAGAATAGTAAGAACCTAAAGATTCTATATAAGCCTCTTTATAGCATATTAAGAGATAAACTACTAGTACTATAAAAAACACTATATAAGCTTCTAGACAAAGATTTTATATAAGTAAGTAATTTTTCTATAGCTTTACTAGTTTTATTTATATAGAAGCTAAGTAGTAAGTTATAATTTTATATTAACTATAGAGCGTTAAACACTATTACTAAGAAGAATTAATATCTACTACCTCTTATTAAGAAAACCCTGCACTAGATTAAATAGGCTAAGTAGTACACTAAGCTTAACGTAATAGCTACTTTCTATAAGATAAAAATTATAGAGAGGTAGAAGTAGATAATAGTCTTCTAGATAAGATTTAGCTTATATAAATAGCTAGTAACTTATTTTAGCCTTATAAACGCTTTAAGCACGTTTTAGCGCTACGTAAACTAGGTTCTAAGAGACTTCTTAAATAAATTTACCTTAGCGTACTTTAATAATATTATTATCTTTATAGATAGACTACTATGCTAGCACTATAGCTACGTATAAGTAGTGTTAGACTAACTTAAGATAGCTAAACTATAATTAGAGATAAAGAAGTGTAAATTTAACGTTTAGCGTATAAAGTACTTATAATTTATTATAGAAGTAGAGAAAAGCGTGTTTATAGACCTAGATAAGGTATAAGCTATCTAAGACTAGAATATATCTACTATAGTTAAAGGCGTATAAAAATTTCTAAAATTTGTAAACTTCTATAGAAAGTTTATTCTCTACTTTATATAACTATCTAAACTACTAGTCTAACTTATACGTAAGAACGCTAAGTTTATATAGAGAATAGAGTAAGAGAGAAGCTTCTATTTAATTAAGAAAGCCTTTCTATCTAATAAGATTCTTATACTCTTTAACTTAGAGCTACTTATAATTCTAGAGTATAACTCTTCTAAATATACACTAGAAGGTACTCTTTCTTAAAGAGGCCTAGACAGCGTACTTTATATAGTTACCTACCTATTACGTAAGTTCTTTACTTATAAATGCAACTACCTAATCTATAATAAGAAACTTCTAGCTATAATTTACTATTTAAAAGAATAGAACGCTAAACTCTAAAGTATATAAGAATTTAAAGTTATTATAGATTATAAGAACTTTAAATACTTTACTAAGAAGTAAAAGATAATAAAGCGCTACATATAATAGTTAGTTAAGCTATTAAGGTTTAGAAATATAAAGATTAAGTATAGGCTAGAAAAAGAGAACGTACAGGCTAACGCTCTTTTTAGATAGAACTAAGATATACTATAGAATAAGAATAATAATAGAATTATAAGTAGAGAGTTTATAATACTAACTCTAGCTTACTAATAAGACAGCGTATAAGTTACTATATTACTTTCTCTAGTTATACTAATAGTCTTAGATATACTACTTTAGCTACTAAATAAATAAGAGTTGCTATAGAACTACTAGACTATAGTAGTAGCTAAGAATAACCTTTATTAAGAAGTGCTCTAGTCTATATAGAAAAGGTAATACTTACTACCTATAACTAGAAAGATAGCTATATCTCTAGAAGACTACGTAATAAACTTAGATAACTACCTTATATAGAGAATATAAACCTAGGTACCTAAATTAGAACTACTTTGTATAAGTATAATTTAGATAGCCTACCTATTCTTATAAATAGGCTATCTAGGTTAAGAAGAGATATATAAAATTATAGTAAGAGAATAGTACTAGCTAAAGATAAGTAATAATATTAGACGCTTTATATAGAACTGTAAGCTTTATAGAAAAAGTACTTTGTAGAGAAATAGAAGATATAGTTACCTCTACTCTCTACTAGTTCTAAGTTATACGTAGTAGTACTTAATAGTAAACTTTATTATAGAGCTCTCTCTTTTAAAAGAGAAGTTAAACCTAATAGTAGTAAAAGACTGCCTTAGTAAAGCTATAATCTTAATACTTATACAGAAGATAAAGAGTTAAAACGTAGCCTAGGCCTTTATATAAGAAGTATACTATTACTATAGCTTTTTTCTCTCTATTACGTTTAATAAAGGCTTTTAGTTTATAAGCGCTATATAAAGAGATTTCTATAAGTTATTAAGTATAAGAAGAAACCTATCTATAGCCTACTACCTATAAACTAATAGTATAACTAAGAGAGTAAATAGTAATATTAAAGTAGTTGTATAGGTGTTTTATAATAATAACTAAGATAACTAGGCTATACTATACCTAATTCTTAAGCTAATACTTAACTTTTACATAAATACGTTTACTAGTATCTTTCTCTTCTCTCTATAATATAGTTACTATAATACGCTCTTTTTCTAATAGAGAGAATAGAAACGTATAAATAGTAGTAAGATAGCTAAGAAGCCTATATATAAGAAGGCTAAAGATATTATCTAAATAATTACTTCTACTACAAAGTAAGCAATTATAGCTATATTATACGTATAGTAAGAATAGAAAAGGTAAGTAAATAAGTCTAAAAAACCTGCCTCTACTTACAAAGTTAAAGATTAGGTTTAGCTTAATTTATAAGACGTACGCACTATAAGAGCTAGTAAGAAGCTAGACTAAAAAAGTAAAAAGTACTAAGTATTACGCGTATAAGACTCTTACTAAGTAGAGTTAGCTATTCTCTAGAAAACTAAGTTATTCTATATTAATAAGATTAGACTAGCTACTACTAATTCTCTACTCTTTTAATAAACTAATAATCTAAATTCTATAGTAGTTATTATATAAGATAAAGACAAATAAGAGAAGTATTTTAAATAGTAGGTAGAGAGTATTATAAGTAAGAGAACACGTTAAAAAACTAAGTAATATCTTATAAAATAGGTTAGATTTTAAAAAGCTATATAGAAACTAGAAAGAAATCTAGCTAATACTACTACTCTATAGTTCTAGCTAACTTATATATAAGCTATATAGTTGCTCTTTAGTTCTCTTTAGAGAAGACAAAACTACTAGTAGCAAAAACTTAGTTATCTATATTAACAAACTTCTTCTTAGTAGAGAGAGTATAGATTACTTAACTATCTATATAAGAACAAGAACTAGAAAGAGCTTCTTCTCTACTATTAGGTACTTCTTAACTAATAAAACTATAGCACGTACTATACTTAGTCTAGACATAGTTAGAATAAGTACTATTCTACTCTCTAAAAATAGAGATATAACTAGTAAAGGTAGTAAAAGCTCTAGCACTACGTATAGTATAGGCGTAGTTATTAGAGTAGCTAGCAAAGTTAAGAGCACTATAAGTATAAATAATAAAAGCCTTAACGTATAAGTTACGTCTAGTAAGAATTTAGTAAGTATAAATAGTACTATAAGTAATAATAGAGAAGTACTTACTATTACCTAGACTTTAATAAGCGTTATATAGTAGGTTTTAGGCAGAATAGAGAAAGAACTTAGTAATATAGTAGATAGAAGCCTATTAGATAGTTAGTAAAGAAAAAAAGAAGTTAAGAGAAATGTATAGAGGCTATCGCAAGTACATAATAAAGCTTATTAGCAACCTCTCTATTAAGAATATACTAGATAGAGTAGTTATTTATATTAATACTACCTTATACGTTAATAACTGCAATCGCAGCGTTAGGATAGTTGCAAGTAAGTAAGTAATAGGTAATATTCTAAAAGTTAGTTGCAGCGTTAGCGTATAAGCTATTAGCCTAACTACTAGTAGTAAAAGCAAGGTAGTTAGAACTATTAGAGGCCTAGATACTACAAGTAGAAGTAGCTATTATTAGAATATTGTATAAGAGGTCTTAATAAGAAGTAGAAAAGTTAGTATAAGAAAAAAAATAATTAAAAGAGAGA
>Ga0265797_10006998_pt1 | contig 15647 bp, 12 predicted proteins | sample P2T30metagenome_FD_192433 | JGI IMG/M metagenome (GOLD analysis project Ga0265797, IMG submission 192433) | Plant litter microbial communities from East Loma Ridge, Irvine, California - P2 T30 | ecosystem: Environmental > Terrestrial > Plant litter > Unclassified | place: USA: California... | reverse complement strand
CAGGCCGACGAGGCCCGGGATGGCCGGCGCCACGCCTGTCAGCGCCTGGCCGTGACAGGCCACGCAGGCGGGCACCTTGCGGCCCGCGTCGCCCTGGTGCACGAGCAGCCGGCCGCGTTCCAGCTGCGCCGGCGTGGCGTCCACCGGCGGGCGTGCGATGTGCGGCGGATGCTGCGCGGCGAACCAGCCGGCGATCTCGCGCAGGTAGGGTTCGGGCAGCTGGCTGACCATATACGTCATCAACGGGTACTGGCGGCGCCCGTCCTGGAAATTGCGCAGCTGGTTATACAGGTAGCCTTCCGGCTTGCCGGCGATACGGGGGAAGAAGGCGTCGTTGCGGTCCTTGGCCTGGTGGCAGGCGAGGCAGGGGGCGAGGCGCTGTTCCAGGGTATCCGGCACGGCCGGGGCGGCGCCGGCGGCAAGGGGGAACAGCAGGACGGCCAGTCCGGCGAGACGGCGCGGCGAGAAGGGCAAGAGCGGGTGAGTCGATTCGGTCATTGGCACTCCCTGGTCGGACTTCGTTGCGATGCGGCGGGTCAGTCCTTGCCGCGAACTCCAGCCGCGTCGCGCGCCGGGGCCGGCCGGCGCGGCGCCTTCGGCGCGCGCGGTGGCGGCAGCACATTGCCCAGCGCCAGCCAGTGGCGGTAGACGCGCAGCGCCACCTGGGCATCGTCGGCCGCGTACAGCATCTGCTTGTCCGTCAGGCGCGGCGCGGCCCAGTTGGTCGTGGAGATTTTCTTTGATTTGAGCAGCTTGCGGCCGAAGAACTTGGCCACGGCGCTTTTCGCGCCCAGGTCGTGCTTCTGGCCGGGGGAGCGCAGCGCCACCGACAGGTCGGCCACGCGCACCGGCTCGATGCCCAGCTTCGAGCGAACGCGCTTCATGTCGTCGGACAGGCCGAAGCCCACCTTCAGCGTCTCGGGCGCTTCCAGGATCGCCTGCAACGCCGGCAGCACGGCGGAGAAGTCGGCACCGACGGGGAACAGCCAGGCGGCAGTGTCGGTGGCGAACTGCACGAGGTGCGGTCCGTCCGAGCTTTGGCCCTTGACGAACGTGGGTTTGGATTCGGTATCGAAGCCGATGGCGTCGCACGCCAGCAGGGCTTCCTGCGCGGCCCGTGCCTCGTCCGCCGTGCGCACGAGGTGCACGGCGGCGAGGGCGATGCCGTGATACGGCGGCAGCTCCGCCTCGAGCGCCGTCGTGTGGGCGCGCTCGCGGGACTCTGCCATCGGCGCTGCCATCAACCTTTGCGGGAGAATTTGGCGGTCAGCTGTTCCAGCTTTTCCTGGCGGCGGCGGTTGGCTTCTTCTTCGGCCGCGGCGTCGCGCTCGGCCTTCTTGCGGTCGGCCTCCTTGCGGAAGCGTTCCTGCAGCGTGTCCTTGGCGTGCTTGCGATGCACGTCCGTCACCTCGGCGCCCGTGCTGCCGTCCAGGTTGTAGCGCACCGTCGCCTTTTCCATCGTGCGCAGATAACGCTGCGAGCCCGTATGGATGCCCAGCGCGGCGCGCATCAGCTTGCGGTCGATGCCCGGCATGGATGCCAGGATCTGCTTGTCGATGCCGATCGACAGCGGCAGGCAGTCGCGGAACGGCACGAACTGCTGCTGCAGCTGCTTGAGCAGCGCGCGGGCGCTCGTGGCGCCGGCCGGTGCAGGTGCGGAGGCAGCCGCCGGTGTGGCGGTCGCCGTGCCTTCGTTTTCCGGTGGCGTCGGCTGTCCGTTGGCGGTGGTGTCCACGTCGGCACTGATGTCGCTACTGATATCGGCAGGCTGGGAGGTAAGGCTAGTGTTCATCGACTTCACAGTTTAATCAGGAGGCGCCAGCATACCACGCGCGCACGGCGTTCGCGTTGCATTTTGGGTCATCATGGCCGTTTTGCCATGGCCCGCGGCCATTGGAATATGACATCGGCTCGTGTAAAAGCATCGCGAAACCGTGTATAATGACCGACGCACCAGATTGCAAGGCGGTGCGGATTCGGTTTGCTTAGAGTTGAGTTGTATGTTGGGTTGTACGGTTTTGGGCGGTCCCCTGTACAGGGATTTCCGCATGTCGGGTGAATCCACCTGCGATGACACCAATACACGAATGCACCACCACCCGGCGCGGTTTCCCCCGGGCGCCTCTCTTCTATTGGCTGAATATGACCACCCCGGATTGAAGCCTCGTACCACGTACGCAGGACACGAGCCCGTATCGACGGGCTTTTTTCATTCCGGATGATCCCCATATACGTACCAGCGGGACCGCATTGTGCGGGCCACGATGGATTGTTCACTTGCGCCGCGTCTTTCGGGACGGGGCACAGAGAGATATTTGATGACGACGAAAACGCCGAAAACCTTAACGCTGTCCGCCAAAAAACCGCGCACCGAAGCGGCTCCGCTGGCTGTCCCTAAGACTACCTTATCTTATGTGATCGACAATGCGCAAGAGGCTGCCGGCAAAGTGACCGTCGTGAAGAAAGCCACCCGCGCGCGCCTCGTTGCCGTGCCGGGCCAGGAAGCCGCGCCTGCCGTGGAAGCGCAGGCGGCCGCCGTTGCCGACGTGGCCAATGCCGCCGTCGACGCACCCGCCGTGCCGAAAGCGCCGGTGGTGCGCGTGCGCAAGGCAAAGCTGGACAAGGGCGCTGCCGCCGTCGACCCGGCCCTGCCGCCTACGGCGCCCGCCGCCGTCAGCCAGGTGACCGATGCCGCCACGCTGGCGTCGATCGACACGTCCGGCTACCTGCTGCCGTCCGTGAAAGTGCCCGGCCGCCGCGGCCGCAAGCCGAGCGAGTTCACGCCCGAGAACGATGAAGTGGCGGCACTGAACGCCGTCGAACGCGCCGAACTGAAGGCCGCGTCGAAGGCGCGCGAGCGCAAGGCCAAGGGCCTGGATGCACTGGGCAGCGCCGAAGGCATGTCGCAGGAAGACCTGGAAAAACGCCGCCAGCAGTTCAAGAACCTGATCAATATGGGCAAGGAGCGCGGCTTCCTGACCTATGCCGAGATCAACGACCAGCTGCCCGAAAACATCGTCGATCCGGAAGCGATCGAAGGCATCATCGCCACGTTCAACGACATGGGCATCGCCGTCTACGAGCGCGCCCCCGACGCGGAAAGCCTGCTGCTGTCCGACAGCGTGGCCACGGCCGCCAGCGACGACGAAGTGGAAGCTGCCGCCGCGACGGCGCTGTCCACCGTCGATTCCGATTTCGGCCGCACCACGGACCCGGTGCGCATGTACATGCGTGAAATGGGCGCCGTCGCGCTGCTGACGCGCGAAGGCGAGATCGAGATCGCCAAGCGCATCGAGGAAGGCCTGCGCGACATGATCCAGGCCATCTCCGCCTGCCCGACGACGATCGGCGAGATCGTCACGCTGGCCGAGAAGATCGAAAGCGACGAGATGAAGGTCGACGACGTCGTCGACGGCTTTGTCGATCCGGAAGAAACCAGCGCCCCGGTGGCGCCGGCGCGCGTCGTCGCCAATACGGACGAGGACGAGGAAGAGCTGGAAGAGGAAGAGGAAGTGGACGGCGACGCCAATGGCGGCGCGGCCGGTTTCTCGACCGAGCAGCTGGCGCAGCTGAAGGCCGACGCGCTGGAGCGCTTCGCCGTCATCTCGGCGCAGTACGACAAGATGCGCAAGGCCGGCTACGGCAGCGCCGCGTACCAGAAGGCGCAGGGCATCATCTCGGCCGAGCTGCTGTCGATCCGCTTCACGGCCAAGGTCGTGGAAAAGCTGTGCGACACGCTGCGCGGTCAGATGGAACAGGTGCGCAGCATCGAACGCGCCGTGCTGGAACTGTGCGTCAACCGTTGCGGCATGCCGCGCGCGCACTTCATCAAGGTCTTCCCGGGCAACGAGTGCAACCTGGACTGGGTCGATGGCGAAGTGGGTGCCGGCCACCCGTACAGCATCGTCCTGGGCCGCAACGTCCCGGCCATCAAGGAACTGCAGAACAAGATGATCGACCTGCAGGAACGTGTCGCGCTGCCGCTGGCCGACCTGCGCAAGATTAACAAGCAGATGGCCGCAGGCGAGAAGCGCGCCCGTCACGCCAAGCGCGAAATGACGGTGGCCAACCTGCGCCTGGTGATCTCGATCGCGAAGAAGTACATCAACCGCGGCCTGCAGTTCCTCGACCTGATCCAGGAAGGGAACATCGGTCTGCTGAAGGCGGTGGACAAGTTCGAATACCGTCGCGGCTATAAATTCTCCACGTACGCCACGTGGTGGATCCGCCAGGCCATCACGCGTTCGATCGCCGACATGGCCCGCACGATCCGCGTGCCGGTACACATGATCGAGACGATCAACAAGATGAACCGCATCAGCCGCCAGATCATGCAGGAGACGGGCAGCGAGCCGGACATGGCCACGCTGGCGGTCAAGATGGAGATGCCGGAATCGAAGGTGCGCGAGATCATGAAGATCGCCAAGGAGCCGATTTCGATGGAAACGCCGATGGGCGAGGACGGCGATTCGCAGCTGGGCGACTTCATCGAGGACAACACCACGCTGGCACCGCTGGACGCCGCGCTGCACGCCTCGATGCGCAACGTCATCAAGGAAGTGCTGGACTCCCTGACGCCGCGGGAAGCGAAGGTGCTGCGCATGCGTTACGGCGTGGAGATGTCGAACGACCACACGCTGGAAGAAGTGGGCAAGCAGTTCGACGTGACCCGCGAGCGTATCCGCCAGATCGAAGCCAAGGCAATGAGCAAGCTGCGCCAGCCTTCGCGGTCGGACAAGCTCAAGACGTTCCTGACTCAAAACTGATCCTGCATCAGCTGGATGTGAAAAAGGAAGCCCGCGGGCTTCCTTTTTTTTGGGGACTGGCTCCGGTCGCAGCGCGACTGGTGCCTGTCCCCGACGTAGAAGCCAGCAGTAAAACGCCACGTTGGCCGCATCGATGCGGGAAGCACCACGTCGGTGACAGGCACCTGCCTCCGGCCGGAGCCAGTCCCCGGCGGATCGACGTCAGTAGGGCGAGCCTGTCACATCCAGTGCTATGCGCCACACCGCGCCGGCACCGGTGATGAACAGCGTGCGCCCATCTGCCCCGCCGAACGCCGCATTCGTCACGTTCGCATCGACGCGGATGGTGGCAAGCTGTTTGCCGTCTGGCGAAAACACGCGGACCCGCCGCGCGCCATGCTCGGTGATGTAGAGATTGCCGAGGCAGTCCACCGTCATGCCATCGGGACCGTCGAGGCCATCGATCAGCGTGCGGCCCGCACCGGGTACGCCGCCCCGGATCGGATACGCCAGCAGCTTGCCGTCGCCGGCGTTCGCATACAGCAGGTCCCCGCCTGGGGACAGCGCGATGCCGTTGGGGTTATGCCGGCTGCCGTCCACCAGCGTGACCTTGCCGTCCGTGCCGACCCGGTAAATGCCCGTGACCTTCTGTCCGCCCGGTGCCGCGGCCTTCTGGTAATCCGGATCGGTGAAGTACATCGTGCCATCAAGCGCGATGGCGATGTCGTTGGGCGAGTTGAAGACGTCGCCGCCGAAGCGGCCGGCGAGCGTCGTGCGTTTGCCGCCGTCCGGGGTGTAGCGCGCCAGCGCCTTGTCCTTGTGCGTCGCCACGACCAGGCTGCCGCGCGCATCGACGGCGAGACCGTTGCTGCCGCTGTCCTCGACGACCGTCGTCACGCTGCCGTCGGCGGCCAGCTTGCGGATGCGCGACGGGAAGCCGGCGCCGAAGCCGAAGTCGGAAAAATACAGAGCGCCGCCAATCCACACGGGCCCTTCGTACAGCCCGGGACCTTCGCGGGAGGGCTGCACCGCGGCGATGCGCTGCGCCGTCAGCTCGCCGGCGGGAGGGGTGCCGCAAGCTGCGGCCATGGCGCCGGCGCAGGCCAGCAGCAATGACGCTGCGAAGGGAAGGAGGACGGGTCGCTTGATCATCTGGCGTACGCTTTCATGAGAAGGAACGCTTCGACTATACCGTATTCCCGCCGCGGTCCCTGCGCCGGGGCGACGGCTATACGTTATCATTCCTGTCACAAGACTCGCACTTTGTCACAGCGGAGAACAGATGAAAGCATGTATCGTGGGGGCCGGCGCCGTCGGCGGTTTTATCGGTGCGCGGCTGGCGGCAAGCGGCATCGGCACGGCCGCCCTGGCGCGCGGCGCCACGCTGGCGGCGTTGCACGAGCATGGCTGGCGCCTGCATGAAGAGGGCCGATTGGTGCAGGCACCCGTCGCCGCGGCGCAGCATGCGGCCGAACTGGGGGAGCAGGATCTTGTCGTCATCGCCGTCAAGGGGCCGGCGTTGGGCGACGTCGCCCGCGCCATCGCGCCGCTGCTGGGCCGCGACACCATCGTGCTGCCGGCGATGAACGGCGTGCCCTGGTGGTTTGCTGAAGGCGCAAGCCCTTTGCCGGGCGGGCCGCTGGCCAGCGTCGATCCGGGCGGCCGGGTGGCCGAGTCGATCGCGTACGAGCGGGTATTGGGCTGCGTCGTGCACGCGTCGACGTCGACTCTGGCGCCTGGTGTCGTGCAGCACCGGATGGGCAATGGCCTGATCGTCGGCGAGCCAGATGGCGGCACGTCCGCACGGGCCGAAACGGTCGTGGCGATATTGAAGGAGGCCGGCTTCAACGCCACGCTGTCGAACCGCATCCGCTACGACATCTGGTACAAATTGTGGGGCAATATGACGACCAATCCGGTGACCGCCATCACGGGCGCGACGGCCGACCGGCTGCTGGACGATCCGCTGGCCAGCGCTTTCTGCATCGCGGCGATGCGCGAAGCCGGCGCAATTGGCGCGCGCATCGGCTGCGCCATCGACGAAACGCCGGAGGACCGCCATGGCGTGACGCGCAAGCTGGGCGCGTTCAAGACGTCGATGCTGCAGGACGTGGAAGCGGGCCGCCCCATCGAGCTCGATGCCATCGTCGGCGCGGTGCGCGAGATCGGCCAGCGTGTCGGCGTCGCCACGCCGAATATCGATGCGCTGTTCGGCTTGACGCGGCTGTTCGCGCGTTCGCGCGGGCTGTATCCGGACGACTGAATCAGACCTTGCGCACGAATTCGGACTTCAAACTCATGGCGCCGAAGCCGTCGATCTTGCAGTCGATATCGTGATCGCTGTCGACGAGGCGGATGTTCTTGACCTTCGTGCCCTGCTTGATGACGCCCCCGGAGCCCTTCGGCTTCAGGTCCTTGATGACGGTGACGGTATCGCCGTCCTGCAGCACGTTGCCCGAGGCGTCGCGATACACGCGCGCCGTTTCAACGGCGGCGGCGCCAGGCGCCCACTCGTGCGCGCACTCGGGGCAGACGAGATTGCTGCCGTCCTCGTAGGTGAATTCGGAGCCGCATTGCGGGCAGGGTGGCAGTGTACTCATGGTAGTTCCCGGCAAAACCCGAAAGTATACTCGATGGGAGTGGATGAATGACCGATGTGACGACGGCACGGCTGGCGAACCCCGTCTGGGCCGCGCTGCACAGCGGCCAGCGCCACCTGGCGCATGCGCTGGGCGACATGCGCCGCTACGCGCCCGACGTGGCGCCGTTCTGCGCGGTGCCGGAAGATGGCATGTTCGTGCCCGCGACGGATCTGGAATACCTGACGGAGGACGTCTACTTTGTCGGCGCGATCCCGACGGTGCCGGCCGGCTGGCGGCTCGAGGAACTCGGTGGCGTAACGCAGATGATTTACGACGGCGGGCCGGTGGCAGCACCCCCGTCGGACGGTGTGAGCGTGCTCGATCCGCTCGACCCTTCGATGCAGGAGCTTACCGCCATCGCGTTCCCCGGCTACTTCCGCGCCCGCACGGGTACGATGGGACGCTACATCGGCATTCACGACGGCGGCAGGCTGGTGGCGCTATCGGGGGAACGCATGGACTGCGGCGAACTGCGCGAGGTCAGTGCCGTCTGCACGCACCCCGAGTTCACGGGACGGGGCCTGGCGAAGCTGCTGGTGCGGCACGTGATGCACGGGATGCTGGCGCAGGGTGTGACGCCGATGCTGCACGTCGGTTCGCGAAACGCCCGCGCGATTGGCCTGTATGAGGCGCTGGGGTTCGTGAGGGTGCGCGAGCTGCGGCATGCGAAGCTTGTCGTGCCGCGGTAACCTGCCCGCAGCACGTTTCCACCTTCAATCGCCGGCGGAGATATTGCCCAGCCCCGAGGCCGACTTGTTCAGCGTCTTTGGACGGCCGTAATAGACCACATTGCCCAGCCCGCGCACGACGGCGTTCAGCGTCTGGCTGGCGTGGATCGACACTTCGCCGATGCCTTCGAAGTTCACGTCGGTCCGCTCCGATTTGAGCTCCTTCGTGTCGACGTGTCCGACCCCCTGCGCCTTCAGCCGCAGCCACTTCGTTCTACCCTTGGCCGACAGATGCCCGGCGCCCTGGAACTGGAGGTCGACGCGCTCTTCGTTCAGGTGGTCGATGTCCACTTCACCAGCACCTTCGACGATGCACTTGACGAGCGAAGGTACCGTCACGACGATCCGGCCGCCATCGGACGTCTTGTTGGCCTTGCCCGGATAGTCGATGCGCAGTTCGCCGTCCTTGACGATCGTGCGCACGCGGCCGAGGAACTCGTTGCTGCCGCTGATGCGAACCGATTGCTCCTTGCCCGCGTCGACCCGCAGGTCGATCGGACCGGTGACGGCGATGGCGCGGAAGGGCGCCAGCGTACGGCTTTCCTCGGCCGCGTGAGCGGATGCGGCGAGGGCGAGGGACAGCAGGACGGACAGCGTTGGACGAAGCATGGCGATACCCTTGTATATTAATTGTCACGGGAGGTGCTCGTGAATTCTAAGCGCTGGTGCCACCGGCGGAAATAAAAAAGCGGACCCGGAGGTCCGCTTTGTCGTCGATACAACAGCTGATCACCCAGTGTTGCGCAACCCCGCCGCCACGCCATTGATCGACAGATGAATCCCCCGGTGCACGCGCGGGTCGGCCTTGTCCGGATCGGACGACAGCGCGCGGTGGCGCTTGATCAGCTCCACCTGCAGGTGGTTCAGCGGGTCGAGGTAGGCGAAGCGGTTGGTGATCGAGCGGGCCAGCAGCGGGTTGCCGGCCAGGCGTTCGGTCGTGCCCGTGATCGACTCCAGGCATTCCAGCGTATGGCGGTATTCCTCGCCGATGCGCCTGAAGATGCGCTCGCGCAGTTCCTGGTCCGCCACCAGCTCGGCGTAGCGCGAGGCGATGGCGAGGTCGGTCTTCGCCAGCACCATGTCCATGTTCGACAGCAGCGTGGCGAAGAACGGCCAGTGCGCATGCATGTCGCGTAGCTGGGCGATGCGCTGCTCACGGTCGCCGGCGGCGATCCACTGGCCGATGGCGCTGCCGAAGCCGTACCAGCCGGGCAGCAGCAGGCGGCACTGGCCCCACGAGAAGCCCCAGGGGATCGCGCGCAGGTCTTCGATGCGCTTCGTCGATTTGCGCGACGCGGGGCGGGAGCCCAGGTTCAGCTCCGCGATCTCGGCGATCGGCGTGGCGGCAAAGAAGTAGTCCGTGAAGCCGGGTGTCTCGTAGACCAGGTTGCGGTAGGCTTTATAGGCCAGGTTCGAGATTTCCGCCATCACCGTTTCAAAGCCCGCCAGCTGCTCCTTCTGCGCGGCGCCGGCAGGCGGCGGCAGCAGGCTTGCTTCCAGCGTTGCCGCCACCAGGCGTTCCAGGTTGCGGCGGCCGATCTCCGCGTTGGAGAATTTGGACGCGATGATCTCGCCCTGTTCCGTCAGGCGGATCTGGCCGTTGACGGTGCCTTTCGGTTGCGCCAGGATGGCCTCGTAGCTTGGACCGCCGCCGCGGCCCACCGTGCCGCCGCGGCCATGGAACAGGCGCAGCTTGACGCCGGCCTTGGCAAACACGTCGATCAGCGCGATCTCCGCCTTGTACAGTTCCCAGTTCGACGTCAGGAAGCCGCCGTCCTTGTTCGAGTCCGAGTAGCCCAGCATGACTTCCTGGATGCGGCCCTGCTGTTCGACGAGGCCCTTCACCAGCGGCAGCGCCATCACTTCTTCCATGATGCCGGCGGCGCGCTGCAGGTCGGGAATCGTCTCGAACAGCGGGATCACCATCAGGTCGGCGGTGGCCGAACCGTCCGCGCCCTGGCGCAGCAGCCCCGTTTCCTGCTGCAGCACCAGCACTTCCAGCAGGTCGGACACGGTTTCCGTGTGCGAGATGATGTAGTTGCGGATGGCGCGCGCGCCATAGCGCTGGCGGATGTCGCGGGCCGCGCGGAAGATCGACAGTTCCGACTGCGTCTCCGGCGTGTAGTCGATATACGGCGAGTACAGCAGGCGTGGCTGCGCCAGTTCGGCCAGCAGCAGTTTCACTTTCGCTTCCTCGTCCAGGCTCGCGTAAGCCGGCTCGCCGCCGGCGCGGGCGAACAGCTCGGCCAGCACGCGCTCGTGCACGTCGGACGACTGGCGCATGTCGAGCGACGCCAGGTGGAAGCCGAAGACATCCGCCGCGCGCTTCAGTGTCGTCAGGCGCGGACGGGCCAGCATGCCGGCGTGGTTGGCTTCCAGCGAATCGACCAGCACCTGCAGGTCCGCCGAGAAAGCGGTGGCGTCGGCATACGGCTCGGCGTGGCCCACTTCCTTGCGCAGGATGTTGGCCGCGCCCAGCGCGCGCGCCGTGGCGGCCAGGCGCGCGTAGATGCCGATCAGCGCGCGGCGGTATGGCTCGTCGGCGCGGTGGTCGGACTGGTCGGGCGACGCATCGGCCAGCGCCTGCAGCTCGGGGGTGCACGACACCATCAGGGTGGAGATCGACAGGTCGGCGCCCAGCGCGTGCGCTTCGTCCAGGTAGAAGTCGACGATCGTCGTCGCGTGGCGCTGCAGCGCGTGCTGCATCGTGCCGGCGTTGACGTTCGGGTTGCCGTCACGGTCGCCGCCGATCCAGCTGCCCATCTGCAGGTAGGGCGCGCGGATCTGCGACGGCTGCTCGGTACCGTACAGGGTCGCGATGTCATCCTCGATATCGTCGTACAGGCCCGGCACTTCGCGCAGGAACGTGATGCGGTAATAGGACAGCGCGTTCTCGATCTCGTCGGCCACCGTCAGTTTCGTGTAGCGCAGCATGCGCGTCTGCCACAGCGTGGCGATGCGCACGCGCAGCATGTGCAGGTTGGCGGCCCGTTCGCGCGGCGTCAGTGGCATGTCGCGTTCGGCCAGCAGGCGGGCGATATCGTGTTCCGCGTCGAGGATCGACTTGCGCTGCACTTCGGTCGGGTGGGCCGTCAGCACGGGCGAGATCAGCGCGTCGTGGAAGAAACCGTCGACGGTATCCTTGTCGACACCGGCGTCCTTCAGTTTCGACAGCGCGTAACTGATGCTGCCGCGCTTTGGCGCGGAGCCGGCCAGCAGGTGGGCGCGGCGGCGGCGGATGTGGTGCTGGTCTTCCGCGATATTGGCCAGGTGCGAGAAGTACGAGAACGCGCGCACGACGGTGATCGTCTGCTCGCGCGTGAGAATCTTCAGCATGCCGTCCAGTTCCTTGGCGGCGCCGGCATCGGCCTCGCGGCGGAAGCGCACCGCGGTCTGGCGGATCGTTTCGACAACGGCGAAGACTTCCTCGCCTTCCTGCTCCCGCAGCACGTCGCCCAGCAGGCGGCCGAGCAGACGGATGTCTTCTTTCAGCGGCGCGTCCTTGTCACTGGCAGTGGTTTCGTTGTTTTGTTCGTCTGTCGCACTAGCAAAATTTACCATGGTTGTTTCAGTAAAGGGGATGAGTGTCGGTGCAAAGGCTTTTGGCCACAGGCTGCAATGGGGCGCATGCTAAAATTTATGGTCTTAACTTCATGCGCGAATAACTGGCGAACGCCGGTTGACGTCAGCAACAGCGAAAGAAAGCAGTTTTGAAAACATCCGAAATGGCAGAGCAAATCCCTTCCAGACTCGTGATCGCCTCGCGCGAGAGCCGGCTGGCCATGTGGCAGGCCGAACATGTACGCGCGCGCTTGTCAATATTATATCCGCTATGTGACGTTACGATTCTCGGGATGACGACGCGTGGCGACCAGATCCTCGACCGCAGCCTGTCCAAGGTCGGCGGCAAGGGCCTGTTCGTCAAGGAACTCGAGGTGGCGATGGCCGACGGCCGCGCCGACCTGGCCGTCCACTCCCTCAAGGACGTGCCGATGGACCTCCCGGAAGGCTTCGCGCTGGCGGCCGTGCTGCAGCGCGAGGACCCGCGCGACGCCTTTGTCTCGAACGACTATTCGGATCTCGGCGAACTGCCGGCCGGCGCCATCGTCGGCACCAGCAGCCTGCGGCGCCAGTCGCTGATCGCCGCGCGCTACCCCCACCTCGTCGTCAAGCCGCTGCGGGGCAATCTGGATACGCGCCTGGGCAAGCTCGATCGCGGCGACTATGCCGCCATCATCCTTGCCGCCGCCGGCCTGAAACGGCTCGGCATGGAAGGCCGCATCCGCGCGCTGCTGGCGCCGGAAGTAAGCCTGCCGGCCGCGGGGCAGGGCGCGATGGCGATCGAGATCGCCCACACCGACACGCCGCGCGCCGACGGCATCGACCTGATGGCGCTGCTGGCGCCATTGAACGACGTGGCCACCAGCCAGGCCGTGACGGCCGAGCGGCGCGTGTCGAAAGTCTTCGGCGGCAGCTGCCAGGTGCCGCTGGCCGCGTATGCGACGATCGACGCCGGCACGATGCACCTGCGCGCGATGGTGGCAACGCCGGACGGCAAGCGCGTCGCCAGCGCCGAGGTGCACGGTCCCGCCGTCGATGCCGCCCAGCTGGGCGACCAGGTGGCCGACAAGCTGCGCCAGCAGGATGCGCTGGACATCCTCGCCGAGGCGAAAGCCGCGGCGGACGGCGCCGCCTGAGGATGCCGGGCGCCGTCGTCATCACCCGTCCGCTGGCGCAGGCGTTGCCGCTGGCCGCGCAGGTGCGCGCGCTGGGCCGCGATGTGGAGGTGCTGCCGCTGCTGGAAATCGCGCCGCTGCCCGACCCGTCGGCGCTGATCGCCACCCTGGCGCGCCTGCAGGATTACGCGCTGGTGGCTTTCGTCTCCCCCAACGCCATCGATGCCGCATTCGCGCATATCGAGCGCTGGCCGGTCGGTGTCATGCTGGCCGTGCTGGGCGAGGGCAGCCGCGCGGCGCTCGCGGCGCACGGCATCACGGCCGACGACGTCAACATCGTCAGCCCGCACGATGCCGCCAACAGCGATACCGAACACCTGCTGCAAACGCTCGACCTGGCCGCGCTGCGCGGCCGGCGCGTGCTGATCGTGCGCGGCGAGTCGGGCCGCGAGCTGATGGCGGACGGCCTGCGCGCGGCGGGCGCGGAGGTGACGACGATCGCCGCTTACCGGCGCAGCGTGCCGGGACTGACGCCGGCGCTGCGCGAACGCCTGGCCGCGCTGCTGCAAACGCAGAACGACTGGATCGTCACCAGCTCGGAGGCGCTGCGCGGACTGCTGCAACTGCTGGCCGCGATGGAGACGGATGACGTTGTGGCAAAGATGCAACAACAGCAACTCATCGTGCCGCACGCCCGGATCGCCGCCACGGCGCATGAACTGGGGCTGCGCCACGTAACGCTGACAGGATCCGGCGACGAGCGCCTGCTCGCCGCGTTACAATCACGCCCATGAACGAACTGCCTACAATTTCGAACACCGCCGACCCGGCCGCAGCGACTGGCGGCACCGCCAGTCCGCCGGCCGCGCCACCACCCGCGCCGCCCGCCCAGACGCCGCCGCCAGTGCCGCCCGCCGGCACGACGGGTGGCTGGGTACGTCGTCCGACGTCGATCGCCATCATCGCGCTGGCCGCATTGCTGGCCGCGCAGACGATCAACACCAACCGGCAGATGCGCAACCTGCGCGAGGAGATGGCGCGCCGGCTGCAGAAGAACGACGTCATGACGGGCGAAGCGGCGCAGCTGGTGCGCGCCACGCAGGACGCGACGAAGGAACTGCAGGTCAAGGTGGGCGTGCTCGAGGGGCGCCAGCAGGAGGCGCAGGCGCAGCAACTGGCGCTCGAGCAGCTGTACAACGACATGTCGAAGAACCGCGACGAGTGGGCGCTGGCCGAGATCGAGCAGGTGCTGTCGACGGCCAGCCAGCAGCTGCAGCTGGCCGGTAACGTGCCGGGCGCGCTGATCGCGCTGCAGAACGCGGACCGCAGCCTGTCGCGTTCGGACAAGCCGCAATTCATTACCATCCGTCGCGCCATCGCGCGCGACACGGAAAAGCTCAAGGCACTGCCATCCGTCGATTCCGTCGGCCTGGCCGTCCGGCTCGACAACGTGATCGCGCAGGTCGACTCGCTGCCGATGCTGAGCGACGCGACGCCGACGTTGCCGGCCACCGCCGCGCCGAGGAAGGCCGCAGTGCGCAAGGGCGCGCGGGGCAAGCCGGAGCCGGTCGAGGCACCGCCGCCTGACACGTGGTGGACGCGGGCGCATGGCGTCTGGACCGGCTGGACGGGCGAGATGTGGACGGACGTGCGCCAGCTGCTGCGCGTGCGCACGGTGGAAAATCCGGAAGCGATGATGCTCGCGCCGGAGCACGCGTACTTCCTGCGCGAGAACCTGAAACTGCGCCTGCTGAACGCGCGCATGGCGCTGTTGTCGCGCAACGAAGCCGCCTTCCGCGCCGACCTGCTGGCCGCGCAGGAAGCGCTGCTGCGCTACTTCGACACGCGTGCCCGCCAGACGCAGACGGTGCAGGCGCTGCTGCGCCAGGTCCAGGGCAGCAATCTCGCCATCGAGATGCCGACGCTTGTCGACAGCCTGAACGCCGTGCGCAACTACAAAGCGAAGCCTTGACCATGCGTTTCTTCCTCTGGGTACTCGCGCTGATGGCGACGGCCATCGGCATCGCCGTGACGGCCCGCTTCAATCCGGGCAATGTGGTGCTGTTCTATCCGCCATACCGGATGGACCTGTCGCTGAACTTCTTTGTCGTGCTGATGGCGGCGCTGTTCGTGCTGCTGTATGCCGTCGTGCGCGCCGTGCGCGCCACGATGCGCATGCCGGCACGCGTCGCCGAATACCGCCAGCGCAAGCGCGAGCGGGACGGCAACAAGGGCCTGCGTGACGCATTGAAGGCGCTGTTCGAAGGCCGTTTCGGCCACGCGGAAAAGGCCGCGCTGCGCGCCGCCGAACTGCCGGAAAACGCCGGCGTGGCGGCCCTGATCGGCGCCCGCGCCGCGCACCGCATGCGCCAGCACGCGCGCCGAGACCAGTGGGTGGCGCGCATCGCCGACGATCCGGCGATGAAAACGGCGCGCCTGATGACGATGACGGAGCTGCTGGTCGACGACCATCAGCCGGAAGCGGCGCTGGCGGCCGTGCGCGAACTGAACGCCAGCGGCACCCGCCACATCCATGCGCTGCAATGGTCGCTGAAGGCGGAGCAGCAGGCGAAGAACTGGCCGGAAGTGCTGCGCCTCGTGCGTTCGCTGGACAAGCACAAGGCGTTGCACCCGGCGCTGTCGACGCGGCTGCGCGAGCTGGCTTACACCGATCTGCTGTCCGACAAGACGCATGACGCCGAATCGCTGATGCGGGTATGGTCGACGATTCCGTCGATCGATCGCGTCAAGCCGTATGTAGCCTGCCGCGCCGCCACGGCGCTGAACGCGCGCGGCCTGCACGACGAGGCGCGCCTGGTGGCCGAGGAATCGCTGAAGGCGAACTGGGATGAGCGC
>Ga0265797_10006996_pt1 | contig 15647 bp, 16 predicted proteins | sample P2T30metagenome_FD_192433 | JGI IMG/M metagenome (GOLD analysis project Ga0265797, IMG submission 192433) | Plant litter microbial communities from East Loma Ridge, Irvine, California - P2 T30 | ecosystem: Environmental > Terrestrial > Plant litter > Unclassified | place: USA: California... | reverse complement strand
GTTGTCATGGTGCTGCGGACCGAGGAGCTCGAAGTGGTAGCCACCCTAGTTGCGGAGACGGAGGTGCTGCCACCAGCACTGCTGCCGCAACCAAAGGCGATGTTGCTCATCTGCCATGTGGCGGTGGTGGAAGAGAACCCAGCCCAAACGAAACCGGTAACAGCATTGGCGTTGGCACCGGAGAACTGAGACAGAGGGATGTTGATGGTCTGAGTGCTGCCAGTCAATCCAGAGATCGAAACGTACTTGGAAGAGTACGTCGTAGCCGAACAGCTGGTCTTGGTCTGAATCTCGAGGGTCGCGGAGCCACCGGCAGGTCCCTTCATCTGGAAACTGATGGAGTTGTATCCATTGGAGCTGGCTGCCTGGCAAGGAAAGGTCTCGTAGAAGTAGGAACCTGACTTGGGCTTGAAAGACAGGACACCGCCGCTGGCCGAGATGGAGGACATGGATCCATCATCTGCGCCGGTTAGCCTTTCTTCTTGTGCAGGGCTTCAACAAAACCTACCACTGGTCCACTCGCCCAAGCTGTTCTGGTTGGAGGTCTGCTTGGAGAAGTCGTCGATCTTGAGGGGTGCGCTGCAGGCTGCGTTGACAGTCTGGCTGGCAAGTCCGGCCAGAAGGCCTATTAGAGTAGTAACACGCATGTTAAGCGTAATAAAGCGAGTGTGTTGCAAAAGCGAATGTACGGAAGTCTATGACTTCCAAGAGTGATGAGTCTCTGCACCCCGGGTTGACGGTAAGGGCGATGAGTGACAGGCGATAACTCGTGAAGATCTTCCCAGGCGCAGACTCTCCCTAGATATATCTTTCTCCCCGACGCAGCGGCGCGAGACCTGACACGAGCGAGATTAGTCTAGTGGCCTCGGCATGCACGTCTTCGCGCAGCAGCCCTGTCGCTTCTACTATAGTAGGGCCACACGGTCTATTTCGGGTCAGCAGAACCTGGGCGTTGGTAGATCACCGGAGCGCTTGTGCTGTATCAAGGATAGGTCGGCTTACTATTCGGCTCGGGGAGCGGCTAGGACATGGCGACCCCTGAACTCGATACATCGTTTTCTAGGCGTTTGTGGAGCACGGCGTCCCATTGTATGGTAATCATCGCTACTCATGGTGGGTATACACTGTTACGACCGGTCAACGGTGCGCCCCTCGTTCCTTTGCGATATTTGTGCTGCGGCGTTGATCGCGTAGGTTATTGCTATGACGTCCACAGTCCATGAGACAGGAATCCAGAAACTCTCCGCGCACTGAATTTGGTTCGGGCTCGGCTGAAACAACCAAGTTTACTGCAATTCTAGTTTGCGCCTCAGGCTCAACGCAAGGAAAGACATTCCCCAAGATACGAAGGTCAATACTTGGCCTCGCGAAGGGTGCGAAGGCGTACTTGGCCATTACCTATGCCGAGTGTGCCGTGCAAAGACAGCAGCGGGGTGGAGTGATGATAGTTTGCTGGTGGCTGCAGGAACCGAGAGACGGCGCGCGCCACCTCAGGAGGAAAAGGAACTACGCCCTACGCAAACGAGTCTTGCCACGGCAGTGGTAGAGCCTGCAGTCCGGGTCAACCGACAGAATCAAAGAAAATCCACGAGAAAAGGAACAATTTTCGGAGTTCTAGACCATGATGCAGGCAACGTTGCGCATCTTTGTAGATTCTACAACTTCAAGCGGTGGTGTCAGTTGCAGGCATGACATGAAAGTAAAATGGCCTGAGGATGCATATACGAAGTGGGACAGCGCACAGTTTTTTTCCTGTTGTGGTGGGATGCACCGGTGATGCTGGTAGGATGGGGTTCATGCCGCTTGCTGCGAGTCGGAAGCACGGCGGAGACTGACGGCAATCGAAGAAGCACTCAGGCCTGCCATCTCCACCCCAACACTCCATGCTCTCGCAACTCAACATTTGCACCATGCCTGCCGGCACAGAATGCGATGCTCGAAATGCCGCTGGGTTCCGCACCTGAATGCTGACCATGTGGCGTTGCAGCTGCAATCTCCCCCTCGATTCCCCTGCCAAGACGTCGCGCCATCCAGCCGCCATGGATTGTTTCGCGTTTACCAGATACGCCTCGAAGCAGTTAGCACTGGAGTCATCGGAATCACGCCGGGATATGTCTTGGCTTTACATGACTAGTGCTTGCTTTTCGGACGATAACTGGGCGGAGAGACTATCGCTCCTGGCGAGATCCGACAGCACTGACCATAACGAATCTCCATCTCGATCTTCGTTCCACGGTTCATCGGGTCACTACTTCCTGGTCAATTTTACGTCTTGTGTCGATGACGTTGAGAATCTTGGAGGCTTCTTTCCATCCCATGCACATGTGGAATCCCTCAGCAGCAACCGCAATAGCCAGCAACAGGATATGGCCATGTGTATAGCTGTCCGGACGTTCGCCGGCTTATCAAATGGAATATACACGTAACGGGCAAGGCGACTCCCGTGCATCAGCTGCGCCGTACAGCAATAGATTCTCCTGTTTCCTTTCACAGCCCATCACACCTTGGCACAGAGATGCATGTGGTAGGCTTCAGGTTTCCGACCCCAGTCGTCGTTCAATTGAGGGGTGTGGGAGGGTGCAGGCGAATAAAAGAGTCGGACAACGCAAGAATGGGCTCGGCTTTGTCGCAACTACAAACCCCCAGTCATCAACACCCTGTACAGTCTCGCGTCACGTACTCAACTTCTTTTCTCATTGGAAAGAACACCGTCCCTCGCGCAATGAACTTCACAGCAATAAGAGATCAAACGCATATGATGGAGATTGTACCTGACGGAACAAACTAAGTTAGGCAGTTTCCTGCCGTGAACGCCGTTTATGCTCCCTGGGTATTGTCGGCATCTCTCATCTGTCTACCAACACTCTGGAATGCACACTGGATTACAGATTCACCGTCCGTCTCATCCTTCGATGTATTCAGTCCACGTAGAAGCAACAATGCATTCCATTCGAGCCTCAATCATCCTCGTAGAGACGTCCGCATGCACCGCCATAGCAAGATGCTGCCGCACAAATGAAGAATCTGCAATTAGGACGTGTACATACGGCGCCATTGCGAGTGCACTCGGCGCAGCTGTCACGAGTTCTATCGCAGGGCAGACCATTGGAAGCACAGTGCTTGCACTTGATGACGCGATTGTATGAGCTCGAGGAGGCATCACCGATGCTACTAAAGCACGCGTGTTAGCGTATGCATTCACTGTGGTGTGAAATATCAGTGGCTTACCCGGTACCTTGTTCGCCGATTGCGATTGCAATGGGGGCGACAGCGACTGTACTCGGACGCATGGCGACCTCGTTTGAAGGGACAGGAGAGTGGGATAGGGCAAGAATGGGATCGGTATCCGTCTCAACGACAGGTGTGAACTCATTGACATGAGCTGTGAAAGAGATCTTTAGTGCTTGCAACGTGAAACGAGGTGATGGGATGTCTACTGGTATATGTATAAGGCCATGTACTTATGTCTCAAAGTACGTGGGTCTAGAGCAATGCTATCAAAGTGCGCAAAATCTCCATGTTACTTTACCTCGCATGACACATTATGAGGGGGACATTGGTTCAAGAGTAGCATATGTTAAGGTCGAACGCTATCTCTTATAGATACATACTAGGATTTGTATGTATTTGTAACGACCTTGTTGCGGCCGGGCGGCGATATCAGTACATCATCCTGCCCTCTGTAGTTCCAAAATGCCCTGTATATATACACGCGGTCACTTGTACTCCATCATCTCGACCTTCTCCCCAGTCTTGGCGACCTTGGCCTCGTCATCAACGTGCATACGGGTGCAGCCCGGACGACATTGAGCACGAGGCTTGTCGTACAAACCACACTTAGCGATGGTGGGCGCCCTAGCCTGTTAGCGAAGTCATCCCATAACATACAAGAAGATGAACATACGGAGTAGCGGTGGCCTGGGTGTTCAAGCCGAGGGCCTTGAACCCAGACTCGAGAGCAAGGATCTTCTTGTCCTTCTCAGCCTGCATACTGGCCATTTGCTCCTTGAGCCTGACGACCTGAGCCTCAAGCGTCTTGACCTTGGCGGCCTCAGCCTCAAGTGTGGTGATGTAGTTGCCCATGGACTCTTTCTCCCTAGGGTCGACGCGGAACAACTCCTTGGTCTGGCTGTGACGGACATACTCAACGCCAGCTTTACGATCGGACGCCTCTGACTTAGCCTTCCATTCGTCGATAGTCAGGAGTGAGCTACAGAGTTAGACATGACCCTACGATGTAGAGAGTTGTGGGGAATACTTACTCATCTTGACGCATCGGGGAACCTGTTGGGGAGGGCGAGTCGGCAAGGCAACGGCGGACCTTCTCCTCGTGCGTGAGCTCACGATCTTGAGCACCCGACTCATCGTCGTTGTAGTCATCGTAGTCATCGTAGTCGTCGTAGCCGTCGTAGTCGTTGGCCTCGCCGTCATAGACGTCGGAGTGCGAGGAAGCAGGCGGAGCTTGCGAAGATGACGGTGAACGACGGGGCGAAGCCGATCGCGCACGGGCGGGGGAGCGGGAGCGAGGGAATGTCATCGTGATCTTGATCGAAGTCAATGTCAATAAGGTTGCGACAAGAGGTGTAGGAGTAATGAACAGTTGTCGCAAGGCAAATAAGTAGCCAGAGAAGGTCCAAGCGCTACTAGCCTTCTCTCGCTCGTGCGATGTGTCACCGCGTGTGTTGCCTAAGGGAGTTCTCCAAGAAATGACGCATTGGCGCTAACCTGCTGTGCAAAGAGAGCTTCGTTTGAATCAAGCGAGACACGAAGAGTGCGTCTCCACAGCACTATCGCTCACTGATTCTCCCTTCCCCACGTCTCAACACCACGGGCGACCATCAAACCACAACAGTCATGAGCGAATCAGCGCAGAATCCCGATATCACTGCGGTCCAGAGCGACCCTGTGGTAGATCCAGCGTACGTCGATGCCTTCAATGCTGTATTCAATTGGTTCACAGCGCTGATAAGTTTTGAAGCCAGTCGCCCATGTCATCACGCGCCCATACGGAGGATCCGGAAGCAGGCGCTCAGATGCTTCGCGTGGAGGAGCAATCGCCGCCGGCGATAGTGGAAGGCAATTCAGCGACAGGCAGCCTGTCCGACCAAGATGAACCTCCTGCTGCTTCGCTGCCAGTCCTCGTACCAGCTTACAACCGTGTCATCAAGTGTGTAACATGTCGCGCCAACGACCTCCCGTGCGACAACCTCGACCCTTGCACCGAGTGCTACAAAAACGAGACCGAATGCATTCGCCGTCAGTGCGGCTTTGCGGCTAAGGAGATTGGAGAGCGCTGCGAGCCACTCTGCGACCGTCTTCATAACAGTGATCTGCAGAAGAACAGCGAGGCAGACAACGACAAGATGAACAAGCGCAACCGGGAGGTAGAAGACAGTGGAGCGGAAGAGAAAGGCCCGGATAAGGCACTGAAGGACACGGTGTTGGAGGAGCGGACATCGGACAAGAAACCAAAGCGCAACAGCCTGGAAGAGATGAGGTTGGCGGCAAAGGCCACTGCAGAAAGGGAAAGGGAAATAGACCGCTTGGTCGACGAGCAGATGGCGATAGCGGAGGCGCAAGTGGCGGCAAGGATGGCAGCGGGAGAGTACCAGAAGGACGACAGGAAAAAGAGGGCAGCTGAAGAGCATCTGAAGAACAACGAGACAAAGGGTGATGACAAGAAGGCCAAGAAGTCTGCCGTTGCCATCGCATACGCGTATCTCGCCGATGGAACCAGAGTCGCGGCGCAAGATGTTGAAGCTATGGAGTCAGTCTTGTCGTAAGGACAAGCATCGCTTGTGGCGATCAGGCGCGACGGCTTCAGGGATGACAGGGCGCCTCATCGCACTCACGATGTTCTCTGTAGACTGTCAGGCCGAAGTATCGCCTAGTCGTCGATCGTGGGGAAGCGACACATGGTACGCGGGGAGAGACTTATGGGGGAAGCATTCTGCGATGTAAATACGCTGAGATGCTCCTGAAACGACTCTTGATGTAATACAAAAGACTTGTGTACATTTTCATGGGTCGGATGTGATGATTAGCAGAGGTGATGTCTTCGGTGAGGTTGGTAAGCTTCCGGCTATTCCTACCAATCAGGACGGCCCCGCTTCCGGTACTAAGGTAGCCTACATCATCACCAGTTGACATCTTCCTTCCCATGTGTACACGCCATTTCCTCAACATTGTTCGAGATCCTTTCATCTCCAAATCTTTTCGCAATTCCAATTTGACACAAAAGACACCCAGGATGGCGAGCACTAGCGAGTTGCGTCCTCACCAGCTCACCACCATGTCTAGTAATGATTAGCTGACAAACGCAGTCTGGTAAGACTCGCACAAAGACTCGTTCGCGATGGGCCATGCAGGATAGAGCATACGGCACGTCGTGTACGAGGCCTTCTCAATGGAAAGTATGCGTTCGACACTCTGAACGCGCACCATGTCTGGGAACTTGAGTTGCGGTACCCACAGTATGGACAACCTCCTCATCGAGACGCCTTCGCCATGCTGAAAATATTGAAGGTTCTTCGTACCGATATCCAGCTTCACCCCCCACGCCAAACTGTCGCGGGGCTCCGCTGTGGACGGGACAGATGGCGGCGCACACCTAGCGAGTCTCACAGTCGGCAATCGCAGTAGCAATCGCATCCTCATCTTCAACACCGGCAAGCTTAAAGATCTCGTCAAAGTTGACTTCCGAGCTGTTGATCAGTGGTTCGAGGAGGACATGGAGATATATGGCCATCCCAAAGACCCTTACAAGCGCATCGATATTCTACCATCTTCTCGAAACGTCAGCGTAGTTATCGACGGCGTTACACTTGCTGAGAGCTCAAACGCCTTATTCCTTTTGGAAACGACGCTGAGGACGAGGCATTATTTACCGCCAACGAGTGTCAATTGGGAGTACCTCACACCGAGCGACACGCTGACTTTGTGCCCGTACAAGGGTCGCGCAGAGTACTACAACGTCAGCGTTGGAGGCAAGCTATATCGGGATCTTGTATGGTACTACAGATACCCGACCGCAGAGAGCGCGCCTATTGCTGGACACATGTGCTTCTATAACGAGAGGGTGGAGGTTTATGTCGATGGTGTGAAAGAGACGCCTTGATAGCGGCTGTTCACGGTCTGCCAATACCGACAAAGAACAACTGTACTCATTTCATCAGCTCAAATACAGGGAATCTCCTTCACACAACAGATAGAAAGTAAACATCTTCCTCAAGCCTTGCCACAAGGGAAAGGTACTCAATGAAAATGGTCCATCCCGCGATGCATACTCATGGCTGACACCAGAGCTGCAGGCGACCGGAGATGAACAAGCCCGTGTATCAACTCATCGCTTGCGAACAAACGACAAACCGCACATCAAACTTGCCCACCCAATTCAGGCGTGTAAGTTCTCGTGAGGACTAACCTGAGAAATGAACTGCACTGCGGACGAGACTCCGATCGGGCTGTCAGACCCGAGTCGAAGTATGAATCTCTGGCGAACGTTCCAAGAAGCTTGGTCAGTTCCTCGCACATGCCCCCAGCACAACGAAGCACTCAAGATCTCGTGAAACCTTGATATGTGACATTCGAAGTGACTCATCAGTAAGAGAATCCCTTAAAGTGAGCCCAAGCCGATGAGCAGTTGAGAAGGCAGTAAAGACAGTTGGAGAAGAAAAGAGCAAATTGGATGGGCAGGCCGAGCTGATATGAATATCAGAACCCGCCAAGCGCTTGGCGCGCTAAGACTCACGTGACGTCCGTGCCCGGGTCAACCGCGGGGATCGGTGACGACAAGGTGAAGGAGGAATATACGTGGAGAAAGCTGGAGAGGAAATTCGATACTCTGAGTCACTGTGGTCCCCGTGACGCGGAGATATAGTGCCGATTTCGCCTGATTACCCGCACTGAAACTGGCCATATTGATCGACCTTCACTGCCACATCTGCTACCGACATTCCAAGGTTACATCACAAAACCATTTGCAACATGGCTCCTTTGACCGCACGAAAGCACCCAAACCTCGTCCTCACGGTCCTTGCAGGGGTTCTCGCCCGCAACCGAGAGCTCACCGACCAAGTCGCATCACTGTCGGCTGAAAATGCTCGGATTCAAGACGACGCTGCTGCCCACGACCGAGAGCTCAGCGGTCAGATCGCATCATTGTAGGCTGGCAAGGTTCAGTTGCAAGACGCAATGGCCGAGCAGGACCTTCAACTTCAAGCTCTCGAGCAGAAGAACGAGATGCTGAACAGCGAGAAAGACCAGCGGGACTTCGGCAATCTCGACCAGGAACTAGCGGATTCAAGGGTCAAGCTGAGGGCGGACGAGTCGGCTGACCATCACGCCTTCGTCTCCTTCGCCTCACACCGCAAGTCACACACCAAGAGCGCGGTGAAGCTGTCCCAAAAGCGCGGACATGAGGCTGACAAGTAAGTCGATCACCACCTCTACAAGCACGAAGACTGACCTTTTAATAGTAGCCCGGCCAAGCGCATCAAGAAGGTCAAGCACACCCCCGGAGCGGTGTGCATTGAGTGCTACCACTCCAAGACCACCAAACATTGCGACGGAGCCTCCACCTGCTGGCCCTGCCAGTTCCGCGACAAGGACTGCAAGCGCATGAAATGCAAAAACTTCGCCGCCGGAACATGTCGCATCGTCAACTGCAGTTTGGCGCATAGCGACAGCGGATTCCCCAAGGAGATCTTGGAGGAACACCACCATGTCCCGCAGTCGCTCGAGCCTCCGCCCTTCATCCGCCCGAAGCCCTAGCCGACTACAAAGTGAGTTGCCGCGTCGCGCGAGGATGTCAAAAGAGGTTTGGAGACTTTATACTGGTTTGTAATGGATAGAGGTGTCGGCCAGGAGAGGATGTATACGCATGACAGCACTGTATCTGGTCGAATGTGATCACAGGTTTCCACGACGACCTCCTAGGCGTACTAGTGGCAGCGAGATGACACGGTGTTGCTGAGACGTATTCGGCAAACTGTAGCAGATAATTGATACAATATACTAAGAACATCCTCCTATACACGTTCGTGACTACCATCGGACGAAACCTTCCTACTTTCACTTGAAGACAACACCATACTCATTCCACCATATAGTCTGATTCCAACCCTGAACCAGCGTCTTCCCACCTGATCCCGTACACACATTACCCTTACCAATCTGCTCCTCCACCTGATACTTCCCATCATCGGCTCGCCCATTGTCAAAGGTGACCGGCAGGCCAAACCCAATGTGACAATAGCGCCGGGTAATAGGCGCGAAGCCGCGGACTTCGAATGTTACAGGGACAGAGATATCGGGCTTCTTCTTGTCGGGATTGGGTAGCTTGAAGGTGTAATCGGCGGTAAGAGGCGGCATCACGGGCTTGTTGTGAGGGTCGATGACAGGCTTGGGCAACATCGGTGGCATGGGAGCGTCGGCGCGGACGTGGTCGTCGCACCATTTCTTTGATGCCTTGTGGAAGTCTTCTAGAGTTGGGTGGGGCTTTGATGAACAGGATTGCTTGTCAGCTCGCTGTACGTTGTTGATTGGCTCTGCGACTGGTGCGGCGAGAACGAGGCTTAGGAGGAGCGAGGTGGAGAGAAGCTGACACTTCATGATAGGATATGGTAGCCGTATTGCGATTCCTTGTGTGCGATGTATTGGTTGCTGAGTAAAGTGGATATGTTACTGGCGGCTGGATCAGTAGCAGTAATATGAAAGTATGGTCTCGGGTTGAGGAGTAGTGTAGTAACGGAGCACGCATTATATACCTCACGCGAGTCACATCGCCGCTGTGAGTATCGGAAAATCGTACGAAGCTAATTTCCAATACCATCATTTCCGTTGTGTTTCCTCTCCCACGCCTTTATTTCAGTACACTGTGTAGCTTCGGATGTGGTATTGCGACGAGGTGCTCGTGAAGCGGAAGGTCGTGGCAAGACAGGTGTCGTATGTATTCACGACGGCCGGTGAATCCAGGTACGGACGGCAAAGGTCTTCCGAGCGAAAGTTGCGCCGGACTTGTGAAAGAAGCCACGAGTGCGCTATGACAGTAGATCTCCTATACTACACCGTAATTACTCGAATTTACTGCAACGCTTTACTCTTCAACCAGCGTTATGATCACGCCGCGAATATCAAGCTTACCTATGGGCAAAGTCAAGCAGTTCTTTCGTTCGCTAAGTCGTCGACTGTCGATCTCCATGTTCAAAGCGCGTGGCGAGTCCATAGGGTCGCGCGAATCAAGCCCTTTCTCTTCCCTGGCGCAACACGACACCGACAGCAAATCTACCTCGACAGTAGAAACCCGAGCAACGTCCCACAACGAAGCGCGAACATCGCCGTCTACGCCGCCGATCGCGCCAATCGACCGCACATGCCCCGAGACAGTGAAGCGGGGTGGAGCGTCCATCGATAGCGCTCCGAAAAAGGACACGGTCAATCTGCGTGTAAGCGATTTGAATGCGTATGCAGGTCTCCAAGTCAATATTGCGATATTGCGTTTCGTACACAGGCTACCGTTGGACGAACTACGCATCATTGGCCAGAGACTGACGCTGTCTTCGTCTTTTGCCGCGGGAAATACATTTGAGGAAGATGATCCGCGTCTTCCACGAAGCGTCGCGCGACCAAAGACTATGAGCCTTGCTAGTACGACTAGGGACTTGAGTAGGTCTTTCGTATGTGGCCCGGAGAACAGGATTGAACGCAACCGTACTGGAGACGAATGTCGACACGATCAATGTGCCGTACACGAAAGGCCGAGTCTCTATTCTTCGATGATGGACATGGAATCCAATGCGGACGCAATAACGCTTAGCCTCACCAGTCAAGAGAGCGCCTCAACATGGTCGTTCGCGTGTTCTTCGGCGCAACTCGTCGAGCGGAAACACGCAACTCGGCAGCGTGAAGCTGCGGACATGGAGCGCGCGCCTTCCTTCATAACACGATCGGCCGACTCATGTGATCTCTTCCTGGAATCGATTGGCCTCTCGATACACCCAGACAGTACTCCAAGAACCGACCACGAAGACACGGATGACTTTGACATGGAAAACTTACCAAACTGGTCCGACGTGGAGGACGACCCAGAGTACAACCAGTTTGAAGAGCGGTCATTCCACTGGACGGATACGGATAGCTCCCACTCTTCCAGGAAGTCGATGAGAATGGCGGACACGTCATCGCCAGCATTCTACATGCCCGCTGTAGATGTCGACACTGTTGCGCCTGACATACATGGCGATGTCGCGCATAGCAACGAAGGGTGAAGGATGATGAGAGTGCTGAGGTTTGCAGGTGGTTGAAGTGATGGAGCAACACCAAGACAGGGCCAAGCGCCGGCGACTTCCGCATTGGCGGCTAGCGGATTCGCGTGTCAGGGAGCCGGCCTGGATTCGCAAGTCGCGCAGGACGGCGGTTCAGGGCCAATGCGCCATCATCGTCGTCGACACCTCCACATCCACCACCCAACACCAACCGCCTGCTCAATGTGCCACGGTGACGTCGCCCACCTGCCCATCGCACCTTCCTCCTCATAGCATCGCTTCCTATCACCGGCGACTCCCCAGGCCCCTAGCGACCGCCCATCCCCCACGGCCGCAGCGACGGCAACATGCTGAAACCGCTGGCTGGCCGTTTGGCACGGCGGCCATGGAGATTTCTCTTCCCCGGCCTCCTTCTTTTCTTTTTTGCATACACACTCTCGCATCGGCGAGGGTCACATCCCCAGGCGCCCGTACACAAAGCGAAGACAAAGTCGTATTTCCCGCCCCTCGAAACCAAAGCCGCCAATTCAATCGAGCTCGACTACTGCCAGAATTTCCCTACCAAGCTACTGGAAGAGGTGCAGGTTGTCCTCAAGGTCGCATCGGATGGGGCACATGAGACGAAAGCACACCTCAGCACAGTATCGAGCTGCATCACGAACCTGATCATCGTGGGCGACCGGGAAGAGCGATTGGGAGACCGCCATGTCATCGACATCCTCGCAGAGCTTCCCAAGAGCTACCAGAAGGACAATGTCGACTTCCAAATCTACGTCGAGCACAAGAAGGCACACGAGGGCGGCGAGACGGTCAAGGAGCAGCAGCGGTCCTTCAAGCTCGATCGCTTCAAGTACCTGCCCATGGTGGACAAGGCATACATGACCAATCCCGCAGCCAAGTGGTTCGTCTTCATTGAGTCGGACGTCTACTTCTTCTGGGACACGCTGTTCCGCCTGCTCAGCCAGCTTGACGCCTCGCAGCCACATTACCTTGGCGAGGCGCACAAGGGCTCTGAAGGCCGCCATTTCGCCTATGGCGGCGCAGGAATCGTCCTCTCCCAGGGACTCGTCAAGCAACTCATCCCAGGCAAGACTCCCGGCTCAACCGAGATCCCCCGCGAAAACCGACTAGGCGTCCGATACGAGAACTGGGTCAAGGAGGAGCAGCGCGGCGACGCTGTCCTTGCCTACGCCATCCAGAACGCGACCGGCCACAAGCTCGAGCCCATGTACCCTACCTTTGCTAGCGACAAGCTCAAAGATGTGACCACCACACGCGACAAGTGGTGCGTGCCAATGCTCTCGCTGCACCAGCTCAAGCCACAGCAGATGGAAGACTTGTGGAGGTGGGAAAGGACACGGCCGTACAACACGGTAAGCATTTCCTCAGCTCCAACCCAAGCTACCTGACTAACATCACGTCGCAGAAACCATTTACCTACTCCTCGTTCCTCTCTTATACCCACGGCTTTCTATCACAGGGTCCCTCGAAAGAATGGTGGGATAACCTTTCGCAAGCGCCCGTACCGAACGATCGTCCCGCACATCGCAACGCCGGCTCGTGCGGTTCAGAGTGCGCTAATGACGGCAACTGCCTCCAATGGTCTTACTCGCAGACCGTCTGTCGTCACGCCGACTACATCAAGCTTGGCGATGCTGTCGACCGAGAAAACGGCGGTCAAGGCGAGTTCGTCAGTGGCTGGGACACCGGAAAGCTCCGCGACATGGGCTTTGGTGTCGAGGGACAAAATGGCCAGAGAGAGTTTTACGAAGGTTGCGTCGAAGCCACCTGGCTGACCCCACAAGAGATGTAGAAACACTCATACGTCAGCGTATAGAGACGGACTTGTATTTGAGACCAGTGACACATAGGGAGGCGTTGCGGTTGCTTGCACCACGTTCATGCATGGCGTTCTGGGTTGGCACATCATTTTGGATATGTGGAGCGTCGCAAACAGCGCGTTGAGCAAGCGTCATGTTGACAGGAAGATGGACATCAGGCCGATGAGCTTCTTGGGCGAATATGTAATGAACAGAGTTTGAGCATAGACGCAGGGCATAAACTGCGAGGCGGTATGATACCGCGGGCGTTAGACCTGTATATGATAATAGCACACATCTTCACATCTACCCGACGCGCATTCGGCCCTTGAGATACCCTCGTGGTAGGTAGATGGACGATTTGGAGTGAATTCGTCCAGAGCGGAGGCTTGACCTTCCGCTGCCGGTGGGTGGAATACAGTTGTTCCGCTTGGACCATCTGCGCGTCGCCGAACGGCTGCTGCCAACTCTTGACACCACTATATCCTCTCCATTTCAACATTATGCCCAGCGTCGCGAACGACTCTAGAACCACATTCAGCCCATTGCTGACAGCCATGCTTGTTCAGATCATTACGACTCGGTCGCATTCCCGGTGTTGATGAAACTTGGCGGCGCCGGTGTGTTTGACGGCCTGATTCGGTCGCTTTCTGAAAATGTCGGTTGTCGCTGCTGCTCCACGCATGAAATTGCGCTTTGGACAGTGAAGGCAGTAGGTCTGGTTTGAAAAGGATCGCGATGTGATGAAGAGTTGGATTGAGGTACGGTGGACGGTAAAAGACCGTTCTCATCTCAGGTACAATAGTCGGCGCGACTCCTCTTCTTAATGCTCCCAGGTTAAAAAGCAACGGGTTGCCGGTCCGTCCGGTACTTGACCAGCAGCCGTGCACATTACCCCACATCCCGGTTAAGGAGCCTCATGACAGCAGCGTCTTTCACCTATATTAATGCGGCCTTACCCTGACGTCGTCGGGCCTACTATAGAATATTCCATCACTATTCTCCTGCCCGTGCCATTGGTTAGCTGTCTACTTTCTGCAGTACGCCAAATGAAAGCGCGGGTATCCCTATATTTCGGCCATGGAACAAGCCGGACGCGTGGGCACCGACATGTTCATCTAATATGAACCGTGCTCAGATGGACTTGGGGTAAGGAAGCGTTCAGTGACGCGTTTGAGAATTGTATAAAGAGTGTCTCCACCCACCCACTATTGTCGTCTCATCCACATCCAGCGCATCCACAGTCTCTACTACATTCTTTTGAACCATCATCATGTTCACTTCTACGCTCATTACCTTGGCTTCAGTTGCCTCCACTGCACTGGCTGCACCCGCCCTTCACCCCCATGTCACTCGCGCCGCTGAGCCCAAGTGCCCCATCGTCTTCGACGGCCGTGTCCCTGCCAACATGACACCCGTCTCCTTCGACACTCAGGCCACCAACACGCTCTTCAACGCCGACTTCGTCAAGGGCAACAACCTGACCTGGTCTCAGATCCTCAAGTTCCCCAACGAGTCCTCGCGCTTCGATGGCGACAAGTTCAAGGCTGTTGAGGTGACCATCTCCGATGAGTCTATCTTCCAGAAGCAGCTGGGATTCCGCCGCGCAGGTCTTCAGTTCCTCAAGGATGCCCCTGACGGCGAGGGTGGCAAGGGTGTCAAGACTCTCCACTGGAGTGTCAAGCAGGACTCCGCCAGGCCTTTGAACCTCACCCACGAGTACCTCAACGTCTGGCACGAGGCTGCTGACTTCAGCAACAACCAGATCCAGTTCCAGACTGGATCTCTCATTGGAAAGAGCGATGCCGACAAGGATCAGTTCAAGATTCTCGACCGTGCCGGCAAGTGGCTTTGGAACGTTAAGATCGACCAGACCCAGTGGCAGAACTTTGCTATGACCCTCGACTACACCAAGAAGTACGTTCCTTCTCACTACTAGTCCAGACTGTATACTAACAACCCTCCAGCGAGACCACCATCTTCTACTCCGCCGGCCAACAGGAGCTCAGGAAGGTCGCCGGACCTTTGTCCGTCAACCTTGCTGGTCTCGGTCAGTTCCAGATGGGCATCCTCAAGAAGCCCACTGGTACTGACGACGTCGCCAACGCTGGTTTCCAGGAGGCCAACCTTGACGAGGGCCAGATCTACGGTGGTCTCTTCCTTGAGGACTCCAGCTCCGGCTGCGTTTCTCTCTAAGCGTATCGCCAGGATGATCTGTCATGTTGAGTAGAAGGGGACGATGGGACAATTGTACATAGGAGGAAGACAGTGGTTGTATATATGGAACGTGTGTTCTTGCTTTGCGTGGGCGGTAGCTTTGTCGAATTACACGTGCTTTGCTCCATGACTAGACGTGCAGTATGAATCGCGATACGTTTTCCGTGCATTACAAACTGTCCCCATGCCCATCACTATTGAGCCTTCTATCCATACATGCGTATTTTGTAGGAAATGCTCAAGTCTTCTGTTATGGTGATGGCGTTGGTGAGGCTGCATTGCGATCTCGGAGTTGCATGATGACATAGCGCTGCGGAGCATACCGGATCACCATGCACAGCTGACC
>Ga0265797_10006995_pt1 | contig 15650 bp, 15 predicted proteins | sample P2T30metagenome_FD_192433 | JGI IMG/M metagenome (GOLD analysis project Ga0265797, IMG submission 192433) | Plant litter microbial communities from East Loma Ridge, Irvine, California - P2 T30 | ecosystem: Environmental > Terrestrial > Plant litter > Unclassified | place: USA: California... | reverse complement strand
TCATTACTGCTTTCATACGTTCTTCAAACTGACCGCGGTATTTTGTTCCCGCAACCAATGAAGCAAGATCCAGCGTCACAACACGTTTTCCAAAAAGAACACGTGAAACTTTTTTCTGAACAATACGCAATGCAAGACCTTCTGCGATTGCAGTTTTACCTACACCAGGTTCACCGATCAGGATCGGATTGTTCTTTTTACGACGGCTTAATATCTGTGCAACACGTTCGATTTCTTTTTCACGACCAACAATCGGATCGAGCTTTCCGACCTCAGCCATTTTAGTAAGATCACGGCCAAAATTATCTAAAACAGGCGTACGGGATTTTTCCGCTCCTTTTGATTCTTTACCCGAAGCTGATCCACTTCCGCCTCCAAACATACCGCCCCGTGCTTCGTCGTCTCCGTCTTCGGTTTCGGGCCCCATGTGAGGCCTTGATCCAGATGATTGATATTCTAGCATTTCTTTTATGACTTCGTAGTTAACATTAAACTTATGTAAGATTTGGGTCCCTACATTGTCCTCATCACGAAGAATGGACAAAAGCAAATGTTCTGTTCCTATCAAAGGACTCTTGAAAATTTTTGCTTCCAGATAAGTAATTTTCAAAACTTTCTCTGATTGTCGGGTAAGAGGGATATTTTGTAAATTTTTAACATTATTTGTCGCAGCACCTTTTGTGGCCTGCTCAATGGTCTGTCGAACATCATCCAGCGATACGCCCAACTTTTTCAGCAGACCAATCGCCACACCGTCGCCTTCACGAATCATCCCAAGCAACAGGTGTTCGGCACCAATGTAATCATGACCAAGCCGTAGCGCTTCTTCCCGGCTAAGAGAGATTACTTCTTTCACTCTATTCGAAAATTTTGCTTCCATTATGCAGCAATAAAAAGTGTTTAATATTCTAAACGCTACCTGAACCTACTTTGTTCAACCAGCCTCATTGTATTTTGGAGGATTTTAACAAAACACTTCTTGCTTCCGGCCCCATATTAAAAATCAAATCAACAATACTTAAATTACTCACAAAATCATTCCCAAAGGTTTGATAATACATTTTTGGCTGATAATATTTAAAAATATTGCTATTTTTTTTATTATTAATCTGAGAAACCTCATTTACCTGGCTCTCAGGCCTGTTTTCGCTACCTGACAAATTGTACGTCAACTTACTCTTTATACCTACCAATCTAAGACAAATTGTCAATAATTCATAATTAAGGTCAATCAAAAATGTATGTTTTTTTTGAAAAACACCAGTGAATTCTGGTTGGTAATATTCAAAAAAAGGCGATTTTCCATAAGCTGCCTGTAAACATCCCAGATGACGACGGATCCAATCCTGGCTATAATCAATCCTCACATCCTTCGTCAGACCATGATTTTCTGATTTGACAGGCACAGTAAGCGTATCCACTTTATTTGCAGTCAAAACGGTGCATCTGTTCCTGTATGTCTGCTTAATGTAACGTTCTTCCACATCAAGCAGTATCCGGTCAAACTGCATCAGACAGGTAAAATATTCGAGACAGGGAAGATACTGTAATTCAATGCGTACATCTTTTAAAGATGCTCCAATTACTGGTAAATCAGACACTATAAATATGGTAAAGGACAACGATATTATCAAAAAAATAATAATAAATATTTTGTATATATCGTAATGTTCAATATTAACTTAAAAAAATTACAACAGGAATTAAACAAACAAAGCAGTATCCCCTGCTCCTTCCCTGATAATTTCGAATTCCTCACCTACGGCACGAATAATGGTAGATCCTATGTTGCCGCCATATCCGCCGTCAACAATAATATCCACCTGATTTTTAAATTTTTCAAAAATCAGCTCAGGATCGGTTGAGTATTCAATCACTTCGTCATCGTCTTTTATGGAAGTAGTAACAATCGGGTTACCCAATTCTTTTACGATCAGTCTTGGGATCAGATTATCCGGAACGCGTATCCCAACTGTTTTTTTATTTGTATTCAACAGTTTCGGAACATTGCTGGTTGCATCTAATATAAAAGTGTATGGACCTGGAAGTACCCGCTTCATTAGTTTAAATGCTGCGTTTCCAACCCTTGCAAAATCTGCAATATGACTCAAATCATAACAAATAAACGAAAAATCGTTTTTTTGAGGCTTGATCCCTTTAATTCGTGCTATTTTTTCAACCGCCCTGGTATTCGAGATATCACAGCCCAGACCATATACTGTATCAGTTGGATAAATGACCAAACCTCCGTCCCGAAGGCAGTCCACCACCTGACGTATTCTTCTTTCGTCAGGATTTTCAGGATATATTCTAATAAATTCAGCAGGCATAATACAAAAGAGCTTTATTAATTAACACGTTTGAAGGCTAAATCCTTCCGGCTGCAGCAAAATTTATGCAAGTTGTCGATATAAAACCGGTAAATTCCAATAATTGGAAGTCGGATCCGGCATAACAATACAATCAACTCAGTTGTCAATCCCGGATTCTCAATATAATTAAGCAACTTTCTGAATTGCCGTGCCAGCGCAAATTCCTGCGCATAAAAACATTTCCTGATAAATGTACGAATCCTGCGTGCCAGCAGATCGAATTCTTCCTGATCCCGGTTAAGATCATAAGCCTTGTTACATACTGCATAATAGGAAGCCAACATTCCACTTTCTTTTTGATAAACTTTTCCTGACAGCGAATTCCGAAGATTTCTTTTCAATGTCAGCACCTCATCCAGGTAAAAATATTTGTACCTAACAGCTGAACGTATCCAAAAATCAAAATCTTCAAAATGCAATGATTCATCATAACCACCCATTTCAAACAAAACGGAAGTTCGCATCATCATGGTTGGTGTACAGATAAAATATCTTTCCAGGACATGTTTGTAGATATCACCGGATGGCACGTCACCTACTGCTTTACCAAACCGGTTAATTTTATAATGAAAGCTTAAAAAAGCTCCTTTTTCATCAATATTGTGTGCATTTGTAAATACCACTGCATATTCATTTTCAAGAGCTTCAAAAGCACCAACCTGCTTTTCCACACGATCAGGAAGCATTACATCATCACCGGAAAGATCAATGATGTATTTACCCTTAGCTAAGCGCAGCCCCTGATTAAAGGCGCGGCAAAGCCCCACGTTGATCTTGTTTTTTATAAAAATAAAATCCGGATGATTTTGTCTGAAATCCGCTATCACCGATACCGTAGCGTGAGTACTGGCATTATCAATAATTATAAGCTGAATAAAGGGATAGCTCTGGTCAAACACGCTTTGAATGCTTTCTCTAATAAATTTTTCGTGATTATATGCTGTAAGCACGATTGTTACCAATGGACGGGATGGTACTTTGTAATTGTCGTTCATGCCGGTTTACAGATTATTACGGCATTTAAACGCTTTAAAACAGGGGAAGTAACAAGAAATACAAAGCCTTCAAAACTCGGAGCCGTACTACCTGAACTTATATTCGCGTATTAGCAACCCTTCTTTTGGCTGTGTCAATACTGGCATTGATTTCAAAACCCAGAATGATCAGTAAAGCCAGTAAATAGTACCAAATCATAAGTGCGATCAGTGTCCCTATTGAGCCATATAACTTGTTATAGGAACTGAATTTGGAAAGATAAAAAGAGAAGGCTAAGGTCACCAACAGGATCAAAACGGCTGCAACGACTGAACCTGCATTGATGTAATCGTACCGTTTTCCATGTGTGGGGGCAAAACGGTAAATAAGTGATAAAGCCACCACCATGGCACCAAAACTGACAATATATCGGGTGAAGTTTAAGGAGAAGACAACCAGATTATCCTGAATAATATTCCAGTTGCTCAACAAATGCATCGCGGCGTCGCCTACAATTAATAAAACGACGGAAAGAAATAAAACACCAATTAAAAGCAGCGTAAGCAAAATGGCAATTCCTCTTGTTTTCAGAAAACCGCGCGTGTCTTCATCATCGAAAACCATGTCAAATGCGTTCATTAGCGACATCATGCCGTTTGTAGACGCAATTGTTGCAAAAATAAATCCGAAAGAGAGTACACCGGAGCGGGGTCTGCTGAGAATATCCATGATCGTTTGATCTGCATCTTCATAAAGTCCCTTAGGCATTACATCTTTCAAAATTGCCATAATCTGCTGATCCAGATCAGCAATCGGAATGTAAGGAATGAGTGTAAAAAGAAAGATAACAGCAGGAAAAGAGGCAAGTGTCAAACTATAAGCTACCGCAGATGCACGTTGGTCTATATCATATTTCCGGTTACTCCGAACCAGATTTAATAATATATCGTAAATCGAAACCGTACCCCGGAACAGGACCGCGCGCTGCAGCCATATGATCAGGCGCTTGATCTGGCGGTTTTGCAACAGTTTTTCAAGCATATCATTGCTGGTTTTTATTCAGGAACAAAAAATGGTTTTAGTTTTTCAAGAAGCCGTTCCGGTGCCATGCATAGTTTTCCGTTATCACGACGCTGGAAAACAAGCGTGGTTTCTCCGGTATTTAATAGAATATTATCCTGGTTGCGTATTTCGTACCTGAAAATGACACGTACACCCGGCAGTTCTTTCAGGATCACTTTTACGGAAAGCAGATCATCATACCGTGCAGGTTTCAGATAGCGGGACTGGTTTTCATACACCGGCATCATTACACCTTCATCTTCCATTACTTTATAATGAAAATCAATGCTTCGCAATGCCTCTACCCTGCCTATCTCATAATATCTTGCATAATTTCCGTAATACACATACCCCATCTGATCGGTATCGGCATATCTTACGCGTATTCCTTTTACTTCGTAGGTAAACATTATTGACAATATGAGACGTTCAGTAAAACAATGATTTGAGACTGTCTGATTAAAAACAAGTCTGAAACCAGTAACTTTATTAAATCAATACCTTACTTCATGATTTTTAACCGATTCAGTTCTGCCTGATACATGCGCGCATTGTTCAGATGATCGGGATATGTTTTTGCAAATGCATGATAACCGGAAAGATCCGCCTTGGCGCACATGTACAAATAATCATGTTTGTCATAATTTAAAACGGCATCCAGCGACTTGAAATCCGCCACACGAATCGGTCCCGGGGGAAGCCCGATATTTACGTAGGTATTATAAGGTGATTTTACCCGAAGCTGTTCATTAAGAATTCTTTTGATAGCAAAATCCTGTAAAGCAAATTTAATTGTAGGGTCTGCCTGTAAAGGCATCAGTGCATTTAATCTGTTGATATACAAACCGGCCACACGCGGCCTTTCATCCACTTTCCGTGCCTGCTCCTCTTCCACAATTGACGCCAGGATAGACACCTGTACAGGCGTTAAACCGATTGATTTTGCCTTTGCCACTTTTTCATCTGTCCAGAATCTTTTATACTCCGAGTGCATCCGGTCTAAAAACTTTTCCGTACCGGTTGTCCAGAAAATCTCATAGGTATTGGGCAAAAACATAGAAACGATTGTCAGTGTATCCAGACCGTATTTCCTGCAAACCTCCGGATCATTTAATGCTTTTCTGAAATTATCTTCTCCAAATTCAAACCGGCTGCCAATTCTGGTGATCAAATCTTCCTTTAAGCGAATGTTGTTAAAAGTAAGCTTAACCGGGTCCTGAACACCGGATAATAGTTTCTTTACCGCTGCATAATTGCTGGTATTAGGTTTTAAGATATATCGTCCGGGTTTTACCTTTTCAGGGTAATTTAAAAGTTTGGCCAGAAACCGGAAAGAAATATGATCGGTAATCACCTCATTTTTATTCAGCGTATCCAGAACCGTCTGGTACGTTGCGCCTTCGGGAATAAGCAAGGCGAAACTGGTCTGTTTGTCTGCCTGAATATTAGGTGTTTTGAAAATCTGCCAGAAGTAAAAGGTAAACGTTGTAGTCAGGATTGCCAGAGTGACAAATGCTCCTACTTTAAAATTACGGGACATATTATTTAGCTTTTCGCTTCCAGCCTTACGCTATCAGCTGTTTGAATGTTAATTGTTATAGTTGTTTATCAAAACTGATATTGAAACGCTGCGCCAGTTCTGCTAAAGACAAAATTACCGGTTCAAGAAGTTCAATTCCTTCCAAGCTGCGTAATGCTTCGGTTTCCCTCTCAGGATCACCGGGAATAAGCACTTTCTTCCCTTCAATGGCTTTTGCGCCCCGGAAGGCGCCGATCCACTTATCCATATCTTTCTTAAATTCATCAGCAGGCCGGAAACCATCGATCCGCATTGCACCCAGAAAATGGCCCGTTCCCAAGCCAACCCCCTGCTGTGCAGACATAAATCCTGCCGTGGCGAACGGCGGAACCCAGGGACCAAAATTGGCACCGGAAAGTACGCCTGAAAAAATATCCACAATCGCGCCCAGGCCATAACCCTTGTGGCTTCCATGTTCTCTGTCGGAACCCAAAGGAAGTAAACCTCCGCCGCTTTTTACTGCGTTGGAATCGGTTGTGTCATGCCCTTCTGCATCCTGCGCCCAGCCAAGCGGAGCAGGAAGACCTTTCCGCTGCAATATTTCAAATTTTCCATATGCAACAGCGGTGGATGCAAAGTCTGCCACGAAAGCAGGTTCTTTGTCGGCCGGCACAGCAACAGCAATAGGATTAGTACCTAAAAGCTTATCCAGTGAAAAAGTAGGCGCAACCAGAGGTGCGGCATTGGTCATGGTCATACCGATCATTTCTTTTTGCAGGGCAAGCATAGCATGATATCCCGCAATGCCAAAATGGTTTGAATTTCGCACTGAAACCCAGCCGCTTCCTACCTTTTCCGCTTTTTCCATCGCAATTTCCATGGCACGCGGAGCAACTACCAACCCAAGGCCACGATCTCCGTCTACAACAGCAGTACTTGGTGTTTCATGAACGATTTTTATATCAGGCGTTGGATTAAGCCTTCCGTTATCATATAACCTGACATATCCGGCAAGACGTGCAATCCCGTGTGAATCAACTCCTCGTAAATCGGCACTGATTAAAACCTGAGAGGCCAGTTTCGCTTCCGCTTCCGGGTAGCCGATGGCTAAAAAAACTTCTTCTGTAAAATGTTTTAAATAACTGGCCTGATACATATATCCTTTTTATAATAAAAAATGCCATTGAAGCGCATATTCTGTCTTCGCGGGTGCAAATATCTGTATTCCCTTTTCAACGTCCAATATTTCATTTACACCAACCTCATTTTAACTGTTAAGTACAGCCTGCATCCGGTTGACACAATTTAAGCACTACCTTCGTATATTGTATAAGCATATTATGAAATTTCTGTGATGGAAATAAAAAATAGATTTTTTAAACGGGTACTGAGTTACTTTATAAGAGGATTGGTTCTGGTGGCGCCTTTGTATGTTACGGCGCTCATCATCTGGACTGGCATCGAATTCCTGGACAATATCATTCCGATCAATATTCCGATTTCGGATAAACAGACGGTTTACCTTCCCGGCATGGGCGGGCTTATCATCCTGACAGGCATTATTTTACTAGGTTTTTTCTTTTCTACTGTCGTTCCGCAATCCTTTTTGAAATTCACAGAGAGTATCATGCGGCGTATCCCGCTGGTAAGTCTGATTTACTATTCGATCAAAGACCTGATACTGGCATTTGTAGGCGACAAAAAGAAATTTCAGCAGCCGGTACTGGTTACCATGTTTAAAGAAACCGGCATCAAAAAAATCGGATTTATTACCCAGACAGATCTCAGTCATTTAAACATTGCGGATCACGTTGCCGTCTACATGCCGCTGTCCTATTCTCTTTCCGGCGAATTATTTATTGTACCGGTAGAAAATATTGTATTGCTGGAAGCCAGCTCCACGGATATGATGAAAATGCTTATTTCAGGCGGCGTTTCGCTTAAAATTTCAAAAGAAGAAACGCACGAAACAGATCCGGCATAGGTCTTTTATAGGCAACATTGTTTCACATTTGCCCGTTTAAAAGAATGATTCCCTATCTTTGAACTATTCATTTTTCATACATGAGACTATATCTTACAATATTATTTTTATCTGTTTTAAGAATCTCACCTGCATTTTCTCAGGATCATTATGATTCCCAGAAAACGCTTACAAGTGAGGAATTATTTCTGAAACAAAACAGCGATAACCGGATTATTGCAACTCCGGGCCAAAAATATATTATCCTGGATTCTGCGCCTGCAATCGGTGGATTTCACCGGTATCGTTTCTTTCCGGGTGATAACATTAAATTCAGAATGTACAATGAAACCATACGTTTTAATGAAACAATTGCCAGTGTAAAAGACTCTTCTTTTGTGATTGGTATTGTTAATGAGGCGGTTGGGAGGATGGATTATCAGGAAATTCTGTTGAAAGATATCCGTATGATGAAAGTTACACGCCGTATTCCTTTTGTGTCCCAGGCTACCGTTTTACTTCCATTGGCAGGTCTTATTTATATTGGTGCCGATTTTTTCAATAAAGGAATTGACAATAAACGCTATACAACCGACGGATCAACGTTCGTGGTAGGCGGCGCATTAATGGTAACCGGTTTATTTTGCTACAAAATGACTTTTTCATCTTTGAAAATCAATAGCAAAAACAAACTGAGGGTACTGGAAACCTATTGAAATCCGATCCGGAAAAACAGATTTTACATGAAAACTGCGGATCAGATCACACGATATCTCGTTTCCTGATATGGATAAATTTCCAAATCTAAGCCTGTTTCATTTATTTTGCAGTGAACAGTCATTCCGGTTCCGGTTTTTCGACTGATATTTTTTAATTCTGTGAGGTCAGCGTTCAACATGTTCATGCATTTGGCCTGCTTCAATAACCTGAACTTTTAGTGAAATCCATTCTCGTACATCCGCCTCAGCAACCGATCCGGGCAGAAATCAAACTTGCCGCTTCCAAAAGTGAATGCAACAGAGCTTTAATCATTAATGCGCTGACAGATTTTAAATGTGAACTTTCTAATATTTCGGAAGCCAGGGATTCACAAACGATGCTCAGGTTGTTGAAATCACCTGATTTTGAAGCAGACGTAATAGATGCGGGAACAACAATGCGGTTTTTAACTGCCTTATTTTCGGTTACAAATCAGAAAAAAAGAATGACCGGAACTGCCCGTATGTGTGAGCGCCCGATTGGAATTCTGGTGGATGCCTTACGGATCCTCGGTGCAGATATTCAGTATGAAAAAGAAGAAGGCTACCCTCCCCTGCTTTTAAAGGGATTTGAATATTCTGGAAATAACGAGCTGATAATGCGGGGCGACGTAAGCAGTCAATACATTTCAGCTTTGCTGCTGATAGCACCTGCTTTACCCAGCGGACTGACCATTAAACTGGAAGGCGAGGTAGGTTCCCGTCCTTATATTGAAATGACATTGAACCAGATGGCCGAATTTGGTATTGAGTATAAGGCATCGTGGGACACCAATACATTATACATTCCGCCGCTTAAATATCAGGCCGGAACCTATGAAATCGAATCTGACTGGTCTGGTGCCAGTTACTGGTACAGCATCGTAGCATTGGCCGAGGATGCGGAAGTTGAATTGCTGGGTTTGAAAAAAGAATCTTTGCAGGGTGATAGTGCCATTGCGGAAATTATGAGTCACCTGGGTGTGGAAAGTATTTTCACAGAACGCGGTGTGCTGCTTCGTAAAACAAATGCATCGCCTTCTATTGGCTGGGATTTCACTGACTGTCCTGATTTGGCCCAGACTGTGGCTGTTTGTTGCGCAATGAAAAACATTCCGCTTTCATTAACCGGGATTGAAAGTCTGAAAATAAAGGAGACAGATCGTGTATATGCGCTTCAAACTGAGCTGAACAAGCTTGGTGCAGAATTAAAAGAAATAGAAAAAGATCATTTGTATAGGGTTTCACGTATAGCGGACTGGTCTGCGTCTGAAACGCCGTCTATTCATACCTATGATGACCATCGTATGGCAATGGCGTTCGCTCCGGCGGGCATGTTGCATCCGGTCATCATTGAAGAACCGGATGTAGTGGTAAAATCTTATCCGGGCTACTGGAAGGACCTTGCTACCGTAACTTCCTGGGAAGAAATATAATACTGCCCTGATCCGTTAAGGTCAAATGATTCACTCACTACCTTAACGGATCAAACATTCCTTCATCAAGCTAAAAATATAATGGATAATGCCTTCTCGTTTTTAGCATCCATTCCGGTATGGGTGTATGTTTTGATTATTCTGCTGACGCTCGCTTTAAGGGATATTCTTCAAAAAAAACACACCATACAGCACAACTTTCCGCTGGTTGGCCATTTAAGATATCTGATAGAAAAGATTGGTCCGGAACTGCGGCAATATATCGTTGCAAATAACCGGGAAGAACTTCCTTTCAACCGCCGCCAGAGATCGTGGATTTATGCTTCATCCAAAAAAGAAAATAACTACCAGGGCTTTGGAACGGATCAGAATATGCAGGAAGCAGGTTATGTTCTGATCAAGCCTGCTATGCTTCCTTATCAATTGCCTGCCAAACACCCTCATCATGTAAGCAATGGTAAGGATCCAAATCATTACACCGTACCATCAGCCAAAGTAATTGGCGAATACCACAACCGCAAACGTCCATACCGCCCGCGTTCGGTCTTCAACGTCAGCGCAATGAGTTTCGGATCGCTTTCTTCCAGAGCGATTGAGTCATTAAATAAAGGCTCATTTCAATTCGGAAATTATCATAATACCGGAGAAGGCGGTTTGTCTCCCTACCACAAGTTCGGTGCAGATGTAGTGTTTAATATGGGCACTTCCTATTTTGGTGTACGTGATCACGACGGTAACTTTATGATGGAGAAACTTGTGAAGATGACCGAAATGAATCCTGCCGTCAGGCTGATTGAACTGAAACTGTCGCAGGGAGCCAAACCTGGCAAAGGCGGTGTACTGCCGGCCAGTAAGATTACCGCAGAAATTGCCGAAATACGTCAGGTTCCGATGGGGAAAGATATTGTTTCACCACCTTACCATAGTGCATTTTCAGATGTACGGAGTATGGTTACTTTCATTGAACAGATGGCAGAAGCAACTGGTTTGCCAATTGGCATCAAATCTGCCGTTGGCAAGACAGACATGTGGGAAGAACTGGCTGATATCATGGTAGAGACAGGTAAAGGTCCGGATTTTATAACCATCGATGGTGGTGAAGGCGGTACGGGCGCAGCACCTCCGTCTTTTGCCGATCATGTGGCTTTGCCGTTGGTTTTTGCATTTAGTACGGTTTACAAAATATTTCAGAAAAGAAACCTTACGGACAAAATTACTTTTATCGCATCGGGAAAACTGGGCTTACCGGCTCAGGCCATCATGGCATTTTCGATGGGTGCAGATGTGATTAATGTTGCCAGGGAAGCCATGATGTCGATTGGCTGTATACAGGCACAGTCGTGCCACACAAATACATGTCCAACCGGAATTGCCACCAATAATAAATGGCTGGAAGCAGGAATTGATCCAACTCTCAAAAGTGAACGTTTCAAAAATTACATGCAGACACTGGCAAAGGAAATTATTGAAATCTCACATGCAGCCGGTTATGAGCATCCTTGTCAGTTTGGCATGAATGACGTTGATATTTCGATGGGTGATAACAACCGGACCATTTCGCTTGCTGACAATTACGGTTACCTTAAAACAATTGTCCCGTATTCAGGAATAAATTCGCTGCTTGATTGCGTCCATCTGGGAGGAAAAAAAGCGGGGCAGCCAACACCTGCTTAGGAAAGATTAAGCTGCTAAACCTATCTGCAAATGAACGGCATGACTAATGTTTTCAGGAACCTGTTGTACGCTTTGTTATTTGGATTTGCTTCATGTACCAGCAACGATCGTTTAACTCCGTTTCCTGGTACTGACTACTTCCCTCTGCAGATTGGCCACAGTTCTGAATTTGACTTACAGCGGACTGTTTATTCTGCCTCGGAGCTTCCTGAGATCAAAAATTACATCATCCGCCACCTGATTGCTGATTCTTTCAAAGATTTGCAGGATCACTGGACTTACAAAATTGAATATGCTGTTCAGAACGGACAGAAAAGCTGGAAGACCGATTCATTCACAACCGTACGCAAGACGGCCGCTGAACTCCTGGTTCAGGAAAACGGACAGACCATTTTAACGCAGATTTACCCGGTTTCGGAAGGCACGTCCTGGAATGGTAATTGCTACAATTCAATGGGTGAAGTAAAGTTCCGTTATACCAGGACCGGTAAATCTTATCAGACGAAATCTGGAATTTTCCCAAAAACAATTACCATTGTTCGACAGGATGATTCCACACTTTTGTCAAGAAGCAAGTATATAGAAGTATATGCACAGAATATAGGACTGGTCAGTGTTGAAAAAATATTTCTGCAATATTGTAGTACTCCGGATTGTCGCGGAAAAGGTATTATCAGTTCAGGATGGACAGAACGTGCTGTCATTAAAAACTTTGTAAAATAATGATTAAAAAAATACTGTTTTTATTAATCTGCACCTTATTTCTTGGCACAACAGTTTTTGCCCAGAATAATCCCAGGTATCTGATTCTCTATAAGGATAAAACAGGAACTCCGTTTTCTGCAGACAAGCCAACAGATTTTCTTTCGCAACGGTCCGTTGCCAGGCGTACCAAACAAAATATTCCGGTTACAGTAAATGACCTGCCGGTTAATCCCGCTTATGTTACAGCAATCCGGCAAACCGGTGCATCGGTTATTTATTCTTCACGCTGGTTTAACGGCTCTCTGGTAGAAGCCTCGGCCGCTCAGCTGGAACAGATCAAAAAGCTTAATTTTTACAAAGGCATTGAACTGGATCTGCCGGTTGCAAACCTTACCTTACCTTCTTCGGGCGTTGTAAGAACGGAGGCCGTTCGAAACAAATTTGAAACCACAGAAGATCTTGATTATGGCCGCATGCGCGATCAGCTTGTACTCATGGGCGTTGACATACTGCATCAGCGGGGAATACACGGCGAAAATATGATCATTGCTGTTTTGGACAATGGCTTTTCCCAGGGAAATCAGGTTCCTTTTCTTAAACCATTATTTGATGAAAAAAGAATCATCGATACGCAGGATTTCATTGGACGGGAAGCCAATGTGTACAATGATGGCACACATGGTCTGCACGTGCTTTCCACCATGGCAGCCTACTTACCTTCAACGATGATCGGAGCTGCGTTCAAAGCAACCTATGCACTCTACCGAACCGAAAGTGACGCCATTGAATCACCGTACGAAGAAATTACCTGGCTGATCGCAGCGGAACGGGCAGACAGTCTGGGTGCCGACATTATCAATTCATCCTTGGGTTATTACAACTTTGATGGTGAATTTAACACGCCGGCTTATAATTATACTTATGACGACATGGATGGCAAAACAACTATCATCAGCCGCGCTGCGCGTTTCGCATCCCGAAAAGGCATGGTTGTGACCAATTCGGCTGGTAACGAAGGCAGCAACAGCTGGCGTTACATTGTCGCCCCGGCAGATGTAGATTCGGTGTTGACTGTCGGTGCTGTGAACTATGACCGGAGTTATGCTTTGCTGAGTTCTATCGGGCCAAATGCAGCCGGACAGCGAAAACCGGATGTTGCTGCCGTAGGTGCCGGTGCAGTGATTGGTAATGTTTCCGGAACCGTTTCTACTGCCAACGGAACTTCTTTTTCTTCTCCTTTAATGGCTGGCTTCTGTGCGGTTCTCTGGCAGGCATATCCTAATCTCACTGCCCAGCAGCTTATTTCGGTCGTAAAAAAATCAGGTCACCTTGCTGCTGCACCAGACAACCGCCTGGGTTATGGCGTACCGAGCGTAACGGCAGCAGATCAAATTATGGCCACTGAATACGGTCCTTTGGGAACAGAAAAAGACCTTTTAAGTACAATCATTCTTTCTCCTAATCCAACAGAAAAAGATCTGATACTTACAATACCTGAAACATTGGTTGGGAAGAAGGCGTCAGTACAGATTATCGGTGCTAGCGGAAATACACTTTCCGGTTATAACATACGGCTTGAAAAACAGACTAACGTAAACGTGACGTTCTTGTCCACTGGTTTGTATGTATTAAATCTTAAAATCGGTACAATGGAACGTTCGCTCAAATTTATAAAACGGTAGTTTTTCTTACCATCCTCATAATTGATTCGGAATCATTCAGGTCTTGAACCTGCTGAACCGGAATCCATTTCACATCTTTTGATTCCATATTGATGATTAATTTTTGAGCAGGATCGGCTTCAAACAAAAACCTTATGTCGTAGTGGTAATGTGCCTGATCCTTACTGTTGGCAGGAATAAGATGTATATCCGCATCGAAAATCCCTTCCTGAGCCAGTTTGAAACTTTGAAGGCCTGTCTCCTCCTCCACTTCCTTTTTTGCGACCTCAAGTACATTCGGATCGCCGTCGCAATGCCCTCCGGGCTGAAACCAACGGTCGAGCTTACGGTGATGCATGAGTAAAACCTGAGATCTGTCTTCCGAAACAATCCACCCCGACGCAGTGACGTGTCCGGTTAGCAGCGTTCTTTCAAAACATTCAGGATTGGCACTCACAAATTCTTTAATCTCCTGACACATCGTCTGTTCTTTTTTGTCCAATGCAGTGTAGGTATCAAGCAGGGTAAGCAAACTGTTTCGAATCATTGTAGGCTATGTAAATTTTTCATTCTAATTTCGCTGCAAGTTTAAAAATATAATACACAAACCACCTGTTAACATGAAAAAGTATCTATTATCCATTTCCCTTGCCATAGCTGTTGCAACGGCTTCCCTGGCACAGCGTACGCCCCAGCCTAGTCCATCGGCCGGTGTAATGCAGACAGTGGGTATTACCGATTTTACCGTGAAATATTCCCGCCCGGTTATAAAAGGACGTAAAGTATTTGCCGACAGTTCGGCTCTGGCACCTTACAACCAGCTTTGGCGCACGGGTGCTAACATGGCTACAACATTTGAGTCAAGTACTGATTTTTCTTTTGGAGGCAAAAAAGTAGCAGCAGGTAAATATGCGTTGTTCTCGATTCCGGCAGGCGCTGCATGGACAGTTATCCTGAATAAAAATTTCAATCAGGGCGGAACAGATAATTACAAAGAAACCGAAGATGTTGCCCGTGTGACGGTTGTGCCTACTTCGTCTGATTTCACTGAATCGTTTACAATTGACTTTTCAGGTGTCACAGATAGTTCAGCTTACATGAACCTGTCGTGGTCTGCGGTGAAGGTCCCGGTGAAGATCACCGTTGAAACACAGAATTTAACAATGGCTTCTTTAAACAAAGCTGTTGCTGAAAAACCGGAAGATGTAGCCGTTTTGCAAAGCACAGCCGGTTATCTCATGACTCAGAACAAGGATTTGCCACAGGCACTTTCCCTGGCGGACAAAGCAATTGGCCTGAAAGAAACTTTTTCTAACTTATGGATTAAAGCACAAATCCTGAACAAAATGGGAAAGGTTGCCGAAGCACTTCCTGTTGCAAAAAAAGCACTTACTGTTGGGGCAGCATCCGGTGACGGTGCATTTGCCAGCTTTTACAAAGGACAAATCGAAAAAGGAATTGCGGATATGACTGCAAAAATGCCTGCTACGGTTAAAGAAGCGGCAACAGCTATCAAAGGAAAGAAAAAGAAATAATATCAATTTCA
>Ga0265797_10006994_pt1 | contig 15650 bp, 11 predicted proteins | sample P2T30metagenome_FD_192433 | JGI IMG/M metagenome (GOLD analysis project Ga0265797, IMG submission 192433) | Plant litter microbial communities from East Loma Ridge, Irvine, California - P2 T30 | ecosystem: Environmental > Terrestrial > Plant litter > Unclassified | place: USA: California... | reverse complement strand
GGTCTTCAGACCAACACCGTTGGCGGTGAAAGCAGCGAGGTAGGTGCCATCGGGTTTCTTGACGACGGTTGGGTCGTGAATGAAGGTATCACCCTTGACGGGACCAGGGTTGACAGCCCTCTTCTCAAGAGAAGATGCCAAAGCGCCAATGGCAAGAAGACCACCAGTGAGGAAGGTGCGAAGAGACACCATAATGAAGGACTTGTTTCGGGTTATCCTTGAAAGTCGATGAGGAACTGCCGCTGAGCAGATGTGACATCCAGCGGCATTCGCTTCGCCTTTTGTATAAGACCACCTCCCATGCTGCTGTCTATTACTGATCGCTCTAGCCTTGCATTGCTGGTGCTACACAAGCTAGACCAGCATGCCCATGACCACAACAAGCGTGAAGCTAATATAGCTGTATTAGCTCCTGTTTCGGTTAAATGGGTCGCTTGTAGGACAAACGCCAGCCCTGAAATCCCTAGTCAATCCACCTATGGGGTTTTATCAAACCATTCGGACCGTCCACATCGGAAACGGGCGGTCGGGCGCTATGCTTTTTGCCGAGTACTTCTGGATCATTGCAGTACTTTAGGGTTTGGGTTATTGATGCGCGGTCGGATCTTCGTACTGCTGTGGTATAGATTGCTAGTGAAGTACCTTGAGTAGACGCGGGACGGGATGCGCCTGCCCCAACTCCACCCCGTGGATAGGCAAACTCTGTACATCCATTTTGCTGGGTTTGGTTCATCGTCCGAGGTCGTAGGATCCGTATGAAGTACCGATCGTCCTTGGCATCTAACATGGAAAGATGTTTTGAGTTGTGGCGATACTCGAACAGACGAATGAACGTGCTGGGTTCCACCAGCGACGAGCCTCCCCTTTCCCGAACGCAGCTTGAATAGTGATCGTTTGGTCAGCAGCACGCTATCAAGTTGATTGTTACCAATGAGAACGAACCCTTGTCTCGTAAAAGTCCTCGGATAGGGATCGAGTGGGATCCCACACAAAAACTACGTTACATAGCCGATCATTTATCTCACAAGCATGAGGTGGGGCCTTTAGAACATAATCACGGCCAAGATGCAGGTACTTCGAAACTTGATGGCGGGTCTGCTCGTACATGTAAACACCTTCTACCACCAATCACAATACGTCTGCGTTGATCCCGAGGCGTGCGGTCAGGCGTTCGTAGTCTGGTCTTATGCTTATGCTGCCATGCACCTACGTATGATATCATATACTCGCGTGTGTCGCTATGTAGCCGGACATCTTTGACTCTCCACCCTTTACTGATTTACGTATGCCATCTTGAACACCTTACTCAACCTCTCGGCCTCTTCTGTGTCTCTTAGTCGCTGCGCAAGGAAGTCCTGCAGATCGTTCCAGAACTCTATCGTGTTCAGAGCACCTGGCCCACTGGGTCCTGCTCCCGGCGCAGCGCTCGTCGTGGGAGCACTCTCAGCCTGAGCCTTCTCGCTGCCAGGTGCCGATGCCTGTTCGTCGGTTTCCATCTTGTCTCCTGCTGCAGCTACAGGCACTTCAGGCACTGAAGCAGCCGGGTCTGCCTTCTCCACCGCAGGCGACGAAGCACTAGGCGTGCCTGCGCTAGGCGTTGCTCCACCACCGCCCAGAACCATCACGCTGAATTCCACATCGCCTGTCACACCGAGTTCCTTAAGTGTCTTGAGATCCGCGGCGGGTTTCTTGTTCAGCAGGACCTTGATCTTCTCGTGAGGCAGAGAGGTCTGCTTGGCATACTGGTCCTTGACGTCGTAGATGCTGGTTTCGAGAGGGAGTTCGGATAGTTTGACGGTCTCTCCGCCGCGCATAGGCTTGAGGGTGACGGTTACGGTGACGGGTTTCGTGGTCTGGCCTGATGTAGGTCGCTCGCGGCGAGGGAAAGGGTGTGTTTGACGAGGGAGGATGAACTATGATCATGTCAGAGAAAGGCCCATTCATAATTCTAGTAGCGACTATAACATACGGGGCTCTGGTTGGGGTACTGCTTTGGGTCGCTGACATGGTCGGCAGGCAGCTTGATCGGCTTCTTGTCCAGAGTGGACAAGAAGACCTTTGCGAAATTGACTTCAGACATGATCGTCCGCTGGAATCCTCCGTACAAAGTATCGCCTTCTGTGAAATAAGCCAGGTCTACGGGTCGTGAGAGCGTCTGGGTAGTTGTATTGAGTTACGTTGTTGGTGGCCACTGTAGACGATGCCTGGATGATGGCTTGCTTGCTTGCTTGCTTGCGCTTGCGGGGTGGAAGTGACGATGGCAGCTCTTCAGCCGAAGAAACTCCAGCCCTCTTTCACATGATCGACCAAGCTCAAGAGCTTCTGCTTCCCTGTCGCAACAACTAATCAACAATATTTTCTTTACTGTTCAACAAGCCAACATGGCTTCCCTCTATAACCTCGAGCCGCAGCCAACGGCGAAAGTGATCTTGCAAACAACCGCAGGCGACATCGCCCTCGAACTTTTCGGCAAGCAAGCTCCTCTCGCGACGCGCAACTTCCTTCAACACTGTCTGGACGGATACTACAACAACACGATATTCCACCGTCTAGTACCTGGTTTTATTATCCAGGGTGGTGATCCCACAGGAACAGGCAGCGGCGGTATCAGCGCGCTTAACAATGGCGAACCATTCGAAGATGAGTTCCACAGCAGACTCAAGTTCAACCGGCGCGGACTGCTGGGAATGGCGAACGAGGGAAAGGACAGCAACGGCAGCCAGTTCTTTATCACATTGGGATCGACTCCGGAGCTTCAGAACAAGCACACGATGTTCGGGCGCATAGAGGGCGACACGATTTACAATTTGATGAAGATGGCGGAAGTGGAGATGACAGAGGAGGAGGGCTCAGAGAGACCGATGTATCCTACCAAGGTCACAGGGTCGGAGGTTTTGGTGAATCCCTTCGAGGGTATGGAGGCTAGAATCAGGGATGCACCGAGGACAACAAGCAATGACAAAAGAGCCAAGGATGTGAAGAAGAGGAAGAAGCCATTGGGAAAGAATGTGCTGAGTTTCGGAGGCGATGAAGGAGAGGAGGATGCTGCGCCTGTGATTAAGAAAGCAAAGGCGAATCCAAAGCTCGTTTCCACTACGGTGGAAGCTCCAGAAGATTTGAACAACACACCTCTACCAGGGCCAGCAGAATCAAAGAAGAAGGTGGAGAAGAGGCGAAAGTCTCCATCTCCAGTGGAAGAGAGAGAAGCCCCAAAACCGGTCGCGCCGAAACCCGCGCCGGTGCTAGCTGAAGACGAAGACGAGGAAGATGAACAACCACAAAAGTCAAATTCGCAGAGCGCGTTGGAACGAACTAACGCTGAAATCGCTGCTCTCAAAGCAAGTATGAGGCGCACAGTCGACACCGCTCCAAAAGAAAAAGAAAAGCCAAAAAGCGCACTAGAAGCCATGATACCAGCCACGAGCACAAGAGGTCGCAAACGCGGCAAAGTGACCGACGAAAGAGGCGCGCTCGATCTATTCAACGCGTTCAAGCAAAAGCTCGAAGACCTGCCGTCCACAGATGACTCAGCAGACCCTGTGAATGGCGAGAAACCAGGGACTACTGCCAACGGCAGTGCACCGAATCCCGAGCCTACAACTGCTGACGCAGACGATGAAGAGGCTGCGCTATGCGATTTACACTTCATTGCCAACTGCCAGAGCTGCCGGGCATGGGATGATGAGAAACCCGACGGGGACGCGGAAGCAGATGGCGACGATGACCCAGGCTGGATGTCCCACAAGCTCAGCTTCGCGCGAGATACGCTCGGCAAGGATCTCGAATGGAAGAAAAAGATGTCAGAAATCGAAGTGATTGATCCTCGCGAGAAAGCGCGAGAGATTGAGGAGAGCAGTAGAAAGCACGGGAAAGGTAAAGGGAAGAGCAAGAGTACAAGATAGGGTGAACCTTCGACGACTCCCATGTATTGATATGTAGAAATGACATGTAGAAACTCGATCCTGTGTTTTCCAGGGGATAGACACGTTTCGCATCGCACCTTGTACCTTAGCAACGCCAACGTCACTGGTTCATGAGGGCCTTGCTATCTGCCATCTCCAATTACAGGATACACTACATGCAGTACCCCCTACAGCACTCTCGAGAGATGACTACTGCTCACCCCTGAGAGCTATGGTCGCAACCATCTGCGGCTCTGCGCGAGCCTGGGCGAAGCTGTGCGTAGCTGAGCGCTTTGCGAGCTTCGCGAGTTGCATAGAGTGGACGCGGACGGTATGAAAAGAAACCTCTGAGAGCTGCCAAGCCGTTGAATGGTTGGGTTACACGACATGAGGAAGTAGCGCCACGCTGCATCGCTCCCAAGAGCTGGCATAAAAGAGACACGCAACACAACACCAAGTAAAGCCATGAAAACTTTATAAGTATTGGTGTATCTAAGGGCCCACGCCCGCGTACTCCAGGGTATCATGGCACACCAGCCTGTACTGTGTACATGTGTTCATTCATCGTCCTCATTAATCATGTTCGCGGGCACGGCACCGCTCTTATGCTCACAACAGCTGCATCGCTGGGAAGAACCTCGGCCCTGAATAGCCCTTCACAACCACACTCTGCACATCTACATTGGACTTGCCAGCCCATAGCTTGAGTAGGACATACCGCGCGCTCACGGGCGGGTCGAACTTGACCGTGACTCTCGATTTGCCACGCTTGATGTGGAACCGAGCTGCCTGGACATTCGGGTCATCGACAGCAGGTTGGGGTGTTCTGGTGCGCACCATGCCTCCTTGGTCTGGCGCATCAGGCGACGGACTGTGTACAGGGCGTGTCCGAGTAAGCATTGCCTCTAATCTGCCAGAAGTTGGGATTGCCCAAGGGCTCCCACTTCGTGGAGCATTTCGATGGACAACGGTACCGTCAGCTCGCGAGTAGCTCCATGTAGGGTCAGTTGGTTCCCAGTCATCCATGTCGTGACGACTTCTCTGCATACGTCGCCGACGGTAGTCCAGCACCTCTGGGGTCGAAGTGTCCTCCGGCCCTGACTCTTCATCACTAAGAAGAGTAAAAGGGATACTGTTTTCTGACAAGACTGGTTCTTGAGTCTCTTCTGGGGGCGATGGAATATCGCATCGTGCCTCAGCATGCGCTGTTCGCGCGAAGAACTCTGCTACAGACATGGTGGGTTCTTCGTCTTCCGGCTCGTCTCTGGGGAAAGGCGAAAACCCTCTGTTTGTCGCGGATGCGATTTCTGGATCTTGTAAAGCATCTGAGAGCGTGAGTTGTTCCGGAGATGCTTGAATGCCGCGGTATCGATTGTATGGCTGCTCGTGAACCCCACCACTTCGGCGTGCGTATTCTCGGCGGGCGTAGGCTGGTGGGTCCTGATATGTTCGTAGATCCTTTATTTCCATGGCAGCGTAGACCACTCCTTCTCGCACACTGTTTGCTGTTAGTTACTGCTCAGCCTGCGAATCGGGATCAACGATCTGCTTACGGTGCACTAAATCCATGCTCTGGTCCCGCAATATGTATCTTCTCCAGGGAGAATGGAGTCTCATCAAAGTGACGCAAAAGTATCCCCGCGCTCGTCCTTTCGGAGCAAAAGACGCTCTTGTCTGTCTTCAGCATGTTGTCTGCGCCGAGAAAGATGTCCGGATTCCTCCGGTCTTGATGTTCTCCTCCATCGTTGCTTACGATCTCCATTCGCAATCTTCCCGATTCAACCTGGCCGTAGTGTCCGTATTTGTGCGCCTTCTTTGCAGGCGGTGGAGATTCAGCATTCAGTCTCCTCCGCTTGGCCGATCGGCCCTCGGTCTGCTCGCCGGCATTTCCATCGTTGCCGTTCTCATGCTGCGAAGAGGCTCGCATTCGGCGGCGAGTTCGTCGGAGCAGTGCCATGCTGGTGTTACGTTGCGAATCTGTGGCGGGGGCATGGCCCGTCCTGCCATCTCGTGTTACATCGCGGGCTAAGTCATTCGTATTGCGCAGGGCTTGGTGAAGGCGTGCGCGACGGTCGGGATATGGCGAGGTGGCATCGGAGGTTGCAGGAGGGTCGTCAAAACCAGGTGGCTTGTGTGAGTTAGCATTTGCGAATTCTGGATTCGGAGTAATCACATACCCCCAACGAGGACAGCGGGCGAGACTCAGGCATATTGGTGTGGATGTGACCGGAGGAGACCTGGTATCTTAGCCTTGCGGAAGAAGTGAGGGGTCACGTGGATGTGGCGAATGTCATGAGGCGAGAAGTCGAACGGATGTCATTGAAGATGTTACATGCACACATGCACAAAACAAAGACGGAACAGCATATGTGTTCGCGGTGTGAGTTTTGGCGATAATGAAGAAGAAGTGGGGGTTCAATCACATGCCTGATGATGATGGTGCTGCACTGAACTGCGACAGCGGCGGCGCTTTCCGTGCTGTCGGCCTGTCGCCCGTCAAGTGATCGTCAGGGCACAGCCAAAGTGAACTCACTCGCTTTCCAGCAGTCCGGAGTGGAATAACGCCGACCTGCACATCCATTTATCCATTTTTTCAGGATACTTCAGCATATCATCACTTACACAGTCACGTGTCCTTGAACTCTCCATCAAACGCGCGCAAACTGTGCTACATCCTTCTGCGGCATCGCTCTTCACTCACAACGTCCAACGCGACCCACCAGCATGGCGGTGCCACCGACCACCGAACAAGTCGCGTCCAATGGCAGTATGGTCGAGAACACGCCTCCTACAACCAACGGCGCGTCGACAGAGACAACATACGTTGCTCCGGGCCTCAGTGCAGACGACTTTGCCCTCTATGACAGGCAGATCCGGCTCTGGGGTGCGCAGGCGCAAGAGCGCATCCGAAATGCACACATCTTGCTGGTTTCATTGCGCGCTCTCGGCACTGAAATTGCAAAAAACCTCACTCTCGCTGGCATTAGCTCGCTGACCATCGTGGACGACGAGCCCGTCACTGAGGAGGACCTGGGTTCCTGCTATTTCCTACGCGACGAGGACATCGGCAAGTCGGTATGTGCTGCGCAGCGTCAAGTGAAGTGAAGTTAAACATACAAAAACGTACTAACATCATGAACAGCGTGCCGAGTCTGCTATTCCACGTATTCAACAGTTGAACCCACGCGTCAACGTCGCTTCTGGTGGCAAACTCGCCGACTTACTGTCCAAGGATCAGACATTCTACGAGCCTTACTCCGTCGTAATCGCCTGCGACCATGACTTCAACGTCCTCAGCATCATCAATACTGCCGCCCGTTTCGCTGGCAGGCCCTTCTACGCAGCCTCTATCCACGGAACTTACGGCTGTATCTTCGCCGATCTCGTGCAACACGACTTCATCATCGAGCGCGAAAAGTCGAACATCGCCACCAAACTCGCTCCAGAGACACTCACTCGCGTTGCCCTCACTTCCACTACGAAATTGGAGCCCAACGGCAAGACGACCGAGATCGTAACCAAGCGCGAGACATACTGCCCTCTCATCCTCAGCAACTCCTCACCTCTGGCGCCCGAGATCCTGCACAACAGACGCAAGCTCAAAGCCGTTTCGCCACTTCTTCCCTGTCTGCGCGCTCTCTTCGAGTTCCAGCGCACCTACTCCCGCCTCCCAAACCATGACGCTCAAGATCTCAGCAACTTCACCTCCCTCGCCACCACGAAATCTCGCGAGCTCCAGCTCCCACCAGAGACGCTCAACTCGGACTTCCTGCGCTCTTTCGTGCAGAACATTGGCGCCGAGATCATCACCACCGCAGCTTTCGTCGGCGGCAGGCTGGCCGAAGATGTTATCAACGTCCTCGGTAAGCGTGAGCAGCCGATCCAGAACTTTGCCTTGTTCGATGGCGAGACTCTTGAAGGCCCAATCTACTGCTTGTACACTCCCCCGCCTGAGGTCGCCATGGCTGCGGGTGGTATCAACGGCTTGCCAGCGCTGCCGCAGGACGCAGTCATGGGTGGCGCCGAGTTAAACGGCGCTGGGTCAGGATTGGCACATGGTATGGCGATGCCCGGGCAGGACATGACCATGGGTATGGGCGGCACGAACGGCACATCTGGACTCGGAGGCTTCCAGGGCGATGGCTTCGGCGTCGCGAACGGTGCCGGAGTGCCACAGCAGCAGCAAGACGAGCCGCAACTCATCGAATAGATTTCGAGAGGTGGCGTTCTTTGGGTAAAATTGGCTCGTCAGACGAAGCCGAGGCCGCCACAAAAAGAAATTGCAGTGAGGGAGAACATACAAGTTTCCAACCTCATGCAAGCTTAGCGGAAGATGTAACATAGAAAGCATCACGCATGTGCACATGCAAATTCACAGTTCACAACACACAGACGGTTGGTCATCAACGGGCACACCCTTGACATTCGTTTGCCAGACTTGGTTGGAGAGAAGTTGGCAGTTGTGTTGCTCCAATAGCAAGGTCATACAAACCCAACTGCATCAAAGACAAAAACATCGAATTGACTTGGTTCGCACCCACATACAACTCAAAAGACCCAACGTCAACGTTAGCTGGCACTGCTGAAACGGTAAACAAGCTGATGTAATATCGTTTTAACGTCAAGTGAATTCCTCCATTGGTATCGTAAAACAGCTTGCATCGTCTAAAAGCAGCGAAGCGAACCACATCTCGTCCATCGTACAGCGGTCTCGATAAGAAAAGAAACACGAAATGCTGCCCAAAATCCAACCAACACAATCACATTAGTAATAGTTTTGCTTCTCCTCCCACTTGCCCAGACTCATATCCTCGTTCTTCTGCTCAACACTGCCAGGCTCGAGGAATTTCTCGCCGGCAATACCACCCAGACTGTCGCGGAAGCCACCGCTCTTCCTTCGATCGGAGTAAGGAGTGTTATCGATTGCGCCCACAGCGCCAATCCACTCCCACACCCTGCCGACGTCGCCCGTGCGGCCCTCGCGCACCATTGGCCGCACGTTGGAATTCGACTCGACTTTCTTCTGCACTTTCTCCCACAGCTTCGTGCGGCGCGAAGCGGAGAACTCGTCTCGCAAGACATCGTCGCGAAGCTGGGCCATGCTGATGTAGTTCTCGCCCCAAGCGGACGGGTCCATGGCGTGCAGACTGGCCTGCTCGCTGAGCTTCTGCAGGGCAAGGCCGGCGAGTTGCTTGGCTCGGGTTTCGTTGTAGCGATTGTCCGTGATGCGGTGGCGGCCGTACAGGACGCTGCTCGAGATGAGCGACAGGCCTACAAGTTGCCAAAGATACTCTCTAAGCGTGCCGAGAAGGGATCGTCGGACTGCGCAGCTGAGGGGGATTCGGGCGAGGCTGTTTGATCGGAGAGTGAATCCGGTGACGCTGTCGAATGGGAGGTTCTGTTAGTTTCGCTGGTCAATGCACGATCAAAAACAAGGCGATATATCGCAACGTGGTAAGCAATAGGGGAGGAGTGTCAACTTACCCATCGGTACCAGTAGTAACTTCGTCGGCATTTTGCACCTCACCTAGTGCGCTGGCCCAAAGGTCGTCGAATTCTTGGTCGGACATTCCCTTTTTGCGTGGAATCATGGAGTTGATAGCTTTCTTGAGCGCAGGTTCGTTAACCTCTGGCTTAGATGCCTCACCGCACTCGTACTTTGCATTCTGCTCCCGCAGCGCTTCAACAGCGCGCGCCTTGATGGCTTGCACTTTTCTTTCGCGAGCACTATCCGGCTCACAGCTCGGAGGCAGTGGAATGGCGCCACCGAGCGAGAGCGGGTGCGGAGTGAGTACGTAGCCGGATTCACATTCAGTATGAAGGTCCTCGTAGCAGTAGGCGTGGGGCGGGCAAGGCTCGCACACAGGGCGTGCGATATCTGCCCATTCAGGAATCTGAGTTCCAGCAATTTCCAAGCTTGGCTGACCAACACCGCAGTAGCCTACTTGGAGCTTCTCCTGTCGGTAGAGGGTGGCGAATCCGGCAAGCAGTGCGGTGAGGATCGCTGCCGGCCCAACCTTGGCGGCATGACTTCCAGGAGCTTTTGCCTTGCGGCGTGCGGGCACAAGAGTGCCCTCTTGTTGTGACTGCACCAAAGCTTGTTCCTCTTCTGGTGTAAACTCCTCATCCGGCTCTATATCGTCGTATTGCTCGACTCTTGCCGCGCGAGAAACAGGAGGGTCGAAAGTCCTCCTCGTCGGAACAACAGCACCGTCGGTCTGTTCACGCAGCGGGCGGTGCTCCTCCGTTCTGCGCCTGTTCTCACGACTACGTGTTCTGGACGCAGGTCGAGCTGAGCCATATGTTGTGCGCCTGCGATCCGCTGTGCGTGGTGCAGGAGGAGATCCGCCGGATTGGAATACATTTTGGTTTGAGAAAGGGCTGCCGTCTTCGTTTGTGCGACTGTCCCTCTTAGAGATGGGTGTCGCGACGCCGATGGCGGACTTTCTGCTGGCAGGACGCTTTGGCTCGGGTTCGTAAGGCTCAGGTTCTTCCACAGGATCCAGTGCGCGTGGGTGCTTCGCTGACACACGTCTGGGGGTCACACCTTGGAGTGGCGGGGCGGTACTCTGTCTGCTAGCTCTGGGCGTAGGCGCAACTTCGAGTGCCTCCTCAGTCCTGGCGCGTGTCGAGCGTCTGGAAGATCTGGCCACGCTGCGTGGAGGCTCTGGGATATCCTCATCTTCTTCTTCGTCGGCAAGGCTAGAGTTTTGCGATGGAATGTTTTCGATACCGCGGCTGGTGCGCCTCACGCGCGCATTAGCGGCACGTATGCGACGGGCTTGTGGGAGGACCTCTTGGTTGAAGATATCGATGAGCTGAGTCTTCTTCGACGAGGCCGGGTAGTTGACATCATGCGCGACCAGGATGGAGCGCAGGCGAGGCATAGTGAGTGTGCTGGGGTCGAAGCCCTCCTCGAGATATGCTTGATCCTCCATGATGACGATGGAGTGCAGCTGCGTATATGGGTTGGGTGTGGTGTATCACTGCGTGCGCATGTGGAAGGTGAAGTATATGTATGCAGTGACGCAAGAGGCAAAGACGACAAGTGTCTTATGCAGCGTGCTAGAGCTTGGAGCTTTGTCGTGTCTTGGAAGGTGATGAAAAGTGAAAGGCGTGCAGCGGCCAGGCGTTCATGCGCTGCCTGCTGTGTTTACCACCCTTGCGCTGCCGTAGAAACCCAGATAAGCCCGTGCACTGAGCTCCAGTGAGGCATGAGTCTGCATACGAGGCTTAAACACGTGTTCACAGAAGTAGTAAATCGGTATATCGCATTAACAATATTATTGATATCGAGTGAAAAAGATAACCAGCAACCACATCTCAGAGCACTGAAGACAGCTTCACCTATCAAGCCACGAACACCGTGCAAGCATCGAATCTGAGCAGCTCCAAATCGTCACTAGCATACGTCAGGCGTACGTAGACTCTTGTCTATCATGTCACCGATAAGATAAGATAGCATGGCGACCCAAAAAAATAGACATGAGGGGAAGCATGCAGCATAGGAACCAATTCTCTTATTAAAAACATCATTTTACGCAGCAACCATAACATATCCTCAAACAAGCAACCCACATACCCTCGCCCACAATGTCCACCTCCACCTGCGCCAAATGCCACGACCCCCTCACCCACGAAATCGACGACTCCGACACCGAAGACAACCTCCACCAACCCACCACCGTCCCCGACGACGTCGAGCTCCCCTGCCACGACCACTTCCACTGGGAATGCCTGCTAGACTCCTACGAGCTCTCCCGCTGCCCCGCCTGCAACACCGAAATCACTTCCCACCCCACCTCAGGTAGCAGCAGCAGTAGCGCAGATGCCCAACAGCCCCGCATCCTAGTCAACATGAACAACGAAGGCGGCCTGCAGCAAAACATCGACATCTTCCCTATCCTGCAAGAAGAAGGCTACCTGCGCGCTTACCCTGAAGAGCGCAAGAGCCGCGCTTTCCTCGAGTTTTGCCGCGAGGGCGATCACAAAGCCATTGTCGCGGTTCTCAACTCGGGCGACGACGACAGCGACGACGATTCAGACGACGAGATGGGCGACAGCGAAAACCCCATGCTCGGCCCCTCCAAGTCCCCAGCGGAGATCCTGCGCTACCAAGACCCGCTGGGCGGCATGCAGTCTGGCTTGCACGCCGCGGCGGCGAATGGACATCGCGAGGTTGCGTGGTTGCTTTTGTTGCTGGCGAGTGAGTTGCCGCAGATGGAGTTCCCGCCTTTGGTGTTCCAGGAGGCTGCTGCTATGGGGGTTATGAGGGAGGATCAGGAGGGTTTGGTGGATATTAGGAGTTTGAGGGATGCGAATGGGAGGTCGGCGGAGGATGTTGCTGTGCAGGAGGGTGGGGTTGTGTGGAATGGATGGATTGGCAATGGAAGGTTGAGCATTGCGTGAGGGCATGGTTGAGAGCTTGGAAATGGACATGTGTGTGTGTTGGCGAGCAGCGTTTGATGATACCCAAAAACAAGATTATATAGATTGCATACTTGCTGCAATACGAGAAAACGAGAAGCAGTGGCTGGTCAAATTTATTGTGACTTTGCCGACTCTCTCCTCTTCACGACCCTGTGTCGACTCAACAGCTGACTGATCATGAAATGGCTGACGTCTTCATCCGCCCAATAGCTCAAGTGGCTGGCAATCGCCGCGAGCAAGTTGATGTCAAACGCGCCTTCTTGAATGGCATAATCGACGCGCCCGTTCGAGTTGAGACGGCGTACTTTAGCTTCTTCACGGCGCAGCTTCTTGCCGCGCTCTTCTGCCTCAAGTAGTTCATCGGGGTCTGTCTTCGAAGTTTGGGATTCCGAGACCTGTTTCTCATACCCAGCGTACAGCGTCTCGAGCTCCTGATCGATCAAGGTCGGCGGATGTTGGCCATTCTCACCTGCCGCAAGCGCGTCGGTGGCGAGCTTAGCTTGCTTTGCTTCGTCGGCTTTGGCAATTTTAGTGCCTTCCGCAGGCATCGGAGCTGTGGATTGACTGGAGGTCGTGCCACCGCCAGTACTATTCATACCCAGCGGCGCCGAGCTTTTTCCTTTGTCGTTGCCACTTGAAGTTGTAACAGGTACGTCACCTGTGTAGCCCAGACCACGAGTGAGAAGCGAGGACGCAAGACCAGAACTCATGCTCGACCACAGACTGCTCACACTCTGGCCAACACGGTTACTAATCCCAGTCAAGCCTTGTCCAACAGGTGCGCCGAAAATTCCACGTTTGGTATACGGCAGTGGCTGAGGTTTCAACGTGGACATCATCGAGGAAATCAGTGGCTCCATGCGGTAGCTGATCGGGTCGGTGGGATGGAAGATGTTGAAGACTTGGGCACACTTGGGACTGGAGACAGGCATTTCGCCTACCAAATCGTCCAAATTTGGGGTGGCCCTCTTTCCTTTGCCTCCGCCCAGTGACGCAGCGTCCAGCATGGGATCATCAGTGGCAGCGTTTGTGTCGCGTGGACGCATATCAGGCTCTCTGGCTGTGATGGCGCGACCGTGTAGCATTTGGAAGAGGCCAATGGGCGACCCGAGAGCGTAGAAATCCTCAACGTCAAAGTCGAGCTTCATCGGATGCTTGTCTTTCCTTGGGCGCGCTTGCTTGCGGCCTTGCTCACACAATATGTCAAACATGATAGCCGAACCGAGCGAGTGACCGATCATGCTAATCTTTCCATTGAAAGTTGGGTTTCGTGCCATGAAGAGGTGGTAGATGCGATTGCATTCTTCCAGCACAATGCGGGAGATGTGGTCCTTGTAAGCTGGTGACTGATATAGCAAGATGTCCAATGCCAGATCAGTGATCAAGTTGCGAACAGCCGGTACACCTTCAACGGTGATGTCGTTCAGATTCGGGTACTGATCATCATCGCCATAGCCCGAATCACCAAGATCGTGCTCCGCACGGTTCTGCTTCAGGCTGTGCTTGGGGAAGTCGAGAAGATGGCGCCAGCAAATGGGGAGTACTTGCACTCTGCAGTTCGACTTTGCATGGGTATCAAGCTCAGCGTTTAGGGCCCGAAGGTCCGGAGACTCAGCATACACAGCTTTCAGAGTTTTGCGTAGCGTGTTGACGTCGTGCACGAAATTGACGCTGTCCAGTCGCAGGCCAAGGCGCTGGCCAATGCCATGTGTAACGAGAATGAGATGCTCGATCTCACGGCCTTGCTCGTCTCCGTCGGTTTCGCGATAGTCATCCTCGATCTCACGCTCATCACGACGTCGTTGCACTTCGTCCTGCTTGGCGGGGTCCTGTTGCGAGTCCTCAAGCAGGTAACTAACATGCCTTTCCAGGGTACGACGACGTGCCTCGGAGGGTAGCTCTGCTTCGTCTTCCGCATGCTGCGCACTCAGATCCGTTTTCTCGCCTTGCTGTTTTCCTTGGTCGGATGCTTGCTTGGATGTGTCTGCAGGCTTGTCGTCTTTGACCTCTGGCTTCTTTCCAGTCGGCACATAGCCACGAGTCATCTTGACTCCGGCAAAGTGTCCTCCACCGGCAAAGCGTTGGTACATGGTGTAGTTCATGCGTGACATGAAGTCGTCAGTGAGGAGCCACGCGGTATTGGCGTCTTGATATGTGACGACAGAGCTCATGTGTGCACCGAATAGGCGGTACGTATTGGCAGGCTGTTCCGGGCTTGTATCGCCATCTTTCGCTGCCTTCATAGCAGCCTCCACTCGAAGATCCGGGTTGCTGGCCTTTTGGTTCAATGTGCCCGAAGACGGACTTTTTGGCGCCTCCTCTCCCGCTGGCCATGAAGTTGGGCGTGCCCTGGGTTGAGAGACTGATCGTTGCTTCTGGGTAGCTGTGTTCGGCGTCGAAATACGCCATGCCTTGACCTTCAGATAGCCTTCTTCTAGTTGTGCTGCTAGGTTCTCATCGCAAGGCCTTTGTACAGCACCTTCCTGATAGAACCAAGTACCACGGCGTACATCGTACACGGGGCCTCGCCAGTATGCAGGTCCAAGCTCTCGCTGCTCAACATCAACATCGAAGAGGTAATCTTCGTTGACTGGCACTTTGACCGATTCGGATTTGGGCGTATCCTTCAAAGATTTGTTCGGCTTGTCGTGTGTTGTTGATCCTTGGATACCCAGACCCTCGCTGAGCTCCCTCCTTCCCACCGCTGCAGCGTCTTCCTCATCTCCCAGCTTCTGGAAAGCTGCTTCGATAGCTTTGGAGTCTGTTTTTGAGAATGCAGCATATTTCTTTGGAGCAATCTTTTTCTCGGGCTCTTGCTTATCCCCGGCGGGGTTCGGTCGTCTCTTGGGAACGTCGACAGCGTGGAACCACTGCACTCTCATGGGTGGGCAGTCTCGTGGATAGTTCCGTTGGCTGAGCTTGTGTCGGGTGCCCAGGACTCTGTGATCAGTACCTTTCTGCTGGTGTAGCAGGGGAGTAGCATCCGGTTCGCCCTCCTTGCCCTTGCTGGGAGGGATGGCAGGACTGCGAGGCCATGGCGAGAGCTTCGATAGCGAGGACAGGTAAGAAGAGGACTGTTCATCCGCCGGGGCAGACATGTCGGGCCTGGGCGTGTTCTGCGACCATTGGCCTGATGCGGATGCAGCGGGTTCTTTGAGACGGCCAGCAACAGAGCGTTCTGCTCGGTCGACTATCCAGGGGATGCTGCGGCGTGCGAGCGAGACGGCCCAACGATTGAAAGGCGCCAACTTGGCGTTGGTGCTGGGGAAGATAAGGCGGTCGTTCTATAGCAGCAGCTAAGAGGGACAGCAACGCTTG
>Ga0265797_10006993_pt1 | contig 15652 bp, 12 predicted proteins | sample P2T30metagenome_FD_192433 | JGI IMG/M metagenome (GOLD analysis project Ga0265797, IMG submission 192433) | Plant litter microbial communities from East Loma Ridge, Irvine, California - P2 T30 | ecosystem: Environmental > Terrestrial > Plant litter > Unclassified | place: USA: California... | reverse complement strand
CACCACCCCACGATGAAAGAGAGCCGACGCGAATAGACGCACCTAGCTTCGCGACAACTGCGCCTGCGACGCCGCCCGCGACGCCCGCAATTATCCATTATCGCGGTGCTTCCTTTGACTTGGTTAATCCGCACGATTCGCTACTGCTTCACGACATTGTTACGCCCTCGCGCGACTTCGATTCTAGTGAATATCTTCTTCTCCGTTCTTCTGACGACGCATTTTCAGAGGTATGTATTACAACCCAACTCCGTTCTCAGCACAGCTGATCGCAACAGATGGCGCCCAAACGAGCCGTTTACGGCGATTTTCGCGCAGCGCATGCAGGTATCCTGAGACGTCCTGAAGATGAGCCAGAGCAGTCGCACATGGAGCTTCCGCTTGAGCCGTCACCTGCTGCCCTCAGTCCCAACTCCTCGTCTTATACATCGCCTCCGTACAGCCCCGAATCAGTCAGTGCGCCCTCTCCGCTGACCATCAAGCCGCCTGCTCGCGAGTCGCGTTTCTCCCTCAAAGGATTGACTCGCACTTTGACGAAGAAGCTCACCAAGACTCCTTCGGCGTTACAGGGCGAGGAATTGCAGGAGATGCGTAGCGAAAACGTAAGCAAGGCATCAATCAGCATGGAAGGAGAATTCCCGCGCCCTCTACACCAGACCTATATCACAACCCCCGAAACATCATACTTCCCGGTCGGACCAATGTCGCCAGCTACGCCCAGCAGCCCCCTGTCACCTGAAGGCTTCCATGCCTTTACACCGGCGTTCCCACAAGCCTTTTCACCCGGACAGAATGAAGCGGAGGCATCGCGAGGTCAATCCGCTGGACACTATCAGACGGGTTCGCTAGCCTCCATGCTACCGGATGAGCACTCGACGGAGATCGGACGATTAGATGAGTCTCATCTACCTTACTCTAATCAAGGCGGGTTTTCGAAGCCCTACTACGACGATCTTGATTCGATCTACCCCAGTTCTTCCATCTACACCGCAGATGGTCACCGGAAGTCCATGTATCAGCAGGGACTCCAGAGCGACCGGAACAGCAGTGGCAACCCGTTCGCTCGGCTTAGTGGGATAAACGCAAGCGACTTTGCCAACGAGTACAACCCTAACAGCTCGTACGATTATGGCGACTCTAATCGGATGAGTCGGCGATTGTCACGTCCATTCGCCCAGGACATATACCACCCTTCGGTCGAAGAACGTGATCCCAAGACAGACACCATCAGCAAACTCATCGATGAATATAGCCCGCATGATACTGCAAATGCGCCCGTAGCCACTCACTATGAAGGCAAAGGAAAGGGGGTTCAACAAACTGGTGTAGGTTCAAGGCGGCCTCCGATTACCCAGCACCCAGGTTCACCCCCTCGTGAAGCGGCTCCTCTTGCACCGGCCTTTGAGTACGATGAAGCACCTTTCCTTCCTCCACGTCTACCAATGTCTGGTATGTTCTCTGATGAATCACGCTACTCATACGGAGATACTCGAAATCTGCTCCGCATCTCGGAGTCAGATGTCTCGATTCAGCCTGCTATGAAAGGCACTCTGGAGCCATCTTCATCGTACTCTCAACCAGAAGCCAGGACCCTCGAGCCTTCGTCTTCTTACTCTCAAGCGGACAGCCCGCAGAGTCCGCATACGCCTAGAGAGGCTCTCGAGCAGGCCGAACAAATCTTCCAAGACACGGCCAATAAGCATCAGGATGACCGTAAGATCCCCGCGATATGGGCTAGACGCAACTCGGCCAGCCTAATGCTAAGTAAATCAGCCACAAACAGGTCATCTGGTGTTCCCGAGGAGTTCGACACACCTCTTGGTGGCGGCGACGCAGCTATTACCGGAGATAAAGCGGATTGGGAGACGGTCGGCGGCAACAGTCGCGATTCGAAAGGTCACGAGTCTCTTCTTAGCAGTATTGCAGACTATAGCAGCAGTGAGGGCACCCGGAATAGTCTTGGCCTAAACTCAGATGGCTCCCTTCCTTCCTGGGCGAAGCTAGCTCAATCACCGGCTCGTTCAACATACTACAACCACCCTAGTCCTTCACGTACTCAACACCCTCACCTGTTTGGTTCATCGCCACCGCCGTTGAGAGCTCAACCAAGTGTTCGTACCGCACCCGATACTTCATCCCCTCCGTTGGCTTCCAGTCCTCCAGCATCAAGAACAGCACCATTGTTCCAGTTTGCTACCAATGCTGAGGAAGTTCGAGGACGCGGCGCAGTGGACCAGCCATATGCTTACGCTCCCTGGGCGGACCCATACGCCTTCAGTGACAAAGAGACGCAAGAACTGCTAGCTTCTGGCCCTAATGATAACATCATTATCGATGAGCAGCGCGCTTCGTCTGTGGGTCAGTCACAAGGACATTACCGGTATAGAAGCGATGATAGTACTCTACCGACTTCAAGTACCGCTGATGAGAGCGTTTTCGACAACAGTCCTATTGGTCTCGAGCGCCAGAACACCTTTGAGAAGCTCTCCTATGTTGGGCCTAAGGGCAACCTCACTGGTACTCCTCGCGGTACTGGCATGCATGAGACAGGTAGCAGTGTCGCAGATACTAGCAGTCCTGGTGTGAAGCTCAGCTCGAGCGTTGGCCGCCAGAGCGTTCGTTCAGACTACACCGGGTTCTACGCTTCGCCCTTCCCAGCTACAGGCAGCGTAACTCGCATCAGCCAGTCCCGACCAGTCTACAAGCCGAGTCCCGAGCATCGTACACCATCAGAAGCTAGTCTATTCTCACAGACGCCAGAACTGGAAACTGTTCAAGAGACCTCTCCAAACCCTGGTGCTCGCAAGCACCTCCGTAACTCTACCACGTTCCTGCGTCAACAACGCCGCACGAGCCGCTCTGCCGTACCTGGTCAGACGAAACTGCGGCAGATGTTCCTTGCGCCTGAAGCTGCTCGATCGACCATCTCGACTCAAGACACGCACATCACGCGCTTCGTGGCCCACAGTGATCGTCCCTCTACCAGCGACACTACCACGCCTCTCCGTCCCACACACCCTAGCCTAGACATCTACCCTGCGCCGGTCCGGACCAACATTGCCCACCAGCACTCGCCTCACCTTCTCTGCGTGGAGCGGGAGCCCAACCCAGAAGACGAGGCACGCCGCCGCAAGCTATCATGGTGCATCCTCATGGCCTTCTGCCTCCTGCCGCCCTGCATCATCCTCTTCCGTTTCATAGGAGACAAGGTCATCGCCGAGCTTACCAAAGGCCATCTGGGTCACGTCACGCCACAGTCTAAGCGAACGGCGCTCATTGCTGGTATCGTCGTTAATGTTGGCCTTGTCACTGCAATCTTGGTCCCGGTCTTGGTCGCGCAGGCTCTGAAAGCTGCTTGATGGGCGTTCTTGGTGGGGTTGAAGAAAAACAGGTACGCAGTGCTGTTGTGATGATGTTGCGTGAGCTGACCTCCTTGGAGAGAAGTGCTAGCAGTCTCGAACATACCCAAAAGTGCTATCAACGATATCTCGAACCGCAGACCTTGCGACGCGGTGCGACATACGAAAAGTTTGCGAGCGATCTTCATCGCAAGTTCCAAGGAACAAATTGGCCAGCAACGTCTTGGTTGCGGCGTCCATTCTCTTCTTCTGAGTGTGAGTCTTTTTCCTTTGTTCTGTACTATCTTGCCTTGCTTTGGCGTTTGCTTTTGCATGATCTGGGAGTTTTTCAACTTTGAAGACAGCTGTTTGGCTCTTCGGCTTCTCACACGTGGGAGGGAGGTCTTTATCTGGGATGCATGATTGGCGATGGGCGAATATCCGGGCGTGCATGTGGGTTAGGATCATCATCTGCGGCTTGGTCATTATGGGGTCTACTGGTATCTCTTTTTTCATGTGTCGCGGCTGGCTTCTTAATGAGGTTGGCTGCTTGACGGTGGGGGATTTGGACATGGGATGGTGGTTTTGCGGGGGGTCGGTGGCGGACATGTTTGGTTCAGGTTCAAGAAGAAATATGAATACTTCATTCAATGCTGACGGCTTCGTGACTGATGTACTCCTTCCTGGTACAATGCTAAAGCAACTAAGAAATTACTAGACAGTTTAGACAAGATAAAAGGGGGTCATCAACAGGAGAATAAGCGTAAAGCTAGGACAATGAGCTTAACACAGTAGTCATAACTAGGATTAGACTTTCTTGCAAGGCAAGGACTTTAACGTGTAATTAACTGGTGAGATTAAGCTAGAATTGAACGTAATAGAAGAGATGATCGCTTCGAGTGATACAACAGGAAAGGAAATGCACTTTTCGCCCGAAACAGCTGTCGGTAACATCTGTGGTCGCGCTCAGCCAGAGTACAATTAAGGAGCCAATTGTCGAGGAGATACATCTCGCAAGAGCTATGGTGAACCACATGTAGCTGCTTTGAGCTGCTCGCGCAGTTCAGGTATCTTCTTTTCCACTTTCCGCAGAATTCGGTGCTTCATACCAGCGCCCTGGCCGCCAATAGTTGATAAGCCAAGCAAGAAGTCCTCACCCACACGGAGCTCCTCCTCATATTTACCCTGCTCTTCCAGGCATCGTAAAAGAAGCCAGAGGTTTGTAAGTCGATCTGGATGGTCACCATCGTCATCGGCAAGCCGACTATACGGAGCTTTGTCGGCAAGTGTATAGAATATACTTTCCGCTTCGTCGTACTTTTTCAGCTTGACAAGAACCTGAGCGTGAATGGTTCGTGCCATTAGAAAAGCAATGTGCCCCTTGGGGATGTTGCGTTCAGCGGTTTCGAGGCCGTTCCTGATCATAGTCTCCGCCTCTTGATGGAAACCCATCTCTGACTTAGCGCGAGCGAGGTAAAGTACGGCGAGAAGTGTCCAGTGATGTTCCGGTCCAAGCTGTTGTTTCCTTGTTTCATATACGATCGTCATGTACTTGTAGGCCAATGCTATGTGTGTTTCTCGCCTTGGATCTGGGTTTTCTTCTTCATATCGAACATAGCTCATGGCTAGATCTTCGAGACTGAACAAAGTCTCCAAATGTGTCTCGCCTCGAAGCTCTTTCATCCCATTCCAGGACATGAGAAAGAGTTCAGTAGCCTTCTCGTAATCCATCCAACGGTAATGTAGTCGGGCTGTGTTACGAATTGACTTGAGAGTCTTCTCGTGCTTCTCTCCGTAGAGTCTCGTCATCATCTCCGTCGTGCGAACGTGCAGAGATTGTGCTTCCGTCCACCTGCCTTTGAAGTAGAGAGCTGATCCTAGAAGATCCGTGATGTCCAGTGTTAAAGGATGATCCTCGCCCCATGTGTCAATACAAAGCTGACGCGCTTGCCGTTGACGCTTTGTCGCTCGGTCCATCTCAGACATTTCCCACAACGACTGGCTCACCAAGAGCGACAGCCCTACCGCTATAGGGTGATCGGGACCAAGTCTGCTTGCGACAAACTCTGACGCTCTCTCTTGGAGTTGTCTGGCCTTATCGAAATGTCCTGTTTCTCCATAGACACGGCCAAAGCGGACGTCTTGCTCGGCCTCAAGTCTCCCGTAGCTTTTGGTCACTGGCCAAACGCGTCTCACTCCGGCCGCGTTCTCCCCCAATCGAATTTCTATGTCTTTTTGATGCTCACAGACGTGCTGGACATGTGGCAAAAGCTCGCGTCTCGCACGACTTTCCTCTTCTGTATCGCCGTTTGGGGGCCGGCGGACGCTAAATGCGAGAGTAGTTAAGGAAATCTGACACCACAGTGCTTGGTGCGAAGTGGACATCTCTGGTCGCTCCCTAACCCACTTGTGAACCAGCCGATGCATGCTGAACTGGCTGTTTGTTCTGTCTTGCCGCATGACTAGTGATCTCTCGATGAGTACGCCTAGTGCTTGGCGAAGCCGCACTTCCACTTCGTCTTCCAAAGCGCTGAGGCCGAGTCTGTCTCGATTTTTGAGCACAGCTGGAAGAGGCATGGGTGTAGCCACTTGCATTTTGGCGAAGGCTCTCAGCTCTCGGAAGAACATGATCCACGGTTTCTTTGGTGGCTTTTGTAGCTTCTTCAACACTTCTTCCATCTTCTTGTCGTCTTGCCTCTGTTGTTCCTCTTCGATCAGGGGATTTGTTGCCGATCTGATGAGGACATCGAGTCGGATATTCTGGAAATGAAAGTAGGAGAAAACGTGTAGAAGCTCGATAGCGTCCTTGTAACTCTCTTTTGGTGACGACTGTAGCGATTCGTAAAGAATCTCATACGTAGAGAAGACGTTGATACTATGCGCATCTTCTTGGGTCTTATCACGATCTCGAGAACCGCTTCTTGCCCGGCCATGAAGGTTTCGTCGAATTCTTCGTATTTGACGGTCAAAGTATCCCAAGTACTCAGCCCATTCGCAGATGCCATATCGTATAGCCCTAGCTGCTTGATCCAGAGCAAGCGGTAAGAACCCCAGAGCAGAGCATATCTGTCTAGCACAGTCAATCACTCTGACAGGCCATGGTAACGGCTCTTCGGCGGCTTTGATGATGAGGTTCTCTGCTTCTTCAGGCTCCATGGGCAGCAATTCCAGGTACCTGTCTCCGGCATTACCGTGGGTGACGTGAGCTGGATTACGCGTCGTGATTATACAACAGCCTTTTGCACCCTGGGGAAGCAGCTCGTTGACTTTGATCTTTTCCTCGTCTACATTGTCGATGATAAGGAGCCATGGTAGAGCGCGTGTCACCAACCAGTTTTTCGCAGCCTTTTCATTCGGTGCGACGCCGCCTATTGTTGCAATCGTCGAGTAACTGGTAGCTGCATGCTTCTCCGACGAGCCATCTACGTAGAACACTCCCCAGAACTTGTTTCTATGCTCTTCGGCAAACCTCAAAGCCAGCTCTGTCTTTCCAGACCCACTCAGTCCGTAAATGACGAAGATCTGTTGCTTGGGTAACGTCGGATCGCGAAATGCAGCTTCTATCTTGGCTAATTGCCCTTCTCTTCCCGTATAATATGTTCTTACTTGTCTCTGTATGACGAAGTGCTGATTTGGTGTAGGGGGGATGTGTACTGTGACCGCTTTGGCCGCCCTTAAGGCTTCGCGTACCTGTAGTGATGATTTAGCTGATACCCATGCATCAATCAGCTAGTTTTGGTCTTACTGCGCCTGTATCATGTTGATCGCTGATGTGTAGCTTCTGCTCGACTAGGGTAATCTCGTAGTGCAGCTGAGTTGCTGTGACCGATCGCTCCTTAAGCGACTGTATATCGTCATCGGTGTCGTTCTGATACTGTAACAAATTGATGGCGGTGAACAATGCACGCAAGATTTCCGTGAAAAGGTTCAGAGATTGATACGTCTCAGCGTACCAGGCTTGGTATTCGAGACGATTCTCAGCCTCAATATAGCCAGTGATATGGCGCTCATGATTCAGGGCTTCGAGGCTTGGCTGGAGTGGCCGTATAAAGGGTGTACATTCGTCTATGATAGCTGCTGTGCTATCGAGGATAGCGCGAAGGTGAAGCAAGCTGGACGCATTCTGCGACTGGATCTTGAGATGTATCGAAGGATGCCGTCGTTCTTTGGTCGCGAGTTTGTCAAACGACTGAGCGATGTCCGTGAGATCGCTAATGAGCTCTACGAGGCTGGCGACTTCAGGCTCCGAGCCCGATACGTTCAGTTCCTCGAGTACACCCCGAGTGGGCTGGAGGCTTTTCAGCAATATGCCAGCGCCGAGGTTGTCGAATAAACCCAACATCGTCAGGCCGTGAACTAAGTGGAGAATGATGGATACATCGGTGCGGGTGGGACGTGCCGCACTTCCCCCCGGCGGCAGACGGTATATCATGGCTGATAGTGTTCTCTGGCCCCCACCTGGGCACGGATCAAGTGCGTGCCGCCACTTCCTTCACATCCCGTTAAGGCTCGGGAAGTGCGAAAAAGGCAAAAGGCACCGAGAGGTCCGCGGAAGGATGCGCTGAACGTTGCAGGTTGATTGGCTGAGTACAAAGACGGCGCCTATCCTCGTTGTCTCATTGGATCATCATGTTGTGCTCGGTTACATTGATGTGTGAGGCTGGATCAGGCACATTTACGGCTTCCAAGGTTCTGTCGCCGGGCCGGACTGCGGTAAAACAGGAGCCTGATAGCCTGTTCTTGCAATCAGATCCATTCTGCCCGTCTCTCTACAGCCGTTGTCGTCGTTGTTAACAAGCATGCACACTCCACAAACCCCAGCCTCAGCTGGCCATTTATCAGTGATCGTGCTTGAGATAACTCTTGTGGTAGCGTTATGTGGATACTTCTACTCCAAACGGAAGGGTCGTAAGCAGGTAAGCCGGCCTTGGTCGATGTCAATCTGTGGAGTTGACTGACAAAAGCCATTATTGAGCTGTAGCTGGAAATCGCGATCGCAGAACAACACGGCTGTAAGCCCGTTCAGCCATACATACCATACCGATGGCCGCTAGCCCTAGATCTTCTTAAGAAGAACTACGAAATCTTGTTCAGCGATCACACGCTCGAGGGTCTTACCCCCTACTTCGGTATCGCGAAGACCTGCTGCATCCACACATTCGGCGTAACCGGATACTTCACGACTGATCCGGAAAATGTGGAAGCCATACTGTCGACTAAGTTCGAGGACTGGTGTCTCGGAAGCCGCCGCCTAGCAAGCCATCCGTTGCTTGGTGAAGGCATCTTCTCGCAAGATGGACCTGCCTGGAAACGATCTCGCGAGCTGATTAGACATCAGTTCGTGCGAGTTCAGAAGCAGACACTTCAAGCTTTCACTTCGCACGTAGAGGGCTTGTTGTCTGGCATCTCAGAGGCCGCTGTTGACGGTCGCGTAGATCTGAGACCACTCATGTTCGAATACACCCTCAATACCACCACAGCACTCCTTTTCGGCGAACCCCACAGTAGCATGCCGAAAGAGGCCGGTGACGCTGTCCGGGACAATTTTGACAAAGCTTCCTTTGGGTGCGGAATCCGTGTGAGGCTTGCCGACGCTGCTTTCCTCTACAACCCGCCAAAGTTTAGGAAGGCCTGCAAGGCTGTACGTGATTGGGCAACTTTCTTCGCCTCGAAGGCTATGAGCTACAAGGACGAACATGGTGAAGAAGCCGCGGCGGAGAAGTATCCCTTTATCATTGAGCTTTGGAAGGAGATGCGAGATTTCGACTTGGTTCGCGATCAATTGCTCCATATCCTAGTCGCTGGAAGGGACTCTACTGCTAGCTTGCTGTGCTGGACTTTGTAGGTGTTGTCTCGGATGTTCAGTCTCTTCGACTAACTATCATCAGTTTCCATCTTGTTCGAAACCGTGACATTCTAGAAAGGCTGCAGAGAGAGATCTCCGTCGTTGCGAGCGAAGGACACGTCACACGTGAGCAGATTCAGAAACTGCCCTTCCTCCGATGCTGTTTCAATGAAAGTTAGTGCTGTTAACTTATTGAATGCTGAACACATACTAACGAAACTAGTCTTGCGATTGTACCCAACATTGCCGCTGAACCTCCGCTTTACGAACAAAGCTACCGTGTTACCCCGAGGTGGAGGCCCGGATGGCACCTCCCCCGTCCTCATGCCTAAGGGCGCCGGAATCGTCTGGTCGGTATACCACCTACACCGCCTTGAGTCTATCTATGGTCAAGACGCAAGAGTGTTTCGACCGGAAAGGTGGGAGAGTGGCGAGTTGATCAAGAAGGCTCGCCCAGGCGCTGGATACGTCGACTTCAATGGCGGCCCAAGACTTTGCCTAGGAAGTAAGTGAACAACGCTGCAGTTTCGAGTTGCAAATACTGATACTGAACAGAGGATTACGCATTGATGGAAGCCAGCTATGCAGTGATCAGAATCCTCCAGAACTTTCCAAACATTCGGATTGCCTCTGGGGTTTCGAACGAGCCAGTCGGGGCGGAAAGGCAGACGTACACTATAGGCGTATATCCGATGGATGGCGTGCATGTAGAGCTGTATTAACACACGCGATGTTGAGGAGTGCTCGATGAACAGAAAGCAGCTAGCAATGCACTTCCTGTGTTCCTCTTTGCTGGTGGCTTTTTCAGACAGAGTCTCTTCCTCGTAAGGGCACACCTCGTTCCTTGGAAAGTGATGCATGATGCCATCCCTGTATGATGCGTGTTCCTCTTATCGAGTATGGTGACTGCCCCCACGTTTACACTGCGGCGTTCGTGCGTCACTGCGCAACGAACCTGCTATTGGGCAGCACGTGGATGGCCGACCGAGCGCACAGCCTTACCCCACCTCAATCGCGACGTAGCAAAGCGCGTGAGCCTGCGCCCCTAAAGTCACATTGTTGTTCTCCATCAGCGCTCATAGCCGTTCACATAGATACATCCGTGGTTGTATTGCGCCTGGCCTAGACTCCCGCTTTCAACATCATGTCGTTTGTGTACCCTGCTCTTCCAGTTGGCGTAGACGCGATTCGCATTCTGAAGATCGAGGCTGGAGATTTCATGAGTCCCATCGTGGCAACACTTAGCTCAAGATCGTTCAGCGACAGACCAAAATACGTGGCGCTTTCCTATACATGGCGAAACTCGTACCCGGAAAACGCCAATCTTCCAGTCTCTCCCAACGATTCCAGGTCTCCGATTCGATCTCCCAGCCCATCACCGGTGCGGGCAAGGAATAGAGCGTCTACAGGACCAGAAGAAGCCGCATCAAAATCAATTCAGCCACACATGACCGACAAACTGTTTAGGTTGGGCGCCCCGACGCTGTCACCTACTCCGATTGAGCCCAATGAGATTGTGCTCAACGGAGGTCCTTTCAGCATTGGCCACAACCTGCAGCTCGCGCTGCTACACCTTCGTTCCCCATCGCATGCCATCAACATTTGGATCGATGCAATTTGCATCAACCAGGCGGACACGGAAGAGCGCAACCATCAAGTCTCGTTGATGTCTTTTATATATACACGAGCGACGAAGGTCGTGGCATGGCTGGGAACGAAGGACTACCCGCCTATGACTGGTTTATTTCGTTCCATGTCACTTGAATGGAAGGCAGGACAGACGCATCATTTTGGCGCCTCTCTTGCTGGTGTGAACCAGATGCGATACTCGCCGAAGCCAGATCAAGGCACACTCGTACGCATCTTGGAAAGCACGTATTGGAGACGTGTATGGATCGTACAGGAGATGTGTCTTCCACGCGTGCTGGTATTCGTGTATGGATCCGACATCTGGACGTATCAGGATTTCAAGACATGGGCATTGAGGCAGTCCTTGCCCTTTTCTCCAGATGCCCCTGGAGCTGCGTCGAGACTACTGGAGATTAGACAGCTGCGACACACCGACATGATGAGATTCGAAAGTCTTGTCGAAAGATTTGCAAAAAGCGACTGCTCCGAGCTGAGAGACAGGGTGTACGGCCTGCTTGGATGCGCGAACGACATTCAACCATTTGCGGGTCGTGACGAAAGAGCAGATACCCCGACGGCCGAGATGGAGTTGGTCAAATCAGACCCGCAGACATCATCTGAGTCCAGACGAGGCATTGGGTTCCTGAGAGTTGATTACAAGAGCTCGTTCTACAAAATCTGGACTGATGTGGTCAGTTTCGTCTACTTTCGGGCTAAGACGTTCGAACACAACGCCGACCTCCAGGAAGATATCGTGAAAATCCTCAGTGGTATTGAAAACGTAACATTATCACGCTCGGACCTCGAGAGGCAGCTCAGCGTTGTACGGACGGCAGGGATCGTCCAAGGCGCGCTGGGCCAAAATGTTGATGGGTTGGCGAGCGACGGCGATATATTGGTAGGTTCAGCAGAGAATGGATGTGAAACCGGCGCCTGCTAACATTGCTTAGTGCGCAGAGGGAAGTTCGACTATCGAAGCTATAGGATATATAGCGGGAGAGATCGAGCACCTCGGTCCGGATTACATATCTCTGGTTGGATCGTCTTCGACAGCCCAACACTGGACTAGCTACTGGGTTGATCAATACGATCGACAAAGCCTGGAGACATGGAGGTGGATGAACGAAGAGTATACAGCGAGGATATTGGGATACGAACAAGAAGACCTGGATCGCATTCGTTATATCAATGACCGATATGTTCTGGCACACCCCATGATACTGGACCAGGATAGCAGCACTACCGGCTGTAACGGCGACCGGACCGAGGAACGTGCAACTCAAGAAGTCGCTACGACTGCAAGCGACAAGGTCCCACGGATCTGCCTTGGGACAGCATTTCTCATGGGCCTTGTCCCGCCTGAAACCAGGGTGGGCGACGTGATCGTAAGATTCTGGAATTGCAGCGCGGCTATCGTGATGCGACCCACGACAGCACAATCTAGATTTTTTGTGCTCGTTGGGCGCGCAGACGTTGCGCAAGCTGTGTCAAATCCATCAAATGCGTTGTTGTGGGCACCTGATCACTCTTGGGGCTCGGAAGAATCCAAAGTGTCGGCTGGAGCAGTGTCTGTCCGCCTGAATCCGAGGACTCTGCAGAAGATAACCGCTCACATATCCACTCAGCCCGAGAGTATATGAGTAGAGATTGCGTACGAAGTATTCGCGCAGAAGCGACTCTTGTGGTGTGTTTCGTGGACGGCCAAAGTTGTATGGTAACTCGCAGAGGAGAGTCGATCTCGTCTTCACCTCCGTAGACATTCTCGCGAGGTACGCTTGTGGCTCGAATGTCGACGAATGTCTCCTGTGCTATGTCATGGAATCCCTCTTCCCTTTCTTACACAGCTTGTATAAGCACCCATCTCAGGAAGTGACGAAAACAGCCACTATTACAGCCATTTGGCGTTGTTTCCTACACCAAAAGTATGTAGCACCAACGCATGGTCTCTGAGAGGATGTACTGGGCGTGCGCGGCGAAGGCGTTGGTCGGCGTTATTCGTGGACGAGGGGGCTGTCTGGCAACGGTGACGGTAATGGTACAGGGGGGTTTTGCAAAATACTATATACCGTTAGTTCCGCGCAAAGTGCTAGAGAGGTACACTTCTAATTGTAAATGTAGTTGCCTGACTTACATTGCAGCTTGGTTGTGTCTGCGCATGTATCCGTATCCAGGATTCTGATGGTTCGAGCTGCTCAGCGATGTTTGCCAAGCTCTCCACAAAAGAGATCTTAGCTCCCGAGGTCATTCCTAGCGCCCGATTGAACCTCCCTCTTCAGACTTTCGACCTCTGCGAAGATCCACCGCGTTTACTACCTAGGTACATTGAAGACCGCAAAATGGGTCATCATAATCGTCATTTCGCCGGCGATCGCCACGCCTTACAAGGGGCGTGGAGCCCTCCAGACAGCACTGCAAAGTGAGCTGCACGCCGCAAGCGATCCCGAAGTCTCGACTTCAGAGCTAATGAAGATGCACTCATTAGTTTTTGTGAAGAGGATTATGCTGTCACGCGCTATCTAGCAGAATTCATTAACTCTTTGACGAATCTGTTATACGGTGAGTCGACAAGTGTCTCTTAACACGGGAGACTACGGCGAAGATTATTCTACCCATCTTCACCAACGAACGATACGACAGATCTAAACGGCAAGCGCTTGACACTTTCTGACAGTGAATAGTTTATTTCGCACTCCGATACATGTATGGTTCAAGCAGCCGCGGACTCCTCAAACCAAGAGTCGACTTTATGTCCATCTCCCTTCTAGTGCTGGGAATATCGTCATTCCTGTTCCATGCCTCTCTACGCCAAGCACTTCAGTTTGCGGATGAGATCTCGATGCTTGGACTCGCTTGGTCACTGCTTCAGGGTATCGCAACAGTACGAACGTCGTCAGCGAACAAGAAGTACATTGAAGCCTGTCTTGCAACTGTGTTCCCCCTCTTCTCGGTTTTCTATGTGTGGACGGGAAAGATCATATACCATGTGTCGGGATTTGCAAGCGTTATAGTCCTGATCGTGATACGCGGTCATTACCTGTTTCATTGGCTCGAGCCACCTCTTCCTATAGCTAAACGGGCTGGTTGGAGATCCCGAGGAAGAAACGCATTGATAATGCTCTTGGTTGGCTATCTCTTATGGAATATTGATCTCGAATATTGCGCAGAACTCAGAAAGCTGAGGCAGCGGATTGGAATGCCATGGGCCTCATTCTTGGAGTTGCATGGGTGGTGGCACATCCTTACTGCTATTAGTGCCAGTCAATTCATGGATATCGTGAGGGAGCTAAGAAGAGAAGCTGCGGAGGAGAAGGCCGATTAGGTTATGATGTAGCCAGTAGTCTTGGGAAGAGGGGGTTTGTAAGTAGGAAGTTATGAAAGACGTAATAAGGAAGTTGGATTACGTATGCATTGATACGGTTAGTGTTAATGGTTAGTTGTATACGCCCTCAGTATTTGCAAGTCTAGAATGTTGCGTTTTATTAGTGTATATGTTGCAATCTAGCTATGGGACTAAATCCTTTGTAGCTATGTTGTCCCCACCCGCTTCGTCCGCCTCGTCTCCAATGTGTTCCGTGAAGTTGTGTAACGGAAGCTAGGTACGCGACTTCAACAGCCGCGGCTGTGATAGGTGACGTGGGGAGAGTGGGAGGTAGCGAATGGTTTCCTACATTAAAACACTAGCGCCGATACCGCCGTAAACCGTTGCAAGTGAATAGTCGGGGAACTGCTGCAGCATTATATGGAGTGCGACGAACTAGAGGCGGATGTTCATGAGTTTGCGCAAAGAAAGTGGGAGCCGCTGGCTGAAGAGACGAGGATGCAGAGACGCATGTAGGCGATTATAGTATGCTCGGCTCACACTTCACTCCAAGGGGGTCCATCTCTGGCAAGCCCAGCCTTCTTGAAGCTTGCGAAGCGTCCAGCAGCTCGTCAAAAGAGCTGTAGTCGCTTGTCGTAGTATCCGCTGGCTTGGATGACGCGTTGCTCTTGTACCTGTATGTGGTTGATATTCTTCGCCTCGAACCTTGTCAATGGTGGAGAAACCAGGCTTTTACCTCTCTCTAGGGTGTGATTCGTGGAAGTCGCGCTTGTCTTGTCGCACAGATAAGGACAGTCGTGCAGCTTGTGGCTGTCATGCATGCAGCCACCACGCCGTATGCATATCTTTCAGCCTCGCCACAATCTCAGCCTTGCATGCTTACCATGGAAGATATAGCCGCCCTTAAGCCTCTGATCTTTCTTGGAATCGTTTGCGAAAACCAACAGCCTTGCAACTAGCGCTTAGCAACGAAACGCCGTTTTGTGCACGGATTAAGAACATGGCTCCTAAGGCCCCAGCTAAGAGTCTGTCCAGCAGGATGCGCGGCTACAAAGCGATACTGATAGCCTTGAAGTAGTTACTTGGCGGTCACCTCTAGTTCAAACTGACAATGCCATCAGAGAAAGACTCGTGGTAGTCGCCAAGAATATATACGCTAAGGTCAGACACCGTCCAGCTGTGGCGACCCGACCGGGCTTGAAATTCGCCGACTATTGGATGTTAGCCATTCGTGTGTTTGCCATCGGAATCGTAGTCAGCGGAATCTCGCTCGGAGCGATGCGCACATACATCTCCATAGGCCTGAGCCGTGTATTCGGGGAAGAAGTAGATGCGGATCTCAAGCTAGCCTTTCTTGGTTTCTTTAACAAAAGCCTCGATGTCCTGTTGGTGAGCTCTTTAGAATATATGGCTTCATTCTTTATCACAGTCTGGATGGCTCAGACGCCTGTAGTGGGTGATAGGCGTGGTGTGAAGTACAGCGACTTTGGTTTGAGAGAGGAGTTGACGAAGCCGTGGATG
>Ga0265797_10006990_pt1 | contig 15658 bp, 15 predicted proteins | sample P2T30metagenome_FD_192433 | JGI IMG/M metagenome (GOLD analysis project Ga0265797, IMG submission 192433) | Plant litter microbial communities from East Loma Ridge, Irvine, California - P2 T30 | ecosystem: Environmental > Terrestrial > Plant litter > Unclassified | place: USA: California... | reverse complement strand
TGCCAGTCGGACGGTATAGAGACTGGGAACGAGGGGTTATCTTCTAATGGCTTGACGAGTTGAATCCTTACTTGAGGGCATTCATAGCTCTCGTAGCGATACGGGGTTGGCTTGTGTGGGATGATGCGATGGTTCCCTTCCCTAGCTGTGTGCACAAGACATTCCCAGAACGTTTCTCCATCGCTGTAATACAAGAGCCTGGGCGATAGAAGCCGTTCTTGAAGTGCCCAAGCTCTTTGACAAAGCGGTGCAGTCCTGAAAACATGTGCTCTTGTCTTTTCGAGACTGTTGGCGTTGTTGAGCGATGGCATCTCTGCTGATGCTAGGCCATGTCGTTGGCCCAGCATTCCATGACCACAGTCAGGAGAACTGAGAGCATACAGGGTCAGATACGACAGTCGGTATATGTCGCCCATTTTGGCCGCTTCTCTTGACCAATCATCTTTGCAATCCTGAAGTATGCAAAGGCTATCTATCCAGAGGTACTGTATGCCCAACTTCCGAGTTATGATTACCGCATCACGGTAAAGTTCAGGAAAGGATGCCATAGATATACCCATGCACCTCTCTTTTAGTGTGGCAGTAGTTGTAGTAAGCGGCTGCTTGCCTCCCCAACAGTGGCTGAGTGTCATATATGGGGCATGATGATGATCCGAGACGTATAGGTATGGCGTTTCTGTGCCAACGTCAATCACTCTGGATGGTAGCGGCGAGTGATTGCCTTGGTAACAACTATGTCGTTCATCGCACCTTCCAACCCACTCCTTCACCAAGTCGAAACTAGCCTCCGAAGATGGATCTAGAGCTACGTCGCGAGTGTGTCGCCCATAAATATACGAGATGTAGCCTGCCGCGCAAAGTTAGTATTCAATGAATATAGAGTTTGGCACAGGCGACATACTCTTGCCTCTAAGTTGATCAAGGAATCCACTACTGGTTTCGGTTCGCTCAGCAAACCATAGCAAAAGATGGTGTGTGCGAAGATCATCAGGCCGGTGATGTTTGGGTGGGTTTTCGAAGTCGGCTTGAGATTGCCGAAATTGTTCATTTACTGCATGACAGAGCCAACAGCCTTTTGAACCAGATACTTTGAGTTGTGCTGCATTGTCAAAGTGTTGCATTCTGCGATCTTGAGGCGTGTATCTCAAGAGCTGGCATCGCCAGCACAATCGCAATCCGATAATCGGCCGGGTGTAACCGTTTTTCAAGGCTGTTTCGAAATCGAGCGAGAAGTATCTGTATAGACGTTTGTATAGACCGTGGATGACGTATATAAATGCTAACAAGCATGCATATGGAAAGAGTATAGCCCCTGATTGAATAGCTAAGAGGGTTGTCAAACCTGTGCGGATGTGCAGCATGTGCTTGATGAGGCCATTACTTCGCGCAGAGAGGCCAGCATCCATGGTGGTCAGGCACGATAGACAAGGTCGGAAGTGGTATCGAAAGACATGTTCTCCCGTCCTTGACTTGCCTGGGTTCGCGGATCCACGATTAGGTTCGTTGATCATTCAGCTGGCAAGGCAGCCGCCGCTAGACCGTGATGGGTTAAATCGTCCACGCATTGTTTCACACTAACCATCGTGGCTGTGTCTTACCGCAAAAGCAACTGCGCCTTGCCAGCGCGCGTCAGCTGAACTGATTCCTTGTCTGTCATCTAGATCGTGTGCTAAATGTTTGCGGGGACTCTTTACTCACGTTTCGGGTAACCTTTCCACACAGCAGGACATCCGTGTCGAGGGACCGTCATACTCCACCGAAGCACGTCAATCAGGACATGCTCCACGAACGATAATATTCTTTCAAGATCTATGGCACTCATTTTCACTGAGTTCGTACGGCATATGCGCAGCCTCAGAGTACAGTGGCATCACTATCTGCACGCTCAACTGCTCTTGGTCGTGGTTCTTGCTTCAATATTCTTCTTTATCCCCGGTAGGAAATATTTCTCGAGGCTCTTCAGCTGGCATCTCTTCGGTATATTGACACGGAACAGTCTCAGAGCAGTATGCGCCTCTTGACAAGAGGAGCTGGGGTGGATGGGACGAGCGCGCAGACACGGAGAGATGCTACAAGCAGGAACGGACAGCAACTTTGCTAGCTTTCTGGCTCGGCGTGTTCGGTGCAGACCATTGGTATGCGCGTCACTGGGTTTTGGCTGTCTTCAAGATGGCTACTCTTGGTGGCTTGGGTATCTGGGCTGTCATCGATGTAAATTTGTGGATTGTTGGCGGATACTATGGAACTCCTGGGTGCCCCGGTGGTAGCAAGAAAGAATGGGCTTACTGAGAAAATATTAGACCTGTCGATGCCGAAAACATATCCTACACAATCTTCACTAAGCATTCGTGTGGGGATTGTGCGTTGAGAAACTCAACTAGGTAGAAATCAACTTCGTTCACGCTTGCCGATGAGTAAGCTCAAGTTGTTCAATTTCCATCGTGCTTGAGGCCCTGGCACTGTTCACAGGGTCTTTTTTTCTGATAGCGTTACGTCTCTTGATGGTTAGATGCATATGTTGCATAATATTAGGTGTATCTAGGACTTGTACAATGTTCGAGGACGAAGACGGGTTGCGATGCGTCGGCGGATGCGCTTGCAAAGTGGGCCATGACGCACTTCCCCAATTTGCGGCTCTACTGATCTACGTCTCTTGTTTAACGAACCAAGACCTCTCTAATAAATCTCCGATTGAAGATGTTGTCGCTGCACTTCTAGATTGTTTCCCGATGCGATTTCTCACAAAGTTGATCGCTTCCGATCTTGGCCCCCAAAAGTCACGAGATCAACGTGGCCGCCCGGCGCCGACATGACGTATCATGTCATACCACAATTTACCCGAGAATTATCCATGACACCTCTTCTATACGACTCTAGTTCGTTTTAAAACTACCCCACATGAGGCAGTATCGCTGTTTTTCGACGCTCTTGGTCGCTTTCGAGACTTTCAAATCGTCAGCCTTGTGAAGTCACGGCAACTACAAATGAGATATCGCAGCACACCAGAAGTTATCCTTGTATCCTTCCTCCTTTGCAATCCCAGCATAGAAAACTCTAAGAACGAATATGGAACTATGCAGCGTCTGCTCGCAACTCGACCCATTCCTTCGGCGTCGAGAAGAACGAATCCTTGGTCCATATGACGACCTGCTTCTCAAGTCTCAGAGTCTCGGGTCCGGTCGGGCTGGCTGCGGTGGCTGCGCATTCTTTTGTATCGCCATTCGAAACTCAGCAAGATGGTGCGATCGCATACCGGAATTATCGGGCAGCATTATAGTCCTAGATCTTGATGGCTTGCACGTGAGGGCGTCGTCTGGACCGATAGATTTCCTGCATGAGCGACTAGACTTTGGCCTAACCCTCAGCACTTTTATTGTAGAAGAGGCGACAGGTGTGTTGCAATACAACTGGGCGCGATTCGATTATTGATTCAAGACCATTTAGATCTTCAATCATTCAACAACTTCCCACACATGCGGCTGGTACCCTCCGATCCGCGTGAAAACAGCTGCTTCACTCTGATAAGCCGGTGGATGGATCAGTGCACGAAGCATTCTGACTGCTCTCCGCCGGTCCCAGTTGAACTTCCAAAGCGGGTCATCGAGATTCCAGTCGACCCTCTTGCATCACCTAAACTGCGGATGACCAATGGTGCATTGGGCAGATACGTAATTCTGTCCCACTGTTGGGGTACTAGAGGACTGACGACACTCACAAACTCGCTGTTACCTCATTACCAGGAAGGTATTAGGCCTGAGCTGCTGCCAAACAGCTTTAGGGACGCGATCGAGATCACACGACGGTTAGGCTTTCAATACCTTTGGATAGATGCGTTATGTATCATTCAAAACGATGCTGAGGACTGGGCCGAGGAAGCGGCGAAAATGGCTTCTTACTATGGGCTTTCGACTCTGATGATTTCCGCAACTGCTGCTGAAGATAGCAGTAGAGGGATTTTGAAACCTCGGGACGCACTTCGGTCGCCAATCTTAGGTATAAGAAAAAGGTTTTTTCTATGCCAAGATCTACTCCGCTCAGGCATCGAGATTGACAGGTCTGTCTTGGCTACACGTGGCTGGGCTGCGCAAGAGAGAATGTTGGCACCCCGGGTATTACACTACACGAAACAACAGATGATCTGGGAATGTGCAGAGGGTTTGTTCTGTGAAGCTTTCAGCGATACTAGAGTCAGAAGTGCTGCGCGTGCGGGGTATTGTAAAGCTAAGTGCCAACAATTTGTCACCGAGGCTTTGAGTCAAGAAAATACAGTACCACGCTACCAAGATCACAACGCGAAGATGCAGAAACGCAGCTTCGAAAGTATATCCTTGGACCGAATCGAAACATGGCATCAATGCGTTGGAATGTACTCATCTCGTTCCTTGACAGTGCCGACAGATAAACTTCACGCCATCGCCGGTGTCGCGAGAATGCTAAATCACAGTGGTCAACTCGGAGGGTATCTGGCAGGAATCTGGAGCATGCGCCTAGCAGTAAGCTTAGCTTGGAAGAAAGAGTCGAAGATGCTCTCTTCACCGCCTTCATACACAGCGCCTAGCTGGAGTTGGGCCGGTGTGGAAGGTGAGGTGAAGTGTGGATTCGACTATCCACAAACACCTTGCGATGATGCCGACAAGTCGTGGGCTAAGAGATGGTATCCCAAGTTGACTGAGCAGCACATGATACTTCAGAACGAGCACAATATTTACGGCGCTGTCCTAGAGGGTTCCTACATCACTGTGGAGGGCGCATGCCTCGCGCTTGCAGACCTTGGTCAGTTTCTCAGAGAGGTCGATCGGATTTACTCCAGAAATTTGCCGTTCCATAGTCATAGGATCCTTCTCGATAGAGAAGACTGGCTATACGATCCGGCGACCTACGATTGCTGTATGTACCTGATAGGTGTTCCAGCTCATGATGGATTCATAGATTTGCTATTGCTTAGCTGGCTCGACCGGGAGGCTAGCGTTGCGCAGCGGGTTGGAATAGCGGAAATACGGCCACGGCGGGTTGAAGAGGACAGAGAGCCATTATTTAGTATGTTTGAGGCTGCCAATTGGGAAAGACGAACACTGAAGTTGGTGTGAGATATTCTATGCCAGGAGCTACGAGCTATTTACAATCCGATGCCTTCCTCCTGCTGCACCATCTAGCATTTGAAAACAGCCGGTCCGGGACTTGTGTACGTCTTACTCCCAGTGTACAAGTTGTACAAAATCCCCGCATCATTCTGCTTATACGCACCAGGGAAAGAAACCGTCGCCGGCGTCTTACTCGCCTCCCCACCCGTAACATTAATCTGCGCACACTCCATATAAAACTGCGCGCCCATGCTTGAACTGGCCGAATGCAACGCAATCAGTTCACCCCTCAGCAGATACTGTCCCGGAGCAATGCACTTGGGAATCGTAACCGTCTGCACGCCCTGGTTCGCAATCAACCGGTCAACGCCCCATTTCGAGCCGTCAAAGGCGTCCTCGCTGATCTTGAACCAGCCTCCGCCGATACCGGAATCGGTCTTTGCGTCGCTGACTTTCTTCATGTAGGCCATGACGGGTCCCTTGTGGCTTGAATCGATGACGTCGCTAGGACCGGAGGTCAGGGTGTGGCGCCATGTTAGTTTCGCGGTGCTGCCGGCTTGTAGGGTGATGACGGTGGAGGTTTTCGCGGTGGGGTTTGGGCCGCCGTTGCAGACTATGTCGTTCGAGGAAACGTCGTTTATGGGCTGCGAAAGGGTTAGATGGAGAGCAACGGGTCTTGGGGGAGCAAGAGATTTACACCGTCGTATGTGGGGACGCGGACACCGTCTCCTACTGCGCCGCCATTGACACTGAGGAAGATGGTGTGTGCGGATGTTGAAGTAGCTGCTGCAGCGAGAACGAGCGATGTAGAGAGCTTCATTGTAAAGGTTGATGTTACTTTGGCTGGAGTGCTGGTGTTGAGCTCGATGCTGTGATGTTCATGTCATTCGCGTTGCTTATAACTAACTTCTCCACGCCACCACCCAAGCCTCGGACTCAAACCCAAGGTTTGCAGATATATTACATGCCCGATGATGTCGCATCGATGTTTCCGAATGCGTACAAGTTCCACTTCACTACCCCAGGCAACGGAGCATTTCCTTCGTGTCCACCAACTGCATACCGTGCCACCACTTCACACACCCCAACCACGTGCTACCACCCGGCGCTATACTTTCCAAAACCCGGATCAGCCAGGCCGCATCGCTGTAATTGCAACGCGATTAGATTAAGCAATGTATTAAGACGTGTCGAATGTTCTTCGAAGGGCTTAAGCGAGCTTGACTTTAGCCAATGGCTTAGCCGTGTGTAAATTGCAGGGTCGAAAAATGCCAAGATACCCGGGGATAGAGTGCCGCCTCATATGAAGAGGCTTGCTCACGTCCTGGTTGACGCATTGCCGCTAGTGTAGAAGTGCCGACCGGATCGCGATGTGTGGGTGTCTGTCGAGATGGTAGACCACATGTGATGCACTCAGAGAAGCGTGATATCCTGAAGTTCGATATCCTCCATAGCCATTACTTCCCCCTTCATGACACCATGAACGTATGCTTCGCCCAAAAGCTCGAACTTCTTGCCATCCCCTTCAACTTGGATCTGCCTCATCACAAAAGGTACACATGCTCGATCGAATACAGCGACCTTATCACCGACTTGCACACCTCTCGGCACTAGCGCAAAGTAGCCCTTCTCGGTTACAGCAAATCGCCGCATCTCTAAGGCGGCCCGGAGCGCCGTATTCAAGTCTTCCAAGATCTTGGCTGGCTTCCTCGTCTTGAGACTGTCGAGGTTGAAGTAGCCTTTCTGCCGCCGGATGCTCATAGTCTGGCCGGGAAGGGAGAGAGATTTTCCTGTCGTGGCATCGAGAATTAAGCCAAAGACCTCGCTGTGATCCGCGGAGGGAGCTAAGACGCCTGTGCCATCGCGTCCTGCCAGTAGTGTGTGTAGAAAGGCCTCGTAGGTTGAAGTGCCTAGTAGGAGGTAGGTCTGTGTTCGACCTGCACCCATGACCAGCTCCGCGTAGGATCTCAAATCACTGTTGCTCAGCGGCGGATTGGTGATATCAAGGAAAGGGTCGTTGCTAACATTGCCTATGATGGCAATTGTATCGACGACCTTACCACAGAGCGTGATCTCGCGTTTGTCATCGCTCAAGACCACTTTGGGTAGCTGCGCGCCTGTGACGGGTCTACCGCCCGCACAATATAGAGCCCAAGACTTTGTCAAGTAGCCCAGGGCTTTTGTCACACGAGGTGCGCTCCAATCTGGTACCCATGATGGCCGAAGCGGCTCCTCGTGGTCGACGCAGCTCAGCAGCTCGTATATACGCAGCGGAATCTCCGTCAGGCAGGCGTTGTGGTATACCTCTCTGGTGGATCCTTTATAATCCGGTACGACGGTCGAATCTGCTATACCCAGTACGCCGTAAATCTTGTCTTTCGGCTCGGTCGCCTGAGCATACCGCGTAGACTCCAGGATAGTCAGTAAGGCTTCTTTTTGGACAAGTGTCAAGCCGTGCAGGCGATCAGCTTGTATCGAATTGACTACCGTCGCCCCTTGTGGTGGCAGCGTCCAAGCATTGGTAACCTCGCCGTATTTCTCCTTCAGCACAACATCTGCTGTTAGCCAGCTGAGAATGTGGGTTTCTCTCAAGTCGTAACACCACGCTGCAAAGTCATCCCAGCAGACCTCTGCCTTGCCGCATTTTACAAACAGGTTTCTTGAAAGAACAGCTTCTTGAATGGTCCACAGCCTGCCAAACCAGGGTCGCCGGAGGAATTGGCGGACTGCCCACCATGCTCGGTCATCGCTGGGTGGAAAGTCCAGCCTCGAAAAGTCGGCGGGCGTTACTTGCGCATCGGTCCCTTGCAGACGCACGTAGACGGTTTCCATCAAGTCTAATGCGAGGGCCGGGTCCTCTCCGTTTTCGTCGCCGAGCCATATAAGGGTTTCCGTCGCATGTGTGTATATCATCCCCATGAGTGGGATCTGTTGCACCTTCTCTGCCTTGTCTTCCTGGTTGATGCAGATCTGGTCCGCCCACATGACCACACTATGCTGAGTGGAGCGCATGTGTTCCAAGGCCCCTGCGAGGGTTGCTGTAATCTTCAACTCACCATGCTCGAACGCTACTGTGTGGTCAAAGACGGGTGCGCCCCAGACATAGCTCAGTGCGGTAAACCACACAGGTCCCCCTGTAACAAGCGAAACGGCATGGTTGGTATGCCTCGTGAAGGTCAAGGTTCTCCTGCTTGTGTTTGCTGGATTGTCGAAAGGCTGAGTATATTGCTCCTCTCTTGCAGGATGCGAGAAGTCGATGCTAACTGTGTGTAGAGCTCCTTTAAGTGGACTTCCGGGTTCTCCTGCATATAACTCCAAGACGCGTATTTCGCCGTCTATGAGCGGTTGATAAAGCTTCGACGGGGGCACATTAGGTCGCTCGCCCCCCTGAGACCTCTTCTCCGCCACAAAATCTCTGACATGCGTTTGTGCAATCTCATCTAGCCGGCCGTCAACACCGGCGGGGCCTTCGAGCGTAGCGGGCTGGAATACAGCCGTCTTGGAGAGAGCAGAGTAGAAGCAGTTGCAGTCATCTGACACATCACGAGTTAGTAAGCGATACCGGCGTACTGAGCTGGGCGGAAGCACTGCACCTTGCGCATTCGTTGCGCATGGACAAGTCGAAGCATGCTCGATATGTGAATAGGACTTTTTATAACTAGCCATATTGTTGTAGTGGTGATGCTGGAACTGAGGTGGGAAGTGAGGTCGCAGTTTCAGCAGGTACGACAGTCGGGCCTAGGCCCGACTCGGAGTGGGGGCCATTATGAATAGGCAGGAGCTGGCGACATCAAATGTTTGGGAATGGTTTATACATTACTTCGCTGTCGTTAACAACACCCGATACGGCTGCTTCAGTCCGCAAGTCCAAGAAACTGAGTGATGCCGTGACCCGGGGCCTGCCCGCCCTTGTTCTTCTTTCTCTTCTTGCGCTTCTGCTTTGGCTCGTCCTCTTCGCTGCTATCATCCATATCCTCGTCGCTATCACCATCATCCTCGCTCTCGTGGTCTCGCTTGCCATTGGCAGGCTCCTCATCATCTTCATCATCTTCATCAACGTCCTGCCAGGTCTTCTCTCCCCACACTTTGACGGTCTTTCCACCGCTGCTTATCATGCGACCAGTAACGTCGAAGCCGAGACCAATGACGCTCTCCTTGGCCAGCTCGTCATGCTTGAGCTCCGAGACAATCTTATTCGGGCCGAGCTTAGCAAATCGAATGTCTCCGTTGCCCAAGCCTACTGCGATGTGCTTGCCGCCGGGTCCAACACCGTCTGGTACGACAGTGATGGAATCCAGACTCTCGCCGCCTCCCTTGGAGCGGTCGACGATGATGCGCTCGTCTTGGTCGTCCCATACTCCGCGCTCCCACAGTGTGAGAACACCGTCGCCTGCACCTACTATGACCTTCTCACCTACACTCGAGCCCTTCTTTGGTAGCCCGGTGACAATGGTGGAACAAAGCAGCTCCTCCTCTTGGTCCTCACTGCGAACCATGACTCCTCTCCGCAGATCGGTGACTGCCAGTGTGCTGCCACCTGTTGTGACCCATTGCTTGCTGAAGCCACTGGTACTCGCTTGCGTGGGTGGTAGAGGTGTGAGGGAGGAGACGTAGTCATCGTGCGGACGGTGTGAGTTTTCGGGCTTCAGGGAGACCTTTTCGCCACCCTTGAGGTTCCTAATGTCGTAGATGTGCAGTGCGCCGGAGTCGGTTGTGAGGATGAGCGATTGCGGAGAAAGGGCGTAGACGAGCGTAGGCGCATCGATGCCACCATTGGCGCTGTGAAGTGTTAATGATACTCACGTGATTCTTGCAATGTCGCTACTCACGGATCTAGCGGTACAGCAATCTTCGCAGTGACCTGGCCGGTCATGGAGTCTGCGACCTTGACGATGCCATCTGTTCCTGCCGAGTACAGCGACGTACCATCAACGCTGTATCCGAGTGTTCGACAGCTTCCCTTGTGTCGCCGTGTGCGCCAGACATTGTCTATGGTACCAAAGCCTTTCTCCGAGGCTGGCGCCGTGTCATCGTCGTCGTCGTCGGTCGCGTCAGAAGGCAGCCTGAAAGTCTGGACATGGCCGCTAGCCAAGCCTACAGATATAACGGGCTCTTCTGGATGTATCGCTTGCACAAAAATATCGTGCTCCACTGGGAGCGCGCACAAGTTCTCGAACATCTTTGGGCTAAGGATGCTGTGCAGTTGAGAATGCTCTTCGCGACAGCTTCAACATTTTTTGTGGAGCCGCGGCTGGGGCCAGGGCAGCTACAGCCGATGGCCTTGGCAGGTACCTCTTGCACGTGGGCGACCTTTCACTTCCAACACCGACATCGCGGCCGTCTCGGTCCTGATATCTTGACTGCATGTGCACTAGACATGCTCACTCAATCCTTTTGGGTTAACCGTGTCCGACAGCGAGATGCCATCTCTTGTCGCAATCTAACATAAGCACCGAAGTGGTCGGATACCACATATCCAATTTCCCATTGTACTTCTTCGGAATCAAGCTCCTCCATATGGCTTCCATGGATGTCAGAAGCAGCTTCACTTATTCCAGTCAATACGTTCCCCAAGAGGTTTGACAGCACCGGAAACCGGGTTCGTGGACCACAAGTTCTCCATGTGCAGCATCGTGAGCACGTCGAATGAGTTTTTCCTCCCAATCACGGCCATACCATACACCACGCTTCGTCTCCACCACGCTTTTGATCTTCATCGGCCCATCGCAAGACGTCCTTGGCCACCGACGCGACAGGAAGGTCGACTTCCTTCCGCATGCGCCAGACCCCGTCAGGCAATGCTGCCGAATCACGTTTGCTAATGATTGGTTACCAGCAATATAAACGGCTCTTCCCCATGTTCACCGTTGTACAGCCGGCGCAAAGACATCCGACAACACGCATGTCTTAAATAAACGCCATGAACCAATGTTCTCCCACTTGACAAGCGTTGAATTTCCTTGCAATAATCTAATACTTGATCTGCCCAACATGCTTGCGCCATCGCTTCTCTACGGTCTTCTGGCCGCGGCCTCTTCGGTCAACGCGTATCATCACGCGAAGACTATCAACTACACTGTCGTGACCGGTATCTTCCAACAAGACGACAACACCACCGACCCTTCGACCTTCGATTTCCTGAGCAGCAACTTTGGTCTAATTAACCGAACCTACCCAAGCGACTCTTCCTACCCAAATCGCAAGCACGCAACCCAATGGCAGCGTCTCGCCCACTACCTCTCCACCTTGAACAAGAAGGCACCGCGCAATGAGCGCTACACCCTCTTCTTCATGGGCCGCCACGGTGAAGGCTTCCACAACGCCGCTGAGTCCTACTTTGGCACCCCAGCGTGGAACTGCTACTGGTCCGAGTTAGACGGCAACGGCACCGTCACGTGGGCTGATGCGCAGCTCACAGAACCCGGTATCGAGCAAGCCAAAGTTGTAAATACCTTCTGGAAACATCTCATCAAGGACGAAAAGATATCTCCGCCCGAGACTTTCTATACGAGTCCTTTGCACCGCTGTCTCGACACTGCTAAGCTTAACTTTGAGGGTGTGCCTCTTCCGCGCAAGAACCCCTGTGTGCCTGTCGTCAAGGAGTTTCTGAGAGAGGGTATCAGTGCGCATACTTGCGATCGCCGTCATAGCAAGTCTTACATCAAGAAGAACTTCCCCGGCTTCAAGTTCGAGAAGGGGTTTGCCGAGGAAGACCCATACTGGACTGAGCTTTTCGCGGAGCCGCGCGCAAACCAGGATGCGAGGTCCAAGGTTGTGCTCGACGATATCATCAGCAATGATGATAGCACGTACATCTCCATTATCTCGCACTCTGGTGAGATTGGAAGTCTGCTGCGGGGTAAGCTTCCTCTTCCTTAGTTTGGTGATAACTTTTTTTACTAATGACGACGTAGTTCTCGGTCACCGTGAGTTCCGTCTTGCGACTGGAGCTGCTATCCCGGTTCTGGTCAAGGCAACGACAATCAATGCTCCAGCGCCGCCTACGACTACGCTTCCGTACACACCTCAGAAGACATGTGCTGTGCCGCCGACTATCCGTGACTCGAGCTGCAATGACTGCTCGTGCTGTACGTGAACGGGCGTTATTCGCACAGGAAGTAGTAGTTCTGTATATACTTGAAATCAGATAAGGAATGCAATCTATGCAATGTGATATACCTACTCGCCTCAGCCTCGTGGGAGCTGTGGTCCAGAACCGTCTCTCCAAGTCTTGACTACATTCAATCTCGCTTGCCGGCCGTCTCGCCACCTCGGCTATCTCAGCATACTGTATACTCATCTTCACTTGTAGAGGCCCAGGACATCCATGCTATTTACCACATTTTCGATCAACGACAAGGGCAACACGTCGATGTGTCCAAGATTCCGGAGCCATCTAACTCTTATGATCGTCCTCCGATCTGCTAGCCTCCAACATGTCATCAAGCTAAAATGCACGCCAGCCGGCTGCCACACTCACCAATCTCCACAAAAAACCCAGATGCTTCCAAATCACCAGCCCCATATATAGATGAACCGCGGTTCCCAGGCATCTGTCATCTGAAACCCATGGTCATGTACGTCGTAAATCTTCCCCCACCGCCACCGCGCGGCGAAAAAGGCTGGAAGAAGACCGGAGCAACGCTAGCTCACTGCCGCTCAGTCAAGAATCGGGTTTAACCTAGCGTACCAAACGGACCTTCTGGCCGGGAGTTGGAATTATGTAGCGGGAAGGAAGGGCCTGGCTTCAGCGTTGGGTCTGGTGCAGAGCGGGCGATGCTAGCGTACCAAGATCGCGATCAAAATCGGGCCTTTTGCGCCCCGAGTCTGCGTCGTCTGAATACGATTGGCGGAAGTATGTATGTATGGGATCGGAGGAGGGACTAATATGCACGGGTGGTGGTAGAGGGAGAAACGTTAAACGACGTCGGTTCCCAAGCGAAACGAGGGTGCTAGGTGGTATGGAGACTAGATGACGGGACGGCGGTGGTTGAGTGATGATGGGAGCGGATAGCGTACCAGGTCAAAACAGCGCACTAAATCTCCCTTTCATCAACATGACGGAGCTATTCGACGACATCACTAATCGGTCAAATCCGTTGGTGTGTCGTGGTGCGAAAAGAAGGTTTGCATGGTCGGTTGTTGGTATGGTAGCCTCAACGGTTGATCGCTCGATTGGTGCAAGGATGTAGTCGTCGATCTAGCGTTTGTGTAGAGCATAGGTGCGACGTTGACCGGTCGGTGGTGTTCGGCGGGTTCTCTTGGCTGGAATTATCAGATGTTGGGGCTGGTGGTTTGGACGTTGATGATCGTGAAGCGATTACAGTTGTGAAAGGGGTAGTTGAGATGATCGTAAAGGCAGGTGCAATGGGTGCTAGCTAGCTTACGTTTACTTGTGTGTCGTTCTGAAGCCTTGCGAGACTGCGGCAGTTTGTTGTTCGCGTTCGCATACAATGCTTTTTAAGGTTGCGGCATCCTAGTGTCTGGTGTCACTGAGATGTCATCGCGGGGACTTGGAATAGCACACACCAAGGTACTCGCCCGGACGGCAGTCGACATCTAGCAAGTTACTGACTTGTCCATAATCATCTGTCACATCATGCCTTTGAGTATGCTAGGATCTTTACATTGTTCATTAGGTAGAATATGCTCATGTATACAGGGGTATAAAAAACTGTCATGTCGCTTTTGTAATGTACAAGGATGGGGTATAACATAAATGGTGGTGATCATGCACCTGTGTTTCGCGCCTTGATGCTGATAAATTCCAAGGTCAACCAAGCGAGTCAAGTATAGCTTGCGACTCAAGCCGCTGTGGGGCGGATGGATTCCAGATTGTTTGCGATTACCGAGACGAGTCTTCGGTGTCCTTTTTCGGCTCTGGATGAACCGTGTGTCTTGTAGCCTAGGTCTTGCTTCTTTCGTAGATCCAAAGCCATGGCGCTCGTGGCGGTCATGTTCGTTCGCAGTTACAAGGGCAAGCGAACATGTGGGGGATCGCATCACTTTGGATATGCGAAAATGGTGTTGGTGTTGCTTCCTTGAGACACCTTCTGTCTATGCGGCAATCTTGATCAAAGCTGAAACGCAACGACGTAATGTCCGTCTTTCAGGATCAGGGGCAACCCCAGACGGCTTCGTTGAGATGATTTGAGGAAAGTGATTGTGGGTAGATTGCTGAAATTCATCATCTGTATGGTGCAGACAGAACCGATCCCCTCTCTTCATCCGTAATGTAGAATGACTTTGACACCAAGATGCCGTTCTGGAAATTATCCTCCTCACTGCTCCTTGAGCTCTTGATCCTCAAACTCCTTTGACTATCGTTGTCTGAATTGTCGACGCGCGTGCTCTTCTTTGAATTGGGAGGAGCGCCGGTGCCACCGAACCAGTTAGGCGATTTCGGGAAGGATGCATCTCGCGTTATTTCGTCGTCGGAAGTGCGTGTTTGCACAGTGGCTGAGAGTTTGTACATGTCGGGCCGGAGTTTGTCGGCTTTGGAAGCGGGGGCGGCGTTACCGGGTAAAGGGGCAGACATGCCGTATGCGGAAGGTCGATATGCGCCAGATGGGCGCGTAGAGAGTCCAAGTTTGTGCATGGCAATGAAGAAGAGTGGGCGGAGAGTCGCAAGGCTACCAGCTGTGATAGCAAGGCCTTGTTCAACCGATGACCAGATAGCGATATCAGTCGTCGACCCTAGTAGAGTTAGTACTTGGTAACGACAGTAGTTAAGGGGAGACATACACAGGAAGTCAGGTGCGTTGAAGTAGTGGATGAATGGCAATCGCGCGATGACCGCCGCACTCGCAATGCAGCCCATGGTGATCAAAGGAATCAAAGCGACCTTAGTCCTCCTCTTCAACTGCAAATGCCATACCAAGAAGCCAGGAATAATCGCGAAGGTGAAGTCGGTGATGATGCTGAACACACTGTAGACATAGCCAAGCGCGGAGATGACAGTGTTGTCAACGCACTTTCCTTGTTGCGAAGTGCGATCCCACATGTAAGAAACCGGGTAGCACTGGAACAGACAAACGAAGAAAAAGGCGCCTCCAGCGATGACCGAGACACACATTGCACTCCAGATGATCCTGATGTTCTTAGTCCAGGTCGCAAACATGACTTGCATGTGGATTTACTCACCATGTATGGATTTTACGAATACTAATCCGTAGGAGAAGGAACCCGATAGAAATCTTCGCGCATATCATGGCTACGGAGTAGAACAGATAGCAAAAATACCAGGCATGCCTTGCCTTCTGTATGCCGTCGGTAGACAGATCGTGGTGGTGGCGTCCGGTTCCATAGTGTATACCGATGCAAGACGAAGTTGAGTAAGAGATGAAGAAGAGCTGAACATCTAGTCAGGCCGTGCCCCAGTTATTTGGTCAGTCCACACTTACTGTTGCGAAGACCATTAACCAGTCATCTCGGCCAAATGCCTTGACCATTTTGACACGAACAAATATCCTCAATGCACAAGCCAGGATCGCAGTGGTGGTGAAGGCGATGTTGACTGCGAGCAGCTCAGGCCCTCTGTTTGGAACAGCCATGGTGATGTTGGTATGTTGTCGAAG
>Ga0265797_10006988_pt1 | contig 15660 bp, 14 predicted proteins | sample P2T30metagenome_FD_192433 | JGI IMG/M metagenome (GOLD analysis project Ga0265797, IMG submission 192433) | Plant litter microbial communities from East Loma Ridge, Irvine, California - P2 T30 | ecosystem: Environmental > Terrestrial > Plant litter > Unclassified | place: USA: California... | reverse complement strand
CTCGTCGCCGCGGTCGATGCCAGCTTTGTAGAGGCCCGAGCCCAGCGTGGTGTTGCGTGATAAGATGCAACGGCCGTCTTCGGTAAACTCGACCTGCCGGGGCAGCGCGGCGGCCAGCACCTTATTGGGAATCACAGCTAAGCCCGCCAAAGCCAGGTTTTCGGCGAAGCGCGGCGCTTCGTGGCCGTAGATGTAGCGCCGGAAAAACGTACCTGCGAAGGCCGTGTCCTTGGCCACCACGCCCAGCACGCGCTGCAAATCGGGCAGGGTGTAGGGCTTGGCGGGGGCGAAGCTAGGGGTTTGCGGCTTGCCGTATTCCTGCCACAGCGCCTGCATGTACTTGTCGAGCGAGGTGCGGTAGCGCTGGCGCAACTGCAAATCGAGCGTGAGGGCGATGCCCGCGCCCTGGTAGTAGTAGGAGAGGTACGTATTGACGCGGTTATTGGGGTCGACGCTGGTGGCGGCATCCACGAAGCCTGCCTGCCGGCTCATGTCCACGGCCGAGGCGTAGCGGGCGCCCGGCGCGTTCACGCGCACGTTCACCCACTGGCTCACTTTGTCGAGAAACTGCTCGTTGTCGTAGTAGCCGGCGCGGCGCAGCATCAGCTCGCCGTAGTACTGCGTAAAGCCTTCACCAAACCAGAGCGCGTCGCTCATATTTACGCGCTGGAAGTCGAAGGGCTCCAGCCCTTTGCTGCGCAGGCGCTCGGTATTGTAAGCGTGAAAAAACTCGTGCGAGATGGTACCCAAATTGCGCAGGGCGCCCTCCTCCTGCAAGGGTAGGTTGGAGGTGAGCGAAGTCGAGTTGCGATGCTCCATACCGTCGCCGGTAGCTTGGGGCAGGTAGTCGGCCAGGAAAGTGTAGCGGCTGTAGTCGAAGGCTGGGTACTCACCCCCGAAGATACCGGCGGCCTCCCGAATTACTTGCTGGGTTTTCTTCACCAGCGTCTCTACCTCAGTGGCGGGGCCCGCGTAAAACGTGGCCATTTCGAAGGTGCGGCCGCCATCCTGCCAGGTGTGCAGTGTATGCTGGCTACCCAGCACCACGGGGCTGTCCATGAGGTATTGCAGGTTGGGCGCGGCAAACGTAGTGCGGTCGTCGCCGACCGGGCGCAGCTGCGTAGCCACTTTCCAGCCGCTGGGCAGCTCAAATTTTACCTCGGCCGCCCGGCCTTCCAGCCCCTGCGCGTAGCAGAGCGTGGCCGGCATATTGAGGTGCGCGTGCTGCTGGTCGATGCCCGCGTAGGTGCCGTCGCTGCGGTCGCCATACAGAGTGTACTCCATCTGCACGGTACCATCAGCGCCCGGCTTAATATCCCACGAATAAGGGTCCGAACGGCTTATATTCAGTAATTTGCCGCCGCCGTCGGTAGCCGTTACGTAGTACACGTTCTTAATAAACTCGTGCAGCGCGTAGCGCCCCGGCGACGAGCGTGCCATGCGCACCGTCAACGCCTTGCCAGGAGTAAGGCCCGAAAAGGTGGCTTTTATGCGTGCCTCGTGGTGCACCGCATTTGGAAACGAGACGGCGTAGCGCACGGCCGGACCCGTAGCGGGCTGGCGTGCAGGAGTAGGGTCGGCTGCTGCTGGGGCAGCGGTTACGGGCTTGGCCGGGGCGGGGGTAGTAGCGGGCTTAGCCGGGGCTGCTACTGGTTTGGCCGGGGCTGGTTTGGCAGTGGCCGGGGTGCCTTGGGCTAAGGCGGCAGTAGGTAGCCCCAGCGTGCCCAGTAGCCCCAAATAATAGATTGGAATAAACTTGCTCATAGTAAAAAATCCTATTTAATAGTCGAAATGCCTATTTTGAGACTGTTATAGAGTTTGAATGGTGCAAATTACTAGCAAAATCCCAACCTTGCTACCTGAGCTAGATGGTATTACGCGTGCGTGTCCATGCTAGCGCCAGACTTGACCCGTGATAAAGCCAGAATAGAAAACTGATTTATAGATAGTTGTATTACCAATAGCAGCTAGCGTCGTTGGCCAGGGCGGCAACTGCCGGGCCCGCAGCCCTACCGTAGTCCCAAAAAATAAATACATGGTTTGCAATAGGGCATGCTGCCACCAGTTGCGCGGTGGCAAGAAGTCGGCCACCAGCCACGGCGCGCCCGGCCGCCGTGCCGCCTGCAAGCGGGCCATTGCCCCTGGAAGTTCCGCTAGCGTGAAGCAATCGAGCACGAAAAAGGTGATAACGGCGTCAAACTGCTCCCCAGGCCGTAGGTCACGCTCGCTGCCCCGCCGAAATTCTACCTGCGCAGGTAAGGCCGGCGCGCAGCGAGCCAACCGCGCTTGGGCCTGCGCCAACATGGCCGCCGAGGTTTCGAGGTAGAGCACCCGCGCCGCCGGGCACTGCCGCAGTAGCTCGGTGAGTACCCAGCCCGGCCCGCCGCCTAGCACTAGCACGTGCGGCGTGGGGCCGGCCAGCGGTAGCCCGGCTTGTAGAGCTGCCAGCTGTGCTCGTCGCTGCGCCCGGCCAAATACCAGGCTCGCCAGCCAGTCGTACACGCGGGCTACGCGGCTAAAATCGGCGGCGGGCGGTAGAGGAGGAGGGAGCATAAAGCGGATGAAAAGGCAAAGCAAAGGTGCAGAAACTGGCAAATAATCCGACTTTCCGAGAATTACCGAAAAAATAATGCGTTGGCAAGTAGTTGAGAGACAATTTTTCGGCCCTTCACACCGAGGGTAGCAGGCGAAAAAATGCGCCTTGGCCTTGCTTTAGTAAAAAGTGGCCGCGTATCTTTGCACCACCAAACGACCCCACCGACCGGGTGGTAGTAGTTTGAAAGCTGCGCTTGTGGCGAAATTGGTAGACGCGCTGTCTTCAGGCGGCAGTTCCGCAAGGTGTGAGAGTTCGAGTCTCTCCGAGCGCACGAAAAAAAGCCAGTCCTACCCGGGGCTGGCTTTTTTTGTGTCTGGGCCAAGCTTATGGGTGCTAGAAATGCTTCGGTAGGGCAGCCAATGCTGGCGAAATTCCGTTGAAATAAACTGCTGTCGCCTCCGCCTTATGTCCGCTCCTATTGCCCCAACCAATTCGCCTGTTTCTACGCCTACCACGCGGGCACCTGGTTTTGCCGGGCTGCTTACGGCGGAGGTAATTTTTGGAACGGTGCTGTTTACGGTGGCTTTTGGGCTGTTCTTTTACTTGGCGCGGGTGGTTTTTTTGTATCACTCGCAGGTATTCGATGACTGGGGCTTTGCCCAAATGGACCAGCTGCGGGCCGCCCGGCCGTGGACGCTCACGTTGGTCAAGTTTTTGACCTTTTTCGGCTCCATCTGGTTCTTCGTGCCCGTCAGCCTGCTCATTCCCTACCTGCTGCATCGGCGTGGCTTCACCCGCTACGCTATCGAGCTGCTGGTGTCAATGGGCGGCGGCTTTGCCCTCAACCAACTGCTAAAATTCTGCTTTCACCGAGACCGGCCCAGTACTGCCCTGCTAGCGCAATATGGCCTCAGCTTCCCGAGCGGGCACGCCATGATGAGCATGGCCTTCTACGGCTGCCTAGCGTGGCTGGTGGTGCAGTATGGCCGCCGTTGGGGCATAGGCGCGGTATTGATAGTCTTTTGCCTGCTCATCGGCCTCACGCGGGTGTACCTGCACGTGCATTACCCCACCGACGTGGTGGCCGGCTTTGCGGCCGGGGCGGCATGGCTGGTAATGCTGCGCACCGGTATTCGGGTGTTTTGGAAAGAGAAGAAAGTAGTGGGCGAAGCAGCAAGCGTGAGCGAGTAGACTGGTTTTTTGTAGCCAGCCATGCATTAAGCTTATCCGGCCAACTGTGCTATCTGGTCTAACTCGGCTAAAACAATCGGTACCTACACGTTCATTTCCTGGATAGACTGCCGGGTTTTTACCATCCATTTAATTTGGTTAATTAGCCAGTCAGTAAAGCGCCCGTAAGCTATGTGCTTCAATCCAGGCTCAACATCGGATTTGATGATGCACAGATTAACCGGGGGATTGTCGACGCCAAGTAAGGAGTAGTAAAAGTTGTATCCTTGCCATTCGCCGAATACAAAGCCGCCAGGCATCAGCGTAGATTGATTTGCAGCTAGTAAGTCACGGGCCGAATCTTAGTAGTAGTCCAGAAATTCAAGTCGAAAATCCTGGTCAAGCGATTTGAGTTTAGTGCGGCCACACCATTTTAAAAATAGCCGGTAAGCAAGCGGAAATCTGATGCCATAAGCCTGCTCCTGTGTGGCTATTTCGGCTTTAGAGTAGCCCAAGCCCGCAGTTGAGTCCTCTATCCTAAAATCAAAAAGGAGTTGGTCGAGACGGGTGTACAACGCCTGCATAAGATTGATGAACTGTTTGTCGGCCCAAGCTACGCAGTAGCCTGGGCCGATAAACAGTTCACAGCTTCACCCTCACGCGAAGCGCCAGCAAGCCTTTTACGCCCTGCAACTCTTCCAGTTCCAGCTCTTCAATACCGTCTTCGAGCAGCTTGCGGTCGTGCAGGTAGTCGATGTACTCGAAGTATTCGGTGGCTTCGCGGGCCTGGGCGTACACCAGGGCCAGGTGGCCGGGCTGAGTTAGGCGCTCGCCGGTGCCGAGCACGGTGGCTTTGTCGATGCGCTTCTTAATTATCTCGTAGCGAATGTTATACGCACCGTCCACGTCGAACTGCCGCTCATCTTGCCGGAAGCGGATGCTCAGCGACTGCGAGTGAATGAGGATGAGCTGCGTGGTGTCGAGCGGTACCGCCATCGTGGCCTTGAGGGCATGGGTGCGGCGCGTGATTTCGACCATCACCAACAGTTGCCACAGCCGCAGATTTTTGAGGAAAATCAGGTCAAAAGGCTTGTCCTGCACCAAGCTGCCGCCCACGTAGATGTTAAACTCCACGCCATCGGTTTTGAAGCGCTGGAAGTAGTGCGGGAACATGTGCTGCGCCTTTTCCTCCTCGTTGTCGAGGTAGTCGCTGATGGTGTCGTTGATGCGCGTAACGCTTTCCTCAAACGCTTTGCGGCGGTTGTACAAAATACCCAGGCGCGGGTCGATGTGCTGCCAGTAATGAGCAATGGTGGGGCGCAAATCGGGGATATTTTGGGCCAGGTACTCAAACAGCGGCTCGGCTTGCGTGCGCAACGAGTCGTAGATGCTGACCTCGTCGCCACTAATAATGCCTTGGCGCAGCCGCCGCAGATTCTTGGTGACGTAAAACGTGAGCTCGTCCAGAATGGGCAGCGCCTGGTATTCGGAGGCCTTTTTGAGCACCTGCCTAGCCAGCGTAAGGTGCTCGATGAGGTCGCCCTGCACGGCCTCGTTGCGGGCCACGCTGCTGCCCCGGATGTCGCAGGAGCCGTGCAGCGGGTACACGTCCTCAAACACGATGGGCTCCATTTCGGCCGAGCGGTTGCCGTCTTCGTGCTGGGCCAGCAGGCGGCGAGCCGCGTCGTTGAAGCGCCACTCCATGGTGGGGTGGATGGCCGTGAATTTTTCTTTGATAACCGACTGAATACGGGTCTCCAGGTCTTCGGCATTGCGCTTCACGGCCACCGCAAACAGCGGCACGAACTGCTTCACCAGCTCCATGTCAAACTCGTCGAGCGCGCCCACTTCCGGCGAGCCCAATTCGAGCAAGCCTACCGTATCGGGGCCGTAGGGCAGCAGGGCCAAAATGGCCGACCGAATGCCGAGCTTCAGGATTTGCTGGCGCATGTCCTCGGGTAGCTCGGGGGCGGTCGTTACGTCTTCGAGTACCAGCGGCTGGCGGTCGGCCAGCAGGCGGGCGTACAGCTGCTGAAAGCCGCCCAGCGAGGTCTGACTCTGCATCTGCTTGGTGAGAAAGCTGTGGTTGATTTTGCGCCCGAAGTCCACAAATGCCTTCTTGCGCTCGTCATACGCCGCGATGCCGAGCTGCAAAGCCGGCCGCGCAAACAGTACCCGCAGCTTCTCCTGAATCTGCTCCAGCCGGTCGGAGGCTTGCAATACGTCGCGTTCCAGCAGGTCGTATTTCAGCTCCGACAGAATTTCCTGGGTCGTAACATCGACCAGTTGCAGCAGGTTAAAACCTTCCAATACAAAGGCTTCGGGCGGTAGCAACTCGTACCACAACTCCAGGCGGTGGCGGTTGTGCAGCAGATACTGCACCTGCTCGGGGCTCAATTGAGGCTTTTCGCCCACCACGCGTACCCGCACAAAAGACGAGTCAAAATTGACGCCGTAGTGCCGGTAAAGTCCTATCTTATAATCGGGTACCGTGAAAATGAGGCCGCCGTAGATGTCCGGGATTTCGGCCCCGTACTCGCGCCCCAAAATGAGCAAATAGGCCATTTGGGCCATGTGCTGCTCCATCATGGCGTAGTCGATGTTGAGCGGCTGCTTGATGGTGCGGTCCTTGCTCATCATCACCTCCGCAAAGCGGCTGGTGTAGTAAAAGCTGCGCCGCTGAAACGGCGGAATGGCCCCGCTAATCGCCATGGTGGCCGCTGCGGGCGGAAACACGGCCAGCATCAGCATATCGACCAGCTCGCGGGTGCCGTCGAGCTGCTCGATGCTATCGAGGGTGCCGCGGCAGCAGGCGTGCTCGCTTACCTCGGCCAGCACGGTGTGGGCCAGCCGCGCAATGCCCGGATTCGGGTCTTGCTCGCGCGCCCGCCAGTAGTCGATAAGTGGCTCCAGGCTGAGGCGGGTAGTAAAAGGAAACTTGGCCGGGCCGGTGGGCACGGGCGTCGAGCCCGGCCCCTGGGTAGGAGCGGGCAGCAGGGCTTCGTCGATAGAAGGGGCGAGCAGGTCGGCGGTGGGCATGGAGCGGGCAGTTTTTGCAGAAGGTAACCTTATATACGCAAGCCCAGAGCGAGCGGCGGGTTAGCGCTTTCGGAGTTCGGTGGTAATTTGCTTGTTAACATCCGGGGTCGTGACATCTTTAGGCACCCGGCTGGTAGGGCTGGTAACACTCGTGTCGTTGGCTACCGCGTTAAACTCAAATTTCTTGCCCTCATTCTCATAGCAGGTGCAGCAGCCAGTGGCCTTGTAGTCGCCGGCCAGCTTTATACTATCCACCTTGAAAACGTAGCGGCTAATTATTTTACGGCCCGCCACCTGCTTGGTGCGCACGGCTACGATGCGGTAGTCATAAGCATTGAGCTTGGTGGTGTTACCAGCCGAGGCAAATGGTGTAGCATTGTTAATAACAAACGAGTTATCTCTTAACTGTAAGGTGTCAGGAGTAAGGGTATACGTTAGTAACTTGGTTTCGCGGTTGGGCTTAGCATTAGTTCTGGGGTCGGGATGCGTGATGCGGGTTACGAGCAGCGTATCGACATCAGTAGCCAAAAAGCCGTCGTTTCCCCCTATTTTAAAGCTAAATAGCAGCGCGTCGGCCTGCACATCATTACAAAGACAGGTATCGTTGGCGCAGCAGCCAGCCAGGGCCAGGCAGGTGGCCAGAGCCAGCACGCGGTGTAGCAGCGTTTTCTTGAACATAAAACCAGCAAATAGCACTTTAAACAGTAAGCCCGGCCCCGGCCGCTTGCCAGGGGCAAGCCAGCCGGGCCGGGCTACAAAGGTCTGTTTGCCGCCCATTATTGTGGGCCGCCCCGAAAAATTAATGCGTGCTAGTACTGGCCGAGGAGGGCAGCGTGGGGTTGTTGACGGCGCCGCCGGCCAGCAGCAGCGGCGAAAGGCGGGTAGCGGCCGTGTCGAGCTGCGGGCGCACCTGGTCCAGGGCCTGGCGTAGGGCCAGCACGTCGGCGAGGCGGGGGGCATCGGTCTGCGAGTAGCCGTGGTACATAGCCACTTTTACATTGGAGGTGCCTTTGCCGGTGTAGGTGCCCAGCAACTGGCCGGCGGCGTCCATTACTTGTACTTCAGCCTCAATATCAGTATTATACCATTCTAGCGGGGCGCCAAACAAGCTAGGTACCAGCATCGTAACTACTTGCGCGGCTTGCAGGCTGCGGCCCTTGCGGGTGGTGTGTACTTTGGTCACTACCAGCCGGATGTAGCCGTACGTGGCCGTGTCGGTGGCTTCTACCACATTGTGCTGTAGCTCCGACTTAAACAACCGCAGCGGGTCTTCGGGCAGGGCACCGTCGTTCATGGCCAGGGGGCCGGGGTCGGCGGTGATTTCCATCGGGGGCAGGCGCTTGGCGATAACCGCCGTGGGCGTGTGCGAAAAGCTGCCTTTTACCGACATGCAGGAGCTTAACCCAGCAGCGGTGAGGGCAATAAAAAATGCCGGGCGGCCCAATAGTGCTAGAAATTTCATAAGGGCTATTATAAAGTGGTGTGGTACTTTATTGAGAAAAAGTATTCGATTGTCGGAATTTTATTGAATTAAACTAATTTCTGCTCTAAAGTAATGACCAGTTTGCAATTCGCCAAAAAATAGTTTTGTGCTAAGTCGCTTCCTGAGCCGGGCGTGATGAGTTAACTACTATTGTCCATCTTAAATTCCCTATAAGCAATTAAACCTAGTGGGCGGCCAATGGTTCAGCTTCGAGCAAATCGGGCGGGGCCACGTAGTTATCCACGAATTCGCCTTCCCAACGGGCCACCACCGCCGACGCCAGGCAATTGCCGAGCACGTTCACGGCCGTGCGGGCCATATCCATCAGCGCATCAATGCCCAGGATGATGAATACCGGCCAGGCTGGCAGGTTGAACGAGGGCAGCGTAGCCAGCAAAATAACGAGCGAGGCGCGGGGCACGCCCGCCACGCCTTTGCTGGTGAGCATAAGCGTGAAAACTAGCAGCATCTGGTCGCCAAACGAGAGCTGAATACCCGCCGCCTGGGCCACGAATACCGAGGCCAGCGAGAGATAAAGCGTGGTGCCATCGAGGTTAAATGAATAGCCAGTGGGCATTACGAAGGCCACAATGCGGCGCGGTACCCCGATGCTTTCCATGGCTTCCATGGCGCGGGGTAAGGCCGCCTCGCTGCTGGTGGTAGCAAAGGCGATGCTCATGGGCTCGGCCACCGCTGCTACGAAGCGCCGCAGCGGAATGCGCATGAGCAGGGCCACCGGCAGCAGCACCAGCAAAATAAACCCGATAAGCGCGCCATAAAGCGTGAGCAGCAGCTGAAAGGCGTTGAGCAGGGGCCCAAAACCCAGCTTGGCGACCGTGTAGGCCATGGCCCCACCTACGCCCAGCGGCGCGAAGTACATCACGACATTGGTGAACTTAAACATCACTTCCGACAGGCTCTCGCATAGGTCAAGCATCAGGCGGCGGGGCCTCTCGGGCGTGAGCGCCAGGCCGATAGCGAACAAAATAGCGAACACCACCACTTGCAGCACTTGCCCTTCGGCCACCGATTTGGCGATGTTTTCGGGGAAGATGTGCAGGATAATGTCGGCCACCGATTGCGGAGCGGCCACGGCCAGCGCGTCGGCCTTTTCGGCAATGGCAGTGTGCTTTATACCCACGCCGGCCTTGGTGAAGTTGATGGCCGCCAGCCCGATAAACAGAGCAAACGTGGTCACTACTTCAAAGTAAATCAGGGCCTTGAGCCCCATGCGGCCCACCTGTTTGAGGTTGGCGTGGCCCGCAATGCCGACCACCAGCGTGGCAAATACGAGCGGCGCAATAATGGTCTTGACCAAGCGCAAAAAGGCGTCGCTGAGCACCTTTAGGTTGAGGGCCACGGCGGGCGCATCGTAGCCCAGCTCGATGCCCACCAGCATACTTACGACTATCCAGAGGGTGAGCGAGCGGCGCGGCGCTACTGACCAGGCCAGGGCGGCCAGGGCCAACCAGCGGGCGGCAACCGGCACCACCGGGGGGAGGTTGGCGCCCAGCATGGTAAGTGCCAGTGCTACCAGTAGTAACAAGACGGCCAGCCCGAAAAAACGCGAAAACTTCATGCGGGGAAGTAAGAAGGGGAGGAGTGGAGTGTTGGGCGCTAGCTATCAGTTGCTTACTGGGAATTTCTAGCCCAATTAATAACCAATAGGTAACAAGCACCAAGTAAAATTTGGTAGAATGCGGGTATAAAGAACGGCAAGGCCGGCTGAAACCGCTGCCATAGGCCGGCGTACGGGCCGCAAAAAGCCCCCGCGCATCAGGTGCAAGGGGGCTTTTTGGCTTGGTTACGCGAGCGCGCCGCCGCTCAGGGCTGCGAGAGCAGATAGCCGATGGTAAAGTTGGTATCCCAGCCAAATACAAACTGCTGGCAGCCAGTAGCCTCAGCCAGCGCACGGTAGATGGTAACGCCCGCCTTGAGCTTGGCACCTTCCACCTGCGCGTAGTCGGCCGGTGCTCTGAGCACCGTGAATTGCTCTTGGCCCTGGCGCACGATTTTGGCTAGTTCGTAGGGCACCCCGCCGATGATGAAGCACGTTTTGCGCTGGGTAGTGGGCACCTGGCTGGCTTTGGCGGCCACGTCGGCGGCGACTTTGCTATCGGGTAGCGCCTGCTGGTAGTATTTCGAACCGTAGGTGTTGGCTACTACCGGCTTGCCCTGGGCCTGCCAGGCAATCTTGGTATTGGCCGAGCCCATATCTACTAGGAAGGCTTTATCGGCGTAGGCGGGGGGCACGGCGGCGCGCAGGCCAAAAGTGCCTTCCTGCTCGGGTGTCACGAGGTGCACCACGTAGTTGAGGGCTTTCAGGCTCTCGATAATGTGCTTGGTGCCCTCGGCCGTGGCTGCCCCCGAGCTCACCACAAAGTAGATGTCGCGCCCGCCCACGCCGTAGTCGAGCATTTTGCCGATGTAGGCCTTTAGCCCGCGCCGAATGTCGTCGTCGGTGGCCATGTTTTCGAGCACCAGGCTATTGCCGAATTCGGCTTTTTCGAGCTTCCAGTTGCGCTGTGGGTCGATGCGCACGATAAAGGAATTGAAGCCGCTGGCCCCTAGCTCTACCACGCCCTTGAGCTTGCCGCCCACCGGCGCGGCGGGCACATAGCCAAATTTGGCCGGGGCCGCAACGGTTGCCGGGCTATTTGGGGCCACGGCAACTGCCTTGGCGGGTGCGGGGCTGGCGGCGGGCTCGGGCTTCTGCGCCCGAATGAGCTCGCCCGAAGCCGTTAGTACGTCGTCATTGCCGAGCAGTATTTCCTCCCCGCTGGCCAGCACTACCAAGCGGTCGAGCGGTTTTAGCAGGCTGCCATTGGGTAGCTTTATTTCGTCCTTCAGAGGCTTGGCCGTGGCTCCGGTTTTCTGGACCACCACATTGTTCTGGATGCTGTACCAGTACGTCTGGCCCCGGCGCGAACTGGTCTGGGCCAGGCTATGGGTAGGCTGGCCCCAGGCGCAAAGCCCGGCGAGCAGGCCAGCAAAGAGTAGGCGCGTAGTCATACGAAATAGCTAAAGGAATTGAATAATATAGAATCAAAAAATAATACCATAATAAATGGTCGTAATCTTCGCAAATGTAAGTTATAGCACGCTTTGTTGGTATGAAAATCATATTTCACTTGCTTATTATTCGTAAGAGCCAATGACCAATCTAGTACTATCCTATTCACCTAAAGCTGGCTAATGTAATGGGGCGCGTACCACGCCGCGCTTACTTTAGCCCTGTACTTCCACGTACTGCTATGCCCGCTACCATTTGGACCCTCACTGCGCATGAGCTGCCCCTGCGCTACACCTGGAAAATCGCCCGCAACGCCTCCACCACCAAAACCAACCTGGTGGTGCAGGCCACGCAGGCGGACACCAGCGGCCAGGGCGAGGCCGCGCCCAACGTGCGCTACGGCGAAAGCCCCGAGCTGCTTCAGCAGCAGTTTGCGGCGCTGCTGGCGGCCGGGCTGCCCAAGGCCGGCACTCTCCCCGAACTAACGACACTGCTGGCCGCGCACCCGGTAGCGCACGCCCTACGGTTTGCGCTGGAGGCCGCCCTCACGCATTGCCTGGCGGCCCGCGCCGGGCAGCCGGTGTGGCAGTGGCTGGACGTGCCGCGGCCAGCGGCGCGGGTGCCCACCGCCTTTTCGCTGCCCATTATGGAGCCGGGCGCGGTGGCGGGATTCATCGAAGCGCAGCGCGCTCGCCGTTTTAGCTTGCTGAAAATCAAGGTGAACCAAGCGCAGGGTCTCGGCCTACTGCGCGCCGTGGCGCAAGCCTGCCCCGGCCACCCGCTGCTGGTCGACGGCAACGAGGCGTGGCCGGATGCCGACAGCCTGCTGCGCTTTTTGGAGCAAGCGGCCACCGTGCCGGGTCTGAATATGCAGCTACTAGAGCAGCCCCTGCCCGCCGCCCTGGCCGACGACTACCGCTACCTGCACCCCCGCACCCCGGTGCCACTGCTGGCCGACGAGTCGGTAACCGACGAAGCCGATTTTGCGGAAATCGCCCGGCAGTTTCACGGCGTCAACGTGAAGCTGATGAAGGCCGGCGGCTACCAGCGCGGTATTGAATTGTTGCGGGCTACTCGCGCTCACGGTCTGCGCCCCATGCTGGGCTGCATGGTCGAAACCTCGCTGGGTATCTGGTCGGCCATGCAAATCAGCGCCTTGGCTGAAGTACATGACCTAGATGGCCTGCTCATCGTGCGCGACGAGCCTTTTGGGCTGGTGCGGGAAGAGGGGGGCGAGTTGGCACTTACTGCTTAGAAGCTGTTTGAAGTAGAGATACCACAACGCATCTATAATTGCGAGCAAAGCAATCGCACCTATTAAGCGCGTTGTTCAGGTGCGATTGCTTCGCTCGCAATTATAGATGTTTTTTTGTTGACTCAGATAGCCTCTTATTCGGCCACCCACATGGCGCAAAGTGCCGCCAACACCAGCACAAAAGCCGCGCCCCCAAGCATCAGTAGGCCTGACACGAAGCCCACGACTCGGCTGCCTGAGTTTTCGCTGGCGCTGGTGGTTTTGAATATCCTCACAGCCCCGTAGCCAATCCCGATGCCTACTGCACCCAGCAGCAGCCCAAAAATTGTGAAAAACGGGTTGTAGCTGGCCGCGTTGAATAGTAGAACGGAGTAGTAATTGGTCATGCAATATCCAAAAACAACTAGCGTGCCAGCTGAGGTTAGCCCCGTAGGGTAGCACCTCGGCTGGCACGCCTTTTTTGCTATCGCGTACCTATTCGCGCTTGGCTGTTTTCAGCTGCGTATCAATCTCAGATAGCTGTTTGTCCACGGCCTCAGTGCTGGGCGGGTTGGGGTTGGTTTGCGTGAGCAGCGTCACCTTGCGGCTCAGCAGCTCGATTTTACGCATCAGTAGCTGCTCGCGCTCGGTGGGGGCATCGGCAAGAATGCGGGCGGGGGCGCTGCCCACGTGCACGTAGGTGTCAAATTTGGAATTGGCAGCCACGCTGGTATCGCCGCGGGCGGCGGCGGCGCTGGCCGGCGAACCGAAGACAATGCCGCCTTCCGCGTTCACGTAGTCGCCGTCGCGCAGGGTCGTAATTTTGCCGGTCGGCAGTTCTACTATGCCGCTGCGCACGTTAATTTTAGTGCCGTTGGGTAGGCGCACGTTTTGCGTCAGGGCCGTGGTTTGGGTGCCCAGGCGCTGCACCACTACCCCATTGAGGTACAAGAACTGCGTGTTGCGATTGGGGCGCACGGTCTGGACTACCGAGGTTTGGGCCTGGCCAGGGCGAGGTACAAACGCCAGGCTAGTACCCAGCAAGAGGCTGGCCGTGAGGTGAGAGAAGCGCATGAAGAAAATAACTAAAAGGTGTAAGGTCGCTTGTACGCAAAAGTCGGGGCGAATTGCTGACTTAGAAAAAAAATTAGAAAAAAGTTAGAACCATGTTGCAACATTAAATGTAGGTACATTATATTTGCATCGCAATTCATACTAGCACAGTGCGAATCGAAGACGAAATCAAACAGCAAACTTTCCAGAGCGACGCCCACAAGGCGTACCTCAACCTCGCGTTCACGGCTGGGTGGTTGAATCAGCAGCAAGCGGCTGCTTTTAAGAAATATAGCCTCACAGCCCCACAATACAACATATTGCGCATCCTTCGGGGGCAGCACCCGCTGCCGGCCACGGTGGCGCTGCTCATCGACCGGATGCTCGACAAAACCAGCAATGCCTCGCGCATCGTGGATAAGCTGGAAGAAAAGAAGCTCGTGACCCGCACGGTGTGCCCCGCCAACCGCCGCGCCGTCGATATCCGCATCACCGAAGCTGGCCTGCGCCTGCTGCGCCAGATTGATGACGAGGGCATCGCCGACCCGGCCCGGGCGGGCCTCGATAACCTGACTGCTACCGAGCTACGTCAGCTCAGCACTTTACTTGACAAAATTCGGGCCTGATAGTTGTTATCGGCCTTTCACACTCGCTATTTTCACCTTTTTTCACTCATGAAAAAGATTCTGTTGCCCGCCCTTCTCGGGGTTGCCCTGCTGGCTTCGCCGGCCGCTTTCGCTCAAAAAGCCGTTAAAAAATCAGTAGCTTCGGTAGCCGCTGTTACCTACAAGCTCCAGCCGCAGCTGAGCACCTTGGGCTGGGAAGGCGCTGCCGTAACCCACGGCCACAAAGGCACCATCCAGTTCACGGGTGGCGACCTGCAAGTAGTTAACAACATGGTAACCAGCGGCACGGCCACGGTGGACATGAAGACCATCAAAGCCACCGACATCACGGATGCCGACAGCCAGGGTAAATTCGTGGGCCACATGGGCGGTGCCGATTTCTTCGATTCGGGCGCATTCCCCACTTCGACCTTCAAAATCACCAGCGTAACGCCCATCAAAGGTGCGGCGGCTGATGCCGACAACGCCACCATCACCGGCGACATGACCATCAAGGGCGTGACGCAAAAAATCAGCTTCCCAGCCAAAGTGGGCGTGAAGAACGGGGTAGCCGCCGTAACCGGCAAAGTGACCATCGACCGTACCAAGTTCGGCCTGAAATATGGCTCGAAGAGCTTCATCGCTGGTATCGGCGACAAGGCTATTAATGATAACTTCGACCTGACTTTCAACGTAGTAGCTAAAAATAGCTAAGTGTTGTTAGTGATGCAGAAAGGCTGGCTTTATAGTCGGCAAAATCAATCCTGCACCAAAGCTAGGGTCGAAGGTTATCTTTTAGATGACCTTTAGCGGACTCAAAACGGCCATCTGGATGGCGACTAGAAACACAAAAGAGGCTTGGCGATACCAGGCCTCTTTTGTGTTTTACAGGCTTAATAGCCTACCCATACCCGCGCCAGCAGTATGGTGAATGGTATCCTATTTTCGTGCGGCGCACCGCTACCAGATGCTTGAACGGGGCCAGTTATTACTACATCTGGCTCCTCGCCATTGCCGATACCGCTGCCATCCGGGTCTTTCACCGTGGTGTTCTCTCTTAAGGCCCAGCGCAAGGTTCTACTATAATTATACTGACCATCTGGTACGTGATTATGCTGCCCGTTTAGGTCAGCTGTGAGTCTAACGGTTTCAGCATTGCCCTATTTGTCAATTACGTAATAGTCTGGCCGGTTAGGGTCTAGTTTCACTGCTGCCCTGCCCTTGAGCGGGCTGTAAAGTGCCCAGCCTCACGCCTCAATCCTGGCATGCATACGATGTTCCCAAGTGTAGCAGAGGCCACCCAATTTCACTTGGCACCCGCGCGCTGGCGCGCTGTACGTGCGCTAGCGTGCGGGTGCCCCAGGTATCGAGGGGCAATAATTTACCACAAAAGAGCAGTTAGTAGCGACGCATGGCCGGCTTGAAGCGGCGGATGCGGGCGTTAAGTCGGTCGGTACGTTGGGACGTGCGTAGTATGAGAGGGCACATGCACCGTGAAATCAATCTGGCTGGTAAATTCGGTGTAGA
>Ga0265797_10006987_pt1 | contig 15663 bp, 27 predicted proteins | sample P2T30metagenome_FD_192433 | JGI IMG/M metagenome (GOLD analysis project Ga0265797, IMG submission 192433) | Plant litter microbial communities from East Loma Ridge, Irvine, California - P2 T30 | ecosystem: Environmental > Terrestrial > Plant litter > Unclassified | place: USA: California... | reverse complement strand
ATACATCGTGTCCACCTGCTCAGACGCGAGGCGTGCCAAGCGGGTTAGGTAGTATGGATTGGCGCCAGCAAGCACCTCCTCTTGATCTCCCAGCCGGCGACGAGACTAATGCGGATAGATGAGGCCGAATAGCTGTTCCTAGTTGCAGAGTGATGTGTGCGCCTGCTTGCTCCTGGTCATTCGCCGTATGCAAGGGCTATGTCAGACATGTGAACGTGGTGCCTGGAGGGAGCTTCATAAAAGCGACTCGAGGATCGCAGACATTGTTTGTGGACTTCCGCAACAACAACCCGCCCGCCCTATCTCTCGCCTTGGTCAATCGTCTCCAACTGCAACCGTCAGGCAACCGTGCACTTGTCTCACTGTCACGACGTGACAACCAATTCTAGACCTGGACAATCCATCAATGGTACATATTCAATAGGCGTCGCTGCAACCTTCAAACCGAAACCGGCCAGTCATCACGGAAGATGCTTTCTCGCCTAGCCTTGAGCGCCCTGAGCCTGGCTCTCCTCCACCAACGCACCGCCAATGCCGCCAGTCCTGCCGAATGGCGCAGCCGCAGCATCTACCAGCTGCTCACCGACCGCTTCGCTCGCCCTGATGGCAGCACGACTGCCACGTGCGACACGGCGGCTGGCAAGTACTGCGGCGGCACCTGGACGGGCATCATCGACCGGCTGGATTACATTCAGGGTATGGGTTTCGACGCGGTCTGGATCTCCCCCGTCACCAAGAACATTGAAGGAGACACTGCTTACGGAGAGGCTTACCATGGCTACTGGCAACAGGATCTTTATGACGTGAACTCGCACTATGGCTCCAAGGATGATTTGAAGGCTCTTTCGCAGGCTTTGCACGCGCGTGGCATGGTGAGTAAATGGTCGATGCTGATTCACTTTTTTCCCTTTGGATTGATGCTGACTGAATGGTTTAGTACTTGATGGTAGATATTGTTGTCAACCACAACGGTTGGAACGGTCCTCCTGACTCGGTCGACTATTCCAAGTTCAATCCCTTCAACAAGAAAGAGTACTACAACACGCCATACTGCGAGATTGACTACAATGATTTAGGTGATGAAGTGAGCAATGCCTGAATGTCACATGTATGAACTCGGACAGTGACTAACAACCTCACAGGCACAACTAACCGAATGCTGGGTGGGTGGCTCTCAAGTCCCTCTTCCCGACCTCAAGACATCCGATCAGAGAGTCCGTGATGGGTACGCCGCGTGGATCCAAAGTCTGACGTCGAACTACTCCATCGACGGCTTGAGATTGGATACTGTCCTGCAGGTCGAGAAGGGCTTCTGGAGCAGCTTCCGCGCAGCCGTGAATGACATGTACATGGTCGGAGAGATCTTCCAGCAAGGCGCAGACCTCGTCTGTGACTACCAGAACTACATCTCCGGCGTGTTCAACTACCCCGTTTACTTCCCACTAATCAATGCTTTCAAGAGCACCAGCGGCAGCATATCTAACCTCGCCCAGAAAATCGGCGAGACCAGGAACTCTTGCAAGGACATCTCTTTGCTAGGCTCCTTCAGCGAGAACCACGACAATCCTCGCTTCCCCTCTCAGAACGAGGATATCGCCCAAGCAAGCAATGTCATCACTTACACTATGGTTGCCGACGGCATTCCCATCTTGTACCAAGGCCAAGAGCAACACTACGACGCCCGCGGCGGTTCCAACGATCCCTACAACCGTGAGGCACTCTGGTTCTCCGGGTACAACACCGAAGCAGAGTTGTACAAGCTCGTGACCAACCTCAACAAAGCCCGCAAGAACGCCATCCGCAACGACCCGTCCTTCGTCACCACGCCGGCCAACGTCGTCTACACAGACACCACGACCATCGCCGTGAAGAAGGGCAAGCTGCTCACCGTCCTTTCCAACAAAGGCTCCTCCGGCGACAGCTACACCCAAGCCATCCGCTCATACTACCAGTCCGGCTCCAGTGTCACTGAGCTGCTGTCTTGCACGAAGTACACCTCCGACGGTGATAGCAACATCAATGTGCCTATGAGCGGCGGCATGCCTCGTGTCTTCTACCCGACTGCAGACATCGGCATTCTTTGTGGTGGTGCTACCTCTGGCTCGACTGGAAGCTCGAGCGATGCGCCTGCCGAAGGTTCAAGCGATACGCCTTCTGAGGGTTCTAGCGGTACACCTGTTGAGGGTTCAAGCGATACTCCCTCTACGGGTTCAAGCGACACTCCCTCTACAGGCTCCAGCGACACTCCCTCTACAGGCTCAAGCGACACTCCCGCTGCAGGCTCAAGCGACACTCCCTCGACCGGTTCAAGCGACACTCCCTCCACAGGCTCGAGCGACACTCCCACCGAGGACTCCAGCGACACTCCCTCCTCGGGCTCCAGCGACACTCCCTCGACCGGTTCAAGCGACACCCCCGTCCTCGAAGCCCCAGAACCCAGCTCCAACTCCACCGAAACCGTCTCCACCGGCGCCGTCAGCGTCTCCTCCGACGGCACCGTCTCGACAGGAGATGTCAGCGTCTCCTCCGACGGCACCGTCTCAACAGGAGACGTCAGCGTCTCCTCAGACGGTTCCGTCTCCGCAGGAGCAGTCAGCGTCTCCGCCGACGGCACCGTATCCTTCGGTCGCCGAAACAGACCCAACCGCGCCGCCAGGCCCAATCGCCCTAACAGATCTTTCAGGAACCGTGCTGCCCGACCTTCCCGAGCCCGTCGCTCGAACTCGAAAGCTGCCCGCTGGGTGGCGTGAGCGAGGGGTGCTTGACAGTTTATTTTTATTCTGGGGATGGAAACGGCTTACAGTATACGTTTAATGGAAGGGATAACAGAGCATTGGGTCGGTTGCATTGGGACATGGTATTGGCGTTATTTGGGGTTTGGGTTTGGGGTTTGGGTTTGGGGTTTGGGTTTGGGGTTTGGGTTTATTATCATCATCATTACGACTTTCACGACATTAGATATCCTGCCGAGACGGGATGTTTCGGCACATTGGGGGAATTGGGCATGGAAATGGGACCGGGGATATGGAGTTTGGAGGGAAGGTCAGCGGTCTTTTCTTCTTCTGACTTGAGCTTTTGGAGGGATGGTGTATATAGCACAATGAGATGCTTGTTGATGGATACAAAAATCCCTTCCCTTTCTCAATGAAGGATGTTTCGTTTTCGTGCTGTGTTCGTGGAGCTGATTGCGTTAGTGGTGGTGAGCACGCCTTAGGATCTGTAGATTATGCACAATTTTTCTGGAAAAGCTCGAAGGCGCTTTATTGCGGTCGCATGATTATGAACGATCAAATGTTATACCACAGGGTTGTACCTAAGCTGGCTGTTGCACTCATGGCTGTCACGTGCTTCACGTGGAGGGCACGTGTGAGCTCGAATCGCTCCTTCCTCTCGTTTGTGAATTGACATGTGCCTTCCCCAAGTGCGATTCTGCCTCAATCTAGCTTGATCTCGCTGAACGACCGCGGAAATGAACATTCTCTCACCTCACAGAACCTTTCAAGCTTCTCTACCACCACTCACTCCAAATCCACGCAAAGCTTCACAGTCAGCACTCAAAAACAGCACTTTCGCTCAACGCATCTTACAAAATGCCCAAGCACGTAAGTCCCGCTCCAACTACTCCATCACAAAACCAAACCCTTACTGACTGTCCCACCCTCCAATAGAACCCTCAACCTCTCCGCGAGCGCTTCCCCAGCCTCGAGCGCTCCGTACCAGAATGGTTCTACAACGCCCTCGTCGCCATCCTTAGCGAATTCCTCGGAACGACCTTCTTCCTCTTCTTCGCCCTCGCAGGCACTCAAGTCGCCTACACCCACCTCTATCCCTCCACCGTCATCCTGCCGGGCTCACCGGCGAGACCCGGCGGCGCGACAGTCTCGAGCGCGAGCCTGCTGTACGCGGCGTTGAGCGTGGGATTCTCGATGATGGTGAATGCGTGGATCTTCTTCCGGATTTCGAGCGGGTTGTTTAACCCGGCTATTACCTTTGGGATGGTGGTTGAGGGGAGTCTGGGGCGGAAGAAAGGGGGTTACATTGTTGTTGCGCAGTTCGCGGGTGGGATGGCTGCTGCTGGGTTGGTGAGCGGGTTGTTTCCTGGACAGCTTCAGGCGGAGACAATGTTGGGGAGTGGCACTTCGGTTGTGAGAGGACTTTGTGAGTATTGCAATGAGATCTGAAACGACATGGGCTTTGCTGACTTTGCATCTAGTCATCGAGCTGCTACTCACGGCGGCATTTGTGTTCTCGGTGTTCATGCTGGCTACAGAGAAGCACAAGGTGTGTCCCCTACCAAGCAGTAACAACCCACCAATGTAGTCGCATGCTGATCACACTTGCAGAACACCTCACCTGTTGGCATCGGCCTGGCCCTTTTCATCGCACAGCTGGTTGGAAGTCCTTTCACTGGAGCATCTCTGAATCCGGCACGCTCGTTCGGCGCTGCTGTCGCAGCCCATCACTTCCCCGGCTATCACTGGATCTACTGGCTGGGGCCGTTTCTCGGTAGTCTGCTCGCTGTTGGTTTTTACAAGGTCGTCAGGATCCTCGAAGTCGAAACTGTTCAGGTCGTGCAAGGGGATGACTCCATGGGCCGTGATCGAGGTATGAGCAACGTCAGTAACAACCAAGCTGGCGCAGCGCCTCCGGAAGTGCGTGTCCTGGATCCTGTCGCTAAGAGTGATCTGGAGAAAGGTCTTCAGGCACCTGGTGAAGGAAGTTCTGCGACAGGTCCGACGGAGCATGCGCAAAGGTAAAATCGTTCTGAAGAGCGAAGGTGGACCGTGGAGTCAGTCTGAGTGGTACAAGGAGATGGGACAGTGTGAAATGTTGGCAGGGGATACCCAGGTGCATGCTACGCAGTACGTTACTCGACATCTTAACACCATGTGCTTCTGCAGAAGAAGTCCATCGTATGTTAACGGGAGACAGCATGGCGGAGGAAGCCCAAAGATCCAGCGCAAAGCGATCTTGCATCACATTTTGCAACAGTCCAATGCAACATTATTTTCCCAGAAGGATTCTCCGTTCGAGACGTGCGACATTTCCATTTGTTCCAGAACACGTCTTGAGGTATAGTAGTATACTCAGGCTACACGCTCCACATGTTGGCATTTTAGCAGACACGTGGCTGACAATTATTCTCCGATGACAATTTTCGATGTGAAACGACGGACAAATTAACGAATTGAGTTCTATTTCAGTGGCATGCAAGGTCAGCTCGTAAGGCAAGCCAACCACTGACCGTATTCACCGTACAAATAAGGCCGTTGAAAAAGTGGATGTCGGCCCGGCTAGTTACCGTGTCTTTAACCCCAAACCCGGGATTGGCCTGTTGGCTGTTGTTGGCCCTCGCCACCGGGAGCCGCGGAAGAGAAGGCCTCGAGAGTTCGTTCTCTGCTTGCAGACCGTTGGCGTTGCGGAGGGACTGGAGGCCGGTCTCTAGAAGTGATCCGAGCGAGGCAGGACGAGACAACCAGCGTGAAACCGCTGCTGTGCAGACGCAGAGTGACGAGCTGGCGGTCTACGATGACGAGGGTGTGTTTTTGTAGTCGCAAAGAGCGTGCAGGATTATTTTGCGTCTCTCGCGTCACATGACGAGTGTCGACGCATTGCGGTGGAGAGGAGGCTGGAATGCGAGAATGCTTTCTTCGCAGGGCGGATCTCCTCTCTCCACGCTCTCCACACATTTGCAACAGGAACGCGTACTTTCGCTGCAGCAGCGTCGGCGCCAAGGATGCTCCTCTCCTGATTTATTGGATGCACTGCCTCGTACGCGCGCCATCCATCTCCCCTCGTATTCACGCCCGAGTGCAACGGACGCCTGTTCATCTCCTTGTTGTGATCTTGTGTAGCAGCTTGACTACTGCCATTCCCTTATTCTTTTCGTCTCGTCTCGTAAACACATCATACCATACCCATACCCTATTATTGTTACCTACTGTCACTCCTTTCGGTTGCTTGCTATTCTCGTCCGCGCGCCCAGCGATCGCCTTCACTACCGCCGCGCCGATCGTAGCCTTGGACGATTGCGCAGCTGCTCACCCAGACCCTGTTCCACGCACGCCAGCACCAAACCTGCACTTGCTAAGTTGCAGCCAGCCAGCCCAGCCGCTCGCTCGCTCCTGCAACCCTTGGTCCTTCCCAGTTGTCCCGGCCAACACTGACTACGACACCTCCACTACCACCCGCCACCGCACTCGCAACCATCATCATCGACTCTCACCCGCGTCGCTCGCTGCACACTATACCGCTCTGACCTCTCTGCCGCCCAGAGGCATTGCTTCACCCTCACATCCTCCTGCCGCCGCCTACCGAGCAGACATACCACCACCACCCTCCATCCTCACTCCAGCCCACGCCTCCTCTGACGCCCGCTGTCTCACCCGCGGTCGCATTGCTTGATCACGCCCACCACTCACTCGCTCGGCTCCCACGCCGCCGTCACCTACCGACAGTGCGTCCGTCGCCTGTCGCGATCTCCTTTGCTGCTTCTATAGCATCCCCACCGTTGCCGACGACTCGGCTGCCCACAACATGCGGTTCGCTTTTACAACATTAATATCGGCGCTCCTCGCCCTGGCCTCCTCCGCATCCGCAGAGCGCAAACTCCTGTCGCAGTCACTCGCTCAGTGTCAGGAGAACAGCAGCTTCAGCGCCAACTTGTTCGATGTCTTGTTCACGCCCGACGATGGCAAGCTTCGCTTCAACATCACCGGTGTCAGCACCGTCGAGGGCAACATCACCATCGACGCAAAAGTCTACGCATACGGTTTCCTGGCATACGAGAACAGCCTCGACCCCTGCGAGACTGATCTCCTTGGCCTGTGTCCCATGCAGGAAGCACCCATCGATCTCCGAAGCAACTTTGATGTGCCCAAGGAGGCGTTGAAAGAAGTACCAGGTGCGTTATAAGGAGTGTATTGCGGGATATGTGTACAACACTAACAACACCACAGGTATTACATACACCGTTCCCGATCTCGATGCAAAGATTCAAATCTTCTTCAAGCGCAAGGAGACTGGCGAGTCAGTCGCTTGCGTGGAAGCAGAGTTGTCAAACGGCAAAACCGTCAACCAAAAGGGTGTCGCATGGACTGTCGCCGTCATCTCTGGTCTTGCACTCGTCGCATCAGCCGTGACTTCAGGTCTGGGACATTCCAACACTGCCGCACACGTTGCCGCCAACGCCATGGCTCTTTTCGGTTACTTCCAAGGCCAGGCTTTCATCGGAATGACTTCTGTCTCTCTCCCTCCTATTGTTTCTGCGTGGACCCAAAACTTCCAGTGGAGCATGGGTATTATTCGCATCGGCTTCATCCAGGACATCGCCACTTGGTACCAGCGCGCCACCGGTGGCACCCCTTCAACCATTCTCTCTAGCCGTGGAACACAGTCTGTCCAGGTCCAGAAGCGTGCTCTTGATGGCGCCTCGGCTGCCATGGCTTACGCTGTCGAGAGCTTCCGCAAAAGGTCCCTTGTGCCTCGAACAAACGCTGCCGGTTCCAGCTACGTGGACTCCTCGAACACTATCGTTGTTAAGGGTATCGACCGTGTTGGCTACCGTGCTGGAATCGAAGAGACTAACATCTTCATGACTGGCTACATCTTCTTCTTGGTCTTCGTCTTCTTTGTCGTTCTCGGTGTGCTCATCTTCAAGGGCATCTGTGAGGCCCTCACTAAGGCGGGTCGCATGAAGGGCGACAAGTTCAAGGACTTCCGCAACGGCTGGAACACTGTCCTGAAGGGCATCATGTTCCGTGTCATCCTGATCGGTTTCCCGCAGATGGTTGTGCTGTGCTTCTGGCAATTCACCCAACGCGACTCACCTGCGATCGTTGCTCTGGCCGTTTTCACTGTCTTCACCATGATCGGCATTTTGGCATGGGCATCCGCAAAGGTCATCCGCCTCGCGCGCAGGAGTATCTCCATGCACAAGAGCCCTGCCTACATCCTCTACTCTGACCCGGTTTCTCTCAACAAGTGGGGCTTCCTCTACGTGCAGTTTAAGGCCACTGCGTACTTCTTCATCGTCCCCGTTCTCATCTACTTCCTCGTCAAGGGAATGTTTGTCGGTCTCGGTCAAGAAGCTGGTGTCGTGCAGGCCATTGGACTTCTCATCATCGAAGCTCTGTTCTTGATCGGTGTGTGCGTCATGCGCCCTTACATGGACAAGAAGATGAACGCCTTCAACATTTCCATCGCTGTGATCAACTTGCTGAACACGATCTTCCTGCTCATCTTCACTGAGGTCTTCAACCAGCCGGTAAGTTTATATCACACCTGTCTACCAGCAAGCATGAGCTAACATCTATTTTCAGGGCCTTGTCACTGGAGTCATGGGCGTTATCTTCTTCGTCTACAACGCCGTTTTCTCTCTGGTCCTCATCATCATCGTCCTGGTTGCATCGGTCATCTCTGTTTGCGCGAAGAACCCCGACACTCGTTACCAGCCCATGCGCGACGACCGTGGCAGCTTCATCAAGTCACAATCACAGCTCAACACCGAGCTCGATGCGTTGGGTGCCACCGCCCGCGGAGAGGGCAAGGGCGGCGTCCGTATCGAGGACGACGATGACTCCTGGTCGGGTGGCAGCAGCGACCGCGTCCCTCAGCAACAGCAGCAAACCGCCTATGCTCCAGCATACTCACAGCGAACATCATACATGGACGCACCCCGATCACCACTCCACTCGTCTGCCGCTGGCAACAACGCTGACGGACGCCACGCACCACCTGCATTCGCTGGCCAGCAACCATCAAGCCCTTACGACCAGTCTTTTCGTAAACAAGGAGCCAGCCCCAGTCCGTGGCAACGCGGTGCCGGATATGACTAGAGAATTTCACGAGATATCGCCAACGGACGACCTTGTCAGCCGATTGCCACCTGCGCCACCGCCTTACAGCAGCGTTCCAGCTAGTTTGCAGGTGGGACACCCCGCTGCACTCCGCCCCGGAGCACCTGAGGTGAAGCAAGTCAGCAACGACGAGCTCGATCGCGTGGTCTCCATGTACTATGATCGCAGGTCATCAGACCCAGTAGCCGACAAAAATTGGCTGTGAGCTTGAGAAGCTCTTTTACAGAAAGAGAAAGAACCCATACAGTACCCACAGCGGGATCGCGAAGAAAGCGTTGTACATACAAAAACACACCACAGAAGACATGACAGTATTACCTGCAGTCTGAAGTGGTTGGTCTCTTTCATTTGCTTTATCTTCTTATCAGAGGCCTGTGGTCCTGAAATCGGATCGCTGCGGCTTTCTCTTTATTTCTTAACTTACGACTGGAAAGGATTGGAATGGAAACGGAGAAAAGGACATTTCTCCCTGGCGTTTTTTGGGGGGGAGCTGAGAATGGGTTGAGACCCTCTCGCTTGTTATTTGCTTGCGTTTATTCATTTCTTGTCTTTTTTGCTTTGTTTTGGATTCTTCTTCAAAAGGAGGAGAACTAGGGAATGGGGAGAAAATAGCTATTATTGTCAATGTAATGCTTTGCCCTGAATATTTTTGTCTCATTCGTGGTTGGGAGTTTGGTGATAGTGGTCTGGTGACAAGACCGGTGGTTGCTGGGTCATTGAACACGGTTTGGTTTATTTGAATGATGTTCTTGATAACCAGAGACGATGTTAGTATACTGTCCATTAGTCGTGCATTTAATTGCTGTTTATCACCGGTCTCCGCATATCCCCGTTCACGTTCTTCACTACCCGATTCTTAAAAACGATCCATGACGTCGACCTGATCGAGCTTTGGCTTCGAAAGCGCACTACAACACCACCACCGCAGCGGTACTTCCATCTGCTCTTACACCACACCATTGGATTATTCCATTGAACCATCCAACATACACACAATCATGTCTGCCCCACGCATTGCTCTCCGTACCAGCCGCATGGCCGTACGCAGCTTCCGCCAGTTCACCACCTCCGCCGCTCGCTTCAATGACACCAACCACCGCGCCAACGACACGGCCGAGGAATACCGCAAGATCCAGACCGAGAAGCCGCTGAACCCCCACCTCACCAACACAAACTCGACCATCGCCAACGAAATGCCCAGCATCGGCAAAGACAGCGCGCCGCCAGAGCTACTCACTGGAGTCGACCCCGACTTCAACCCCAAAGACTCTGTGCCCGAGAACACCGAGCGCATGACTGGCGGCACCCAGAAGGGCGCCCCGGAGAGCGGCGTCAACGCCGAGCTCGATGTAGGTGAAATCGAGGGCGGCACTTTCAAGGTCGAGCCCATCCGCCGCACCGGCGAGGACGCGGCCACCATGCGCGCTCGCCTTACTTGTATGTCGCTGCACCAAGCACCAGTACCCGAGCGCTGACTGATAGTAACCATCACAGACCAGTGCCGAAAGCGCGGGACGCTAGAAAGCGACCTGCTGCTGTCCACTTTCGCCGACGCCCACCTCGGCTCCATGGCGCCCGCCCAACTACAGCAATTCGACGCTTTCCTCGACGAGAACGACTGGGACATCTACTACTGGGCCACGCAAGAGCCCACGCCGACCTCCGTCGCGTACGCCGAAGGCGCAGGTCCCGATCTCGCCGCGCCCGAAGCCCAGGGTACCGCGCCTGCTGATGCTGGAACTCCTCACGGCGTCGCTGATACTAGCGCTGGCAAGGAGTCGTTCGACGAGGTCTTCAGGCAGGACAAGGCGTACTCGGGCGAGTGGGCGCAGACGGCGGGGCGGTTCAAGCCGGCGTATAGGCCTGTGCCGCAGAGGTGGAAGAACAGTGAGATTCTGGCGCGTTTGAGGTCGCATGTCAAGTCGCGTAGTGCGGGCGGTGTGCTGGAGGGCGAGGGCGTGGAGGTGAAGGGGGACGATGCGAATGCTGGGAAGGGAATGGGTTTCATGCCGGAGTTGAGGAATTATGACCGTGCTTGAGGAGGTTTTGTTTTGGGGAATGGGATATGTTGTAAGTTTATAACGTGTTTGTATATATTGAGGGTTTCTTGAGATTCATATTTTGGGCTTGATGCGAGGACATCTTGTCCGTTCACTTACATGTTGCTTGGACCGTGCTAACTGTGCTAAAACGTCCGTAAGAGCTTAGAAAGCTCAAGGCAGTCAAGCTGATCAACACAGAAATATGTTTCCTACGTAGGCATGCCAGGAATGGTGAGTGTTCACATTCGCACATACGTGTCTCATTTCTCAGTAAACAATCTTAGGTTCCTTCGCTATGAATGTACCGTACCTTAAGTGAGCTCGCCGAAACATTAGGAAACAACCCCTACAGAAGGCGACACCCACGCACTTCAACAACGAATGCCCTCCCAAGAACACCCCCTCAACCTCACGAGCCCTTCTCGCTCCCCGTCCTCCACAAACTGCAAAGCACCCACCTCCTCGCCCTCTCCCTCAACCCAGGAAACTCCTTCTGCTTCCTCAACGCCTTCTCCGTCGCCCCCCACTCCACAACCTCTAGCTCCTCCCTCTCCCGCTCGCTCATCCTAACCACCCTCCCCGCCTCCGCCAGCGCCACAAACCTCTCCATCGCCTCATATTCCGACCGCACAACGTGCCCTTCGCCGCCAGAGCAATAGCACCACTCCGCTTTCTCGGGAGCATGCGCGTACGTCGTCAAAGGCTCGCCGTCGACCCAGCGGAAACTCGCAGCCGAGCGCTGCGTGCGGAGTTCGTGCGGGTTGCATTTGCAGCGGTAGCGCGTGTAGCGTTGGATGAGCGTGCGGTGGTCCCAGTGCAGGGAGAGGTCGGTGTGGACGCAGATGCTGGGCGGGGTGGAGGGCTTTTTGATGGGTGTTGTGGTGGCGGTGGTGGAGGCTCTGCGGGAGGGGTTGTAGGTTTTGTTGCCGCGGCGCGGCCAGGTGTAGGGTTTGCCGATGGAGGAGGCGTGGCTTTGGGTTGTGGGCCAGGTTGCTGGTTGGGGTGGGTTTGGGTTGGTGGGTTTGTTTGCTGGGGCGAGTTGGGGGGTTGATTTGAAGTGGCGTGGTGCTTTTGGTTTTGGGGCGGGATGGGCGAGGGAGGTTTGTTGGGGTGGTTTGGTGATTAGGAGCTGGGTGTTGAGAGCTTTTGATTTGGGATAGCCTGGCAGAGGCTGTTTGGTTGTTTTGATGGCTGGAGGAGTGGTTGGTAGGCTTTCTTGTGTTCTTGGCCTTGAGGTGGGTGGTTTGTTTGGTAGGTGGCCGCGGGTTTCTGGTCTGTCAGCTGGAGGAGTACCTGGCCTGCTGATATGATGTGTTGCTGGTGTGCTGGTGTAAGGTGTTGTTGGTTTGCTGTTGGATGGTGACCTTAGTCTATTGATAGGCGTTTTCGGAATCTTGTTCGATATCATAGGAGTCTTAGTGTCAGGCGATTGATCACAGTAGATCCCAACGTCCGATGCACCGTCAGTCTCGACTGCGTCCGCCTCATCTTGACCGTCGTGTGCGGAGACAGCGATGAGCTCTGGCAGTGGCCATTCGAGACGAGCCTGTTCCTCGTTCGTATACTCCTAGATATCTGCCACAACAGGCTCGCCGGCTGACTGATTTCGCACTGCTTGTTTGCCACGACCTCTCCAAATCCGGCCATTTTCTTCGTACATAAGAGAAGGTTCCTCATGGGAGACAGACGAACCCATGGTGAAGTGGTCGCTTGCTGGCAATCTGACAGTATGAAGACAGTGTGTGACCTATGCCTTGCGGTAGAGCAAACCTTGCATGAGTGTGTAGTGTGGCACGAGACTGCTTAGCTGACAAAGATCCTCATACCAGTGTAGATGGCAGTGTAGAGGGTGTTGCTTGGTGATGATAGCTGGGTATTGAAAGATCTGGCACGCATGAGTGCGGCGCTGAGAATGATGATCGAGGCGTGGGAGGATGTGAAGAGGAAGCGATGTGGTCTTGAGTATTTCAGTAGGAGTCGGTCGAGCCGTTGCAATTGCGGTTGCCTCAGAATTCTTCGCGGTTTCCTTACAAAGCAGATTGACACGTGGAAGCCACGACGAAAAGCCTGTTGTTAGACGTAAGAAGGCTCAAGAGGCTTGCTTTTACGATACGACATTGTCGCAATGCGGCCTTACCGAACCAATACGTGTTAGATGCAAATGTCCAAAGTGTCTCATGGTCTGCTGGCATGCCAAGTTGCGGTTAGAAAAAGATTATTCGTCTTTACCGAATTTGTAGTTGACGAGCAGCTAAGTAGAATAGAAGTACCTGTATGCTTGTATAATAAGCTCCGTCATTTGGATGCGATAGTTTCGTCCGGATTTAGAGGGTGAATAATGACACGCGCGATCCAACCTGATCCTCTTCAGGCAATGCGAACTTGGATTGACAGAATGGTCAAGGTAATGTCGCGGCTGTGACCAGAGGATTTGATCTCCATTATTCTTCAAAGTGTACATTTTCAAGAATCCTAGATAAGGTGCTTGGACCTGAAGTACGCCCTGAGGTACACAATCTGCCACGCGCCCAGCGCCATGAGCATTCCCATGGTGCCAATAGCAAACCACTTGACACGCTCGTTTGTGCTCTCGTTGGTGTCTCTCAGTCTGATCTCACGTCCCCTCAAGTAGTCCAGCTCAGCAACGATCTCGGAAGCAACCTCGCTGACTCTCTTGAGCTCGGCCTCCACGGGCTTCAGCTTTTCGCCGGCCTGAATGGCATTCCAGTCCTTTGCGTCCGCGCCAATGTCGATGTCGAGCTCGACGTTGCGGTAGGGGTCGGCGATTGCGTGGGTTGCGGTCAGGATGTTCTCGAAGCAGACGTCGAAGGCGCTGTCCTCGTGGGCGTGGAAGGCGTGTCGTGACTCGCCGACTACATCGCGAGGGCGGCCGTAGTCGTTTCCGACGGCGTCCTTGATCTGTAGACAATGATGTCAGATTCCGTTCAAGCAACTTTCAGTTCTCTAAAGAAGTCGATAGCTCGCCCATAGCTGCATCTTCTTGCCCTTTCCAATCCTCTTCCCGTCCACGCTCTTGTTGGTGCTCACTTACGTGCATGTTCAGTGTCTGTCCATCGCCTCTACTTCCACTGACTGTCGCAGTAACAACGACCAGCTGGTCCTTTGCAACAAAGTTCCTAATGCATCGCTCTTTGCTCGCCGACTCGTGGCCAGGGTGGGCTTGGATGTCGAATTTGAGGGCTGCAACGAGGGGCAGGAGGAAGGCGAAAAGGAGCTCGAGTGCGAAGAGCATGTTGACGGCCGTCGCCAGGAGGCGGTGAAATTGTGTTTTGCAAAGGTGGTGCTGGCGGTATGCGACAGGAAGCTCACGATTGTTTAGGACACGCTGCTGTTGGTGGAGTAGTGGAAGGGGTCGTTGCGCTTTCGGAAGTCGTTCCGCGGTGTTACTTCCTCGTGCAAGTGCGATTCTTGAACACACGACCGACTATTCACATACTCACATCTTGTCCGGCCGCAAGGCCGACATCAATTTGTTTTTATTATTCATTCATCTCATGCGAACATTGCCTCTCGGTCTTCTTTTACCGCTACATAACATTGTTCCTCAGCCAAGGCTCTGATCATCAACAACGTGTTCTATGTTGTGGTCCACTCGTGTCCCTTCTGTCTCGTCATTGGATCAAGAGAAGAGGCTTCCTTAGTTGACGGAAGCTCTACTGGCTAGGTATGCAACAGACGCAACTTGGACTCGTTCGAGAATAATACCCACAAGAGGTTTTTATGTAGCCTCGTTGGGCCGAAATGTGGATTACTCGGGCTATCTTATGCTGGCTGTTACCACGAGCCACGTGACATACGCTGCCTGTTTCGAGAAAGCCTGGTCGCTGATCACCTAATGCATGGCTTACTCATCGGTGCCTCTGATTCATGCTGCTGTCTATCGATTTGAATGAGCTATCTGAACAACCCGCATGGCGAGCGTCGAAAGCTTCAGACGAGAAGTACGGCCGGGAGATGAGTGTAGATGCCTTCGCTAAGAGCCTACTACTGTAGACCTCCAAGCCTGTTGGATCAACAAGATAGACGACTCGAAGGCCCCGATCGCCACGTATATCTTCAATGGCTAAGAACTGAAACCAGTCTAGTGCGATGCTTTCTTCCGCAAACAGAGGGAAGCAGAACATATACGGTACGCCTGAAAGGTCTACGAACGTGCGGATGCTTCTGTCTCAGCCTCATAACCTTCCATCCTCGAACAGGCACCCACTTGCTCTCGCTAAGTCAAAAGCAAAATACGCGGATTGAACACTTAAAATGGAGATCTGATCAAGCCCGAGGTTAGCTTTTACACAGCTACCGAACTTCTGCTCGAGAGGAAGACCCACCCTTGATGTCAAACCACACCGCGTCGAGACGTGTTCACGACTGCACATCGTCTAGGCACGACGCTGAAGGATGATGAGCATCAGAGTTCCGCTCTCGCCTTGCCGGTCAAGGGCGGCATAAACGTTGCGGCGCCCAAATACGCCGCCAAGCTGTCCGCGCTCTCCACATCTGTAAGAGGGCATGTAAGAGTGCATGTGGACACGGCTGGACGACCGAACGTTTCTTGTCAGGAGAACGGCGAGCCCTTCAGCCACACTCTTCCAGACACGTTGTTGGAGTCTTGGCATGTCCGTTTTAGGAGCAACTCTTGATATCAATTCAGTGTTTCCCGTGCATTGTATACCCGTGCATTGTATAACCCTGGCCCATGTTCCACATATCTCGCGGGTAGAGCGATGTTATCGTTTAGCGGCTGT
>Ga0265797_10006986_pt1 | contig 15663 bp, 15 predicted proteins | sample P2T30metagenome_FD_192433 | JGI IMG/M metagenome (GOLD analysis project Ga0265797, IMG submission 192433) | Plant litter microbial communities from East Loma Ridge, Irvine, California - P2 T30 | ecosystem: Environmental > Terrestrial > Plant litter > Unclassified | place: USA: California... | reverse complement strand
TTCATCGTCGGTCTGGGTGATGTCCCACTTGGCGATGCCTTCAGCCATGGAGGCGCTGTGCACGGTCGGCAGGTCGGTGTGCAGCAGGCCGCCACGGGCCAGGGAGCCGAGGATGCTGAAGATCCCCCCAGCACGGTGCACGTCTTCCATGTGGTACTTCTGGATGTTCGGCGCGACTTTGCACAGCTGCGGCACGTGGCGCGAGAGACGGTCGATGTCGCGCAGGTCGAAATCGATCTCGGCTTCCTGAGCTGCCGCCAGCAGGTGCAGGATTGTGTTGGTGGAACCGCCCATGGCGATGTCCAGCGTCATGGCGTTCTCGAACGCCTTGAAGTTGGCGATGTTACGCGGCAGCACCGAGTCGTCGTTGTCGCCGTAGTAACGCTTGCACAGCTCGACGATGGTGCGGCCCGCCTGCAGGAACAGCTGCTCACGGTCGCTGTGGGTGGCCAGCGTCGAGCCGTTGCCCGGCAGGGCCAGGCCCAGGGCTTCGACCAGGCAGTTCATCGAGTTGGCGGTGAACATACCGGAGCACGAACCGCAGGTCGGGCAGGCGCTGCGCTCGTATTCGGCGACTTTTTCATCCGAGGCCGTGCTGTCAGCGGCGATGACCATGGCGTCGACCAGGTCCAGGCCGTGGCTGGCCAGCTTGGTCTTACCGGCTTCCATCGGCCCGCCGGAAACGAAGATCACCGGAATGTTCAGGCGCAGGGCGGCCATCAGCATGCCGGGGGTGATCTTGTCGCAGTTGGAGATACAGACGATGGCGTCCGCGCAGTGGGCGTTGACCATGTACTCCACGGAGTCGGCGATGATCTCGCGGCTCGGCAGCGAATAGAGCATGCCGTCGTGGCCCATGGCGATGCCGTCGTCGACCGCGATGGTGTTGAATTCCTTGGCCACGCCACCGGCTTTCTCGATCTCGCGGGCGACCAGCTGACCCAGGTCCTTCAGGTGCACGTGGCCGGGCACGAACTGGGTGAAGGAGTTGGCAATGGCGATGATCGGTTTCTTGAAGTCTTCGTCCTTCATCCCGGTGGCGCGCCACAGGGCACGGGCGCCGGCCATGTTGCGGCCGTGGGTGGAGGTTTTCGAGCGGTAGTCAGGCATGGCGGTTTCCTGCGGCTAATCAGGTAGGCATTGATAGGTGGGTGAGCGGATCAGCGGCAGATGACCGTGACGCGAGGTGGCATGGCGCACGACGGGATCTCCGTCTGCCTGCCTGGGCTCACAGGCCCGCCGAAGGGTGGATGGCGGGAAATGCCCTGATTCTACGCCGCACGGGGCGGGCGAGGAAGGGCTGGCGGCTGCCGGCCGCCCTGGCCCTAACCCCGCAGAATAGCGTTGGGGATCTGCTCCAGCGGGATCTCGCGGCTCACGGCGCCGAGTTTCATGGCCTCTCTGGGCATCCCGTAGACCACGCAGCTGGCTTCGTCCTGGCCCAGAGTGAGGGCGCCGGCCTCGTGCATTTCGCGCAGGCCGCGGGCACCGTCGTCGCCCATGCCGGTCATGATGATGCCGGTGGCATTGGCCCCGGCTGCGCGGGCTGTAGAGCGGAATAGCACGTCTACCGAGGGCTTGTGGCGGCTTACCGGCGGGCCGTCTACCACCTCGACCAAATACTGGGCGCCGCTGCGCTTGAGCAGCAAGTGGCGGCCGCCCGGGGCGATCAGGGCGCGGCCGGGCACCACGCGGTCGCCGTGCCGGGCTTCCAGCACTTCCAGTTCACACAGGCCGTTGAGGCGTTCGGCGAACGCCGCGGTGAAGCGTTCGGGCATGTGCTGGACGATGACCAGCGCCGGGCATACGCGCGGCAGACGGGTGAGGATGTACTCCAGCGCCTGCGTGCCGCCGGTGGAGGTGCCGATGGCGACCACACGCTCGGTGGTGCGTGCCATGGCGCCTTGGGCGGGCGGCAGGATCACATCGGCATTCAGCTTGCCGGGCACCGCCGCGGGCGGCGTCTTGTCCTTGACCAGGCGACGCACGTTGGCGCGCGCCGCGGCCTTGACGGCATTCAGTAGGTCGTCACTGGCATTGACGAGGAATTTGCTCAGGCTGGCCTGAGGCTTGGTAACGATGCTCACCGCGCCGGCGGCAAGTGCCTGCATGGTGGTGGCCGCGCCTTTTTCGGTCAGCGTCGAACAGATCACCACTGGCGTGGGACGTTCGGCCATCAGCTTCTTGAGGAAGGTGATGCCGTCCATGCGCGGCATTTCCACATCCAGCACGATCACGTCGGGCCACTCGCGTTGCATCTTGTCGAGGGCGAACAACGGATCGGCGGCAGTGCCAATCACCTGGATCGTCGGGTCGCTGCTTAGCACCGAGGACAGCACCTGGCGCACTACGGCGGAGTCGTCGACGATCATGACTTTAATCGGTTTCATGCGGATCGCTCTCCAGAGGGGCGGCCGGAGATCGGCGTAGGTGCCGTTTGTTTCAAGGCCAGGTGGCCGTTCCAGATATCGAAGATCAGGTTGCGGTGTCCGATGCCCCCGACGTGCTCGCCATGGCAGCTGAGCTTCTTCTCGGCGATCAGTCGCCGGGCCATGTCGATGTTCTGTAGACCCACATGCCGGCGGTTGCTGTTCATCAGCGTAGGAAACATGTGCCCACCCCCGAAGATGCGTGCCTGATACTCCGACACCCGAGTACCGCTCAGACCGATCGCTTCGCACAACAGGTTCATGACTTCGTCTCCGTAGCGGCCGTCCGGGTGTGCGGTTGGTCGGCCACGTGTCGGCAGCATGAAATGGCACATGCCGCCAAGGCGGGCATGGGGGTGCCAGAGCACCATGGAAACGCAGGAGCCAAGCAGGGTTCGTACACGGGTATAAGGACCGCCGAAGTGGTAGTCGCCGGGTTGCAGATAGACCTCGGCGATAGAGGGAGTTTTAGTCATCGGGTTTGCGGTAGATCGACGGTTTGACGATCTTCAGCGTGTCATTGACGCCGTTCAGGCTCTCCGAGTGACTGATGAAGAAATGCCCGCCCGGCCGCAGGTGCTTGATCAGGCGAGCCACCACCTGACGCTTGGTGTCGGCGTCGAAGTAGATCATCACGTTGCGCAGGAAGATCACGTCGAACAGGCCCAGATCCGGCAGCGCGCTGTTCAGGTTGATCTGCTCGAAACGGATGCGCTGGCGCAGCGAGGGCGCGATCATCATGCGCCCCTGATTGTCATCAACGCCCCGCAGGCAGTGTTTCACCAGCAGGTGGCGGGGAATGTTCTGGCTGTCTTCCAGGTCGTACACGCCGCCACGAGCCTGGGTGAGGATGCGCTGGCTGATGTCCGAGGCCAGAATGTCCCAGGGCCTGTCACCCAGGCGCTCGGCCAGCAACAGGGCCAAGGTGTAAGGTTCTTCGCCGCTGGAGCAGGCGCCACTCCAGACCCGCAGCGGTCGCCCGCTGGGAATGGTCCCCGGTTTCTGTAGCAACTCGCGCAGAAAATCGAAGTGCTTGGGTTCGCGGAAGAAATAGGTTTCGTTGGTGGTCAGCAAATCCACGCAGGTCTGCAGTTCGGCGGCGTCGGCCCCCAGGCGTTTGAAGTAGTCACCGTAGCTTGCAAGGCCGAAGGTGCGCAGGCGCTTGTTCAGGCGCCCGGCCACCAGCGGTTTTTTCGCGTCGGACAAGTGGATGCCGGCAATCTCGTGGATCATCTGGCGGAACTGGCCGAACTCTCGATCCGTGAGGGCTGCTTGAGCGGTATCGCGCATCAGTCGTGCTCACCGTCGAGGCCGTGATGCTGTGCCTGATCCAGTGCCGCGCGTTCGTCGGCGGAAATGATCCGGCCGATGTCGAGCATTACCACCAGGCGCTCGTCCAGCTTGCCCATGCCGCGGATGAAGTCGGCGCGGATGGAGCCGCCGAAACTGGGCGTTGGCTCGATCTGCTCGGCGCTCAGCTCACGCACCTCGTTGACGGCATCCACCACCATGCCGATTACCTGCGTGGCGGTCTGGTGGACGATTTCCAGTATCACGATGCAACTACGCGGGCCGATGCTGGTGGCCCGGCCGCCAAAGCGCTGGCCGAGATCCATCACCGGTACCACGGCGCCGCGCAGGTTGATCACGCCGAGAATACTCGGCGGCATCATTGGCACCGTGGTCAGCCGGCCGTACTCGATGATTTCCCGTACGGCGCGGATTTCCACCGCGAACAGTTCCTGAGCCAGGGTAAAGGTCAGGTACTGGCCCGAGGTCGCCGTGGCGTTGTCGAGCAGCCGGGGTTCGGCGTTCATGGCCTACTCCTGGAAGCGCACATAGCCGGCCGGCAGGCCTGCCACGTGGCCGTGGCGATCGTCATCGTCGCGTGACTGGCGAACCGGGGCATTGCCACGACTGCTGCTCTGCGTGCGGTTGCGCGCTGTCGGCGCGACGGTGGCACGCTCGCCACTTCCGTTGAGCCGGAAGAAGTCCATCAGCTGCTGCAGCTGCTCGGCCTGGCCGCTCATTTCCTCGGCAGTGGCTGCCAGCTCTTCGGATGCCGACGCGTTCTGCTGGGTCAGCTCGCTGAGCTGGTTCATGGCCGTGCTGATCTGGTTGACGCCGCTGCTTTGCTCGTCGGACGCCGCGGCGATCTCCTGCACCAGGTCGGAGGTCTTGGCGATGGATGGCACCATCTCATCGAGCAGCGTGCCGGCACGTTCGGCCAGGGCCACGCTGTTCTTGGCGACTTCGCCGATTTCCTGAGCTGCTACCTGGCTGCGTTCGGCCAGCTTGCGTACTTCCGCCGCCACGACGGCAAAGCCTTTACCGTGCTCGCCGGCACGGGCTGCTTCGATGGCAGCGTTGAGGGCGAGCAGGTTGGTCTGGTAGGCGATGTCGTCGACGATACCAATCTTGTCGGCAATGGTCTTCATAGCGCGCACGGTGTCCTTGACCGCCTGGCCACCTTCACCCGCTTCGTTCGCGGCTTTGCTGGCCATGCCGTCGGTCACCCGGGCATTTTCGGTGTTTTGCGAAATCGAGGCGGACATCTGCTCCATCGAGGCACTGGTTTCCTCGACCGAGGCGGCTTGTTCGGAAGCCGCCTGGCTCATGCTCTGCGCCGTCGAGGAAATTTCCTCGGAGGCGCTGGACAGCGAGTCGGCGGAGCCGCGCACTTCGGCGATGATCTGTGTCAGCCGGGCGGACATGTTGTTGATCGACGCCAGCATGCTGGTGGTGTCGTTTGCCTTGAGCACGACCTGGGTGCGCAGATCCCCCTCGGCAATGCGGGTCACTACCTCGGCGGCATAGGACGGCTCACCACCCAGTTGCTTGAGCAGGCTGCGGGTAATCAGCCAGCCAAGCAGGATAGAGATGAAGATGGCGATGCCGCCGAGCAACGAGAGCTGCAGGCGCGACTCCTGATAAAGCTCGCTAGCCCCGGCGGCATCCTGATCCATCAGCTCGCTCTGATAGTTGACCAGCGCGCTAGCCGCCGCGAGCAGCTCGTTGTTGGCGGGAATGATGTCGCTGTACAGGTAGGCTTCTGCACGCTCCGAATCGATAAGCAGCTTGAACATCTCTTCATAGCGCTTGCCTACCTCGCCGCGCGCGGCGTTGACGCGCGCCAGGAACTCTCGGCCCTGGGGCGAGGCGATGGTGCGATCCAGCTCTTCGGTGGCGGCCTTGCGGCGCTCACGGCTGGCCTCTAAAAGAGCGATGTTCTTGCGATCCGCCTCGTTATCGTCGAGCAGGATGATGTCGCGAAGGTAGCGCCCCTGATTCAGGGTCTCTTCCTTGATGACGTTGGCTTCGCGGATCTTTACGTAGCGATCCTTGATGATCACGTCATTGGAGTCGTTGATCGCGCTCATGCGGGTCAGACCCAGCACCAAGGCGATCAACAGCAGTACGATCACTGTGCCGAAACCAAGGCCGAGTTTTGTGGACACACGTAGGTCTTTGAACATGATTGATTCCCTCTGTGATGCGTGGCTGCCCTGTCAGGCGGACAATGCTTTGTTGCCGTCTGGCAGAGCCGCAATTTCGGCGACCGCAAGGGCGTTTTCGATGGTCAGCAGGATGATGAAGTCATCCTCGCGGTGAACCATCGCGTGGATGAAGTCGCTGCGAATCGGATTGCCGAAGGCCGGGACCGGGTTCATTTCTGTTGGCGCGACTTCGAGCACCTCACTGACGGCATCTACCAGGATGCCGAGTATTTGTGGGGCGTCCGGTTGAGCCACTTCGACGATGATGATGCAGGTGCGGCGGTCGATCTGCGTTTTCGCCTGATTGAAGCGCAGGCCCAGGTCAATTACCGGCACCACCGCGCCCCGCAGGTTGATCACACCGTGCACGCAACGGTTGGCCATAGGCACCTTGGTGGTGCGTTGGTACTGGATGATCTCCCGTACGCACAGGCCGTCCAGGGCATAGCGGCGGCCATGCAGGATAAAGCTCAGGTACTGGTGCACCGGACGCTCGGTAACCGGGCGCGCGCGGTTGGCGACCTGCCTGCTTTCAGTGGGTGCGGTGATATCAGTCATGGGCGCGTACCAGTGCGGAGTCGAAGAGCGCCGCCGTGCGCGGGGCGGCGAGCTGGGCGAGCAGTCGCGGGATGTCGAGAATCAGGGCGACCGTGCCGTCACCGAGAATGGTGAAGCCGCCGAGCTCGCTGCAGCTGGAGAAAATCTTGCCCAGCGGTTTGATGACGGTCTGGAACTCGCCGGCCAACTGGTCGACCACCAGGCCCGCGCGCAGACCTGCCTGACGTACTACCACCACGCTTTCGCGGCGTGGCGGCTGGCTTTCTTCCTCGAACAGATCGCGCAGGCGCACGACAGGTAGCATTTGCCCACGCAGCTCAAGGTGACCGCGCTTGAACGAGGTGTCGGCCGGCAGCTCGATGCATTCTTCAACCAGCTCCAGCGGGATCACGTAGCCAGCCTGGCCGACGCTGACCAGGAAGCCATCGATAATCGCCAGGGTCAGCGGCAGGCGGATGCGGATGCGCGTGCCCTGGCCCAGGGTGCTGTCCAGGTCGATGGTGCCACGCAGAGCGGCGATGTTGCGCTTGACCACGTCCATGCCGACGCCGCGGCCGGACAGGTTGCTGACCTGCTCGGCAGTGGAAAAGCCAGGTTCGAAGATCAGCGCGAAGATTTCCTTCTCCGTCAACGTCTGCCCTTCGCTAATCAGCCCGCGTTCGCGGGCCTTGGCGAGGATGCGTTGGGAGTCGAGCCCTCCGCCGTCGTCGCTGACTTCGAGGACGATACTGCCGGCGTCGTGATAGGCATTCAGCGACACGTTGCCCTGGGCGGGCTTGCCGCGTGCCCGGCGCGTGTCGGCCGCTTCGATGCCATGGTCCATGGCGTTGCGCACCAAGTGCGTCAGTGGGTCGGTGATGCGTTCCACCACGGTCTTGTCGAGCTCGGTGTCGCCGCCACTGATCGATAGCGCGATGTCTTTGCCTAACTCACCAGATACGTCACGTACCACCCGCTGGAAGCGGTTGAAGGTGCTGCCGATCTGCACCATGCGCAGCGGGAGCGCTGAATCGCGCACTTCCTCGACGAGCCGGGACAGCAGCTCGGTGGCTTCGAGCATTTCCGGGTGGCCACAGTTCTGCGCCGTCATTCGCGCGCCGGCACCGGCGATGATCAGTTCGCCGACCAGGTCGATCAGGCGATCCAGCTTGCCGGCGTCGACTCGGATAAGGCTGTTTTCGCTGCTGCGGTTTTCCTTTATCTGCTGTTGCTTCTGCAGGGCGGCGGCGATCACCGGCGGCTGAACCAGGCTTTCCTCCAACAGCACCCGGCCAATCGGCCGCGGCTCGTCACGCTGCTGGCCCTGCACCTGGGTGTGTAGCACCTCCTGCAGTTCGCTGGCGGTAAGGGTGCCGCAGCGCATCAGAATCTCACCGAGGCGCATGTCTTCTTCAGGCAGGGCACGGATCAGCTCAAGGTATTCGTTCGACTTGCTGTTGGGCGGCAGGATGCGGATCAGGCTGTCTTCACGGACGAACTCAAAGGCGCCGTCGATGGTGGCCTTGTCGGCATCGCTGGCGAAGGCCACTTCAAAGCCCAGATAACAGGTTTCCGGGTCCATCTCGGCAGCCGCGGGAATGCGGTCGAGCAGCGGCACGATGCTGATGATCCGCCCGAAGGTGTTCAGGTAGCGGAACAGGCCTAGCGGATCCATGCCATTGCGCAGGGTGTCGGGGCCGAAGCGCAGCGACAGATGCCAGTGATCGGCGCCAACGCTCGGGCCATGGCTGCGTTCAATGCGCGTGGCGGCAGCCGGTACCTGTTCTGCGCTGGGCGCGGGAGCCAGGTAATGGGTCAGGCGCTCGCCCAGTTGCACGTGCAACGCCTGGGTTTCAGGGTCAAGACACTCAAGGTCGGTGCCCGCGTCGACCAGCGCGACCAGGCGCGCGAGGTGATCGCCCACCTGCAGAAAGAGCGCAGTCATCTCGGTGTCGAAGTGCAGCTCGCCGGTACGCACGCGGTCGAGGACACTTTCGGCGATATGCGTGAAGGCGACGATCACGTCGAGGCCAAACAAGCCCGCCGAGCCCTTGATGGTGTGCGCCGCCCGGAAGATGGCATTGATGGTGTCGGCATCGCCCGGGCTGTTTTCCAGCTGCAGCAGGGCTTCTTCCATTTGCTGCAACAGCTCCTGGCTTTCGGCGATGAAGATCTGCAGCACTTCGTCCATGTCCATGGTGACTACTCGCTCGCCGGCTTGATCAGAATGGGATCGCCGAAAAAGGTGCCGAGCCCGCTCAGTTCGAAAGCTTCGATCACGGCTGGGCTGTGGTTGGTCAGGCGCAGGTCGCAGGTCATGCGCGCGGCCTCCTGCTTGGCCAGAATCAGCAACTGCAAGCCGGCGCAGTCCAACTCGTCGACGGCGCAGAGGTCGAGCTCTACCTCGGTATCCGGCGCCAGCACCTGCATCAGTAGTTCCATATGCTCGGCGGCGCTGTAGATGGTCAGGCCGCCTTCCAGCGGCAGGATGCGGTAGAGGTTCTCCGCCGGCGCATCGGTCATGGCAGGATCAGCTTGGACACGGCCGTGAGCATCTGCGCTGGCTGGAAGGGCTTGACCACCCACGCCTTGGCGCCGGCTGCGCGGCCTTCTTCCTTCTTCGCCTCGCCGGCTTCGGTGGTCAGCATGATTACCGGCGTGAACTTGTAGGCGGGCATCTGCTTGACGTTTTTCACGAAGGTAATGCCGTCCATGTTCGGCATGTTCACGTCGCTGATGATCAGGTGCACCTTGCGGCCATCGAGTTTGCTCAGCGCATCCTTGCCGTCACAGCCTTCGATGACCTGATAACCGGCGCCCCGAAGCGTGATGCTGACGACCTGACGGATGGAGGTGGAGTCGTCGACGATGAGTACGGTCTTGCTCATGGGGAACCTCAGAAAAACGTGATTTCAGAATCGTTGCGCTTGTATGTGTCGCCGCGGTGCACGTCGTGTTGCTCGGGCGTGGTGTACGTCTGCGCCAGCTCCTGCAGCCACTGATCGACGTCCAGGGGCCGGGGGCTGAGGCCCAGGCGCCGCTGGGCGTTGCGCTCGTGGAGGCAGGCGAGCAGCTTGTCCTGGTCACCCGCGATGTGGCCGAGCATTTGGCTGGTGCGGTCCTGGAACTGCAGCGCCACCAGCACCTCTGCGATGTCCTGGGCGACCGCCTGGCTCTGTGCGCGCATCATGTCGTTGTGATTGACGATGTCGGTGGCGTTCTGGTTGAAACGCTGGATCACACCGGCGATCACGTCACTGGCCTTGTTCAGGGTGGCGGTATCGGTCTTGGTGTATTCCTGGGAGATGTCCAGGGTCTTGTGGATGGCGTCGTTGACGATCACCACGGTTTCGCCAATGCGCTGGCCCGTCTCGCCAGACAGCGACGAGAGCTTGCGAACCTCGTCGGCAACCACGGCGAAACCACGGCCGCTTTCGCCAGCGCGGGCGGCTTCGATGGCTGCGTTGAGGGCCAGCAGGTTGGTCTGTTTAGCGATATTGGCGACATCCTGTGCCATGTCCTGCAGCTGGTCGGTGAAGGTCGACAGCTGCGTTATCTCTTGCAGCAGCGATTCCTTGCTGGCCAGTGCTTCGCGCAGGGCGCGGATAATCATGTCCAGTTCGTACTCGCAGCTGCTCAGCAGCGCGACGAGGCGCTTGCCAGCTTCGCGTTCGGTGCTACCGCCGATACTGTTCTGAATGCGCGTGGCCAGTTGGGCGAAGCGTTCACTGAGGGCGCTGATGGATTCTTCGGTATGGCTGCGGGCGGTCTCGATGTGCTGCGACCAGAGCGGCAGAGTCTGCTCGCACAGGCGGTCGAGGTTGTCGGCTTCCGGGGGCGGGGAGGGCTCCAAGGGCAGCGCTGCGTGATGGGTGGCCAATGCCGAGGCGTGGTTATGACGCAGCAGCAGAACCATGACGCCGCCAGCGAGCAGCAAGCCGAACACAGTGGGAAACGTACCGAGGAGGCCTTGGCTGACCAGCAGCACGGCAGCAACGCCAGCGGCCAGCATCAGCAAGGGGGCAATCAGGTAGGGGGGTTGATCGCGCACTGCGTGGCTCCGTGGTGGCTGGACTCAGACGTTCACGGAACGGGTATCAGTCGTGCGAAGATCCTGCGCGATGATCTGTCATTCCATTGGACGCGCGCAGCATGCATGAAGCGCTGACACAGGCGGCATCAGGGTTTGCTGATTTATGACTGTTTGCAATTCCCGGGTGAGGCTAGGGATATCCTGATCTGTAATTAGGTCAGTCCAAATTTGATGCGTATCTAATCAGGTCGGCATTGCTGGAAAAGCTCATTTTCTCCATCAGATTTATCTTATGAGTGCTGACCGTCTTGTTGCTGATCATCAGTTGCTCGGCAATGTGATTTACGGTTAGGCCAGCAGCGAGAAGTCGCATGATCTGGAACTCTCGATTGGTCAGACTGTCGAGCCCGCTACGCTCCGGGGGCTTGAGGCTGCTGAGGGCGATCGGTTCGATCAGCTCGGGGTCGATATAGCGGGCGCCACCGTGAACTTTTCTGACTGCGTCGATCAGGGTTTCCGGTGACTGGCTCTTGGTCAGGTAACCGGCCGCGCCACAGCGCAACACGCGCATGGCGACCTGCGGGTCGCTGTACATACTGAGCACCAGGATCGGTAATGTCGGGTGATGGAGCGTGATGCGCGCGATCAGCGCCTCGCCACTCAGGCCAGGCATGCTGATGTCGAGCAGAAGCAGATCCACCGAAGTAGTACGCAAGCGCTCCAGCGTTTGCGGGCCATCTGCTGCTTCGGCTGCGATGTGCACATCGTCGTACAGCTCGAACAGGCGCTTGAGGCCTTCGCGCATGATCATGTGGTCGTCGGCGATCATCAGTCTGATCATCAGAAAACTCCTTGGGCGCTGGGTTTGATCGGGAATATCGCCTGCACGATGGTGCCTTGGCCGGGGTGGCTGAAAATGATCACCGGTCCGCCGAGGCGTCTGCCGCGCTCGCGCATGCCGGATAAGCCGGTCGAATCCGGCAGGGTATCGCTGAGGGTAAAGCCGCAGCCGTCGTCGGAGATTTCCAGCACGTAGTCGTTGTCGCGCTGTTCCAGGCTGACCGCCGCCCAGTTGGCATCAGCGTGACGCAGGATGTTGGTCAGCGACTCCTGCACGATCCGGTACAGGTGCGACGCTTGATCAGACTCAAGGTTGATCGGGATAGGCGGAAGGCTGCAGCGGCAGGGGATGCCGGATAGCCGTTTGAAGTCTTCGGTAAGGCTGTGCAGGGTGTTTTCCAGGTCGTGTCGCAGGCGTCCGATGGGGCCGCCGAACTGGACATTGCGTATCGCGTCGATGGCGCTGTGGGAGATGCCGATCAGGCGCAGAATCTGCTCGCTCAGATCGGGGCGGTCGCGCTTCAAGTGGATGCGCAGCACGCCTAATCCTTGCTGCAAGGCGGTCAACTGTTGGCCCAGCTCGTCATGCAGCTCTCGGGCAATCCGTTTTCGCTCCTGCGCTCTGGCCATGGCATACAGCTTGGCTTTGCGCTTGCGACGGCGGGCTGCATCGGTTTCCTCGTTCTGCTGGGTCTTGGTCTGGCTGCATTGCTGGGAGAGCATCGTTGCGTCGTTCACGGTGGCTCTTCTCTCTTTTCTGACGGGTACCGACGCCCGGCCACCGCACAACAACCAGGCGGTCGAACATGGCAGGCTGGCACACGGCGGCGCGGCGACGGGCACTGTCAGCGCTCGGTGCCAGTACGGGTAATCCCAGGAAGCGTTGGCCCGATAGGCCGGGCGGCACGCTCAAAAGCGGTTATCGCTAGCGCTCCGACTGGGCGGCTATGCGCGCGAGAATGGCCGGGCGGTCAGCGGAAGGGGCTGGCGCACGCACAGCTGTGGGCCTGGGTGCAAGCAGGAGGCGCGAGTGCGGTAACGATCAGGCGCCGCGTGCTGCGGAAAGAGGAGTCGCTCATCGGGTATCAACTCTGTGCTGCTGAAAACCTAGCATATCGTTCACACCGCCCGAGATGACAGCGCAAAGATGCCTCATCCCGCTGCGGGTGTGTCAGTTCTGCCATGAAGAGACCGTTACAAATCCCGTGGGTTCGACGCGGCGAGTGGTCATCGCGAGGAGGGGAGTCGATAGCGAGCCGGTACGACATGCGCCAGCTCTCTACGTATGTCGGGCTCGGAAGCTTGCAAGGCAGCCCTGCCGGCGAGCACCGGCAGGGTTGCGATCAGCTGTTGGGCAGCAGGCGTACGGTCAGGCTCTTGATGTAGCGGGTTTCGGCAATGGCCGGATGTACCGGGTGATCCGGGCCCTGGGCGCCGCGCTCGAGCAGTTGGATGTTGCGATCCAGATGACGCGCGCTGGTCAGCAGGATGTTCTGCAGGTTGTCTTCCTCCAGGTGCATGGAGCAACTGGCGCTGACCAGGATGCCGTCCTTGTTGAGCAGGCGCATGGCGGCCTCATTGAGGCGGCGGTAGGCGGCTTCGCCGTTCTTGATGTCCTTCTTGCGCTTGATGAAAGCGGGTGGGTCGGCGATCACCACGTCGAAGCGTTCTTCGGCGGATTTCAATTCGCGCAGCGCCGCGAACACGTCGCCCTCCACGCAGGTGACCTTCTCCGCGAAACCGTTAAGGGTGGCGTTGCGCTCGACACCGTCGAGGGCGAAGGCCGAGGCGTCCACGCAGAACACTTCGCTGGCGCCGAACGCCGCCGCCTGCACACCCCAGCCACCGATGTAGCTGAACAGGTCGAGCACGCGCTTGCCCTGTACGTAGGGCGCCAGGCGCGCGCGGTTCATGCGGTGGTCATAGAACCAGCCGGTCTTCTGGCCTTCGATCACTGGTGCTTCGAACTTCACGCCGTTCTCTTCCAGAGCGACCCACTCAGGGACCACGCCAAAGGCGGTATCCACGTAGCGCTCCAGGCCTTCGGCGTCGCGCGCGGCGGAGTCGTTCTTGAGCAGGATGCCGCTCGGCTTGACCACCTGAATCAGCGCGGCCAGCACGTCGTCCTTGTGACGCTCCATGGCCGCCGACGCCAACTGCACCACCAGAATGTCGAAGAAACGGTCGACCACCAGGCCCGGCAGCAGGTCGGAGTCGCCAAACACCAGGCGATAGCAGGGTTTGTCGAACAGCCGCTCGCGCAGGCTCAAGGCGACATTAAGGCGGTGCACCAGCAAGGATTTGTCGAGCACGTGCTGGACATCACGCGACAGCAGGCGGGCGCAGATCAAGTTGTTCGGGCTGACGGCGACGATGCCCAGCGGCTTGCCGCCGGCGGCCTCGAGAATGGCCTGGTCGCCAGGGCCAAAGGCATTTAGCGGGGTGGCCGCTACATCGATCTCGTTGCTGTAGACCCACAAATGGCCGGCGCGCAGGCGTCGGTCGGCATTGGCTTTCAGGCGCAGGCTGGGCAGGGACATGGTGGGCTCCGTCGGGAAAAAACGCGCATTCTAAACGAGGAGCCCGATGGGCGCTTGGTGGGCGATGAAAAAGCGCACCGCTATTTCTCGATCGGTGCGCTTGGCTGGCAGGCGATGCTGATGCCATCTCCAGCAGCGCGGCGACTTACCGCGCTGCTGGCCTGGGGCGGTGATCAGGCGGCGAGGGCGTCGATCAGTTTCTGGTTGAACGCCGGGATGTCGTCGGGCTTGCGGCTGCTGATCAGCTTGCCGTCGACCACCACTTCCTGGTCGACCCAGTTGGCGCCGGCGTTTTTCAGGTCGTCGGTCAGCGACGGCCAACTGGTCATCGTCTTGCCCTTGACCAGGTCAGCAGTGGCGAGAATCCACGCGCCGTGGCAGATCACGGCGATGGGTTTGTCGGCGCGTGCGGCATCCTTGACCAGCTCCACGGCCATCTCGTCGAGGCGGATGGTGTCCGAGTTGACCACGCCGCCGGGCAGTACGATGGCGTCGTAATCCTCGATCTTGGCGGTGTCGAAGGTCTTGTCGACCGTAAAGGTGTCAGCCGGCGTGGTGTGGTTCCAACCGGTGACCTTGCCGGTTTTTGCAGAGAGAATCTCGGCCGTGGCACCGAGTGCTTCCAGGGCCTCCTTTGGGCCGGTCAGCTCGGCCTGTTCGAAGCCGTCAGTTACCAGCAGGGCAACGCGTTTACCGCTCAGGGACTTGCTCATGAAACACCTCCATGAATGGGTGACTGTGTGGATTTCGGGTTGCCGTGGCTGCAGAAGTTCAGGCAAATCGACCGCCTGCACATTTACTCTGTAACCGTTGGGCAAAAGTCATATGGCGCAGGGTAAACTGTGCGCTCCGCCCTCTTTCAGCCCCGCCGCCTCCCATGGAAAAAGAACTCTCCGCCGAGCAGATTCAGACGTTTCTGCAGGGCATCAGCGTGCCGCCGCAGCCGCAGATCATGGTTGACCTGCAGTTCGAGCAATACATGCCCAGCCCGGATCTCAAGGCCATTGCGCGACTGATCAGCCAGGACCCGGGCCTATCCGGTGCGCTGCTGAAGATCGTCAACTCGCCCTATTTCGGCCTGGCCAACCGCATCGGCTCGATCCAGCGTGCGGTCAACCTGCTGGGCAGCCGCTCGGTGATCAACATGGTCAACGCCCTGTCGATCCGCGGCGAGATGAGCGATGACACCATCGTCACTCTCAACCGTTTCTGGGACACCGCGCAGGACGTTGCGATGACCTGCCTGAGCCTGGCCAAGCGTATCGGGTATGAGTCGGTGGACGAGGCCTACACCCTTGGGCTGTTCCACAATTGCGGCATTCCGCTGATGCTCAAGCGCTTTCCCGATTACATGACAGTGCTCGAAGAGTCCTACGCCAGCGCCAGTACCGAGCGGCGCATCGTCGACACCGAGAATCGACTGCTCAATACCAACCACGCCGTGGTCGGTTATTACACCGCGAAATCGTGGAACCTGCCGTTGCACCTGTGCGAGGCCATTGCCAACCACCACAACGCCCTGGCCATCTTCTCCGATGACAACGGCCGCGATGCGCAACTCAAGAACCTGTTGGCGATTCTCAAGATGGCCGAGCACATCTGCCGCAGCTATCAGGTGCTGGGCAACCAGGAGGAGGATCATGAATGGCAGGGCATCGAGCCGCTGATTCTCGACTACGTCGGCCTTTCTGGTTACGACTTCGAGAACCTGCGCGAAAGCATCCGCGACCTCGGCGCCGCCTGACACCGTGTTGACGGCGCAACCAGGCAGCCCCTAGGGTGGCTGC
>Ga0265797_10006984_pt1 | contig 15665 bp, 15 predicted proteins | sample P2T30metagenome_FD_192433 | JGI IMG/M metagenome (GOLD analysis project Ga0265797, IMG submission 192433) | Plant litter microbial communities from East Loma Ridge, Irvine, California - P2 T30 | ecosystem: Environmental > Terrestrial > Plant litter > Unclassified | place: USA: California... | reverse complement strand
ATCTCCTCGTAGCTCAGTCCTTCGATCTCGCGCAGCAGGATGGCCGTGCGCAGGTCGACAGGCAGCGCCTCCATCGCCGCGTTGACGGTCTCGGCGATCTGCTTGGTCGCCAGCATGGACTCGGGCGTGTTGATATCGCGCAGGCCGTCGCCTTCACCCTCGCCCCGGGCTTCGGCCGCTTCGGCATCGGTGTGCGTCGATGTCGGCGCGCGGCGGCTTTGCGTGACCAGATAATTCTTTGCCGTGTTGATGCCGATCCGGTACAGCCATGTATAGAACGCGGCATCGCCGCGGAAATGACGCAGGGCGCGGAACGCCTTGATGAACGTTTCCTGCACAACGTCCTCCGCTTCGGCCGGGTCGTGCACGATGCGCGCCACCAGGCGCAGCAGCCGGCGCTGATACTTCGACACCAGCAGGTCGAAAGCCTGCCGCTCACCAGCCTGGACTCGTTCGACCAGCAGCTGATCGCTTTCACGGTCTGTCGTCACCTTCTGCCCTCGGTGGCCTGCAGCAGGGGCGCTCATAATGCTATGAGCTGTCCCCCTGCAATTGGTTCAGGGGTTGCACGGATATTTTTTCGCGGGATCCGCCGCGCCCGGCACTTGCGACGTTGCGCGCTTCAGGCCGCAGGCGGGCCCTTTGCCGCGATGGCCCGCATCGCCAGGGCCACGCGCCTCAAGACGTCGGGCGCCACGGTATCCGGCAAGACGGGCAGCCAGAACACGGTGCCGTCGGCGCTGCGCAGGCGCAGCAGCAACAGCGCCGGCCACAGCGTGGAGCCGGGCATCAGCCTGACTTCCCGGCCCGCAGCGGTGGGCTCCGGGCCGTCCCGCGCATGGGCCGAAGCGCGCTCCACCTCGTTGCATGCTGCGTTGCGCGCATTGCTTTGGTATACCGCCAGCCGAATCCCGCCGACACCTGAAATATCAAGCCGCACACCATTGACACCGCGGCGGCGGCAGGCACTGGCAAAGACGGCACCGACCATGACGCACTGCGGCACCGGCTGGCGAAACGCGCCGGCCGCGGCCAGTACGAGCACGCACAGCAGCGCGTGCAGCCAGCGCAACTGGCGCGACGGACGGATGACAGCGGACACGGCGATCGACATCGGCATCTCTGACCTTCCTTGCGCTCCCGGCGCACGCCGGCCTGACGCACACAGCGCACGCCGGCCTGACGCACACAGCGCACGCCGGCATTACGGATGCGCCCGATGCAATGCACCCGCGACGGCAAGGTCGGCGGCACCATCGGCGGCATCATCGGCCACACACAGGCGCAGGTCGGCGCGCAACTGCAACAACAGCTATCGACGGAAAAGAAAAAGAAGCGCCGGCCGGTTACCGGGCAGTCGGTCGAAGGGAATGCTTCGAAAGAACGAAAGCTTCGAACAACGGGGAGAAATGACAAGGCGCGACATTGCTGCCGCGCCCTGGTCTCGCGGCGCTCACGCCGGTTAGACCGGAGTGAGCCGCGAAAAGTTCAAACGATTTTTCGAGACGACGTACAGCCGCCTCAGACCTTGCCGAAGACCAGGCTGCCGTTCGTTCCGCCGAAGCCGAACGAGTTCTTGACGGCGTACTGGATGTGCATCGGACGGGCGACGTTGGCGCAGAAGTCCAGGTCGCATGCCGGGTCCTGACTGGTCAGGTTGATCGTCGGCGGCGCCACCTGGTGGTGGATCGCCAGCACGGTCAACACGGCTTCCAGGCCGCCCGCGCCACCCAGCAGGTGACCCGTCATCGACTTGGTGGAGCTGACAACCATGTTTTTCGCGTGCTCGCCGAACGTGCGCTTGATGCCCACCACTTCGGCCACGTCGCCCTGCGGCGTCGAGGTACCGTGCGCGTTCAGGTACTGCACTTCGTCCGGATTGATGCCGGCGTTCTTCAGCGCGGACACGGTAGCCTTGCTGCCGCCGCTGCCGTCTTCCAGCGGCGACGTCATGTGGTACGCATCGGCGCTCATGCCGAAGCCATGCAGCTCGGCGTAGATCTTCGCGCCGCGTGCTTTCGCGTGTTCGTACTCTTCCAGCACCATGACGCCGGCGCCCTCGCCCAGGACGAAGCCGTCGCGCTCGCTGTCCCACGGACGGGAAGCGGCTGCCGGATCGTCGTTGCGCGAAGACAGCGCACGGGCCGTGGCGAAACCGCCCAGACCCAGCGGCGACACGGTGGCTTCGGCACCGCCAGCGATCATGATGTCGGCATCGCCGTATTCGATCAGGCGCGCCGCCGCACCGATGCTGTGCAGACCGGTGGTGCAGGCGGTCACGATGGCCAGGTTCGGGCCACGCATGCCGTATTTGATCGAGAGGTTACCGGAGATCATGTTGATGATCGAAGCCGGTACGAAGAACGGGGAGATGCGGCGCGGACCGCGCTTGTCGTAGTCCGCTTTCTGCTCTTCGATCATCGGCAGGCCGCCGATGCCGGAGCCGATGATCACGCCGATGCGGTCGGCGTTCTCTTCGGTGACGACCAGACCGGAATCCTGGATCGCCTGGATGCCCGCTGCCATGCCGTAATGGATGAACGTATCCATATGGCGGGCTTCCTTGGCGTCGAGATACTGCTCGACGTTGAAGTTCTTGACCTCGCCGGCAAAGCGGGTCGAGAACGCGGTGGCATCAAACTTGGTGATGTTGGCGATACCGGACTTACCCTCGGTAATTGCGCTCCACGTTTCGGCAATCGTATTGCCGACCGGGGACACGCAACCGAGGCCGGTTACCACCACACGACGGTTTTTGGAACTCAAGCGATTCTCCTGGAGTCGATCGGGTACAGCTTGCTGCTTAGGCCTTGACGTGCGCGGTCGCGTAGTCGATGGCTTGCTGCACGGTGGTGATCTTTTCAGCCTGTTCGTCAGGGATTTCCATTTCGAACTCGTCTTCCAGTGCCATTACCAGCTCAACGGTGTCGAGGGAATCGGCGCCCAGGTCATCGACGAAGGACGATTCGTTCTTGATGTCTGCTTCGGCGACGCCCAGTTGTTCGGCGACGATCTTCTTAACGCGTTGTTCGATATCGGACATGTTATGGCTCCATTGTGTATGTTACGGAAAGCGCGCATTTTATCAGGTTTGCGCGCTGAAAAACTAATTTCGGCTTCTGAACTCAGCTTTACCGAAATCACTGGTAAAAGACGGGATCGTGCCGCCAAAACGCTGCGCGACCCCATCAATTCTTGCTCAGGATACCGCTTTATTGCCGGAACCTCGCGACGATACGCCAAAGGTCCGGTATGCGCGGCAATTCCTCTTTATCCCATGTACATGCCGCCATTCACGTGCAGCGTCGTGCCGGTAATATAGTTCGCCGCCGGCGACGCCAGGAACGCCACCGCCGCGGCGATGTCTTCCGGCTTGCCCAGGCGGCCCAGCGGAATCTGCGTCAGCAATGCGGCATGCTGGTCTTCGCCCAATACCTTCGTCATGTCGGTATCGATAAAGCCCGGGGCGATGCAGTTGACGGTGATGTTGCGGCTGCCGATCTCGCGCGCCAGCGCGCGGCTCATGCCTTCCACGCCGGCCTTGGCCGCCGCGTAGTTCATCTGGCCGGGATTGCCGGACGAGGCGACCACCGACGTGATATTGATGATGCGGCCGGCTTTCGCCTTCATCATGCCGCGCAGCACCGCGCGCGACAGGCGACCGACGGCGGACAGGTTGGTCAGGATGACCTTGTCCCATTCCTCGTCCTTCATGCGCATGGCCAGCTGGTCGGCCGTGATGCCCGCGTTGTTGACGAGGATGCCGACGGCGCCGAATTCCTTGCCGATCTCGTCGATGACGCCGGCGCAGCGTTCGGCGTCCGTGACGTTCAGGACGATGCCCTTGCCCGCCTCGGCACCGATCTCGGCCAGATAGGCGGAGATCGCCTGCGCGCCCGCCTCCGTCGTGGCCGTGCCGACCACGCGCGCGCCCTGGCGCGCCAGTTCCGTGGCGATCGCCTTGCCGATACCGCGCGACGCGCCCGTGACGAGGGCGACTTGATTGGACAGGTTCATATTCTTGTATCCCTTCAGGGTGGAGTGTTGGATCGCCCCGGCAGCCGGGGCGCGGCGCTTGTTTTGCGCTTCCTTACTTCAGTGTAGCCAGCACACGTTCCAGCGAGGCCTGGTCGACGATCGCGTCGCCGACGAGGTTCGCGTCGATCCGTTTGGCCAGGCCCATCAGCACCTTGCCGGGACCGCATTCGATCACCTGCGTGATGCCCTGGCCGGCGACCTGCTGCATCGTTTCGACCCAACGCACGGGGCTGGCGGCCTGGCGCACCAGCGCATCCTTGATGCTGGCGGGGTCCGTCAGCACGGCCACGTCGACGTTGTTGATCAGTTCGATCTGCGGCGCATCGAAGTGGAGGTTGGCCATGTATTCGCGCAGGCGGTCCGATGCGGGCTTCAGCAGCGAGGAATGGAACGGCGCGGACACCGGCAGCTTCATGGCGCGCTTGGCACCCTTGGCCTTGGCGATCTCGCAGGCCTTTTCCACGGCGGCCGTGTGGCCGGCGATGACGACCTGCGCCGGCGCGTTGAAGTTGACGGCCTCGACGACCTGGCCCGGCACGGCGGCCAGCGCCTCGGCGCAGGCGGCGCGCACATCGTCGTCGGACAGGCCCAGCACGACCGCCATCGTGCCCTCGCCCACGGGCACGGCTTCCTGCATGGCCTGGGCGCGGAAGCGCACCAGCGGCACGGCGTCCTTGAACGGAATCACGCCGGCAGCCACCAGCGCCGAGTATTCACCCAGGCTGTGGCCCGCCACGACGGACGGCACGGGGCCGCCCGCGGCGATCCACGCGCGGTAGGTGGCCACGGCGGCCGTCAGCATGGCCGGTTGCGTGTTGGTGGTCAGGTCCAGGTCTTCCTTCGGACCTTCGGCGATCAGCTTGCCCAGGTCGAACTGCAGCGCGTCGGACGCTTCCGCAACGGTCTGTTCGACAACGGGGTTGCCGGCGAAGCCCGCCAGCATCGCGACAGCCTGCGAACCCTGGCCGGGAAATACAAAAGCAAATTTGGTCATATCGTTCTCGTTATTGTGGCTTGCGCACGGGTGTCGGAGTCCGCGCGCCGCCAGCGTACCGGCGCGGGAGCCGCGCACGCTGGCTTGTAGAACACTAATTCTAAATCGGCGCGCATTGTACACCGCCGCCTGCGCGTCGTTACATTCTGGCGAGCACCGCGCCCCACGTAAAGCCGCCGCCCACACCTTCCATCATGACGACGTCGCCCGCCTTGACGCGGCCGTCGCGCACGGCGGCATCGAGCGCCAGCGGAATCGACGCGGCCGACGTGTTGCCGTGCTGGTCGACGGTCACCACCATTTTTTCCACCGGCAGGCCCAGCTTCTTCGCCGTGCCCTTCATGATGCGGATATTGGCCTGGTGCGGAATCAGCCAGTCGATCTGATCGGACGTCATGCCGGCCGCCTCCAGCGCCTCGTTGGCCACCTGCTCCAGCACGGTGACGGCCAGCTTGAAGACAGCCTGACCGTCCATGTACAGGAACGCGCTGCCGGCCACCGCGCCGCCCGTCACGTTGCCGGGCACGGACAGGATGTCGGAATGGCGCCCGTCCGCATGCAGCTTGCACGCCAGGATGCCGGGCTCCTGCGCGGCCGTCATGACGATGGCGCCGGCGCCGTCGCCGAACAGCACGCACGTGGTGCGGTCTTCGAAATTGAGGATGCGCGAGAACACTTCCGTGCCGATCACCAGCACGTTCTTGTGCATGCCGGACTTGATGAAGCTGTCCGCCGACGCCACGGCGTAGACGAAGCCGCTGCAGACGGCCTGCACGTCGACGGCCGCGCTGGTGTTGGTCATGCCCAGCTTGCGCTGCACGATGCAGGCCGTGCTGGGGAAGCTGCCGAAGAAGTCCGGGGTCGAGCTGGCGACGATGATCAGATCGATGTCGTCCGGCGCCAGGCCGGCCATCTCCAGCGCGCGCTGGGCCGCGGCCACGCCCAGGTCGGACGAGACCTGCTCCGGCGCCGCGTAATGGCGCGCCTTGATGCCGCTGCGGGACGAGATCCACTCGTCCGACGTTTCGATGCCCTTGGCGGCCAGCTGCGCCGTCAGGTCGTCGTTGGTGACACGCCGTTCAGGCAGGTAGCTGCCGGTACCGATAATTTTGCTGTACAAGGTCATGCAGTCTCATCCGATATTTGTTGCGTTCGGTTGTGGTTCGCGCGGCATCAGCTCGGCGATCATGTCGGCCAGCTGCTGTTGCACGTCGTTTTTGGCAGCATCATACGCCCTCCGGATGGCCCACTCGAAAGCTTCGGCATCGGCACTGCCATGGCTCTTGAACACCAGCCCGCGCAGCCCCAGCAGGCTGGCACCGTTATAGCGGGCAGGATTCAGGCGTTTCGTAATGCGCTTGAGCGCGCTGCTGGCGATCAGGGCACCCAGCATCGTGATCGGGTTGCGCTTGAGTTCGGCCGTCAGCACCATCTTGAAGTAGCGTGCCAGGCCTTCGATCGCCTTCAGCATCACGTTGCCGACAAAGCCGTCGCAAACGACGACGTCGGTGGTGCCCTTGAAAATATCGTTGCCTTCCACGTTGCCGAAGAAGTTCAGCTTGCCGCGCTCATGGTCGGCGCGCAGCAACAGCGACGTCGCCTTGACGACCTCGTTGCCCTTGATGTCCTCCGTGCCCACGTTCAGCAGGCCGATCGTGGGACGCGCGATGCCTTCCATCGCATGCACGAGCACGGAGCCCATGATGGCGAACTGGTGCAGGTGGTGCGGCTCGCAGTCGACGTTGGCGCCCAGGTCCATCAGGTACGTGGGGCCGTCTTTCTGGTTCGGAATGATGCTGCAGATGGCGGGACGGTCGACGCCGGCCATCGTTTTCAGCACGTAGCGCGAGACGGCCATCAGCGCGCCGGTGTTGCCGGCCGAAACGCAGGCCTGCGCCTTGCCGTCCTTGACCTGCTCGATGGCCACGCGCATCGACGAGTCCTTCTTGCGGCGCAGCGCCACTTCGAGGGGGTCGTCCATCGTCACCTGTTCGGAGGCGTGCAGCACGGCGATGCGCGGATGCGCCTCCGCATGGTGGCGCTTCAGTTCGGCACGCAGCACGTCCTCGAGACCGACAAGCGTCAGCTCGGCATCGGTTTCGCGTTGCAGGAAAGAGATTGCGGCGGGAATGGTGACAGACGGGCCGTGGTCTCCGCCCATGCAGTCGATTGAGATTTTGATTGTCATTGCGGGCAAGAAGCAATTCCGGCGCATGCGCCAGAGCCTGCGGTATTCAGTTGCAAGACGTCGTCACCCCTGCTGCGCGTGGCTCGCGATGGCGCCGCATTGCTGCAAGGCCGTATCGCCCGTCCACCGGCGCTGCCGGATGTCCGAAGTCCTGTTACACGCCGCTGAAAAAAAGCGGCGGAGGAAAAGAAAAAGCGGCGCCACGTCAGATACTCTGCGTTGCACCGCTTTTGGTCTTTCGCCAGACTAAAAACGAAATTACTCGTCGTTTTTGGTCTTCAGCACTTTGCGACCACGATAGAAGCCGTTCGGGCTGATGTGGTGACGCAGGTGGGTTTCGCCGGTCGTTGGCTCGACGGCCAGGTTAGGCGCAACCAGGAAATCGTGCGAACGGTGCATACCGCGCTTCGAAGGGGATTTTTTATTCTGCTGAACTGCCATGATGACTCCTAATACTTGAACTTAAGTTCTAAAATTTTAACACAACCGACCCGCAAATACATGCAAATCGAGTATCCCAGCGGCAATCGCTTGCCGTACCGTGACTGCCTGCTGCTCAACTACAAAATGCCAATACTGCAGCGCGCTTGGCACGTACTCCACTGCCTGCCGCAACTGCACGGAGGCGGTACTGCAAAACTATGATTTTTTCAGCTCTTTCAGAGCGTCGAATGGCGACTTCTTCTCGCTTTTCACCGCATCGAGCAGCGCCGTATCGGGGCAGACATCGTGCTTCGGTGCTTGCGGCAAGGCCAGCAGGGCCTCGTCTTCAATCAGGTCCATCAGGTTCATGGAACGGGTGCCGACGATCACATCGATCGTTTCGTCGTCGACGATCTCTTCGATCTCGTCGGCGTGGGCATCGTTTTCGCCCAGCATCAGCGTCGTCGCGGAGTCGATCTCGTACGCGAACGGCTGCAGGCAGCGCTGGCAGACCAGCTGCACGGTACCGGCAACGCTCATGCGCAGTTGCGGGTAGCCCTGCTTGCTTGTGCTGCCGGCAGCGCGCCACGTGATGGCGCCGGACGGATCGGCACAGTCGCGCACCAGGCGCGTCATTTCAGCCACCGGGGTCACGCCTTCGCGCGTGCTGTTGGTACGACAGAACTCAAAGGCGTCGATCATCACAGCGGCAGGTGCGGCGGGGGCGGTCATTGGCTAAAATTTCCCTTGAAAACCTGCGATAATAACAGGGTTTTCGCCGCCACGTCAAAGACTCCCGGGCGTTTTCCGGAAAGACGTCCCGGCCGCGCATGCTGGCGTTGCGAAAGCGCCGCGGTTACACTGCGACGCCGTTGCGATCCGCTCGCCGTATTCCCAAAAACACGGCGCACAGAGCATATAACAATTCCTGCCCCGTCGCCAGAAAAACTTTCCATGAACCCAACGCCAGCGTCCTCCACTCCCCTGATCCTGGCCAGCAGCTCCGCCTACCGGCGCGAACTGCTGAGCCGCCTGCAATTGCCGTTCACCGTGGACGTGCCCGATATCGACGAAACACCACTGGCCGGCGAAACGCCGGCCGCCACGGCGCTGCGCCTCGCCCGCGCCAAGGCCGCGGCCGTTGCCGCGCGCCACCCGGGCAGCCTCGTCATCGGCTCCGACCAGGTCGCCACGCTGGACGACGTCCAGATCGGCAAGCCCGGCACCCACGCGGCGGCGCTGGCGCAGTTGCAGACGATGCGCGGCCGCGAGGTCGTCTTCCACACGGCGCTGTGCCTGGTCGACGGCCGCGATGGGAGCGCGCAAGTGGAAGACATCCGGACGATCGTGAAGTTCCGCGATTTGCCGGATGCCGAGCTGGATGCCTACCTGCGCATCGAGCAGCCCTACGACTGCGCCGGCAGCGCCAAGAACGAAGGGCTCGGCATCGCCATCCTGGAACGCATCGACTCGACCGACCCGACCGCGCTGACGGGCCTGCCGCTGATCGCGCTGACGGGCATGCTGCGCCGGGCCGGCGTCACCTTTTTCAATCGATAAGAAAGAACAACAAGAATATGCCAGGCACGCTTTACCTGATTCCGAACACGCTGGGCGAGACCGTCTCGCTCGATCACGTCATCCCCACCCACGTCCAGTCCACGACGGCGCAGCTGACGCACTTCGTTGCCGAAAACGCCAAGACGGCGCGGGCGTTCCTCAAGCTCGTCAACGCGGCGCACCCGCTGGCCGTGCCGCTGCAGGAGATCGCCATCGCGGAACTGAACGTCAACACGAAGGCGGAGGCGCTGGCCGGGCTGCTGGCACCGCTGCTGGCCGGCCATGATGTCGGCTTGCTGTCCGAAGCGGGCGTGCCGGCCGTGGCCGACCCCGGCGCGGACCTGGTGCGCCTGGCGCACAAGGAAGGCATTGCCGTGCGGCCACTGGTGGGACCGTCGTCGCTGTTATTGGCCGTCATGGCAAGCGGCCTGAACGGCCAGAGCTTCGCGTTCAACGGCTATCTGCCGACGGATGCGGCGGCGCGCACCAAACGCATCCGCGAGCTGGAGACGCGCTCGCGCCAGGAAAAGCAGACGCAGCTGTTTATCGAGACGCCCTACCGCAACGGCCAGATGCTGGAAGCCCTGGTTGGCGCCTGCCAGCCGGGCACCTTGATCTGCGTGGCGACCGACATCAGCCTGGAGAGCGAAACCATCCGCACGCAAACGGCGGCGCAGTGGAAGAGCACAACACCGCCGGACTTCCACAAAAAGCCGACGGTGTTCCTGTTGCTGGCGTAAGCCTGTTTTCGGAGGCTCAGGCTGGCCGATTCGGTCAGCCTGCTGCGCGCCTGCGCCGCAGCACAAACGGCACGCCGGCAAGCAGCAAGGCATAAGTGGCTGGCTCAGGCACCGAAGAGATGACCGTTAACTCCGTGATGGTGCCGATGTGCCAGATGCCCTCAGGCTCACGAGCAGCGGGAGTGAAAACTACGCTGCTGTACAGTGCGTATTGCTGCCATTCCGAGGCCTGCGGCATTCTTCCGCCGTTTTCGGCACCACCTTGCGGGTTGTTGAGGACCAGCTCGATATATGTGTCATATGTGTCGAAATTGCCCCGTGTATAGCCCGACGCGTGGACACTGTCACCGGACCAGGGGGTGTTGTCCCAGTAGGCGACGTCGACACGACTGTTGCCCGAAAGCGAACCGTTTGCAAAGCTCATCGTGTGCGTAAAATTGGGGTTACCCAAGAGCAGATACGGATCGAAAGCGTTTCGCGTGAGAACGATTGCGTCATCGTACGTGAAGGTTCCGGTAAATTTTTCACCGCTCGTTATGTTGAAACCGACAGCATCCGAGGCGTCCATCGGCCGGCACACGACCAAGGGGCCCTGGCAGACTTCGACAAACCCCGTATACTGAACGGTTACCGGCGCTGCACTTGCGCAAGCGCTGGCAAGCGCCAACGCTGACACCAACGTTGCGGGAATGAACTTCATCGCGTGACCTCCATAGGAAAAATGCCATTTTATCAGTTAGATTTATGGCAATTCTCATCAATAGTCACGGATGACTGATTGTGGCGGCGCAGCGCCCTGCGGGTATTACGGACGCGCCTCGGCAACACCCACCCGATACTCGTTGACCCATTCGAACGCGGCCAGCTGGCAGGCATACAGCTCCTTCGGCGTCAGCTTGAGCTTGTGCAGCAGCGCCGTCAGCTCCGGGCCGTCCTGGGCGCGCTCGATCATTTCGATCAACCGCAATGTATCGCCATAGTGGCCACCGCGGTGCAGCAGTGCGTCGCGCACTTCGTCCAGCACGTTGACGCTGCCGAGGATTTCCGACATGGCGACGGAAAACAGCGTGTCCATCAGCGACATGATGCCGACGGTGAAGCCGATGTCGGCGCTGATGCGCTCGGCCGGCTGCAGCTTTTCCAGCAGCAGCTCCATCGTCTTGCCGCGTGTCGTGGCCAGTTGCAGCAGCGGCGTGTCGTATTGCTGGCCCTTGACGTACAGCAGGATCTGCAGCCAGCGCTGCAGTTGCCGGCGGCCCAGCACGATCAGCGCGTGGGCCACGGAGTTGATGCGAAAGCGCGCGCCGACGGCCGGCGTGTTCACCAGGCGCAGCAGGTTCAGCGTGATCAGCGGGTCGAGCTTGACGCTGCGTTCGATGTCGCGCTGCTCGGCGTCACTGGACAGCAGGTCCAGCAGGTGCATGATCGCCAGCTGCGATGGCGCAATCTTCTTGCCGGACAGGATGACGGGACGGGCAAAGTAATAGCCCTGGAAATACTCGAACCCGAGTTCCATGCAGTGCTGGAACTCTTCGTGCGTTTCGACCTTCTCGGCCAGCAGCTTCTGGTTGGGGCGCTTCAGCGAATGCGCCAATGTGGCCAGCGTCTCCCGCGACATCTGCTTGATGTCGATCTTGATGACGTCCATCAGCGGCTGCAGCTTGCGCAGCGTCTCCGACGATCCGGCCACGTCGTCCAGCGCGAACTTGAAGCCGGCCTGGCGCAGCTCGGCGAGGCGGGCCAGCACGTCCGGCGTCGCTTCCACCGTCTCCAGCACTTCCAGGATGACCTTGTGGTTCGGCAGGAAGCGGATGAAGTCGCTCATCAGCCCTTCCGTGTCGACGTTGACATAGGCCAGCTGGTCGCCCACCACCTGCTCCATCCCCAGCTCGGACGCGTGGGCGATGACGGTCGCCGTCGCCGCCATGCCGTCCGTGATTTCCGCGCCATCGCACTCGGCGTTACGGTACAGCAGTTCGTAGGCGACGAGCCGTTGGTTGCGATTCAGGATAGGTTGCCGCGCCAGGAAGAAGTTATTGGCGAACGGCATGGGAACGGTGGACTCCGGGCGTGTTGCCAAGGTCATGATGCTTACCTGCTAAGAAACAATCCTGTAGCGTACCGTGCCGTGGCAATCCTGGCAACGTCTTTATGGCTTCTTGCCGCCCGGTGTGCGGCTGCCCGGGCCGCGGCCCGATGCGGCGCCCGGCGCTGTCGGACGGCCGCTGGCCGGTCGCGCCACGGATGCCCGGGCGATGGGCGGACGACGCCCCGGCTGCCCCGGCTGCCCCAACGATCCCCCGACCGGCTTGCGCGGTTCCACCGTACGTGCCGCCGGTTTGCGCGGTGTGGCGGCGTCGCCACTCTCCAGCGTAAACGACGCGCCCTTGTCGCGACCCAGCACCTGCACCAGGTACGGCATGACTTCCTTCAGCACGGGCTCCAGCGTGTACGGCGGATTCAGGATGAACATGCCGCTGCTGTGCAGGCCGAAGCCGTCCGGCCCCGGCGTGGACACGGTCAGCGTGACGTTCAGCCAGCTGGCCGCCGGCAGGTTCTTCAGTTTTTCGCCGAAGTTGCGCGCCTCGATGCGTTGCAGTACGGGGTACCAGATGGCGTAGATGCCCGACGGGAATCGCTTCAGCGCGTCACCCAGCATGTCCGCGACCTTCTTGTAGTCCTGCTTGTCCTCGTATGGCGGATCGCACAGCACCAGCGCACGGCGCGACGGCGGCGGCAGCAACGCGCGCACGCCCAGGAAGCCGTCGGCCTTGTTGACGATGACGCGCTTACCTCGCGTCGTGGGACGGTGGCCCTGCGCCGCCTGGTGCGCTTCCAGCTTGCGGAAGTTCTCGTCCAGCAGGCGCACGTCGGCCGGGTGCAGCTCGAACAGACGGATGCGGTCCATCTCGCGCGCCACCTGCTCGGCGCAGTACGGCGAGCCGGGGTAGTAGCGCATCTTGCCGCTGGGGTTCATCGCCTTGACCAGGTCCACGTACTCCGCCAGCGCCGGCGGCAGGTCGGTACGCTCCCACAGCGGGCCGATGCCGGTATCGAACTCCGAGTTCTTGGTGGCCTGCGCGCTGTCGAGCGAATACACGCCGGCACCCGCGTGGGTGTCGATATAGCTGTAGGCGACGTCTTTCTGATTCAGGTATTGCAGCAGCTGGATCTGCACGAAGTGCTTGAGGACATCGGCATGATTGCCGGCATGGAAGGCGTGGCGGTAACTGAACATGGTCTGCTTTTCGGTGATTCGAGGCGCCATTATCCCAGAAACCCGCCCGCGACCGAAAACGAAGCTGGAGACCATCCAAAAAAAGGGCGGCAAAAAAGGGGGTCAGGTCCGACATTCGGACAAATGCGATGCCCAAGGCTCGGCTCGTGTCTGAATGTCGGACCTGACCCCCGAGTTGTAAAAGCGGCTGCCAAGGCTCGGCTTGTGTCCGAATGTCGGACTTGACCCCGGAATAAAAAAGCCGCGGCTTGTGGCCGCGGCTCCGGGAGGCGGCCGCGATCCGGCCGCCAGTGCATGAACGTTGAAGTAGTGAGTTAAGCGACCTTCTTCTTAAGCGACCTTCTTCGAATCGAAGAACTGTTCGTCCTCGGTGGAGCCGTGCAGCGCCGTCGTGGAGCTCTGGCCCTGCTGGATCGTCTGCGTTACCGCGTCGAAGTAGCCGGTGCCCACTTCGCGCTGGTGCTTGACGGCCGTGAAGCCCTTGTCGGCGGCGGCGAATTCCGCTTCCTGCAGCTCGACGAAGGCGGACATCTGGCGGCGCGCATAGCCGTACGCCAGGTTGAACATGCCGTAGTTCAGCGCATGGAAGCCGGCCAGCGTGATGAACTGGAACTTGTAGCCCATCGCGCCCAGCTCTTTCTGGAATTTCGCGATCGTCGCGTCGTCCAGGTTCTTCTTCCAGTTGAACGACGGCGAGCAGTTATAGGCCAGCATCTTGCCGGGGAATTTCGCATGCACGGCATCGGCGAACTGCTTGGCGAACGCCAGGTCCGGCTTGCCCGTCTCGCACCAGACCAGGTCGGCGTACGGCGCATAGGCCAGCGCGCGGGAGATGGCCTGGTCGATGCCCGGGCGGACTTTATAGAAGCCTTCCACCGTGCGTTCGCCCGTGCAGAATTCGCGGTCGTTCTCGTCAACGTCGGACGTCAGCAGGTCGGCCGCTTCCGCATCGGTACGGGCGATGACGAGCGTCGAGGTGCCCATCACGTCGGCCGCCAGGCGCGCCGCCTGCAGCTTTTCCACCGCTTCGCGGGTCGGCACCAGCACCTTGCCGCCCATGTGGCCGCACTTCTTGACGGAGGCCAGCTGGTCTTCGAAGTGGACGCCGGCGGCGCCCGCGTCGATCATCGACTTCATCAGCTCGAAGGCGTTCAGCACGCCGCCGAAGCCCGCTTCCGCGTCCGCCACGATCGGCGCGAAAAAGTCGATGTCGTCCTTGCCTTCGGACCACTGGATCTGGTCGGCGCGCTGGAACGTGTTGTTGATGCGCTTGACGACCATCGGCACGGAGTTGGCCGGGTACAGCGACTGGTCCGGATACATTTCGCCGGCCAGGTTGGCGTCGCCGGCGACCTGCCAGCCGGACAGGTAGATGGCTTTCAGGCCGGCCTTCACCTGCTGCATGGCCTGGTTGCCCGTCAGCGCGCCCAGCGCGTTGACGAAGGGCTCGTTGTTGACGAGGTTCCACAGCTTTTCGGCGCCGCGCTTGGCCAGGGTGTGCTCGATCTGGAGGGAACCGCGCAGGCGCACGACGTCCTCGGCCGTGTAGGTGCGGGTGACGCCCTTCCAGCGCGGGTTGGTATCCCAATCCTGTTGCAGGGCTGCGATTTGCTGTTCACGAGTTGCCATGATGTTCTCCTGTAGTAGACCGAATGTAGACCGAAAAGTTCGTAAAAAGTGCGAATCCGTTAGACACATCATAAGCCCGATTGCGCAGTGCAGCACAGGTCTTATATAAGACAGAGGAGCTGTATTTTTTGTTTACATATCAGCGACTTACGATGAGTTTTTCATGATGCGGCATACAATTTCTTCTTTTGGGAAGGATGAGGCTTGCCAAAATGACGCGCATTCCGCATGGTGAAACGCTCATCTCGCAGCATGAAAAATCGGCGCCAAAAAAAATAATGCCCCGGCAGGCGGGGCATCGATTTGCGCAAACGCAGTAATTCTTTAGAGCATTACTCCAGCTGGCGGGTGCTGACGAGAATACCGTCGGCATCCGCATACACCCAGTCCCCCGGCGCGACAGTCACGCCGGCAACCTGGACGCGGATGTCGCGCTCGCCCACTCCGTTACGGGCACTGCGGCGCGGCATCGCGGCCAGGGCGCGGATGCCGACGTCGCACGCTTCCAGCTCTTCCGTGTCGCGCACGCAACCATCGACAACGATGCCGGCCCAGCCGTTGTTCTGCGCCAGCAGCCCCAGTTGCCCGCCCACCAGCGCGCGGCGCAGGCTGCCCCCGCCGTCGATGACGAGCACGCGACCAATGCCCGGCGTCTCCAGCGTGGCGCGCACCAGCGCGTTGTCCTCGAATACTTTCAGCGTGACGGCCGGGCCGGCAAACCGGATGCGCCGGCCAAAGTGACGGAACACGGGTGGCAGCACGGCCAGGCTGCCGTCCTCCAGCGCCTCGGGATTGGCGTCGCAAAGATCGGTCGTGGCAAAAGTCATGGCGTTCTTTCGATGGTTGGGATGCCGA
>Ga0265797_10006983_pt1 | contig 15666 bp, 9 predicted proteins | sample P2T30metagenome_FD_192433 | JGI IMG/M metagenome (GOLD analysis project Ga0265797, IMG submission 192433) | Plant litter microbial communities from East Loma Ridge, Irvine, California - P2 T30 | ecosystem: Environmental > Terrestrial > Plant litter > Unclassified | place: USA: California... | reverse complement strand
TACAGAGGTACAGCCAGTGCAAGTTCACGACGGAGCGTCAGACGCTCAAGCCCATCGTGCACCTAGTACCGACACTCAGTATCAAGCAGCGGGAGATCTAGACTACATTGAACACCTGCCAGGACCCGAATCTCCATATCATAGTTTGGTCAATCATCCACGCCAGGACGCAACAATTTCGCCCTGCGATGAATTCGATTTCGGGGAGGCTGTCATGCATGACTTACCCACACCACAATTCTTCAATGAAGCATTTGAAGATGGGGGTTTTAGCACTCTACATCATGGGGCGCAGACGGATGTCGAAGAGGCCACGGCATACTCCGAGGGACAACATTCGACGAGCCGGGATCATACAGAAACCTTTGGCGATGACCCGATACTTCAAAGCTACGATTCTCAATACCAAGCAGTAGAGGGTCTTAACGACATTGGAAACCAGGCAGGACCCGAGTCCCCACATACACGCCAGGACGCAACAATTTCGCCCTACGATAAATTTGGTTTCGGAGAGGTTGTCATGCATGACTTACCCACACCACAATTCTTCAATGAAGCATTTGAAGATGGGGGTTTTAGCACTCTACATCATAGGGCGCAGACGGATGTCGAAGAGGCTACGGCATACTCCGACGAACAACATTCGATGGACCAGGATTACACGAAAAGTTTCCGCAATGACACGATAGTTCAGGGCTATCTAGATCTTGCTTGTCGTTCGAGCTTTCGCCTTCCGCACGAAGCTGTAGAGGATGCAGATTGCCTTGACGCTCGCGAACTCCTGTCACCTTTGGTGGAAGAGAGGCCTCTCACGTCAAGTCTCATCCATGGTCTACTCTATACGTTACTGCCCGGTCCACTTCGCATCTTTGAAGTCTGTTCCAGTGCATTCGATCCCGAGCCCTCACCAGAAGAAAGCCCAGTCGACAATTTCGTAGCAATCATACGCCGGAATGCAGAAGCTGTACCTCTGCTCGCGCTAGGAATTGAGATAAGCAAGACGCTGTACATCCTTGATAGCGGAACAGTAGATCTACAGTCTCTTGGGATTTCGTGGCTACTAAGGCCTGAATGGAAGACGGAACATATTGATGTATGGCATTCATCCACCCGACCCCCTATACTAACTAACCTTCTTCAGCCTCAATCCATCGAATCACACATGGAAAGCACTCTGCTATCGGTTTGGATAGCAGAGGCTTACTTCCAGTATAAGCCGTTGCAGGACGTTCCGTCCTCTCGTGATTTACGCCTTCGTTTTCTAGAGGAGTTGTTAGCACCCTATCAGCGCGATTCTGTCCTTGAAAAGTGCGGCATCCCTAAAACGCATACAGTGTTCCAGCATGTGGATACGAGGTATAAATTCGCACGCTTAGAAACGCAAGCACAAACTGAAGAGATCTTCGGGCTAAATCTGAACATCTTCGTTCAAAATCTAGAGAACTTCGAGCCCGAAGCGCTACGAAAAGCACTTCTGCAGATACCTTCCAAGATCGATCGCAGACGTTGTCTGAGAATTCTGCAGTGCGTTGACGAGATCGGCTCTCCTCACATTCTTGACGCACTCAAATTGGCCTGTGCTACGAAAGTCGAAGACCAAACCTATCGAGCCATAGAGCAACCTCTCTTCGAGAAGCTTTTTCACATCCACATTTTCTTGGACAAGCAGGAGAGTCAAAGCCATCTTCTGATTGCCAGAGAACGATATATCAAATATTGTTACTTTGAGACATATCTGCGTGCAGTTGAAGCGCTGCAGGAGGAGAAGTTCAATACCTACCGAGAGAGGCGAAGAATCTCAGCTCGAAAGCGGCGGACCACAAGCTTCAAAAGGGGGGTCTCTGAGGAACTGCCTCCTACGCCCTATACTGGAGAAGTCAATCGAGTTTACGAGAATCTGAGCCCGTCAAGACGAAAACAGCGGGCTCGTGATATAGTCAAAGATGAAATTTCTAGAAAGATTAGAGAGGTATACGGAGGTAATGAAAAGCGCATTCGACACAGTATCAATAGATATCTCAGGCAAGGGAAAGTGTTGCACCTTATTCTGCGAGGTGGGAGATCGTTAGACCCAGGTCTGCTCATTCTATTTCCAAGCTTTGAGGCCGGTCCGCCGTCTCTGAGCATGGCTAAATTCGGATTAGAGCTCAAGGAGCCTGAGGAAAAGGCTCTTAGTAAGCCCATTGAGCTGAAAGAGTAAGATTCAGTTCCCTGTATGATTGAAGTTTTGCTGATAGCAGTGAACAGTATAGATGGATTGACGCTAGATGAGGCAGCTTGGTTTGGCGAGGTGTTGCAGGCTAGACCAGCGCTGCTAGAACAGGTACCAAAGACTGTCCTTGATCTCATCTCGGATAGCCTTACCCATGATCTGGAGATCCGAGAGCGTGATCCAGATAGCTTTAGGGATAGACCGCTTCATTTCCTTACATAGTAGGGTGGAACTTCCTATGCACTTGGATTAGCGTGCTGCCTTACCGAAAGCCTTAACGCTAGCTGAAGGTATCGGCAGCTTGGTCTCTCGTTATATAGTTACCTCCCCCTTGATTTTGACACTTTCTCTTGCCCACCCAATACAATTATTTCCTGTGTATTCTCGCCACCAAGACATTTTCCAAACTGCAAAATGAAGACCGAGCCCGGTAGCCATACGACTGAAAAAGATACGTGGTCCTGCTTAGGTGCTATCAGCATTGATCGCCTGAATATACTTGTGTTTTGGGAATGTTCGTGGCTTTCGGCACACGAGTACCATGCACTCCGTCAAGATGGACACCAAGGATGGCTCGTCCACGCTCGAGGCGAAGACCAGCTACTCATTGCCTGGGAGCCTACGATCGAAAGAAAGTCGATCCAACCCTCGCTTCACGATCTCCTCTATGACCCTATCCTAGAGGTCCGAAAGAACCGGCCTGGGCTGCTTGGATATGTCGCTGCCAAGGCCTTGCGTGTCTCCCCCAACCAAGGTAGCCGTCACCTTGCTTTTCTAGCCTACTGGAAGATCGCCCCAATGGCAAAGGGTCTGTTTTATCATTTACAGAAAGCTTTCTCCAGCCATCGAGGGTACATTGTACACGAGGAGCCGGACAGAGTTTGGATACAATGGGAACCCACGTGGGTGTTTTACAAAGATCTGGACGAAAGCAAGAAAAGGCAGCTCCCAGAGGTATCCAAAGATCCCGAAGCAATTTTGCGTCGCTTTCACAAGGCAATCGTTCACTATTCTACGCGCTCAGCAGTGGGAAATCGGATAAGGTAGAGACCTATAAGACATAAGATGTAACTCATGCTTTATCGCTAATTTTGGGTGCTTTCGTATGTTTTGGTGTGTCGTACATGCTACTTGCGGGAAAAAACTTGCCGTCGTTATACCGATTGGTTCTGTCAACTCGAAATCGTATCGACCTCTATCTATTTAGGAGGAACAACTCTTTATCTTAGGCTGCCGTAGTACTTGCTTATTGCTACCCAAAATATGCAATCTAGTAGGTCCATCGCCCCTAATGGTAATGCTTGTAGCTAAGCTCATCAAACTAGGTTTTATTCCTCCTAAGAAACGAGTTTTATATGAAAAACATGCTATCGAAACGGTTAGTAGTCCCTGCGCGCGGTGACTAATCGTAAGCTAAAGCTCGTAGGAGGCAGTCGACGCTCTTGAGAATATTTTCAATAATAATCTTGAATTTCGAGCCCCAGACTCCAAGTTCGTAGCCATCTTCGAGCGATTGAAAGCCAATAAAGCGCTCTGGGTAATTAATATCATCTATCCTAGGTTATTTGGGCTATGCTGATCGTTTTACCCAGGTCGATTACGAGCCGGGAAAGGAGTATTGGCCTATCGCACGCCTGAATATCAGCAAGTCAAAGCGATACAAAAAAGGAGCTGAGGGCTACTACAGTCGCGAGCACAATCGGTTTCCGGTTCTGCAGTCAGCTTTGTTCTCGCCGCACGGTCCACACGACAAGGGTCGTACCGCATGAGTGCTAGCGCATCGCAGGGGTAGCAGTGTAATCTATACTACCCGCTGTATAGTATAGTTAGTTGTGTAATAAGTTATCCTTAGTTAGTAGTAATCTACAATAGCTGTTCTACAAAGTTTAGAATTAAAGTGTATAAAGCTAGCATCTATTAAGATACTAACTATTAGGAATCGCCGCTTACATAAGTAAACTTCTGTGCTAAGACTAGTTCTTAAGAACGCAGGGCAAGGCAAGGCAAGACATGTATAGTAGAATTACGTGGGCACGCTCTGTTTCTACTGCTGGACGACAATACATCTAGAACTGGCTACGACACTATACAGCAGAGTTTGAGCAAAGCATAGAGAATGCTTCGTCTGGGTCTACAGCTAGATTAGCATACTGTTACACGGGGTTAGGCTATACTTCTCTAGGCTCGGTCCGTACTAAGGCGAGGTAGACTAAAGCGGTAGTCCGTGAGGTTTGTCTGGCGATTCGGTGGAAAAGAGTTATCGTGGAATAACTTGCAGGTAAAGACAATCCAATTCTATAAACGATAGAATAACTAGTTGACAATCTGTGTAAGAGATGAACTATTTGAGTTGACCACAATGAGTGTAATAATGAAATCCAACACATTCTTATACCCATTGCCTTAGGTCCTGTCCTCCCTGGCCTCCCTTGGAATCCGTCCTTCGTGGGAGGTTTGGGAGGTGCCTGGCTTCCCTGGCCCCGCTGGCTTCCCTTTCTTGGCGGGAGGCCAGCTCTTGGCGGGAGGCCAGTCCTGATCACGTGACCCTGAGCCCCGCGATCATCATTGCGTTCTGACTTGGTCGTGGTTGGCTTTCAACCCCTTCACCCCACGTCAAGGAGAGAATCCTTCGTGTTACTTGTAACACATACATGTCGTTCAAAACTTCAACTGACACCAGTCGTGACGGATGGTAGTCTTGAAGTGTGCGAGCTTTGATAGAGACGACGTGCTCAAGCAGCCTTATTGCCTTTTGCACCTGTCCGTCTGCTTGGTATGCTCGTGCGAGGTTGTGCTGCGACGCCAGTCGGTCTAGGTGCTCTGCCGCCAGCGTCTTCTCGCGCACTTCCACTACGTGCTCCAGTAGCCTTACTGCCTTGTGCACCTGTCCGTCTGCTGAGTATGCCATGGCGAGTACGTGCTGCGATAACAGCCGACCTGAGTCGTCGTCACCAAGTTGACTCCTCTGTTCACACGACCTTTCCAGCCACACTACTGCCTCCTGGATCCTGCCGTCCACTCGCAGACACCGTCCCACTAGCAGACACAGCTCAGACTGCTCCCATCCAATGCTGTCCTGCCCACTCTCGAGCAGCCGCAGCGCGTGCGGCAAGTACCCTCTCCACATAGCCCGGTTCTTGTAGTCGTCTGACGGGAAGACGTCTGTAACATGCCGCACTGCGTCTTCTGCTACCTCACTTGCGTTGCCGTGCTTCTTGACCCAGATCCGTGTCGCCAAGTGAACGAGTCGGTGGATGTCGTACCACTCCTCTGCCTCCGTCGCTTGGTCGACATCCCTTCCTTGCCTACTTCCTCCGCTAGTCGCTTGGTTGTCACTATCTCGCCTCGCCAAGAACGAGTACCCGCACAGCGTGCCGATGGCCTCCTCCATCTCCCCTTCTAACTGTGCCTTGGGCAGCAGCGACCGAGGTATGGCCTTCCACTCCACGCACGACATGAACCCTAGCAGGTCCGCCGCTACTGCATCGCGCTCGCGCAGCTGGCTGAACGAGACTATCCACGTCGTTGCCACTGCGTTCGCCGAGCCCTTGTACCGCGTGTCGTCGCGAAACTCTCGACTTAACAAGCGAACCAGATCCTGTTCTGTGCAACGGAGCAGCTGCAGGTACTTCGCGACAGGCATGCGGTTTCGGTTTAGATAGGCGGCCGCCTGCGCAATCGCGAGCGGCAGGCACGTCAGCTCATCTAGCAGTTTGTCTGTCACTGCTTGGTTACTCAGAAGCTCCTTCCTGACCAGCGACTTAGAGAGAAAGTCCATCGCGTCTCCACGGTCCATCGTGTCCAGCTCTAGCACGTCGCCGCGTGTCAGCGACACTGCGACCTCCAGCGTGCGTGTGGTGTACAAAGTCACGCCTCCTTCGCTCTCTGGCAGGTAGTCGACGATGCCCTCTAACTGCCCACTCCCAAACAGTATGTTGGGGTCGTCCGCGTTGTCCACCACCAGCAGCCATCGTCTTGCCCGGCTCGAACTCAGGTACTGCTTCACCAGCTCTTTCGGGTCATCTTCCCCTTTCCCTTTTTGCGGTACGTGCAGCGCCTGCACGATCCCTGCACACGCCTGCTCGAAGCTCTCTATACTCACTGCCGGTACCCAGAAGATCGACCACTCTAGCTGCGCCTCCTTGACTTCAAACGCAAACTGCAGCGCCACCTGCGTCTTGCCCATCCCTCCTAGCCCGACGATAGACATCTTCTGGCAGTCTTGCTCTACCAGCAGCCGCTGACGCAGCTTAGCCAGCTCGTCGCGTCGGCCAACAAAGTGCCGGTTCTTTAGGAAGGGAATGTGGTAGGTCAATTTGACTGTTCACTCAAACGTTTCATTAGTGTCGATGTACTGTTAAATAGATACAGAAGCAGCTACACTAACCGTCTGCATCCCGCATCGTCTCGTCCGCCGTGCGCGACTTGGCCACGTCTACCGGCGGTATCGCCGACAGCACCTCCTTCGCATACGCCGCCGCCGTCCCCGCCGCATATGGCTGCCACCCCTTGTTCTTGTTCGAGTCCGCGTAGTCGCAGATACCACGAACTACCAGACACGGGAAGCTGTTCATCAGCCCTGCTGCCTCCATCTCAAAGCACAGCACCCCGCCCAGCTCCGCGCTCAGCTTGTCTCGTACAACAGCGTCTTTGATCACCTGGTTGCCCGAAGCGATCGTGCCATGGTGCACCAACACTTCCTCTTCGCTGTCGCGCGGCTCTCGAGCCTCGTGTCTGTCACTGCTGCACTTGTCGCACGTCTGCCCGCCCTCGTGTTCGTACGCTGCCTCGAAGAGAACGTCAAGCCCAGCTCTGCTGCGCTGAAACTTGGTGATGCCCTCCAGCTTAGTGATGTGCTCACACAACTTGCTTCGGCCCCGCAGCTCGTTCGCCCGCACTCGCGCAACAGCTGCCAACAGCATCTGTGGCGGCGAGTTCAGCGACCCTGTGCGCTCGAACCCGCTCGGCGTAGCTTTTCCCGAGTCGTACTGCACTACTCCGCCGTGCTTTCCCTGCGGCTGGCTGACTACCACGTCCCCTAGCCGCACGTCTGCCTCAGCGCTCGGCACGCCGCCGCCAATGCCCACCATCAGCCCAAACCGGATCTTCTTGAACGTCGCTCGCATCTGCGTTGCCACCGCGGCCGCTGGGTTGTTGCCGATCCGGCCGGCGGGCAGACACACTATGGCAACGTTGTGGCCGCCGATGGAGCCTAGCGCGTACAGGTTCTCGTCGTTCTCAGCCAGGTCGCGCTCGAGGTCGGGGTGCTCTTCGTCGAGCATCTCCTGCGCCGCCGCCAGCTCGACGGGCAGCGCGCACACCCATCCGACCGTGTAGTCTTCGCGGCGCAGCGGGCGCGCCATGTGCGGTCGTTGCGGGGGTGGTAGAGACTAAGGTAGCTGCAGTGTCCTACGGAACGGTGTATTGTAGGTGATGTCGTGGTCTGGCAGCCTGGCAGCTGCTCAGCCTGCCGACGAGCACAGCGCTTGGCTGCTTGCATGTCGTCAGCTGGGAGCCAGTAGGCTGAGGTGGGCTGTTGACGTCCAGCGGATGTTGCTGCAGACGCGGGCGAGGTGTGGGGGCCGGAGCAGCGGCCTGCTCATTGGCTAGATATGTGGAGCACAGTGCTGCGCCGCAATTAGCTCAGGCTGGAGACGCAGCCTGGAGCTTGAGTACTCTATCGTCTAATCCTCTAAAGTCTCTCTGCCGCAGAGACGGTGCAGGCGACGACACTGGGCTCTTCTCTCGGCTCGTGTTTGATCGTCTCGTCACCATCGTTGAAATACACCCGTCTTCAGCATTTCTCTAGATGCAGCTTTACACGGTTCTGCAATTCTGTACGCAATCATCCATAGTGGGATAAGACATGAACTAAGACAGCTCCAGCTCCAGCGGGATGGGAGTTCAAACAGCAGAACATCAATCAGTGCACAGATGTAGGCAATGACTCGTCTTCTCTGCTTCTCGTCTAACTGTTTGCCTAGGGCATTAATACACCACAACTCCAATACATGTAGGTACCACTAGATCAAGTAGTAGAGCTACACAGTAATCGCTTCGCAGACTGGACGAACAGGACACCTTCTCCATAGACGCGGAACCAGCCTCAGAGCTAGTGCAGTTCTTCCAGATTCCTAATCACCTCCTTACCACTGTATATCGACGCTCGAACGGATTCTTCAGCTCTGCAGAGAATTTTAGTCAGGATGGCGAGCTGCAGTCCACCTGTAAGGAACCGACCAAGCACGCTACAAGCAAGCATCTTCTCATCCTACATCACAGATACGTGGTTCCGCATCCTGGTCAAGATGGCCGCTCGAGATGCCAGCTCAAGCTACAGCTGGCATGAGATGACCTTCTGTTCGCGGTGGGTCTCCGGTCGCTGCACGATCCTGTGCATTGGTGCGTCTTCGCTTTTCAGAACGCTGCTGCAGAACACTCTTGCCCAGCTGGGGATGTCGGTGCAGCCTTTGGAGCCATACTCGCTGCACATGCCTCTCCTGGAGGCGGTCGTCGCCATGCAGGACCTGTCCGTATGGTCTGTACGCGACATCGTGCGTAGCGTTGAGAAGGCAAGCACACTCGCGTAACAAAAGATGCATGAAATTACTAACAGGTGCTCAGGACCGCTCACTTCCAGCCCGCGAATCCCAGGGCTTCCTTATGATGCACGAGGCGGCACGCCACGCTATCCACTCTTTTGAAACGCTCAGCGTGACAGTGGAGACGGTGGAAGCTATGCAGAGGCATATAGTATATCTTGCGGGCAAGAGCAAGCAGAAGGGTGGAAATGAGTCAGATGCAGTGTCTAAAGTGCGCACGCATATGGCCTTTCAAGCCAGCATGCTTCGCAATCTGCTCCTGCGGTCGCAGTCAAACAAGGAGCGGCAGCAGAATGAGATCGCCCTGGTGAGGCAGTTTGCCTGACTACTGAGCTGGGCTTACTGACATATCGTCAGGCATACAACATGATTGCTCAGCGCGACAGCCAGGTCATGACGGGGCTTGGAGAGGCAGCGAGGCGCGACAGTGGCGCTATGAGGACGATTGCAGTAGTGACCATGGCTTTCTTGCCCCCAACCTTCTTATCAGTACGTAGTCCCCGCTATTGCACAACACCTGACCAACACTGGGCAGGCGATCTTCAGCATGAGTTTCTTCAACTACACTCCTGAACAAGGTAGTGTGGGCTGGTCCGTGTCTGGCAAGTTCTGGGTGTACTGGGTCTGTGCTGTGCCGTTGACATGCATAACGCTGATGATCTGGTACTGGCGACAGAGACGAGTGAAAAGCTGAAAGGAGCGCTGTTTCACTAGGTCTCACGTGACAGCGGCCAAACGCTGAGGTTATGGAAGTGGGTTTGAGCGGAAGCATTTGAGTGCAGAAATACAGTTACCTAGATAGAGAAAAGCCTCAAAATGCGTTCTTCACTTGCCTGCCATGCTGGAGGTCTGGGCGATGGATTTGACTGGAGGCCTTCCTACACATTGGCATGGCCGATAGCTCTTCTTGGCGGACGAGAACAAACGAAAAGAGAACACGGATCGAAACGCTATCTGTCCTTACAATCTATACATACGGGCCTTGACTTTGCAGGGACAACAATAGTTCTGCGGTTAGTCGGTGTGCATACCTTTCATCTAGTCATACGCCGGAGTGCCTAGCGCGGAGTGGTGCAAGAGCCGAGTTCTTCAATGGTTACGCCTGCATTCTGAAAATGCCCTTTCGCGCTCTCTTCGCGTCCGCCTACCACACTGACACACCACTCGAGATACGCTCTAAACTCCTCGTGCGGGCTGCTCTCAAACTCGTGCCACTGCTTCTTGATAAAAGCCTTTAGCTCGGCGAAGAACTCCTCGATCGGGTTGAAGTCCGGCGAGTACGGCGGCAGATACAACAGCTTGACACCAGCATCATCACACATTTGTGTGATTCGCTCGCTATGGTGAAAAGAAGCGTTATCCATGACAAGCACCGAGTTCGGCTCCGGGTACGGTCGGCAGTGATGGAGGAGCTGCTCTATGAAGTCTTCAAACACAGCACCGTCAGTCGAACCTTTGAAGACTCGGGAACAAAGGACCCCTTCTTGTGTGTACGCAGGCAGTATCTGGTGTCTGCGATCCCGGTGGAAGCGAGCGACCTCCACAGGTGCTACTCCGAGTGGAGACCAGCCCGTGCGTCTAAAGCCGATGCGCTTGTCGCACCCAGACTCGTCGATGTATACCAGTTGGTACGAACGAAACTCGGACAGCTTGTGCAGGTAGAAGTCGCGCAGATCAGCGTTACGTTCGCTAGCGATACGCCGAGTGACCTTTTTCGACCACTTCATAGAGGCCAATGCCCTACCGATGCTAGACACCGAGACTAGGATGCCGAACTCATCGTACAAAAACACAGCCATCTCGTCTCGGTATAGCCCAGGCTTTCCTATCAGCCGGTCGATGAGAGCATCGAGCATAGGCGGAGTGATCTGCCGCCGTCTTCCCGCACCGTTGGCTGGCGCTCTCGTGCTGCCAAACAAACGAACGTTGGTGGCTATGTTTCGAATGGTGCGGTCGCTGCAGCCGGCAACGTCAGCCATCTGTTGCTGCGTCAAAGACCCATCTAGTATCATGTCGCGGATCAGATCATGCTGTGATAGGGCGAGGTTTGGGGCCATGGCAGAGAAGCTAGTGCGAATAGCAGGCCAGCAGAGCAGGCTGGCGCAGGACGGCTGGTGTTACTCAGGGAGCGTTGAGGTTAGAAGCTGGGGCTTTCTCGGCCCGTTGCTACGCAATGCGGTCAGCGACAGGGCCAGCTTCTGGAAGGTTCGCAACATCAGGGCGGAGCGTAGAATTTCAGGGCTAAGCCGTCGATCTGGTTCGTCATGAGCGATTGGATGGCAGCTGCGTAGGCCCTGGCTACACAACCCGAATGAACAAGAGAAGCACGGTCTCCGCCGTTCCGTTCGCCTCGTCGCTGGTGATGTGGAGCAAGTCAACGTCGACCTATACAAGCGCATCGGTTACTGCATGCGCAGAAGTAGCCAATGAGCGGGCCGCTGCTCCGGCCCCCACACCTCACCCGCGGCTGCAGCGACCTCCGCTGGACGTCAACAGCCCACCTCAACCTACTGGCTCCCAGCTGACGACATGCGCGCAGCCGAGCGCTGTGCTCGTCACTAGGCTGAGCAGCTTTCAGGCTGCCAAACTACCACCTCCTCTACAGTACACCGTCCATGAGACACTGCAGCTACCTTAGTCTCTACCACCCCCACAACGACCGCACATGGCGCGCCTGTTGCGCCGCGAAGACTACACGGTCGGATGGGTGTGCGCGCTGCCCGTCGAGCTGGCGGCAGCGCAGGAGATGCTCGACGAAGAGCACGACACACCCCGATACGACGCCCACGACACGAACCTCTACACCTGTGGACGCGTCGGCGAGCACAATGTCGTCATCGCCTGCTTGCCTGAAGGCCAAACGGGCACCAGCTCGGCTGCAGCAGTCGCAGCGCAGATGAAGTCGACTTTCTCGTCGACGCGGTTTGGGCTGATGGTGGGCATCGGCGGCGGCGTGCCGAGCGAGGAAGCAGACGTGCGGCTCGGCGATGTGGTGGTGAGCAAGCCGCACAAGACACACGGCGGAGTGGTGCAGTACGACTCGGGCAAGGCTACACCGAGCGGGTTCGAGCGGACAGGAGCGCTCAACACACCGCCGACGGTGCTGCTGAACGCGGTGGCGAACGTGCGGGCCACGCAGATGAGAGGGAAGGGTAAGCTGTTGGAGTATCTGTCTAAGCTCGACAGCTTGCCAGACTTTACGCGAGAAGCTGCGGGCCAAGATGCTCTCTACGACGCGACATACGACCACAAGGGAGGAGCGACGTGCAAGCTGTGCGATGTAAGTTACTTGGTAGCTCAGGAATCGCGAAGGCAAAATGTGGTGGTGCACCGCGGTACTATCGCGTCGGGCAACCAGGTGATGCGGAACGCTGCCGAGAGAGACAGGGTCAGCGCAGAGCTGGGCGGGGTGCTGTGCTTTGAAACGGAGGCGGCGGGGCTGATGAACAGCTTCCCGTGTCTAGTCGTCCGCGGCATCTGCGACTACGCGGACTCGCACAAGAACAAGCAGTGGCAGCCGTATGCGGCAGCGACAGCGGCAGCATACGCCAAGGAGATATTGTCGATGATACCGGCAGCAGAAGTGGTGGAAATACACACTGCAGAAGAGGTGACTCGATTCACATACAGTTAGTGGCACATTTGCTCTCGATCTACGAGTCAATTAGCTAGATTAGTGCTAATCTTTGTGTGCCCAAAGAACATGACTCTGAACGCCCTCCAAGTCCTACTGCTAAACGTAAGAAGATGGATGGGCCAGTAGACCCAGCGATTGGCATCGCGCAGTAAGTAAACTTTGTTAATTTTCAATTTCCAAATGTAGTACCTTACTAATAACCGAAGCCAGCAAAACTTGGTCTTAGCAAGCAGAACACAGAAAAAACGCCTGACTAAGAGTAAGACATTTTACTAAGCTTCTCACTAGTAGAGTCTGAGTAAACTAACGTTATTGCGTCAGCACCACTTTCACCTCAGGAACAGGGTAGGCGGGCTTTGACCAGCCACTTGTTCGATCACTGACTTCATGTAGAGTGTCTTAACTCACTTTCGTTCCCAGAGCAAGAGTACCGGTTCGATGACATCCATACTGCGGTCAATACCTGCGAATGGGCTTTTGAAGATGCAGGGTACCAAGCTTGGGCGAAAGGAACTTCGGGACTCTTCTGGATCAAAGGGGACCCTGGCGCTGGCAAGTCTGTGCTTATGAAACATTGCGTCAAGAGAACATGTGAGCGCAGTCCTGACGACCTTGTTGTTTCCTTCTTCTTCCATGGACAAGGGACGCCTCTACAGAAGACATTGCTTGGGCTGTTCCGTGCTCTGTTGGCCTCGCTATTCGAGTATTTTCCGGAACATCTTACTCAGCTAGTTGCCAAATTTGCCGAAAAAGAGAAACAATACGGGGGGTTTGCCGGACGTAGATGGGAATGGACTGAGAACAAACTGAAAGAAGTCCTGTCCAATGTGTTGGTTAAGGGTACACACTGTCAGCCCGTTGTTATCTTTATCGACGCACTGGACGAATGCGGGGAAGACCCTGCGAAGAGCTTGTTAGCATATTTCAAAGACCTTACATACCAGGCAGAGAGTGAGCAATCGCACTTCAGAGCATGCCTCTCCTCCAGACACTACCCGATCCTTGCACTTGATACCATACCATCGGTACAAGTGGAGAAGATGAATGGCCGGGATATGCAGTGGTATGTTCGGAAACAACTGAGAGACATCAGGCCAGAGTCAAAGCGCGACCAGATTGAGGCTGAGATTCTATCCAGATCCAACGGTGGATTCCAATGGGTGTTCCTCGTAACCAGCACAATAATTGACAAGAACTTAACTGGCATCAGAGCAGAGAAGCTCCTCGAAGGACTCGCCACATGCCCGCAGACTCTGAGCAAAACATACGAAACGATCTTCGACGGAGTTCCAACAGCCGACCGATATCAAATGACGAAGATCTTCCAGTGGGTCCTGTTCGCCGAAAGGCCTCTGTCTGCTCAAGAGCTTCGGGATGCGCTTGCTGCCGATAAGGACATGAGCCATAGGACTGTTCGCGATCTTCGAGCCTATGAAGGTTGGTCTGATACTTTGGCCGACTTCGAGAGACACGTCAAACACATCTCTAGAGGTCTAATCCGCTTCCAAAGCCGTGAGATGTGGGAGCAATATGATATTCACGGAGAAGACTCAGACCGCGAGGCCCAGCTAATCCACCAGTCCGTGGCCGACTTTCTAACGGACGAATTTGTCAAGATCTTTGGCAATCATCTACCCACAGCACAGTCTTTGGCAGGATCCAGTCATCTCCAGATATCGAGGTCTTGTCTTCGATACATGACTTTGGTGGATATATTAGAGGACGCTCCTCTACCAAGAGGTATTCTCTCGTCAAAGTACCCGTTAGCACCGTACGCCGTACGATTTTTGTTTGCGCATATCAAGAAAGTCGAACAAGAAGGAATCCCCCAATCTGACCTGCTTTCTGTAACGCAATGGACGCCGAAATCTGAGACCATGCACAAGCTTGCCACACTATGGAGGGCTCTGGATCCGGACAGCGTACATACGCCTCTGGGGTGGCCCTTCGTCAGGGCGACGGCTTTGCATGTCTCGGTGGCCTTTGGATCTATGAGTGCGGTCGATGTACTCCTAGAGTCAGGCCGCGAGGAGATCGAAAGCAGGGACGCCGACGGAAACACACCACTGATGCTCGCCATCAGAGAAGGGCACCAGGGTATCGCTCTAGCGCTGCTAGATGAAATGGTCGAACGTGAAGGTCGGCATAGACAGGATGATGACGACGGGGACCGCGGAGCCACACCTCTTTTAGTGGCACGCGCTGCAGGTCTCAATGCGCAGAACAACGATGGTGACACAGCACTCGATATTGCTCTGGAGCAAAAAATGGGTGGGGTCATTTTCAAACTGATCGAAGCAGGTGCCAACCTCGAATACCTGGGACGAGAGACTGCGCTAGTGGCTCATGCTGTCAGCAGCAGGAACACGGAGCTTCTGTCAAGATTGATTGAAAAGAAACTGAGCCTTGATGGTGCCGTCTTCTTCGCACTCAAGGACCAGCTGCCTCAGCGAGACCTTGTTTTGGAAGGCATCATCTCTCAGCTACTCAGCGCCGGGGCTAACACAGCTAGACAGCCAGAGCTACATGATCGTCCCGAACCGGAAGACTACGATGATGAAGAGGATGAGAATGATGGCAGGTACGATGCCGATGCACTGGTATTAGCATCTAGGAGGGGTCTTACAGGCATAGTCGAGATGCTTCTAGACCACGGTGCACCGGCGGCCTTACAGAATGATTATGGGGAATGTCCTCTATTGATCGCAACAAAGAGCGGTCACGAAGATATTGTCCGAATATTGCTCTCGAGAGCGCCATCATCAGTTGATATGGAAGACGACGGTGGTGATACAGCTTTGAGCATAGCACTCGATGATGATATGGTGGAGATCACCAGGCTTCTGCTGCAAGAAGGCAAATTCTTAGGCTCGAACGAATGTTTAGAAGAGTGCTTTTTGGATTCTGTACAGGATGGAAGGACTGGCGTTCTGGGAATCATGCTACAGCGAAAGCTTGTGGATCCTAACTTGATACAGAAGGACGGAAGAACACCTCTGTTGTTGGCGGCAGAAAACGGACACGGAGCGGTGGTCAAGCAGCTGCTAGACACGGGCAGGGTCGATGCTGATACTAAGAACGAGGATGGATGGACACCGCTGTTGTTGGCGGCACACAACGGACACGAAGCAGTGGTCAAGCAGCTGCTAGACACGGGCAGGGTTGATGCTGATACTAAGAACAATAATGGATGGACACCTCTATTGTTGCGGCAG
>Ga0265797_10006981_pt1 | contig 15666 bp, 19 predicted proteins | sample P2T30metagenome_FD_192433 | JGI IMG/M metagenome (GOLD analysis project Ga0265797, IMG submission 192433) | Plant litter microbial communities from East Loma Ridge, Irvine, California - P2 T30 | ecosystem: Environmental > Terrestrial > Plant litter > Unclassified | place: USA: California... | reverse complement strand
TTAATTTGTCTACGTAAGCTATCTGTAACCGTTAGTACGTGCAAAGGGACTTAAAATCCGTGCCCATCATTCACTTCGAGGCGTGACTTTCACTCCGAGTAGTGACCTCTGGTGCCTCCGGACAAGGGAAGCGAAACGTTGTTGAAGTGTGTTCTACTGCCCGGGGCAGAATTTACCAAATCCACCGTGGACAAGTTGCACGCTCATGTTCTCATACTTGAGCAACACGGAAACCATTACAAACGTATAGGTATCACTCGACTGCCCGCGAATTTTGGCGAGCACTGTGATAACCGTAACACTCCAACCTTTGGTCTCGTGAACAAGTTCAACCGTATCTTTGGACCACAGTTCAGAAGACCTTATTACGCAGAAACAGAAATTCCGTCTACTGCGATGCCAGACTTCTGCTGGTGGGACCACTTCCAGCCGGAGACTATAATCCTTGGCTAAGGAAAACTTTGTGGTCTCACGTCTTCACGTTAGCTTATCTTGCCATGACCCTTATGGTAGTAATGACTCAGTATTTTAAATTCTAATCATGGCCACGATACACCATTCACGTTTATTCCACACCCGCTACGGCCCTGTCACACTCCCATCCGTCCCCACAATCACCGTCCTCGGTACACACGCCATAAACAAATGCTCGTCCTCCGCAATCTTTTTCGCCGCCTCCGGTGCGCTGATGATGCTCATGAAAGTCAACGCATGCGTCATGTCTCGAAACTGCATGGTTGCCATGGAGTCGTAGTCGACGGGGGAGCTGGCGTTTACAAAGGCAGGGTTACCGCCAACGTAGTATCGTGTGTGGATGACGGGGAAGTTTGAGCCCGTGAGCGACTTGACGAGTGGGATGTGGACGTTGTCGTAGTGGTCGGCGTATTGGGTTAGGTTGAGGCCCGGGAGCATGGTGCCGAAGACGAGGGCGGTGAAGTAGGGGAGCACCATCTTGGAGGTTTTCGCAGCGCGAGAAATGCTGATACTGCTTTGGTACAAGGTGAAGGAGTTGTAGATGGTAAAGAAGGTGTATGTGCTTGTATGTGGTGATGAAGATGCACCGGAGGTATCGACGAGTGAATGGCACCTTCTTATATCGCTATCTCAATCATCAACTCGAAGCCGTTGGAAGGAGCGATAAGTTCATTTAAATGCCCTGTTGGCTCTAACTGCCACGAGCGTACATTCCACGGGGCTTCTCGGTAGAATGCATAAGCCAGCATTCCAGCCGGACGCCACCACCGAGGGCTTCCCGAATGTATCGATTATACAAGAGCGTATACCCAGCTAGAACGCCTAGTTTACCATGGCTACGTCGCTTCGGGGATGGATCGCGAGGCGAGGCATTTGCGAGGTTACCATGAGGGCTATTCAGCTCCACTATTATCGGAGTTGTCGGAACAATCGCGCTTCCGTACATCATGTTAGGACTCACGAATCCTTGTGAGTTGGGTTGTTTCCGCTTCGCAGTCGCGGCGGTTCTTTTGTTGACCGTTCTTGAAGGATCTCGGCTAGACTGGATTGAGGAGCGTACGCGAAAGTGCGGGGCCAAGGCAGCCGCCGGATCGCGGCAATTGGTGCACAGCTGGGAAACGTGGCAGAGAGACGCGCATTACACCCGAGTGCGAAGATGTAAGCGGGCATGAAAGGCGATGGCGAGTATTGTAGGTATCCATGGATGTTTTGAAATCGTCACTTATCGATAAGGAGACATGCGAGAAGCGCGACGATGGTCGCAGGCGATTCGGCGGGCCGATGACAGCGCAGCCAGACCCACATCGCCCAGGCGCGGATGGACTGTAGTCATAAGAGAAGGGCCGCTCAAGAACATACAATAGGCGCTGCTATCCGCACGTCATCTCCTGTTCACTAAGCTACATATCTCCACGAGCGCAGTCTTGAACATTGCCCAGGTGTGCAGCCATGGGCCAAATAACTCTGGGCAGAACACGCCACTTCTACTCGTAGTCGCGACTTCCTCGCGAACGCCAATGTGCACCTTGACACTGCACCAGCATTGTGAGGCTGATACTCCCCAGTAGTTCTCTCATTGCGTCCCAGTGTGCTCCCGCCGGGCTATGCAATCGAATCCCTGCCAGCTGGAGCGAGCTGACCATGGCTGACGAGCGGAGGCTGAGCTGCCATGGCACTCATCAACCCCACCAAGGCAGCAGTTCGCGCCTGATCTAAGTAAAGGCCCAATGCCACCTGAGAGCCTCCCACAAACCACAAGCCTACAGGAACATCAATTCAACCCAAAAAACCCTGCATTTCGCATTTCGCGTGATCCGCCCAAGATGTTCAGTCCCCAGCGCGATTCGAAGCGCCACTCACACGGCCACCATCTCACACCCCAGGACGCCGATGCAGAGCGAACCCGCAGAAGGCGACATAAGACCTCTTCGGGCGACAATGAGCGAATACAAAATCCCTCGAACCGAGGGTATCGTTCCGATGACGAGCGAAGGCGTCGACATAGGCATGATGGGGACAAAGATCGCTATCGCGCCAGCTCTTCGCACCACCCAAAGGATCATGACCGCCGCAAACAAGACTCGTCCAGCGATACTGAGGATGAATTGGTAAGGATAAGGGTCTCGCAAGGTCAACAAACAAGACTTGATGCTCACCACGAGAGAAGTCGCTCAGATAACAGAGGTTACGGCGAGCATCGGTTTGATTTGTTAGAAGAGCGGCGCATTAAACCTGCACGAAAACCAACGCCGTTCGGATTTTCCCATGCATCTTTGGCCCACCGTTACGAACCAGCTGAGCGAACCGACCGACAATCTGCAAAGGCGATCTATGGCGAGCACCATGAGTATGACCGTGTGCAAGTGGATACGCAAGTACGATCTACAGAACGAGAGTACGGCGAACATCGCTTCAATGATGAGCACGCAAACAGAGCATCATCGATGAAGTTTTCTGCTGGAGATGCTCGACCTATGAGGAAGTTTTCTTCGCTATCACCACCGCTACCCAATGAAACACTATCTGGACCGTCTTCCAACCAGGATACCAATCGCACGGGTGCTCAAGATGTTATTAATGATGGCATTTCCTGGTCACCAACAAACATACCGCGTGGCAATCGCACATCCCTACCTGCGAGGGTACGGGACTTGGCATCTACTTCGGACGAGCGCATCCGGCAAGATGAGATTGATAGCCGGCCGTCCACATCGGGCCACAATGGGGCTTTCAATGCAAACATGAAGCTCCCACGACTTTCTATATCCCAATATCCTGCCGCATACTCGCAGTTCCTATCCAACATTGAAACTGTAGGCGACTCTACATCAGGAGTAGGTGAAGATGTGCAAAGACCGCGATCGACTTCAGCTACCTCGACTGCCTCCTCAAGGATCCTGTCATGGTCTCCGTCATCACCCAGCTCGGGAGTACTTGGTCCGAAAACATACCAATATCAGCCATTACAACCTTCTGAAATCCGACTAGTTAAGATCCTGCCGGAGAGGATGTGGAAGCTGAAATGCGAAATTATTCATGTGTCGCTCCAAAGCCACCCAGAATATACTGCTATCTCGGTAAGTTGTTGCCGCAATCTCAAAACACCCACTAACACTGATCTTGTATAGTACGCCTGGGGCGACGGGGTTGATACAAGACCACTTATTCTAGAAGGAGCAACAGTTCCTGTCGCAGTCAGCCTTCACGATGCACTGAGAGCGGTGCGGCGAAAGAAAGAAGACATTTTTGTATGGGTTGATGCTCTCTGTATCGACCAGCACAACAAAGACGAGAGAGCTGCACAAGTTCGATTGATGGGTCAGATCTACAGCGGCGCAGTGTCAGTGGCCATCTGGATAGGACCTGAATATGAGGAGAGTGCTCTAGCACTACAACTACTCCAGAGAGTGGCCGAGAATTCGATTGACCCTCAGTACATAAAGTCCATCCGCAACCCAGACTCATTGGCGCTCCTCAACTTATTCAAGAGAGACTACTGGAAGCGACTTTGGGGTAAGTGATGATAGCCCCCTCTTTTCATCTCGCACTGATCACAACGAAGTTGTTCAAGAGGTCCTTCTCGCAGACAATAAGGTGGTACACTGCGGCTCCTCGGCGTTCGTTTGGGAAGTATATCAAAAAGCAGCGGAAGTCTTCTGGGGCAGAGACAGCGACCCACACATCCGCCAAGGACCATCAAGCTTCCCAGACCGCGACGCTTTGAAGCAACTTGGAGACGAGTCACTGTTAGAGGTAATGAGGGCATGCAGGAAGAAGTTAAGCGAGAATCCACGCGACAAAGTTTTCGGCATTCTGGGTCTGCTCTCGGACGCTACACAACGCGACTTCCCTGTCGACTATAGCCAATCTGTCAAGACGGTCTACACAGACGTTGTCGACCACCTGATCTCGACTACTGAAAAGCTCGATGTGATTCGCGAAGCGATACACTTCCCTCTGCACGTCAATTCTACAGGCCTGCCCAGCTGGTGTCCGGATTGGTCGCACATTCCGGAGGTCTCTGGCCTGGGGCGCAGTCTCAACTTTGCAGCCTCTAGCAACGCAGACGGCCCAACTAAGGCGCGGTACTGGTTCCACGATGAACGACGGAAGCTTGAGATCTCCGCAATCAGTATTGATACAGTTACCGCAACGGGTGTCGCCGTGGGCACATTTTGCGCTGCTCAAGACTATCTGACATCATTTCTGCAATGGCGCGCAATGCTGCTTCATGAACTCAGCGTAGAAGAAGGCAATGATGCCCACTCAATGCACAGCTCTTTTTGCAGGACCCTGTGCCTGGGACAGGTACCGCCAGACTGGAGTCAGTCAAATATGTGGCACAACCTCTGCTACCACGTCTTCGCAGCTCTGGTACGCGAAAGAATGCCTCGCTTACCTATGGACGAAGATCTCAAGCGCCATGTGAGTACGACCGGGCTCATCGAGCCCAAAGCACGGCGCACTTTCCTGCAAGACCATTTCGGCAACCGTATGATGGGAAGAAGCCTGTGTATTACAGCAGGCGGCTTGATTGGTATGGGTTCGGGCTACATGACAGCGAAGGATATTGTTGTCGTTCCGTTTGGTTGCTCCACACCTATCCTGCTCCGCCCGGAGGGCCGTCGCAACGAGTATAGGTACGTGGGTGACGTCTATATCGACGGGTACATGCACGGCGAAGCTCTGGCTCAAATGGAAGCGAGGGATCCGAAAAGAGTGGTTTCCAAGTACATGCTCTGTTGATGTATGGACGGTTGTATTACACAATGGATGTTGCGGCTGTACTGCGGCGTTTTGGCGAACTTAATACGGCCACCGACAATATATCTCGCAGAAAAGCCAATTCTGTCACATACGACCATAGGATCTTGACACCAGCGCTTCCCGTTCGCTCAGCGGTACTTAAGCAAGATACCGGCGCATTAGTACTCGGGTGGGTGACCACCGGGGAATACGCGCTGTTGTATGTTTTTGTCAAAAAGACCGTTTTTTTTTGGAGCCGCCAACGCGGGTTTTCCGCCCCCAAATTGCCCAGGTTTCGCCCTATCGCTTGGCAACCACTCACCGCACGCGTTACACAGCCACGACAGGGCCTAAGATGAGATAAACGCCTGGCCCCAAAGATCCTCCACCAACTAACTTGATAAGTATAGAAGCACCTGCCAGCGGTAATCCCGTTATAACTAACCTCGGTCCCCCCTCGCACTAGGATGGCCATGCGCCTGCTCCTCCGCCTTGCAGATCCATCTGATCTCAACCTTAGTACAGGATGTTCTCAAAAGCTCTCCTTTTTTCTTCCTCCATCACAGTAGTCTATGCGCAAAGCTGTTACTGGCGCGACGGCGGGCAACCAAATCCCCAGTACCAGCCCTGCTCCAACGACACTTCAGACCCACTCAGCCACATCTGTTGCAACATTAACGTAGTCAATGGCGAGGGAGGCTGGGACAGCTGTCTTCCGAACGGCCTATGCAGGGCTAGCACTGGAGATAATAACTTCATCTATTTTAGAGAGTCCTGTACATTGTCGGACTGGGAAGCCGGAGGCTGCCAGGAACTATGTACGAACACAGTACGATCGCGCCCTACACCTTGACTTTATGAAAGCTTACATCGACACACAGCCAAATCAAAGAAGTGGAGACGTGAATGTCACTCCCTGTGATGGTACCGATTCGTCTGAGTACTGGTGCTGTGGCAACTCAACCGCTTGCTGTGGTGACGATGCTAGTTTTGGGAAGGAAAAGGTCGATCGTGTGTTCCTGGGCATAATCTCGAGTTCTTCGATGTCTTCGATCGCGTCGTCTACAAGCACCTCGATGCCATTGAGCTCGTCCAGCCCCTCGAGCACTTCAACCCCATCGCCCACTACAACACCACCGAATGACGATAGTGGTGGCCTATCGACAGGCGCGAAAGCCGGGATTGGTGTGGGTGCCGCTTTTGGTGTCATCGCGCTGCTTGCTTTGGGTGCTTTTATCGGAAGACGGTCATATAAGAAGAAAAAGGAAACTGCAGAGATGACAACCTACTACGAGCCAGTCAAAGGAGAATTGTCATCAGAGTATAGGCACGAGGCTCCTACCCAGGATGCTTTCCTGCACGAGGCTCCGGTACCGCAAAAGCCTGTGGAATTGCCTGGTGTTCCAATTAGACCTCAAGAGCTGCCTGGCTCTGGACGATAGCCCAAATTGGCAGATAATAGCGAGGTGGCATGCTGCACAATCGATGGCTTAGCACAGCGATGGGTCGCAGCTGAGCGTGAATGTAATACTCGGACGAAAGGCCGTTCATATTGGGCGCACATCATGAGTGTACGTCCTATCGAATACATCGCATCATGCTTCAATCCAAAAACTTATTCGTACGCTCCAGATTTTGTAGACTGATCAGCTCTATGCTAGATAATTTCGCGTCTAGATAGTCTCCCCGTAGGGCGCACCCTCAAGCTTGAACCCACCAGGCTGCAGCTTTTGAAAGACAGCAGCGGGATCGTACTTCTTCGCAATCGACTTGAGCTTTGCCAGCTTCTCGTCTCCGTAGCTCGGAATCACGTTCTGGTACGGTCCAGCATAGTTGAGGTAGATGAACTCGGTGTACAAATTCCGATCTTTTGCCTCAGCCTTGGCGGCGTTCATCAAATCCAGTGCGGCTTTGTTTAGCTGTTTATCCTTGGCCGCGTCGTCCCAGACCACGTAAAGCAGAGTATGCATGAGTGGACCGTCGGCGGGGGAGAGACCAAGTGCGTTGCCGCCCTTCTTGCTCATCTGCTCCATAGCCGGCACGGTGAAGGCTTGAAACGCCAGAGCGCCCTGGTCCGCTAGCGGGCCTACGTCCTTTTCGTGACGCGCTTGCAGCCAGGCCATGAACTCCCTATCGAGCTTGTATGTGGCTGCCCAGAATGCATAGCGACGGCCTCCGGGCATTTGGTTGGTGAGCATGACCGTATCGTTTGCCAAGGTTCTGTTCAAAGTATTCGCCATGAGTGGAGGGATGTCAAGGTACTTCTTAAGAATAGCAGGTGGGTTGGTTTCGTCAACGGGCTCGAGGTACTCCAGTTGAATTTGGGCCGCCGCGTTGCCCGCTGTCACAGCAAATGACAAGATCTGGGCTGATTTGGGGTCTTCGGTAGCGCCCTCAGCCATTGATGCAAAGGCATCGATTAGCGCTGGGTAGCTGGCCTGCGTATGAACTCGGGTGCCGCCCCACATCAACCCCTGGGGAATTGTCTCCAGCTCAAATCTTGTAACGACACCGAAGTTGTTGCCGCCTCCGCGAAGGGCCCAATACAAATCAGGGAACAGAGTTGGTGTGACCTTCAAGATGATTCCCGATGCAGTTACAACCTCGTAAGACGCAACATTATCGCATGCGTATCCGTAGATACTAGACTGGTGGGAGATGCCGCCACCAAGAACAAGACCGAGGCCTACATCCGATGCGCGCCCACCAACGACAGCGAGGTTGTGCTCTCCAAGCTTTGTATATACCGCCCCCCATCGGTTTCCGGGTCCGATGAATGCAATCTTTTTCTTGCTGGAAAGTGTGATCTCGTTCATCGCCTCCATGGTAATGGTTATGCCACCCTCAATGCTAGACGCGCCCGGGAACGCGGTGTGTCCTCCACCCTTGACTGCAAAGGGACATTGTGTGAGACGGGATACTAATATCGTCGTCGATACGTCGATCGCCTTCGAAGGCCGGAAAACGCAGGCTGGGTTGACAGAGGCTGCCTGGTTGGACCAGTATCCGCTCGTGAAGGTATCGTAGGATTCTGAACCGCTAGAAAGTAGCTTGCTTCCGAAGATGAGCTTTAGTGAGCTACACTGTTGAGCATGTTAGCTGGAGTCTCCTACAAAAATGGCGTTACAGGTTCCTTACAGCGGCGGTACACGGATTAGAGAGTGAGCGCTTCTCGACCAAAGCAGCCAAGTCGGGAAGAGCAGAGACATTGACGCCATTGGCGAAGAGGGCTTCCGTGACGTTGAAGTCAGTAGGCTCGAAGGCGTCCTGGGCGACTGCGTTGCCAGCGAGGGCTCCAGATATGGCAAGGAACGAAGCCTTCATGTTGGGCTTGGATTGGAGGTTCGGTGGAAAAGAAGCTGGAGCTTTCCAGAGCTATTTATTGCTGGAAAGACATTGATTCTGCGCGTCGTTTAGCAATCTTACCTGGGCAGACGTCTCCTTGCGCTTTGCGACTTCAAGGGAATCCGAAGGATCATAATTTGTTGTCTAGAAGCGCCGCAGTATGGAAACGATGCTTAGCCGCATACCGCGCCTCAATTCGGTTCTGCCGTGGAACCTGCATCGAAGAGGTGGCGCTGCCTGAGGCGAATGAGCATACTTCAATCTCGGAGCATTGGCTCAAGAAGAGTCGCGTGCAGGTACGCGCATGTGCAGGAGCTTGTGCGATGGAACACGCAGATGCGAGTCCATTCTCGCGTACGCGATGGAGTCCTTGGTCTCTGTACCTAGTTAAGCATGAATGGAAGCGAGATGCAATGTGGTAGATGAAGCACCCTCTACGCGTCCCAGGTAATTGGTGCTCAACTCGTCGGCTTTAATCCGACCTGTCGCTCCGATTGTTCCGCACAGGTAGCGTGCCTATCGAAAGAAGGTGGGTAGTACATTGTAGGCCAGATGAAAGTTGAAGGGCGACCCTTCCTGCCAGCCCGTCACGCCCATGTTTCGGGGAGAATGGGCCGCACGGATGCTGAATAAGCGCTAGATCGCGCCGCGCCCTCCAACACTGTGCCTGGTGGCACCTGCACGCCACTCCGCGTCAACTCATCAATTGTCTTGGCAAAGGGATTGCTCTACCCGATAACACCTGCATCTTGATCTGCCGCAAGCGAAACGAACCGCAGTGTCATATGAGCGTTTTATGTTCCGGAGGCAGGCGAGTAGAACAGCGACGGCACGGAATTCGGCAGGCGCAAGCGACATCTCCAGTGCCACTATTCATCCACGGAGAGTCTTGTGCGCTCTCCATCTTATCCTACTCTTGTACAGGAGGGGAACGTGTATCTTTGATGCATGGCTCTCACTCTGCGTCGTTCTTCCAGAATTGACCAACCTTATTAACTCGGTCATGGACAAGTCCACGCTGCTGTCAACATGCAAGAGCAAGTTCGAGGGAGGTATACTAAATTTACAACAGCGAGATCTTGGATAGCCCTGCCTACCCCTGACTACCATCAAGCAATCAGCGATTGTAGATCCGGTGCTGGAAATTGGTCATGGCCCTTTGGTCAATGTGATCCCCTCTGCCGGTAGACACGAAACCTGGGGGTGGTCTTACGCCGCATGCTCGCATGCACTGACACGACAATGATATCGAATAACTATCACGTCTCGGAGCTTGCTCCGACAATCAATGACCGATACTCTCCATTGTATCCTTGTTATCTTTGTTTACTTCCGGTTCACACCATATCAGCAACGATGTCCGCAAAAACGAACGGTTTCGCCCAGGGAACAGTGCTGAAGGTCGCATACTCTATGCTTGGCTTGACCAGCTCAGTTGTCCTTGCGAGGATTGGTCTCAACGTCATCCGGCCGAGAAGGCTGACAGCCTCTGACTACTTTGTATTTGTCGCCTTCGCCATTTATGTGACGATGTGCGCTCTCTACATTGCATTGTCTCCCTATATGCAGAGAGTATATGCCGTCTCGAATCGAGAAATTCCGCCTTATCCAGACTTGCGGCATGATAGCATGATGATGGCGAAGATGGTGTTCATTGCCTTCTGCATGTTTTGGGCAGTGCTGTGGTCGATCAAACTATCTTTGCTGCTGCTTTATCGGAGATTATTGAATGGCATATCTCCGCGCTGGACCTTTGTGTGGTGGTGCATAGCTGGAATCTGCTTAGTGGTAAGATATCACAGTTGTGCAGACTTTGGTAGCACTCACTTGGACGACGGCTGACGTTGGAGACAGACTTTTGCTGGCAATTACGTTTTCTACTTTCAGTCATGCGGTACCATACCGGGATTCTGGACAGGAGGATGTGTAAGTCCTTGTTGTGCACACGATATATACTGGGCTGCCTACTAACCACATCCCGCTCTAGACTGGCGAAGGTCCGCACCACACCCAGCTCGTCAGCCTGTACTACTCCTTTGCCGCAGATACTTCAACAAATATGATGAGTATGTCGTATAGCATCTATACAAGTCTGTTCTATCTGCTGACTGTCGGCTTTCATAGTTATGGCGCTTCCAACATGGCTCACCTGGAATCTCCAGATGCCACGAAGCAAGAAAATATCAATCTTGTGTCTCTTCGCAACGGGTGTCGTTTGTATCCTCTTCGCCTGTCTCCGAGTCACGCAAGTTGCGATCAACGCATCAAAGCCCGAGGCTGCCGGCCAACCACTTGATCCCACTTGGCTCGCTATCTGGGGCATGGTGGAGTGCTCCATTGGTATGTCAGACCCAAAAAACCATTACATACAATCACTAATCTTCTTCCAGCTGTTATCATTGGCTGCTGCCCCGCATTCGCTGTTCTTCTTAACGCTTTCCGCTCCAATACCTCTTACGATTCGCGCGGCTACCGTAGACAGGCTGATGGCTTCGCGGACAGAAGCAAGGGGAGTAGATTGGAGCTCAGACCTAGTGGAAACAACAGGCCTTCAAAGCCAATCTTTGAGCAGGGACTGGCAGAGTTACACTGGGCTGGCGCGCATAGCAGCCAGGAGGAATTGAGAGCGAAGCATGATGGCATCATGGTTTCGACCACAGTAACGTACGAGCAAGGCCTGATAGATGTGCTTAGGAAACCATAATGGATAATGTTGCGCATGAGTGTCGCCTCCCACCACCAACATTAATGTTCGCTGTCACGTAGGCATAGACATCTAGCGCGGCCGTTAGCCAAATGACTCGCTTCTTTAACCACGCTCCGATCACGGGTCATGTGCAGTGTCTCTCTCGTGGCGGTCTTGGATGATATCTTTTGGCCTTGAACAAAGAAGTCCCGAATCAATTTGAAAGCATTAGCCATCACACGCAAACCATGTGGTAAAGCAAGCGAAAGCTATTCCCACTACGCGTCCACTCGTGCTGCTCCACTCATGCTGCAAAGCGTTCGATGACGTCACACACCCACACCTGCGTTGGCGCGCAATACGGCACTTCTTTCCAGTCATCGCAAAATTACTGCGCACCACCTTTTTGGCATGCCTTGGGCCCAGAAGGGCATGGTTGACCTGAATTGGAAAGGATCGAAGCAGGGAAAACACGGGAGGCCAGATGTAGTGGGGTTTGGCGATCATGATCGCTGTCCGCGGTCCTGGAAACCATAGATCCTGTCAGCTCCACACGTTCACCCAGACTTTGGGAAAGCGTCAAGACAACGCGATGAGGTGCATGTAGAGGCACGATGAATACTTGATGGCTAGCATTTAGCGCACGGTTACGAGCCTCAACGGTGTTGAAGGTAAGGCTCCAATCTAGCGTCCCGCGGCTTCTGATCGCCACTGATGCATGTGGCTTGCCGTCGTTAGTGCGTACATGACGTAGAGGGCAATTGCGGCCCTACGCGTCTTTCTTGCCGTATGAAGGCCAATACATCGCAAGGCTACCCTCCACTCTTTACCCTTTGACCTCGATACCTTCATACCTACGCACATCTGACGCCTAATACTGAACGTCAACATGTCGACCGGGGGTGTGGTCTACAAGGACCTCCTGCCTATCCCGGATACGGACCCTACAGAACATGAGGGGAAGTCTACCACGCTACGGAATGCGCCTACGGAGAGCCATGCGCTAGCTCTAGAGGCTGCTAAGTCAGCGCCTCCAGAAGAGAAGGGTGCAGCGCAGATAGCTCACGGAGATGAAGTGGTGGACCTTGGATGGAATGAGCCAAAGGAACTCGTCGCGAAGCCGCTCGTGGGAGGTCTGGGTAACGAGGACTTGTGGCTGTTGGTCCGACGTTTCAATAAGGTGAGGCAAGGTGTAACTACAATCCTACAATCGGGTACTGACAGTGAGTAGCAAATGTACCATGTCAAAGAGATTCCAACAGCGCCTCCTGGAGGCTTGGACATGAACATCGCGGATGAGGAAGAATTCTCGCCAGACAAGCTTCGCGCCAATATCGAACGCTTATATATGACTATAGTAAGCATTTGGAGGGTAAGTAACGAACGCGCTTGATCTAACCGCGCATAGGGCATCGGTCTAATCGGATTCGGCAAGCACATCGTTCGCATCCGCTCATGGAGAGAGACGCGTCGCACTGCATGGTTCTGCTCCGCATACTTTGCCGCCTGGATTTTCGACATGATCGTGCCCTTGATAACGGTGACTTTGGTTACGCTCATTGTCTACCCCCCGGCTCGCGGTGCCATGTTCCCACCAGCACCTATCGCTCTTGTCAGCTCTACGGGAGGTGTACAGAAGCCGAAGTCTGGAACTCTAGGCAGTACAGACAGTGCTACTGGAGCACCTGAAAACCACAAGGGTGAGGCTGTTGAGCAAGAGGCCTCGAATTTCGTCAACGGGTTTGCGTCGATAGCGCTATCGAGCGCGACTGGCAAGCACCCACAGGGAGAGCCTCCAGATGAAGACTCTCCTGACAGTAGTGTACCGGACCCTACTAGGCTCGCCATCGGTGCTGCGGATGCAAGGGATCAGGCTGCTGGCGCCAAGCCCAGCAAGCACCACGACAAGACTAAAGTTCCCATGGAGACTGCCATGTGGACGAAGATGAGGCCTATTATGCACGGTATCGCAGATGTCACAGACACATGGGAGCGGTTCGCGAAGTAAGCAACCGTCTATCAGTGTCTACCTGGAATTACTGACATGATCACAGTATGCTTGAACCAACTCCCCCATTCCCAAAGAACAGGTCTCATCTTCGACTCGCAGTCGTAGTGGCACCGCTCGTTCTTGTGTCACTATTTGTAACATCGTACATGTTCATGAAGGGTGTCACTTTTGGTGCTGGCTTCGGCTTCTTTGGTGACCCTGTCATACAGCGAGGACTAGCGCTTCTTGACAAGAAGTTTCCTAACTGGCAAAAGCTGCTCGAGCTCCGTAATACGCTACTCAAGGGTGTACCTACCAACGCCCAACTCACCGTTACTCTTCTCAGAATTGGCGAAGCGAATAAAGCGCCACTGCCACCGCCGCCTCATGTAGCGCAAGCACCAGAAGAGAAGCCCGTCGATATCAACGAGGAAGAGTTGCGCGCCACAGGTGCCGACTGGCCACTGAACGCAACACAAGAAGAACTCGATGAAGCTATGGCCCACGACCCTACTACTGCGCACGAAACCGGCGGCGAAGATATCGACCAAGCCAAAGACAGCAAGCATGGCAAGAAGGGAACTAAGATTCTCAACTTCTTCCGCGGCACTGTCAAGGGCGGCGTCGAGACCACCATGACAGCTGACAAAGTCAAAGCTGCCGCCGGCTCCACCCATGCCAAGAACAGGCTGGGTGCTGTACCACGCAGGGGAGTTGATCTCACATCCGGTCCGGTCGAATTCAAAGCCCGACATGATGGCAAGAAAGGACATGTGTACATCGCTACCAAGTCCACGATTCCATCTATCGCCTTTTCCACAGACAAGACTATCGAGAAGATTGGTAGCGCAGATAGAGAGGATCTGCATCCGTCCTGGAGTTTACCTGTTGGAGAAATCATGGAGATGAAGAAGGTCGGTGGCTTTGGCTGGAAGGCGAAGTTGGTTGTTGGATGGGCTATGGGACGCGAGGTCGCTGATGGATTGATCATTACTGACAGGCAGCTCAACGAATACCGCATAATGGCGCTTCCATTGAGAGACGAGTTGTTCAATCGGCTTGTGGCTATGGGTGGTCAGAAGTGGGAGTGTTGGTAGAGGTTTCACGATGTTCACACACTCTAATTTTGATGAAAGACTTCGTTCCATGATGATCTCATTGTTTGGAGAATAAGTATCTTTATCTAACCGTGAACTCCCACTTTTCATCCTACCCTGAGGCATACATCCCATCCACTGTGCCTAGGCACTTCATTCATAGTCCGCCGTGACGGGAGTCAAACCACTTTTAGTCCCACATTCCTCCATGTTCAATACCGTGAAGTCGCCTCGCCCCCACCTACTCCTCCTCCATGTCCATCTCATCGTCACCGTCGTCCTCAACAGTAGCAATGGCAGTGCCATTGGCAGCGGCGAGTCCTGCATCGTACGAGTCACAAGCCTTTGCCGAAGCCAACGCCAGCGATTGTTTCATCGCCAGCTTACTGGTATTGGCGTTCAAGCCCTTGGAGCGACACATCTTCTTGAGCTCGTTCTGGTTGTATTCGTCATCAGCATCAACTATAGCCTGCAGAAGGGTGTCCTTGTCCACCCTGCGCGGAAGATCAACACCACGATTCTCACACATCTTCTTCAGATCAAGGAAAGAGAGGTAAGAACGCGGATCGGTGTAGTTGGGGTCCACTTTCTTGGTCTTGGTCTTGGTCGGGGCCGGAGAGGCGTCCTCGTTCTTCTTTGTTTCCTGGGCTTTGCCCTTGGTCTTGATCTGGGTGTTGCGCTGAGTCTTCGAGATCCTATTCGCGTTGGCTCGGGCAAGGCGGATTTGCGCTTGGGCGGCACGGGTCATGGCGCGATGAGCCTTTGCTTGCTCTTTGGCTTGGCGCTTCTCGGCGATCTCCTCTGCCTTCTGAGCGTTGAGCACCCTGGCGTCGTTCTTGATCTTGGCCTCCGCAGCTTCTAGGGCGTCCTTGTCGGCCTGCTCCTTAATACGCGTCTTCTCACGCATCATGCGGAACTCTTCCATCTCCATACGGCGGGCGTCGGGGTCGTCGTCCATATCGGTAGGAATGCGGGCTGTACCTTCGACAAGTTCATTGTAACGGTTACGGCAGGCCTTGGCAGAGAAGAGTGCGTTCTTGTTCAGGCGACGCATGTAATCGGAGACTTTGCGGAAGCGCCAGGCGCGAATGCGCTCCAACTCGTAGTTGACCTCGATGTCGGCGAGTGCGTAGGACTGCACCAGAAGTTCATCCTGAAAGTTCAAATTAGCCAAATCATAAAGGGGGTGTCACTTGACCAAGCACTTACATCAGCGTATTCCCACTCCTTGTATCCCTCCTTTAGTAGGAAGTCGACGTTCTCACACTGAGCAAGGCGGATGCGCATGATGCGCGTGGAGATGGACTTCTGGTCGTAGCGAACACGGC
>Ga0265797_10006980_pt1 | contig 15667 bp, 9 predicted proteins | sample P2T30metagenome_FD_192433 | JGI IMG/M metagenome (GOLD analysis project Ga0265797, IMG submission 192433) | Plant litter microbial communities from East Loma Ridge, Irvine, California - P2 T30 | ecosystem: Environmental > Terrestrial > Plant litter > Unclassified | place: USA: California... | reverse complement strand
TCGATGGCGTGAGCGGCCGCGTGCCGACCGTCGACGAAGCCGTGGCATGGCTGGACAGCTGCAGCGGCGCGCAGCGCGACGCCGCCGAGGATTACATCCGCCGCACGCCGGCCCACATCGACACCGCGTACCGGCGCATCATCGCGGCGCGCCTGGGCTGGCACCCGCTGCGCGAGGCGCATGTGACGCAGATACGCTGAGCGGCGCGATGCGTTGCCGCACCCACGCCTGCGCATGCGCCAACGTCACCCTGGCCATCGCGGTCGGAAAATGAATGAAACCATGTGGCGCTTCGGGCGCCACGTTCAATTCGACGTCGGCCACCTGCTGCCAGCGCTGCGCCATGCGCAGCGTGTCGTCGCGCAGCGGATCGCCACTCCCAACGATCATCAACGCCGGCGGCATGCCGGCCAGTTCGCCAAACAGCGGTGACAGCGGCGGCTGGCGGCGCCCGGCGTCGTCCAGGTCGGGCGTGAGCCTGCGCAGCCCGGCCAGCATGCGCGGCCCGTCGAGCACCAGCGTTTCGGGCCCTGCCCTGCGCACGCTGTCGGTGCCGGCCATATCGTAGACGCCGTAGTACAGAACGGCCCCGGCGATGCGCGCCAGCAGCGCCGGCCAGGCCCGCAGCCGCTGCAACGTGGCCGCAGCCAACTGCGCGCCCGCCGACTCGCCGACCAAGATGACCGGGTTGCCCGCATACTCCGGCAAGCCGTCCTGCAACAGCCAGCGCGCGGCAGCCAGGCATTCTTCCATCTGCGCGTGCACCGATGCGCGCGGCGCCAGGCGGTAATCGACCGACACCACGGCCAGGCCACAGCGGCTGGCGAAGGCCGCATTGAACGCATCGTTCATGGCCGCATTGCCGATCACCCAGCCGCCGCCGTGGATATCGAGCACGATACCGGCCACCGGCCCGCGCGGGCGGATGATCCGGACCTGCACTTGCACTCCCTCCAGCCCCACCATGCGCGTCTCGACCTGCAGGCCGGCGCGGCGCAGCTTGCGGTTGGCGCCGAACTGCGACAAGCGCAGCAGGCCCTGCACAAGCGGCGGCATGAAGCGGTGGCGCGAGCCGAAGCGCGGCGCGCGCGCGAGCTGGACGTTGAAACGTGCCGCTTCGTCCAGCGTGGCGTCGTCAAAGGTCAATGGCATCGGCTTTCCTGAAACATGAAAGAGTCAAACGGCCGGCAAGCGTACCACCGCATTCAAACCACCCTCGGGATGATTCGACAGCACCAGCCGGCCGCCATGCGCTTCGATCACGCCGCGCGCGATACCCAGGCCCAGCCCCATGCCGCCGTCATTCTGCTCGCGCCCATGCGCCAGCCGCACATACGGGTCGAACAGGCTGGCAAACGCTTCATCGGGCACGCCGGGCCCGTGGTCGCGCAGGCAGATCAGCACCCAGCCAGGCTCCTGGCGCACGCTGATCTCGGCGCGCGCACCGTAGAACAGCGCGTTGTCGAGCAGGTTGCCAAGCGCGCGCTTGAGCGCCAGCGGCTTGCCGCGCACCGTCACGCCGGACGGCTGCCAGGCCACCGCGTGCCCCGCCAGTTCGGCGCTGCGCACCATGCGGCCCAGCATCGTATCGAGCTTGATCTCGGTTGGATTTTCGTGGATGTCGCTGTCCTTCACGCATTGCAGCGCGCCCTTGACCATCATGTCGAGTTCATCGAGGTCTTCCTCGAATTCGTCGCGAAGGGCTTCGTCGTCCAGCAGTTCGGCGCGCAGCTTGAGGCGCGTGATCGGCGTGCGCAGGTCATGTGAAATCGAGATGAACAGGCGCTCGCGATCGTCGATATAGCGCCCGATGCGCTCGCGCATTGCGCTGAAGGCACGCGCGGTGTTGATGAATTCGCGGCTGCCTGTTTCGGGCAGCGGACGCGCCTCGTCGTCATGGCCCTGGCCCAGCGCCGACGCGGCATCGGACAACGCAGCCAGCGGCCGCGTGATCGAGCGCACGACGAGCAAACATAGCAGCAGCACCACGGCCAGCGACAAAATTTGTGGCATCAGGCGATCCCACGCGAACGGGTCGCTGCTGTCGAGGAAATACGGGTTCGGCATCAGCGCCGCCATGTACAGCCAGTTGCCGGGCTCGATCTCGGTCTGGATCACGAGAATCGGGGCCGGATCGGGCTTGAGCAGCAGCACATGCTGGACCCAGGCATTGGGCAGGTCGTCCAGGCGCACATCGTGTTCGGCCACCACCAGCCGGTCAGGCCGGGCAAACGCGAGCCGGAAGCCCGGCGAATGCGGCAGGTCGCTCCTGAGCGTGGCGTCGACGGTGGCAATCACGCTTTGCGCCAGCGGGTGCGGCGCGATCTGCTCGATCGGCACGTAGGCATGATTGAGGTTGACGAAGAACCGCGTGCCGCCCATTTCGCGCAACTGCTGGATGATGAGCAGGCGATAGGCCGGCGGCAGGCTGCGAAAGAAGCGGATTGCGCCGGCCGCGCTATGCGCCACGTACTGGGCCGACGACTGCGCCTCGACCTGCGATTTCGCGCGCAGCTGGCTGGCCCAGATCGCACTGGCCGCCAGTTGCGTCACCAGCACGCCGGCCACCATCACGAGCGTCAGGCGGCCAAGCAGCGACGCCGGCAACCAGCGCTGCAACGGCTGATGCAGCATGCGCGCGAGCGGGTTGCTGCTGCGGCTAGACACTGGACACGCTGACGTCGGCCGAGAACACATAGCCGGCCCCGCGCACGGTCTTGATCAGCGCCGGCTGCTTGCCGTCGTCGTTCAGCCGCAGGCGCAGGCGGCTGATCTGCACGTCCAGCGAGCGGTCGAGCGGGCCGGCATCGCGCCCGCGCGTTTCTTCGCACAGCAGGCCGCGGTCGAGGATCTTGCCGGGGTGTTCGGTGAAGTATTTGAGCAGCTGGAAATCGAGCCCCGTGAGCGCTACCGGATTGCCGGCGCTGTCGGTCACGGTGCGTTCCATCAGGTCAAGCGTGAAGCCGACAAACCGGTGGTAGCGCACGGACGGCGTCTCGGGCGCGGCGCGGCGCAGGATCGCCTTGATGCGCGCCAGCAGCTCGCGCGGGCTGTAAGGCTTGGCGATGTAGTCGTCGGCGCCCAGCTCGAGCCCGACGATGCGGTCGGTTTCGTCCGAGCTGGCCGTGAGCATGATGATCGGCACGTTCGAGCGCTGGCGCACCTGCTTGCACAGCGCGAAGCCGTCGGTATCGGGCAGCATCACGTCCAGAATCACCAGCGACAGCGTCTCGAGGTGGGCATGGAATTCGGCCAGGAAGCTCTCGCCGTTGTGCGACAGGATCACGTCGTACTGGTTTTTCTCCAGATACGTCTTGAGCAGCACGCAGGTTTTTTTGTCATCGTCTACGATCAGTATCTTGCGCACCCGGCGTCCCCTGGCTGGTTAGATTGAATAGTCTGAACAAGGCCGCCAGGCGGCGCTGCGCCACCGCCACCGGCACGGCGTCGTCGAGCACGTAGCGATGCACCTCGGCGATGATCGCGTCGCGGCTGGCTTCGTCGGTCGCCATGCGGTGCACGAGGCTGGGCGCCTGCACGGCTTCGCCGCCGGCGAAGGTCGTCCACGATGCCCGCGCGCAACTGTCCATGCGCGCCGGATCCGCATCGCGCCGCACCGGCACCGCGCCCTTGAGCAGATTGAAGTCGGCCTGGATCGAGGGCGAGAGCAGCAGGCGCGCCATCTTTTCCTGGGCCTCCCGGTGCCGGTAGTCGCCGGCGAACATCGACAGCGTGTCGACACTGTACAGGTGATACGCGCCGGTGCCCGGTGCGCCGACGCAGCCATAGTCCTGGTCGAGCACCATCCGGTGTTCGGCCAGTTCGGGCTTGGCCCAGTCGCCCATGATCATCATGCCGGCCTGGCCGGCGGCGAAGCGGCGCACGACCTCGGTCCAGGGCCGCTCGGCCAGCTGGCCGCCGGCCCAGCCCTTGATCGTGCGCAGGCGCTGCAGCGCGTGCGCGGTGCGCGCGTCGAAGGCGGCGGCCGGACTGCGGCGCACGAACAGCGCGCGATAGAAGGCCGGCCCGCTTTCGGCCAGCACCAGGTTTTCGAACAGCGCCGCCACCTGCCAGGCTTCGCTGCTTTGCGCCAGCGGTTGCACGCCCGCAGCCAGCAGACGCGCGGCGACGGCATCGAATTCGGTCCAGGTGGTGGGTGGCGTCAGCTTGAGCCGGGCGAACAGCGCGCGGTTGTAGAACAGCGTATTGACGCGGTGGATGCCGAGCGGCGCGGCCATCGTGTGCTTGCGGTACTGGATCAGGTTCTGGACCGTGGGGAACAGCACGCCGCGCCAGTTGTCGGCGACGGCCACGTTGTCCAGTTCGAGCAGCAGGCCCATCTCGGCCCATTCGGCGACCGACACGCCGATGATCTGCGTGACTTCGGGCGCGTCGCCGGCCAGCACCCTGCCCTTGAGGACCTTGCCGGCGCCGATGCCGGCACCGCCGGGAATCGCGGCGTCTTCCCACTGCACGCCTTCCTTGCCGAGGCGCTGCGCCAGCAGGTCGGCCGCGCGGCGTTCGCTGGCCGAGGTCCACCAGTGCAGCACCTGCAGGCCGGACGATGGCGCTGCAGACGACGTTGCGGGCGCCGGTGGCACGATCGCCAGCATCGGCGCCGCCGCCTGTACGGCGCCGTGGAAGGCGCCTGCGGCCAGGACGGCCAGGATGGCGCCAAGCCGCAGGCGTCGCCAGTCGCACCAACGTCCTGCCACTTTTCCGATCGACGCTCTCACCCGGTATCCCGCAGAAAACGCTGATTATAGCCCCGTGTTCCGCTACCCAGCAGGCATTTCGGCCACGCCGTCAGCGCCGGTCGATGCGCGCCACGAGTCCCGGCCTGCCATTGCGGTCGAAGGCCGCGACCTGGATCAGCCCCCGCTCGGTGATCGGCCCGGTCACCGCCCGGCTGCTGGCGGTCGGCGTGCTGCCGTCCACGGTATAGCGCAGCGCGATCCCCGGCAGCACGTGGTTGACCAGGACCTTGTCGCCGTCGAGCAGCAGGCCCGGTGGCGCAATGCGGTACGCCACGCCGGTACGATCCAGGTCGAGGCGCGGCAGCACGCGCTGGCCCAGCGCATTGACGAAGCCAGACCAGGCCGTGCGGTGCAGCGCCGCCGCCTTCGTGGCATCGGGCTCGGTGGCCCAGGCCGGATCCGGCGCCCAGGCCCGTTCGGCCACCGCCAGCAGGCGCGGCATGACCAGGTAATCGATGCGGGCCGGGTCGCGCACGGTCTCGGTGAACAAGGTCGCTTCCAGGCCACGCACGCGGCGCTTGCCGAAATCGGTCAGGCCGTCCTTGCCCACGCGCGCAGCCTCAGTGGCGTTCTTCAGGTAGTCGAACGGGATGAAGTCATAGGGGGTGTCAAGTTCAATGTAGTCGCCCCAGTTCACGCCCGGCTCTTCCGGGTTGGGGTTATAGGCCATGTCCATGTACATCTTGGTCACGGGCGCGAGCACGATGTCGTAGCCGGCATTGGCCAGCCGATAGGCCAGGTCTTCGGCGCCTTCGGTATTGTTCCAGACCCAGGCGAGGAACCCCTTCTGCGTGAAGCGCGGGTTCGGGATCAGCTTGTTCCTGCCATGCAGCGTGGTCTTGCGCGCCGCCAGCTCTTCCCAGCCCGACGTGTAGAGGCCATGCTTGCGCAGCATGCCGTCGACCCGTTCATAGAAATAATCCCACAGGTCGGCTGTCGATTCGAGGTGTTCGCGCGCCATCATGGCGCGGCTGGCCGGGGATTGTTCCCAGGCCCCATTGGGCAGTTCGTCGCCGCCCATGTGGATCGTGTGCAGCGGCGCGCCCGCTTCGCGGTGCAGCTTCACCACTTCGTCCACCACGTGCTGGACGAACGTGAAGCTCGATTCCAGGCCCGGATTGAGCACGTGATCGTTGTACAGCTGCGGCGACTTGTAGACCGAGCGATCGGCGAAATCATTGAGCAGATACTTGGCCGCGTCCTTGTCGCCCGCTGCCTTCAGGCGGTGGTAGCGCGCTTCCATCGCCTGCACGGCGGCGCGCGCGTGGCCCGGCATTTCGAGTTCAGGAATCACTTCGATGTGGCGCGCCGCCGCGTAGCGCAGGATCTCGATGTAGTCGGCGCGCGTGTAGTAGCCGGTGCCGCCCGTATCGCGCGGGTCGGGCCCGGAACCATAGGCCGGCTGCAGGCGCACGCCCGGCTTGGCGTTGTGGCCACGTACGGCGCCGATCGATGTCAGCTCTGGCAGACCGGCGATCTCGAGACGCCAGCCTTCGTCTTCGGTCAGGTGGAAGTGGAACTTGTTCATCTTGTAGCGCGCCATCAGGTCGAGCCACTTGAACACGGTTTCCTTGGTGTGGAAGTTGCGCGAGACGTCGAGCATGAAGCCGCGATAGGCAAAGCGCGGTGCATCGACGATCGTCACCTCGGGCACCGACTGGTCGGCGGCGCCGGGCAACGGCAGCAGGTCGCGCAGGGTCTGCAGCCCATACGCTACGCCGGCCGGGCTGTTGCCGACGATCGTGATGCCCGCACCGGCGCCGCTGCCGGCGCGCACCGCAAGGCTGTACGCTTCGGGCGAGGTTTGTCCTTCGACCTTGCCCACGCTCAGGCGCAGGGCCGGGCCGCTACCCTGCAGCGATGCCGGGAACAGCGAGCGCGCCAGATCCGCTTCGCCCGCCAGCGCCGCGGATGCGCTCACCAATGGCTTGCCCGTCAGGCGCAGCTTGCCGCTGCCCTGCGTCAGTTGCAGGGGCGTCGGCAGCACAAGGGGCACAGCGCTCGCCGGCAGCAGGTCGGCACGCTGGTTGCTGCGGTAGGTATCGGCAGCGGTGACCACCGGCCGGGCGCCCGTACCGCCCTTGTCCAGCTGCTCGGGGCGCGTCACCGGCAGCAGCGCGAAATCGGTGATCGCTACGCCAACCTCCGGCTGCGCGTCGTACACCAGGTACGGTCCGATCGGCGCGCGCGCCATCTTGATGATCACCTGCGGGTGGTAGTAATCGATGTCGAGCGACTGCCCCGGCGCCAGGCCCGCAAAGTTTGCTTGCGGGCGCAGGCGGTACAGATTGCCGGCCACCTGCTCCATGCGCAGATTACCCGTCACCGCACCCGGCACGACGCCGTCCATGCTGTTGAAGTACAGCGTCCAGCCCTTGGCCGGCAGGCGCTGGCTGTCGTTGTTGGTCAGGGTCATGCGCGCCTTGGCGCGGCCCTCGGGCATTTGCGGCGTGTACTCGTTGCGCAGCAGTTCCCAGCGCATCTGCAGCCGGGCGCCGCTGGCGACGCCGTCCATGCTTGCCGCAGCGGATGCTGCCAGCGGGGTAGCCGGTGCGGCGGCCATGCCGGCCAGCGGCGCAGCCAGCAGCAGTGACGCGAGAGCGCAGCGTCGAACCAGGTGTGTGGTATCCAAGAGTGTCTCCAATCCAGCCAAAAGTGGGTTCGTCGTTCAGGGTTGCGGGGGCTTGTACCACCGGTCGAAATCACGTTGCAGTCGGGCCGCCGCAGGTTCGGGCGCCAGCGTCCCTTTCAGCACGTCGGCGTTGACGCGCCATAGCACGCTCTCCATGCTGGGTTGTCCGCGATGCAGCACTTGCGCATTCAGGCGCACGGTCGACGCGCAGCTGTTGCGCCATTCGACCATCTGCTTGGCCACCGGATCGCGCATCGCAATCAGGTGATTCGACAGCGTGAAAAAGCCGGTCAGCCGGTTGCTGTAGATGTCGGCAAATTCCTGCGAGCCGACCCAGGCCAGGAACTTGAAAGCGTCCTGCTTGTTCTTCGATGCGCGGTTCACGCCCAGCCCGAGGTCCATGTGGTCCGAGATGAAGCAGGCGTCGCCCCGTTTTTTGACGGGCGCGGCGAACACGCCCAGCTCCAGGCCGGGCGCGCTGCTGAAACGCGCGATATCCCAGGACCCCGCTGGATAGATCGCCGCGCGCCCGGTAGCAAACATCGCCTGGCTCTGGCCATAGGTTTGCGTGGCGGCGCTGGCGGGCAGATAGGCGCCCATGCGGGCACCGAAGCGCAGCGCCTCCACGAACGGCGGATCGGTCAGGCGCGCGCGCCCGTCGGCCAGCGCCTTCTGGCCAGCTTCGCCGCGCCAGAAATTCGGCCCGATATTGGTAAATACCAGCTGGCTCGCTTCCCAGCCGTCGGCCATGCCGAGCGCCAGCGGCGCGACGCCGTTCTTCTTCAGCACATCGAGCACGCGAAAGAATTCTTCCACCGTGCGCGGCGCCTGCAGGTCGTACTTGCGGAAGATCGCCTTGTTGTACATGAAGCCGTGGATCACCGACGCCACCGGCATGCAGAAGGCCTCCTTGCCGCCGGCCGTCTGCCAGGCCACCATTGCGCCCGGCTCGAAATACTGCATCCCGGGCTTGCCATCGAGGCGCTCCAGATGCCCCTGCGCGTACAGGCTCAAAGACGCGTCGAACGGCCGGCACGCAACCAGGTCGCCGGCGCTGCCGTCGGCCAGGCGCGCCGCGAGGCGGCCATCGTAGTCGGTGGGCGCGGTCGGCGCAAACTTGACGTCGATGCCGGGATGGCTGCGCTGGAACGCGGGGATCAGCACCTTTTCCCACAGCGCCTTGTCGTCCACGCGCCAGCTCTCGATCACGAGCGTGCCGGCGTGCGCGAGCGGCGCCACCAGGGTCAAGAGTGCGCAGAGCAGCCATCCGGCAAATTGCATCGACCTGCCCTTCTCAGTAGTGCGCGTACGGATTCTTGTTCCGGTTCGCGTAGTACAGCCAGGCGGTGCCTGCCACGCTGCCCGAACTGGTGAAGTCCGCATTGGTATTGCGCGTCGCGTAAGGCATGCTGCCCAGCTTGTCGACCATGTAGTTGAGCGACTCGAGCATCTGGCTGGCCCCGTTGCCCGCGCACTGCAAGGTGGGCGCGCCCTGGCGCATCGCCATGATCGCGCCCAGGCTGCCCTCGCTCCAGACGAACGGCGCGCTTGACGGCACGTTGTCGTAGATGACGTCGTAGAAGCCGACGATGCCGCTCACCTTGCGCGACGGGTAGTCCAGGCGCCCGGCGGTATTGAAATAGTCGCACATCCCCGGCAATGCGGCGGCGAAGTTCTGTCCGGCGCTGCCGACGTTCCCCAGCGCCAGCACCGACCACGAATAGGTATCGAGATAGCGCTCGCCCGTATTGAGGGTGCCGGTATTGGCGTCGTAGCCGCCCAAAAAGCGCGTGCCATTCCACAGGCTTTCGGCCGTCTGCCGCAACTGCGTGGCGGCGGTCAGGTACTGGCTGCCGCCATTGAGCGCGTGGTACTGGTGCAGGCTGGCGTAGGCGTCGAGCTGGTGCTCCAGCGCGAAGATGCCGGTGCGCCCCGCCACGTAGTTGGTTGGCGCAAAGCGCAGGCCGCGGCGGCCCGCGCCATTGATCGTCACGGCCACGGTTTCGGCGCGCAGGTAATCGTGCAGGCGGGTCGACATGGCCAGGTACTTCGTGCTGCCAAAGGCTTTCTGGTAGGCGTTGAGCGCCATGCCGAACCAAGCGTTGGCGCCGGCGATGCGCATGTCCACGCCGGGATTGGCGTCGGCGCCGTCGGCCAGATAGGCAAACACCCACGCGCCGGACGCCGACTGCGATTTGGCCAGCGCGTTGATGATCTGCTCGGCGCTGGCCTGCTCGCCGGCCAGGCTGAAGGCGATCACGGCCAGCGCCTGGTCGTACAGGAAGGCCGAGTCCATGTCGTGGAAGCTGCGGATCAGGCGCCCCGCACCATACGGTCCGCCAGTGACCTGCGGCGTATTCATCATGCGCTGCAGTGCGGCGATCTGCGCGTTGGCGGATGTTGCCGGCGCCGGGAAATAAGCGGCAGTGTAGGCCGTGAGCGCCGCCGGATCGATTGGCAGCGACAGCTTGGTCGCGCCCGTGATCTGGCCGCTGCAAAAGCCGCCGGCCGCATTGCAGTTAGGGCCCGACAGTGGATCGTACGACGCCGGGTGCAGCACCAGCACGGCGCGGTCGGCGCTGCCCACCGAACGTGGCAGGGTCAGCGTGAACGTGCCGTCGGCGTTGATCACGGCGCTCGCATCGGCCTGGTAATAGAACACGTCGTGGTGGACGAACACGCCCAGCCGATAGTTCTGCACGCTCCCCGCCGGCAGCGCATGCGCGCCGCGGAACACGGTCTGCGTGGCCGACTGCGTCAGTTGCGAGACACCGAACGCCACGGCCGGCGCGCTGGCGAGCGGCGGTTCATTGTACGGAAAATCCCAGCCCGACCAGACGGGCCACGGCGATGTGGCAGCCACGGCGACGGGCGCCGCCGACAACTGCCGCGACATACCTGCCTGCACGCCACCATCGGCGGCGTTACCGCCACAACCGGCCAGCACCAGCGCCGTCGCTACCGCCGTTGCTACCGCCGTCGCTTTCGCACCCAGACCATTGTTCGCACCACGCATCGCATTCTCCTGAAGGACACACTGCTGACAAGTTGCTGTCCGGCCGCCGGGCGGCGACCGGATGATCACCGCGTTACCAGTCCACGCCCACGCGCACACCGAACATGCGCGGCTCGTTGTACTGGCCAATGACATACCCCGGGTCGACGATGCGCGCATTGTTCTTGGCAAGCACGTCGTTCAGGTTGTTCACGTACACCTCGGCGCGCCAGTTGCCGCCTGGTGCGGTCAAGCGCAGCGACGCATCATAGGTCGCGTAGGCGTTCTGCTGATTGCCGACCTTGGGGTTGTCCAGGTTCTGGATGCTGAAGTACATCTTGTCCTGCCAGCGCGCCGACAGGCGCGGCGTGAGTTCGTAGTCACCGGCCAGCATGAAGCGCTGCGAGACTTCGATCCGCGCCGAATTGCGCGGCGCGTTCGGCAAATCATTACCCACCACGTTCGCCGGGAAGCGGCCGACCAGCGCCTGGTTCGGCCCCGTGTAACGCACGCACGGCTCGACGCCGTAGGTGGCGCGGAACGGGCCGCACGGCACGTCACGCCAGGTCTGCGTGTAATCCGGGTACGACACCACCTTGGCGCGCAGATGCGAGTACTGGAAATTGACTTCGGCGCCCGCCCATGGGCGGTATTTGCCTTCCAGTTCGAGGCCCGAGATTTTCGCTTCGGCCGCATTCGTGGTGCCGTACAACACCGCGGAATCGCACGATGGATTGGCCGCAGTGCACGGGATCGCCGGAATGATCTTGCCCATCTCGACCGCGCCGGTCATCTGCATGTCCTTGTAGCGGCTGTGGAAGGCGGTGGCCGAGAACGACAGGCGGTTGTCCAGCATGCGGCCCTTGTAACCGACCTCGAAGTTGGTCAGGGTTTCAGGCTTCCATGGCAGGAACGTGTAGTGCGGGCCCGGCTCGCGGTCGGCGCAGTTGCCGCCCAGGCCGCGCGCGCAGATGTTCTGCTTGTCGCTGAAGCCGCCGGCCTTGTAGCCGGTCGAGAGCGAACCGAACACGAAGTCGTCCGGCGTGACCTGGTAGCTCAGGCCCAGACGCCAGGTGAACTTGTTCCACGAATCGCGGTTGCTGCTCACGTCCGGCGTGATGCCGGCCATGCCGGCCACGCCGTAGTACGAACCCATGCCGGGTTTCAGGTCGCTGCTGTTGAAGAAGCGGCCCGGGACCGGCGTGTACTGGCCCTGGAAGTACGAATACGGATCGCCCGTGGTGCCCGAATCGTAGAACTTGCCGTTCTTGTCTTCGCGCTCGTCGCGCGTCATGCGCCCGCCGACCGTCAGGTTCCATTTCGGCGCGAAGGCCCAGTCGACCTGGCCGAAGGCGGCCATCGATTCGGACTGGCGGTCGGTCTGGTCGTACAGCGCGTAGTACGGCGCGCCCGGTGCGTTGACCATCGCCGAGATCGAGTCTTCGCCGAACTCGATCGCGTTCTTTTCGTGCATCCAGAACAGGCCCGTGACGTAGCGCAGATTGCCCTGCTCGCCGCGCAGCTGCAGTTCCTGGACCGTGGTCTTGAACTTGGACGAATTGGTAAAGCCGGCCGAATCGTTGACGAAGCCGCCGTAGATATTGATGTCTTCGGCCAGTGGCTGGTAGCCCGAGTCGCCGTCGCGGATCTGGCGGCGGTTCTGCTCCGAGTACGACACGTTGTATTCGACGGTCGTGTGGTCGTTCACGCTCCAGGTCAGGCGGTTGCGGAAGGTGTCGATGTTCCAGTCGAGTTCACCCGGCCGGTTGATCTTGACGTCCCACTGCCCGCCCGGGCAGGCGTGGGCCGTGCCGGCCGCCATCGTGCAATCCTTGAGCGCGATGTCGCCGGCGCCCTTGTTGGTGTAGCGCTCGTAGGCGCCGAGCCATTCGAGATCGTTGCGGATCTTCCAGCGGCCCTGCAGGCGCGCCGCCCATTCATCCTTGTTGCCATAGGCGTCGCTGGCGCCGACCTTGCGGTTGTAGCGCTGGTCGACATCGGGAATGATGTTGCCGGCCGCATCGCGCGCCGGCGTCACGCCGAATTCCGGGAAGTTCGCGGCGTAGAAATCCTGCTCCTGGTTCAGGTAGCTGTCGCGCTTGATGACCATCATCGTGGCGCGCATCGCGAAGGTGTCGCTGACCGGGATGTTCTGCACGGCCGTCACCTGGCGCAGGTTATAGCGCCCGAGCGTGAGGCCCGCATTGCCTTCGGTCGAATTGAACTGCGGCTTGTTCGGGATGATGTTGATGCTGCCGCCCGTCGCATTGCGGCCGAACAGCGTGCCCTGCGGACCGCGCAGCACTTCGACCTGCTCCAGGTCGAACAGCAGCGCCAGCGCCGACTGCGGGCGCGGTGTGTAGATGCCGTCGACGTTCAGGCTGACCGCCGGATTGCCGATCTCGGTGAAGTCGTTGCTGCTCACGCCGCGCACCGAAATCTTCACGCCCGAGCTGCCATCGGTCGCACTGCCCAGCTGCAGGTTGGGCACTTCGCCACTCAGGCCGCGCACGTCGGTGATGCCCTTGCGGGTCAGTTCTTCCTGGCCGACGGCGGTCACCGACACCGGGGTGCGCAAGAGCGAGGTCGAATGGCGGGTGGCCGTCACCCGCACCTCGGCGATCGCTTCACCGGTGTTTTGCCGGGGCGTCGCCGCCGGAGGCGTGTCCTGCGCCAGGGCCGGCATGGCGATGCAGGCGCTGGCAACAGCCGCACTGATCAGCGTTTTATGTGGTTTCAGTAGAGACATCCGGTGCTCCTGGTATGAAATGAAAAACGATGGACCGCGCAGCAGCGCCGTGCGGACAAGTCCTGTGGGGTGGAAATCAAGGTCGGGCGGATGCGCCCGGATTGCGCCAGCGGCGGATCTTGTGGCCGTAGGCCGCGTACCAGAGGATCAGGCCGTAGCACGGCAACAGCATCCAGTAAGCGCTGCGCGAGGTGTTCAGGTCGGCGAAGTGGCCGTACAGCAGCGGCAGCACCGCGCCGCCGGAAATCGCCATGACCAGCAGCGCCGAGCCGCTTGCCGTGTAGCGGCCCAGGCCCTGCAGGGCCAGCGGCCAGATGGCCGGCCATACCATGGCGTTGGCCAGGCCCAGCAGCGCCAGGTACATGACGGTGTCGGGCACTGTCGGCACGCCGGCCCAGCCGATCAGCGCCTGCGAAACGCCGCTGTCGGTGGGCGAGCCGGTGGCCACGCCGATCGTCAGCAGCAGGCCGGCCACGGCCGAGAGCAGCAAGGCGCGCTGCTGCGACAGGTAGCGCGGAATCGCCACCACGCCGATCAGGTAGCCGAGCACCATGCACATCATCGTGTAGGACGTCAGCACGCCGAAATTGGCCACGTTCAGTTCATGGCCATACAGGCCGATGGTGTCGCCCGCGATGACTTCCACGCCAACGTAGGCAAACAGCGCCATCGCGCCCAGCACCAGCTGCGGGAACTGCAGCACGCCGGTGCGCTCGACGCCAGCCTCAGGCGTGTCGGCCTCGGGTTCGATATCGCGTAGGTTCGAAAAATGGATGAAGACCATGATCACGAACAGCACCGCGGCCATGCAGATATACGGCAGCACCAGGCGTTCGGACAGACCGGCGCGCGCGGCGCTGCGGGCGACCGGGTCGAGCGCTTCGAGCGCCGTGTGCGAGAAGCTGTCGATGTCGGCCAGCATCAGCGTGGAGAACACGAGCGGCACCACCACGCCGGCGCCCTTGTTAAACAGGCCCATGATGCTGATACGCATGGCGGCGCTCTCGCGCGGGCCAAGGCAGACGATGTAGGGATTGATCGCGGTCTGCATCAGCGTCATGCCGCTGGCGAGCGTGAACAGCGCCACCAGGAACAGTTCGTAGCGCGCGCTTTGCGCGGCCGGGATGAACAGCAGCGCGCCCGCGCACATGATGCCCAGACCGATCGTCATGCCCTTCTTGTAGCCGGTGCGGACCAGCACTGCAGCCGATGGCAGGGCCATGGCCGTGTAGGCAATGTAAAACGCGAAGGTCACCCACAGGGCCTGGAAATTGTTCAGGCCGCAGACGATCTTCAAGAAGGGAACCAGCGAGCCATTGAGCCAGGTGACGAACCCGAGGATGAAGAACAGCAGGCCGACGAACGCCATGCCGAGGACAACGTCGCGCCTGGAATTGCCGGCAACCGGCGCGCTGGCGAGGGTCACAGCCATGTTGCGCTACCTGCGTTGATGGCTGCCAACAGTGCGCACGACAAGCGGTGCGGGAGCGTTTTGAACTGTTGCATGAATGTCCTCGTGTTATCGATGATTCATGCTAGCAGCGGCGCCAGCGGGCGACTACCAGCTGCCAGGAAACGCATAACCTCATGATTTCATTGAATTGTTGGTTGCTCACCCGCCGCTGTTGCTCACACTTCTTTACAAACGGGGTGCCCTGACGCTGCCAGGCGCAGGAAATGCGCGGTGCTTGCTTGCAAAACTTTACAAAACGACGCGAGAAATTACAGGAGTGTGACGTCAGCGCCACATGCAGGCGGGTTTATCGACAGCGAGGTGCGGTGTCGGCCCGCTTTACACCCTGGTAGCGTCGTATGCAGCAGGCATCTATAACTGACTGATTATTCAGTAATATTCGTCGTCGGCATGCGACTTGCTTAATTTTGAACACCAACTAAAAAACACACTGGAGACTTTGATGACCATTCCTTGCAGCCTGCGCCGTTCCGGCACGGCACTCTTCGCCGCAGTCGCACTGAGCGGCCTGGCCCTGCCCGCTTCCGCCACAACCATCCTGTTCGTCGGTAACAGCTTCACCTACGGCGACCCGGCCGGCGCCAAGCCGCCACTCGTGCAGAGCTACCGTCCCGATACCGTGACCGACCTGAACGGTCTGGGCATCGGTGGCGTACCGGCGCTGTTCAAGGCAATGACGATGCAGGCCGGCCTGGATTATCAGGTCAGCCTGGAAACCGAGCCCGGCTCGGGCCTGGATTTTCACTACAACAACCGCTTCACCACGATCGTGAAACCGTTCGACATGGTGCTGCTGCAAAGCTACAGCACGCTCGACGGCGCCAAGCCGGGCAACCCGGAAACGCTGATCCGCTATTCCGGTCTGCTGGCCAATGCGCTTCGCGAGCAGAATCCGGATGTCGACGTGCGCCTGACGTCGACCTGGTCGCGCGGCGACCTGACGTACAAGAACGCCACCAGCCCGTGGTTTGGCAAGTCGATCTACGCAATGGCGCAAGACGTGCGCGCCGGCTACGACGCCGCCGATTCGGCCTCAAGCATCATCAATGGCGTGATCCCC
>Ga0265797_10006979_pt1 | contig 15670 bp, 13 predicted proteins | sample P2T30metagenome_FD_192433 | JGI IMG/M metagenome (GOLD analysis project Ga0265797, IMG submission 192433) | Plant litter microbial communities from East Loma Ridge, Irvine, California - P2 T30 | ecosystem: Environmental > Terrestrial > Plant litter > Unclassified | place: USA: California... | reverse complement strand
TGTGCCGGGACATGACAAGACTACGCAGGGCAGGATATGGAGTACGCTTGAGGTATGTGAAGCTCGTAGTCGTACTTGTAGCAACGCAGGCGTGTCCCGCCACGGCGTGCGTCTCTTGTCAAAGGGACGTACGTTAGTTTTGTCATGTCCCGGCACAGGGTCAGTCTCTTGTCATAGGGATGCACGTTATGTGAATTCCATGATAAGTTTCCAGAAGACAAATGTATTGCTTCTATCAAACATACATATTAACTTTACAGGATATAACTTCAGTGACTTGTCATTTGCCTTACAGGCCTTGTCCCGCATCGCTCCTAGGACGACTACCAAGGCGATTCCCGCAAGCTACGGATATCATTGCAGTATGAACCATAGCGCCTTATCTCGCATACAGTAGTACAGTACTGTACCAAAGCACTCATTATACGATACAGTACTGTATGATCAGATCAAGCTCACTGCATAACGGACATACCGCCGAGCTTGTGAGAGTACTGAAGTTGTGATAAGCATGTCATCTCTAGAGTCCGCGCACGCCTTCGAGCCGTCTGGGCACTACGATACACTTAAGACTTGCCGTGGCGCCGGCAAAGGTCAGTCTTGCCCTTGAGCGATGTCAGTGTATTCTTGATTGATTCGTGATCGGATAATCAGTGCTACCGTTGTTCGACTCGTTTTGACTGTCGTCGTAGAAAGTCCTGGCAAATCTGGATACCGAGGGAGACTATCCCGCCTGCCTTCCCATGACTTCTAAGATTTCAACACGGCATCAGAGGCTACGGATGTTGTAATGTAGCCGGGTACGCTCATGGGCTTCTACAATTCACAACGTCCTTCCCGGGGTAGCCGGGCACCCTCCGAGTTTGTACCATTTGCTTACGTAGATAGCGGCACGAAGTTCATCTTTTGCTCTTTTCCGCTTACTCACCAATAGTGCCAGCTATGCGCGACATCCTTGTTAGCACGGTATGTTATGATATCGCCCGAGCCGTTGCTATAGCCCATTTTCGCCCTGGGTACGTGTCCCACGCAAAGCCGGTTTGGTGTAGAAGCGAGGTTGAGAATTTATGCATCAGATGCGTTGCTACGAGAGGTACGTCCCAGATGAGTTCGCACGCTCTTAGTGACTGTTAGTCAGCGGTACGTCGCGCCCGCGAGCGCCAGAGACTGTCTTTTTGTAGGATCAGCCTTTAGCCCCGCTTATCAGGGCCGCCGATATTGCGCTGTAAGTCAGCTCTGATCAAGCCGGAGTGCTCCGAGCGTGACGACGGCCTAGCGTAGGGATTTTCTTTATGCCGAAACGCCTCGATGGTTTTGATCCTACGGACCGGCCTTAGGAATGAAGCGAGCGAAGGAAACAGCGACTTGGATAATTAGTGCTGGCAATAAAGAAGTCGTTCGTTTTCTGCTCGACAAGGGCGCGGATGTCAACGCTCAGGGCGGACAGTATGGCAATGCGCTCCAGGCTGCCTTAGCGGGAGGCCACAAGGAGATAGCGCAGCAGCTGCTCGACAAGGGCGCGGATGTCAACGCTCAGGGCGGACAGTATGGCAATGCGCTCTACGCTGCCTCACGGGAAGGCCACGAGGAGATAGCGCAGCAGCTGCTCGACAGGGGCGCGCACATTGAGGCGCAGGGAGGACAGTATGGCGACGCACGACTGTCGGCGTCAGAGCGTGACCCGACCTTACTGGTATCTCGTACCACCGGCGAACGGCAACCTAGCTTCGATGTACAAGCAGGGACACTCAACGATCTCCTGAAGCAGGCACCGCCCAGCACGAATGGTGTCTGTGTTTGTTATCTAAAGTGGAACTTGAAAGAATGCATCGCGCTCGACCTATATGGCGAGTGTGCCCTGGGAGACGTTTTGACAATCACTGGAGATGCGTTTGCCGCGTTTGGTACCACATGTAAAGATTGGGTCCTCAAGACCTGGGAACATGTGGGCATAAAGGTCTTGGATGCGACGAGCGAAGCGATTGCCAACGAAGGAGAATTTTTATCTGAGTTTGTTTCCATATCTCTCAACGGCGAAACAGGTATAGACGAATGTGCTGAAGTCACGATTATGCACACGGATATTGAAGTTTTGGTTGCGGTGGTTGAAACACTTACCTGGCTGGCGGCAACATTCCGGCCATCTGTCGAAAATTGTATTAGCTACTCTTCGGCCAAAGCGACACTGACTGGAAAGGGTATCGAGATTTCACTTGAGAGACTGACCGAAGCCGAAGATAATCTATCGACGTGTTGCTGGCATCGCGTGCTTGGAAGTGCGATCATTGCCAAAGGCTTCTGGAAAGTGAGCAACGAACCCGGACTTCAACTGCCGTTTCCATTGATGTTGGACTTGACTGGCATGATGTACCGCACCGATATCTCTAAAACTTTAAACGATGGAGACGCATCCGGACAAGCCGTTGCGCCATTTGCCCAACGATCTACCAACGTTCTTATAACATGTGACGAGTCATCGTCGTCCACAGAGGAGTTTGGCATATTCTTTTCTGGCGTGCATAGTGTGTTGTACCCCACCAACCGAGACGACATTCGCAAAACGATAAAGTGGCATTATGCGACTTCAGATGCTGCGATGACACCTCCTCAAGATGGTACATGGCTTCGACTCCGTGAAACGGATCTCCAAGGTATGGTACATATCCTCGGTTTTACACCAGAGGTAGTAGTATTGCTCGGCACCAAGGATCGATCACGGCAGCATTGCACTATGCAGGCCTCGTCAGCGAGGAAAGAAAAGGACTCATGGTCGTTCGACTGGGATGGCATAACAGCACAAGCTGGTTTCAGCGGCAGTGGTCTGTCTCTCCCTTTCAAGTTCGTTCGACGCAAGGCCCAGAAGGCTACACCCAGTGCAAAGCCAACTTATGATCAAGTAATCCATCACACAGTCAGAGATCCGGTGATCATTTTTGACACTGCCCAAGATCAAGGGACAGCGTGGCTTGTACCAAAATTGAGCTTGATCTTAGACCTCACCCTTTTCCAGATTGAGAAAAAGGGATGGTTCAGAGACTTGGACGATGATTTGAAGACGGCGCTCTTCGCAAAACCGCATTGGAATGGAGGGCATGCCGCAAGGGAGGTCCTTGATAATTATGCGAGGGCTAATACGACACTAGCTTTGTCATCAGACGACGGACAAGCAATTGCAGTCAAAGATCTTGTCAAAGAAATCTTTGCAGCAATGACCGCTCGGGCACAACTCGACCAGCTTTATCCTTCTTCTCAAACCACATTGTCTAGATGTGCGCTCCTCACTGGTTGGGACTTGCTCGAACTCACCAACCCAATCCGATTCTCCAAAAGGTTGCAGGTAGATCTAAACAAAGGCGACCGGAACAGGAGCACCCCGACGTGGCTTCAATTCGCCAATCAAGTTTCAGTCTTCCTCTGCGATAATATCGGCGAGATCATGAAATCAGTCCAGCCACCCTGCCCAGCTTCCCACCACGACAAAAAAAATCTGATTGCCAATATCCATGTCCTCGGTGGCTTGATGACGAGCTGTATGAGCTGCCGAGGCTTTCATGTTGGTACGGACAAGAAGTGGATATGGAAGTTTCCACGGGACGGCTGCTTCGCACTCTGTAGTCATGTGCCAGGGCACACCCGGACAAGGGAAGGGAACTGTTTCAGAGATCGCATGCAACTCATGTTGAGTGAAGATCATGCATGCGAAGCACGTGAAGTCACTACCTCGCTACCAAAAGAGCTACCAAAAGAGGGAGCTGTCGTTTTTGGGTCAAAAATGCTTAGAGTGAGTTAGAACCCAAGACAGACAGATGAAGCGAATGATTTTGCGCGGAAAAGTCAGTGGTGTAGACCTCACTATAGTACAGTACAGCCGAGTGCGATTCCAGCTTTCATTACAAGCTCATATTTATTTTAAAAATGCCATTATTATGTTTTCGCAAAGCATATATATTATGTCTCTAGCACTTGTTCACATACAGCGGGGAGATTCACCCATGTTACGCTAAGGACAGCTAAAGTTCTCAGAACAGTTTGAGAGTACGGTATCTGATTGGCCGCAAACGACAATAAGCTAGTAATTTCACGATGGTGCGTCAACAGAGTTCGACCTGACCAGTTTCGGGTGGAGACGCCGACGGTCCAAGGGTCGATTAGTACTGGGTGGGGTAAACTTTGTCAAATAATATATGTTCCTGGAAGACAATATATAAGCTGCAGAAGCAATATATGTTTTACAAGAGAATAAGCTGCAATCGAAACTGACTGTACCATAGCCAAAGGATTCTTGGGCTGTATTCCATATCGACCGATCATGTCGTCCGCGCTGCTGCTTGCTCCGCATTCGCGGTTTTCACGCGGGCCACATGCGGCTCAGCTGAACCCGACGGGTTCACAAGCAACGCTGAACGGCTCGGCCAGCTGTTGCATATGTCGCCACTATCCCAGGACCTCAAGATTGATTCGAAACTAGGACCGCCTGCGCCACAGACTTGTTCGAGTACCTTTCGGACTACAAAGTGTTGGTTTGCCGGCTTTGCAGGTATGTATGCCGTTGCCCCGAGCTGGCGACCGTCGCATCTGCAGCACAGGCACAAGGAGGATCACGATGACTATCGCAGGCAGAGCGGGGCTGCGAATGTCGCGAGAGAGCTCTTGCCGTGGATTGACATGCCTCTGCTTGACCCTAGGCGGGACGCGATAACGCTGCCCGTGCCTGACAGCGATCCCGTACCGTCTCTGGAGGTAAAGACGGGTAACAAGTGCTTGGAGTGTCTCAAGATACTCACTGACACCAGAAGGATTGTGAAGCATCTCCGAGAGGCGCACAATATTGTGAGACGTGGCCCCGGTCGTCCAAGCATCGCGTTTCGAATGCTGCCACCAGATTGGACGACAATCTCATGCCAGCGCTTTTTGTGGCCGAGCACCAGAGCATCTACTTCGAAGTCGTCTCTCTTGAGGAAGCAAAGCAACGCTGGGCAAATTCCAAGCGAGCGAACGGTCCTTCAGATTTAGGTCTCGTGCTGGCGGATGCGGACTTGGTTTACGCGGAGCTCATCGGGTAGATGCCCGACCGCTAGCAGGAGATTGAGGCAGCCAGTGAAATGTTGCGCAAGGAAGTTGACAGGACGGAGGTCTCGCCATGCTTGGAACTAACGCGCTGGTCCGTGAACTTGGCCGGTCGTTCCCTGTACGATGCAGTCAAGTTTGCAGAATTTCCCTGAGCGCGCACAAAATATGTGCTCGGTATACTTCGCCACAGTATAGACCACATTACATTACTGAGCGAGTGCATTGTTCCGTGTGCGAGGGTTGGATCAATGTCTTCGATCAGGTGCGTTATGGCAATGCGCGACAGGCTGCCTCAAGTGAATGCCACAAGGAGATAGATAGTGCAGCAGCTGCGAGCCTTTGGTGCTTGAATTATGCAGAATGTATCTTTTTGGCAAACCTGCCTAGAATAGATCCATCGTTTCACGGGTTTGACGGAACTCAAACCTCCAGCACAGATGTGCTTCTCTGCTTCGAAGCTATGCGATGTAACACGGTCTTCCATGTTGTGTGCCAAATGTTCACGCCCAACGATTACCCCAGTTCAAAATACCTAAATTTGCTTCGAGTAACAAGAGATGTGAGTATCTGCTGGGAGATGGCTGCGTCATGGCGTGTCTGATGTCCGCAGTCGTGCTGCTGCTACGTCGAAGTGGTAAGATCGCTAGCGCCCGTTGTTGCGTCACAAGCTTGACTCGGCTCGGGAATTCTTGGCCATCAAGTCCCTCCGCTCCCATCATCGTGGTCAGAACTAGTGAGAAGCGGCGATCTTGTCAGCGGGCGGGCGCCGATTCCGCTTCGCTTCACCCGCCGCCTAAGCGAATCCACAACTACTCATGCTGCGACATCGGACTGTCTTTGCACTCGACCCTGATCAGCAGGCCCCGAGGCTGAATCTGCAGAAAGAACAGTTCGGTGTCTATCTGCATGCCGCATCCTCCGCGAACGGTTCCTGTCGATAAGCGATTGAGTTTACAACGTTCTTCTTGCTGCAGCGCACCTAGCGCATCCTATTTCAACTCTATCCGAACCACGTATCGACTCCACCAGCGCTCGAAAGCAGAAGCGTCGAACGACGACAGCGACGATTTGGACGATGGAACGGCTGTCTATGAGATTGGCGTTACGGCACACAATCTGACCTGTGGGCGAATGATAAGAGAATGGGAAGGGTTAGGTGAAAAGTGGAATAAGGCGTGGGCCACGGTTGCAAAGCGAAGATCAGAACAAGTGTACCGGCACAGGTGGATTCCCGGCACAGCTGGATGGACGTTATATCAGTTTGGGGCAGACTATGTTAAACTCATAGATCGCATTATATCTTTATTTGAAGATTTGGGGGCTATATATCAACCTAGGCCCTCTAGACACGCAACCGCGTAAGATTCGTGATACACGTGTAGAGCTGTTTTCTTTAGAGTTCAATTCGGGTTGGATTGGTTATTGACCACCCTGGTCGCACGTTTAAGGGCGTTAGACTGGAGCATACACGAGATGAACATCTACAGAAAGGTCGTGAACTGGTTTGACCTGATGCGCGCACAGCTAGAAGAAGCGGGCGTGCAACAATGTAAGGTACCGCAAAGACTGGGGTTGTGACAAGAAAAGAGAAGAAACTGTGAGGTCAGAGACTATAAGTAGGACAACTTTCGGGACGAGGCCTCGTATGTTTTGACGTTACCACAATGGCTTGCAGGGTACCCACACATGACCCTGGTAGCGTCTATTGTCTTTGTTCTGTATCTTTACGAGCGCCTGTGTCTGGGAGATTATCTTGTCTATGTTCTTCTTAAGAGAATATTGCAAGCGACAAGGTAGCGTGCAAGATCCAGGATCCAGGATACGGAAACAACGCGCATGGCGAGAAGAATCAAATGTGACATAACGTGATGCATGCTCAACCATATACAAGTCCACTGTACCTTGCACAGTACAATCATCGTATCCTCTCATCTTTCTCCAGTGATTGCTAGTGCAAACCCCCGGTCCGGGTTGCTCACTCGTTCGTATACAGCTCTGTATTCGATCTGTTTTACCACCATACCTACGCGCCACCGACACGTCGGGTATCCGCCCTGACAATGTGTCATATCGAATACTTTAAGCACCAAAGTGCACAAACTGCGCCCAGTTCAGCGGCATATCCAAGTCTTGCGCGCGTACTGCCATCACCGCTTCCCGTAGTGCGCATGCTACCCTTTGACCTCCAATCTCTGCCACGCCTCCATCTCTAAACAGCTCTAAGTAGAAACCACTTGTCACCTGGACGCACTCATCGTCCCCAGCTGGCCATAACGATCCTATGACATGAGGAAATCCCGCTACTTGGAACCCGCTCACGATATGGATCACTTCATCTCGCAGTTGGGCGCCTTTGTTCTCTGCTGTCGAGCACGCCGAGAGGTAGGCAATCTTTGCATGCGTCAGCTGCAGCTGCGAGATACGATAGACCGACAGGTAGTCTTGCTCGAGCGTTCCGTCAGAGGCGAGTCGCTGCAACACGAGACCACTGCTAGACGGATCTATCAGGTTTGACATGCCGTGGCACGCAAAATGCGAGATCTGGCACTTCTCTAGCTGTCCCAAGATATCGTCTGCGTCGGTTCCAGTGCGAACAACAAGGTTGACGTATGGAGACACTATTCTTTCGATCTTTTTCGCCTCTACAGGGACACCCTTCAGCCGCTTGAAACGTTTTTTGTCGTTAGCTCCTTGAGGCGTCTCTGGCATGAGTGTGATGAGCATCTGGTCATGCATGGGATGTTCGTTCTGGATACGCTTGATCTGGCTGTGTGTATAACCTAACGCCTTGACCGAAGGTGTGTACGACGAGATCACTTTACTGAGGGCATTCTCTCGTGACGCGTTGATGTGGATGCCCGCGGCGTGGAAGGGCATGGAGCTCGCGAGACCACATCCGATCCACCAAACTCGCGGGAAGACTTGCTCTCCCCTATGGAGTAGGGAGATATGGTCAAGTATGTGCTTCACACACACATGCCAGAGCCAGGTGAGATATTCCAGGAACTCGTCATTCTTGGCACGTAGCTCGGTTTTCTTTTTGGACATCCACTTAGTACGCACCCAACGCCTTGCGTCTTTCACGTTCAGATCAGCAAGGGGAATCGCTTGTAAGGTGCCCTGAGTCATTACAAGTGCGTCACTTCTGATGGTAGAGACGTTTACGATGACAATGTGGCCTTCGCACATATCTCCCTGCATTTGTGCAACAGTTTTTCCGAGGAGGAACCGTTCGTGGCCGGGGGTGGCTCTAATTTTCTGAAGACAGGTCTCGAGCTCATTCGCTGCCTCACGACGTCGCATCGCTTTTGCGATGGTAGTAGAACTATCTTTAGCAGTTCCAAATGGCGTATTGACTTCTGCAACGAGGGATTGGTAGCGCTGGGCTAAATTCGGGTGTTCTCGTGATATCTCAGGGATGTCGCTTCGATCGTCCAACAATCGACTGATAATGTTAGCCCGACCTCGCTCGAGATATTCGACGGCCTCGTGAATACGACCGTCTAGAATTAGCACAGCACAAAGGTCGGAGGTAATGCCTGCAAATCCAGATAGCGCGAATTGTTGATCGCTCCGGTCAAGATTGCGGTTATTCACCACAGGCAGTAGATCGAGTGCAACTTGACCAAGCTTTACAGCTTCAAGGACCTTGTGCGAATGCGCTAGCTTACCAATGCAGCGAGCGGCGGCTTTGACGCGTTCTAGAGGGATAGCAGTAATGCAATCAAAAGCCCGTAGATAACACTGTATCGTGTCTTCCAGGTCTTTCATCACTCCACTCTGCTCGAACCGTCTTCCGAGCCAAAGCCCAAGGTTGTTTAAGTGCATTGAGAGATCTGGATGGTCGGACGGAGTCAACTGCACTGCTCGCCGAGCTGTATCGATAGCCTCTTCCAGGTCTTTCACCTCTTCACTCCGCTCGAACAATCTTCCGAGCCAAAGCCCAAGACCGTTCAAGTATGACGACAGATTTGGATGATCGGACGGGGTCAGCTGTACTGCTCGCCGAGCTGTGTCGATAGCCTCTTCCAGATCTTTCATCTCCCCACTCCGCTCAAACCGTCTTCCAAGCCGGCCTCCAAGACTATTTAAGTATATTGACAAACCTGGATAATCGGATGGAGTCGACTGTACTGCCCGCCGAGCTGTATCGATAGCCTCTTCCAGGTCTTTCATCTCTCCACTCCGTTCAAAACGACTTCCAAGCCAAAGCCCAAGGTTGTTCAAGTATGTTGACAGATTTGGATGATCGGACGGGGTCAACTGCACTGCTCGCCGAGCTGTGTCGATAGCCTCTTCCAGGTCTTTCATCTCCCCACTCCGCTCAAACCGCCTTCCAAGCCAGACCCCAAGACTGTCTAGTCTCATTGATAGACCGGGATGCTCAGACGGAGTTGACTGCACTGCTCGCCGAGATGCGTTGATGGCATCTTCCAGGTCTTTCATCTCTCCACTCTGCTCGAACCGAGTTCCAAGGCAGAGCCCAAGGCTGTGTAGGCTCATTGACAAACTTGGATGATCAGACGGTGTCAACTTCACTGCTCGCCGGGTTGTGTCGATAGCATCTTCCAGGTCTTTTGCCTCTCCACTCCGCTCGAATCGTCTTCTTAGCCAGCCTCCAAGGGCATATAGGCTCATTGACAAATTTGAATGATCGGATGGAGTTAATTGCACTGCTCGCCGAGCTGTATCGATAGCCCCTTCCAGATCTTTCATCTCTCCACTCCGCTCGAACCGTCTTCCGAGCCAGCCTCCGAGGTTGCTCAAGTACATTGAAAGATCTGGATGGTCGGACGGAGTCGACTGTACTGCACGCCGAGCTGTATCGATAGCCTCTTCCAGGTCTTTCACCTCTCCACTCCGCTCGAACCGTCTTCCGAGCCAAAGCCCAAGATTGTTTAGGCCTATTGCCAGATTTGGATGATCAGATGGAGCTGATCGTACTGCCCGCCGGGCTATATCGATAGCCTCTTCTAGGTCTTTCATTTCTCCACTCCGCTCAAACCGTCTTCCAAGCCAGACTCCGAGGTTGTTTAGGCTCACTGACAAATTTGGATGATCGGACGGAGTTAACCGCACCGCTTGCCGAGCTACATTAATGGCATCGTCTAGGTCTTCCATCTCTCCACTCCGCTCAAATTGTCTTCCCAGCCAGACCCCAAGGCTGTTCAGGCTCATTGAGAAACTTGAATGATCAAACGGAGTCGACTGCACGGCTCGTCGAGCTGCGTTGATGGCATCCTCCAGGTCCTTTACCTCTCCACTCCGCTCAAATCGTGCTTTTAAAGAAGCGGCCATGGAGTCGAGGTCATCAGAGTAGTTTTCGCAACTCTGAAGCCCCAAGACCTCTTTGGCAGTCACGGTTATCCCATCGAGCCATCTAAGCTCCCCTGGCAATCCCTCCGCCATCCAAGATCTTGTTGTCACCTCGTCACTGTGGCTATCCACTGTATGCTTTTTTTGTCCAACGTGTATGACTAACTTCAATAGGCCTAGGATTCTGTCAACTCACGTGAAAAGCTGTTTGTAGGGAGGAGTGGTGCAACTAGAGCTAGTCCTGAGTAGATTATCGGACTGTTATATAGAGATGTATAGCGGGTACGGCTATCCCTTCCGCAGTCGAGATCAACCCAGCCTCACTGCGCATCGCAGCGTGGGCTAATGCTCACGCGCCCGTCTGGGTATGCCTGCCTGCTGCGCTGAGAGCAGCTTTGCAGGGGGGTCCTTGCTCCAACACGCATTAGCATTGCCTAGAGAAGCTGTGCATAGCCTTGGCTGACGTATGGAGCCTGCTCAGCCCCACGAACTAATTAGTCGCTGCGTGTCGCCTGTGTCTGTCAAATAGATCGGTAGGAACACATAAAGCGCATTGCACCTTCGAAATTACCAGTCCATTACTCACAGTACTGGATATGATTAAAACACCTTTTGACTATGAGCCATGCCTGAAAGCGATTCGTTGTGTCATCTCTGACCTTTTCGATCCAATATTTTTTAAGAACCCTGCTGAGCGCCGTAAGCACAACTCGTCGAGGCCGTGCTGACGCCAGCGCCAAGTTGGCCAAGTCGGAGTCCACCATGCGTTGTGATTCATGCGCCACGTTGCAGCTGAGCTGCCGCTTCTCCATAGCGCAATCTGGAATGAGGACAACCGTCGATTCTGGCCGGGGCTGTGCACAATCGACATACTCATGGCGGCTTTAATTGCCGCCGGGCTTAGTCCATAGATTAAAGAGCAGACAAACCATCGTGCGGCCCATAGTCAACACTTTCTGGTACTATCCTTTTATTCACGGGTTATGCCTCTCGCCGTCATCCCTAGTTCGCTTTTACTGCCACTCAAGATCGTCAGGCTTGGAAGATTCGTCACAAGTATCGAACAGCCATTGGAGTCATATCATCAGCCTCCTTTGGCCACGCCACCGACAGAAATCCTCAGCGAGTATGAGTATGCAGAGCACGATCAGCAAGGTTCGAGAGCAAGTTTTGGGACTTCTGTGACCTCCCTGTTTTCAACGGCTTTCTCGAGGCGTGCCGCGAGCCAAGTACGTGTGGAACCTCGCATCTTCAGGACTTACGCACTCGACAATTCTGAGGAGCGCTTCGATGAAGCTATCACCCTTCCAGAGACGAGAGAATGGATCGAGAATGCTGCTATCCGAGGGCGCAAGATGTACATGATCGTTGGTTTCTGCACTATGACGGACACGCGATTCGTTCAGACGTCTTCCAGAGAGCAGGGGACTCAGGGTCATGCCACAGCTCCTGTCAGTCTTTCTCTTGCAGCGGCAGGTGCTGTGGTTCCTCTTGCCAGTCTTGTGGATCCCTCTATCAAAGGAGAGTTTGCCAAATTTGCAGGCAACGAAACGCGCATCTTTGCTCCAGGTGAGCAGATATGTACCATCCAGTACCGCGAAGTAAAACACAAATGGCTATCCAGCCGTAGTCTCGAAAATTCGAGGTTGTCGAAAACCCGACAGTGGTGTTGCATGGAAAGGGATAGGCGCGACGCTTACGAAGACGAGGACGAAGATGACGAAGATGCGATCGGGGTGGACATTGAAGACGCCGAGGACTTGGGTGATGGATGGACTGCTGCCAAATCCGAGGAAGGCTCCATCTACGTTCGTTCTTGAGGATGACTTCATGCCATCTTTTCTTCTGGCACAACCCTCGCGACCAGGTAGGGCCAGCTCTGGTTGCGCCAAATCGGAATTGAGCAAAGTTGTGTGTTTGCGCCACGTCTTTCTAGGTGCTCTACTTCTTCACGATAGGCAGTCTTCAAAGGGCTGAACACACTTACATCGCACGGCTGAAGTTTGTGAGATGTATGCGACGGAAGACGACATAAAACGATATTGTTCTCAAAGCAGAACGTGAGCACGTCGAGAGACTCGTGTGTCTCAAATGCATCGTTAATCAAGATCCGTGGTCGGCCATTAGCACGCTCTCTTGTGGAGGGTTCGAATACTTTCTCCATCCGTTCCAAGTTAATGGCCGAGTTCGTGTAGCCTTTCTTGCTGCAGGCAAATTGCCAATCCGGGGCCTCGTGACAGACCTAGTTGCTCCGGAGATCGACGCCGGGGAATATGATGAGAGGCGGCAAGCTCCTACCGTCAGCAGAGATGCACTCGACTGCCGTACAGTACGTTGCAGAGTCGGCTTCACGTTTGCACTGTTGTGTATTCTTTCTGAGGCCAATAGGAGATTGCGGTTGTATTTCCCGGCCGGCCAACACAAGTGAGACTGACCGTGGGAGACGCTTTGTGCAGTGAAGCCATTTCCGCGAACTACTGTAATCAACGTTCTCTCCGAGTCGGCTCCTCTGTGGGTCTTCTGCATCTTGGCACTCACAAGGTACCTTGAAGATCCGAGTACACTAAGCATCACACCAGTCTCGTCCATGTTATACACATTTTCCTGCGTCACCCCAGTCTCTTCTAGTCGCCAACCAGTTTACGATTTTTGCATAGATGTTTTTCTCGTATCTTCTCCAATCTAAGGCCCTGAGACGTGCAACCTTCAGTTCGGGGTGACGCTTACATAATGCTTGCGGCCAGTCCTTGTTTGGAGTCTGGCTATGTCCAGGTACCTCGGACGAGGTTCCACTTTGACGTTGAGGAGCACGTGTTTAGAGAAGGCTCGCCGCATACCAGCGCAGATCCTTGACTCTTGCAAGGTACCCATTACGATCCGCTCGGAGGACAAAGTCTACAACGGCCTGTTCCTCATGTAGAGTGAGCAGTTGCTGCTTGATCGCCTTGTCCTGTCGTGTCTGTCGTCCTTGATCGCGATGCCACTGGGTGGAAGGAGGAAGAGGAAGTGGCGTCGCTTTGCGCTCGCTCTTCGCAGTGGCCTTACGAGACTTTCGTGATGCCACATGCATCTTGAACATAGACGAAGAAGTACAGTGCTGCAGATCACTTCCGGCACGGCGGACAATTAGAGTGCTGACTGCGTTTGTTGATACCGGGATGTTCAGAAAGTGAGCAATAGTTGCAGGGCGGGGAAGCGAAAAGACGATGCGCCCGAGGAGGGTCAAGGTCCGGGGAACGCAGTTGACCCTGAGAGCCGGCTGGCCTATCGTCCTGAGGCGTTAAGATCTATCATCGCGACGGGATCAGCCGAGAAGTATCCCGCATGTCGTGATCACGGAAGCGGCTTGTCAACGGCCCGCAAAGCGAGTCTGGCGCTTATCGACTGACCATGCCGGTGGTATGCTGTTTATGCCGCCAGCTGTTCTCCATCTTCTGACAGCATCATCCCCGCGAGTTCGCCCTGTAGATCCAAGTCAGCCCACTTTGCACCCCTGCAATATCATCTCATATAGCATGCATGGATCGATTTGTGAAATAGGTCGTTGCTTAGGCTCGATGCTAGAGATTGTCATAAAGTATTTTTCATTTCAGTCGCAGTTACTTGTGATATATTATGACTAAGTTACTTTTGCTAAAATGTGCAGAGAATTCATCGTTGCGCCACGACCATACGGACCGCCAAGATCGCCCTTCGCCACGCGTAATGAGGCTGCGGAACATATATGAGAGACTCATACTGTAGTCCTGCACTCACGTAAGCTTGGGGGACGTGAATAGTCGTCAAAGCCATGATGTAATGGGGTTGATCTTATGCGAACGAAGGCGCACTGATTAACTTGGTAAGCCAGGTAAGCCAACTCCTCGGCCTACACCAGATTTTGTAGAGTGAACACTATCTGCTCAAAATCAATTGTTAGTAAATTTAGTATATAAAATTATAATCTCACAACTCAGCCTAGCTAAGCTAGTACAAATTGGACTATCTGCTGTCTAGATCTAGGACTTTTGTCATTAGATATCTATAGAATCGAGTGATACTCCTCTAACTAACCTGCATCCCCGCACTGCGAAATTCCCCGCTGAGCGAAGCCGAAAGCTAATCTCAGCCTCTCGAGCGACGCAGGAGTTCTCTGACATGTCGATTAATTTACTTAGCTTCAGCACGATACATGAGTTAGCGTGTCCGTCAATTCAACTGTAGAGAAGCCCACAGTTTCATGACCGTTTTTGCTCATTTCTCCATAACCTAAATTGTGTTTCTCCAGCGAGTGCTCAGCTTCCGCGCTTTGTGGGTGTCTAACGCATCGTTAAACCATTTCGATGGACCAGGTAGTGGCTCACGGAATACAACCAAGTATGAAGAGGCAGTGACATGTCAGAAAATAATGCTACCTGCTCTGTCGCGCGAGTATACAGGGGTGCGTCGAGAAGTGCGTACTGGAAGCCAGACAAGGCTGGGAGCCGCTTAGATCGCCGTGTGCTCGATAAGCCAATTCAGTATGACAAAACGCTATGCGAAGACGCGACTTTTGTCGCTGTTGGAATTCAAGTCGGCGCTGGGCCGCTTTGTGGCCCCAAGCGTCAAACTCGAGACGAACCACCTGGCTAAAGATAGCCACCCGCCGGGTCACGTGGAAGAAGACCGTGTGGATATTGTCTGTTCAAGATGTGAGGTAAAGGCAAGTTGAGCTGACGATGTTGTATCTACTGGAGAGATAAGAATATTCACACGGCACAGTGCCGGATGGCCAATTTTGATTCCTATAGTGCGGCTCTTTACTTTCATCTTGCCTTGCGAGTACCATACAGTACTGGCAGTGTTACTTGAACGAGAAAAAGGAAATGGCGCCGGACGTCTGGCCAACAACAAGACGTGATCCACATGCATCGTGAACAATGTCACGATACTCATGAGGCAGCCAGAGGAAATCCACACCTCGTACTTTTATCCAAGAGGAATCTAGCAGTATCGTGGTCTGAAGCTTGGTGCCAGATGCTTGATGTGTGGCAGAGGCGAGACCGAGATCCAGCTGCCCGATGTCCGTCGCCAAGTTGCTTCCGTCGTTGGAAAAATTAATTTTGAAGACATTCCTAGAGGTTTTTTGCTTTTGCCTCTCTTCGCCCGTCATCGTGTCCCACAGCCTGACCGTCTTATCCCACGACCCCGACGCCACCGTCTTGCCGTCTGGCGAGAAGGCCACGGCGGTGATCATGCTGTCGTGCCCTACGAGCGTCGGCCTCTCGTCGCCTGTTGTTACATACCACAGCCTGACCGTGTTGTC